>Ga0098074_1000996_pt1 | contig 15960 bp, 3 predicted proteins | sample 32_taG_FD_75064 | JGI IMG/M metagenome (GOLD analysis project Ga0098074, IMG submission 75064) | Marine viral communities from the Gulf of Mexico - 32_GoM_OMZ_CsCl metaG | ecosystem: Environmental > Aquatic > Marine > Oceanic | place: Atlantic Ocean: Gulf of Mexico | collected 2015-07-12
CAGAGAGACAAGAAGCTTGGGATGAGCAGACTAGACTTGAAGAAGGTTTTGACCATAAAGGTGGACTAACTAATGATGAGCTAGCAGCTGATGCTGAGATGCAAGAGATGAAGACTGAGCAGGCTATTAAGGAGAGAGAAGAAGAAGATGAGAATCCTGTGTATGATGAAGATCAGATTGCAGAGCGTATCAGAGAAGATGAAGCTGCAGTAGCTGAAGTGTGTGACCAAGTTACAGATGAAGAAGCCGCTGAGTTGATTGCTGGACAAGAAGCAATTGACAAACTTGACGCCCAAGAGGCTGAGTCTGCAAATGTTAGTGATGAAGAGATAGATGCTACTGTAAAAGGTGCAGATTTTGATATGGATTTTAATCTAGCAAATGTAGATGATGAAGACGATGTTGAGTCAGGTGATGTTGACTTTGGTTTTGCATAAATAAATTAGGGAGATGACTTAGGTTGTCTCCCTTTTTTTTACTCATCCTCTTTACCAAAGACATGAAAATGTACAGTAAGTACTAATAGATACAAGGTAAATGTATTTATATTCTCTTTATCAGTAGCACCTATGTATTCCCATCCCAGGGCAAACCTATCATGAGGTAAATGTAATGCAAATTCTAACTGCCAATTCATTATATTGCTGTTATACTTTCATAAATCTTAACTGCTTCTCGCGGATTAATATTGTATCCAGGTAAACCAATAAGTTTTATAAAATAAGCCCAAGCTTTATTATCACCTTTTTCCCAAATACCAGATTTCCTTTGGTATTGTTCTGTAATGTTCCAAGGAAGTACTTGGTTAGTAAATTTAATAGCTCTACTTGCTGTAGACAAAGCTGCAGATGGAGACTTTACAGTTCTCCATGCATCACCAGGACTTATATACTGAGCTGTTTCTGATCTCATCCTTACAGCTTCGTACAAAACAAAGTTGTATAGATAACTTTCTTTTAATTCTTCATCATCATCAGCCATAGATTTAAGAATCGTAATCATCGCAAATAAAGATAGTATTATACTTACTTCTGTAAGCACTCGTCTTATTGCTGCTTTTTCTTGAGGCGTATATGTTGACCAACGTTTACCTATTTGAAGTTTATAAGTTCTTAAATCTCTTAATAAAGTTTTATTAAAGGTTCTATAAAAACCTTCTGTTCCTTCACCAAGTTCTTCGTCAAATCTCCATCTTTGAAATCTTCTCATGTATCCAGGATACATATGCTTTCTATACATCAGACCTAGTCTACCTAAAGAATATCTTTGGGCTGTACCTTTATCAAAGTTATTATATACACCATGCATTCTTTTATTTAAAGCATGTAGTCTATCCTGAAAACTTCTTCTATCTTTCTCAGTAAAATCTCTAAAATCCTGATTTCCTTCAGAGTCTTCCTCTATAAATTCAATCTTATCTAAAGCTTCTTGCACACCATGCTTTTCATGAGCTTCAAATAAAGTCATTACTTCACCAGTATCTTTATCTCTTACCATAGTAGCATCCATTAATGCTAGCATAGCAGATACTTGTAACTCATGCTCTCCAAAATACTGGTTAAAGAAAAGAGTATTAGTTCTAAAAAGTTTTTGAGCAGCACTAGCCGTAACTAATCTACCATAATTATCAGTAAAGTCTCCTTGTATAGGATCATAAAACTCAATAAGTCTACCCATAAAACTAGTTGGCGTAGGTTTACTAAAGTCACCTAATACAGATACTACATTCTTAGCATATATAGCTTTACCCTTTCTTAAGTTTTTAGCATTAAAGAATTCAGCTCCCTTAGCTTCAATAATTAACTGTATATTACCTTGTAAATTATTTGCTACACCTTTTAACAAGTCAGCTGCAATTGTAGTTAAAGCAGATATTCCTGTAATAGTATTAGTAATTTTACTAGCTGACAAGTCTCCTATACTTTCAGCCTTTTGCATTTCATTATGTACTATCATATCTAAGAATGCATCAAAGTGTTTCTTAGAATGACTATCACCATTTTGTTTTAAAAACTCAGTTAATCCAAACTTGTTGGCAAAAGAATCTCTAATTCTTACACCTTTGGAACTAAACTCAGGAACCTTTCTCTCCTCCATTAATGATTTAGTCAAAGATATTTCGCCTCTTACTTGATTAAGAGCTTCATATTTATTTGACATTTGGTTAAACATTAAAACTGAGCTAGCTAAATCAAAACTGATATCATTAATATCAATAGGTTGAGTATAAAATACAGGTAAGATTTTTGTACCTTCCTCACTTAGTTCTTGATCTCCATATTCAGTATCCCAAGATTGCAATCTAGTAGCTTCTCTTACATTAGTTTTAAATAAGTTTACTACACCTTCATCAATTAACCTTTCTAAATCTTTTTTAGAAACAGAAGGTACTCTTGTACCTGGTCTCTGGCTTTCAGGAATTTTAAGCTGTGCAGTATAATATGTATCAGTTAATTTCTTATGGTACTTACCCATAGCATTAATAGGATTACCTTGAGAATCATACATAGATTTCCACTTTTCACTTATAAATCTAGCTCGCGGTTGCTTTGCATCAAAGCTTTTTCCTTCTTCTATTTTTTGTTCCCATTCCAGATACTCTTGCTCATCAATAACATTAGCTTCTACTTGCCTGCGCATATCAGCCTTCATCTTATCTATTTCAGCTTGAGGTTTTGCTTCATAAACAGTGCTAGCAAAAGCAGTCTTCCTACTTTTCCAAAGAGCTAGTTCACGCTTTTCTTGTTTAGTAAGTTCTTCTCCTAACTTTTCTTTTTCTTCAAAAGGTTTTGGATTTTGTTTATACCAATCACTCCAAACCTTTGATACAGCAGCCTTATCAAATTTACTTACAAAGTGTACTTCTTGTTTTGTAACAACATTACCCTCCTCATCTCTTATGAAATATCCTGCAGCATCTTTTTGAGGCTCTTCTACTATCTCATAAATACCTTCATTAAATTTTTTAGGGTTATCTCTAGATGCTCCTGTTACATCATTATATTCTATAAAAGCTTTAGCAATATCTTCTTTTGCGGTTATATCTTTTAACCTAGCTTGTTCTAACTTATCTTTAATTGCTTTTGCAAACAGAGCTAATACACTATCTGGAGAAGTAATCATAGGCCCAATTAATGAATCTAATACGCCTTCTGCCCTAGAAGCTTCTCTTAAAGTACTGATCATATCATCTCTAGTTATTGCTACAGTTGATACATTTTCTATGTCTCTATTAATATTAGCCATCAACTTATTATACCTAGCCTCACTGATTTTTTCATCTATCTTAAGTTGGTTTAGCTCTTCGATATCTTTTTGTAAAGCATCTAATTTATTCTTTACACTTTGTGTACCATAAGATGACCTTGCTGCTAAGAGCCAATCAGCAATCAATGGCATAGCCTCAACATTAATTCTTCTTTTTAATTTTAGTCTGTTAGACATGGCCTTTACAAGCTTCTCCTTTACAGTTAAATTATCTGCAGATTCTTCATCTTCTTCTTGAACATCTTCATCTGTTTGCTTAGCCATTTCTTCTTCAAACAAATCTATTACATCTTTATTATCTGCAATCTCATCTAGAATATTATAACCGTTTACTTCATCATTTATCCTAGCCAATCTTTCTACAATATCTGATCTACTTGGATTTTCTGCTAAGTCAGAAAGTAAAGTATTCATAGTATCTACAAGATCTTCAGACTTATCATATGCTTCTGATATAAAAGATTCAATAGTTAATACCTCATCTAAGTCTTCTTCCATTTCAGTTAAAAGAGCTTTTAATTCGTCTCTTCTAACTGATGACTGTTTGACTTTCATCTTGTTCAATAAAGCCATTCTTTTCCTAATGTGGACTTTTGTTTTTTCTGCAAGCTTTTGTAATCCAGTTTTATTCTGAATTCTTTCACCTTGCTCATCCATAAGCATCTGTCTTTCTTTTTCAGTAAGCTTACTTTCATCAGCAACCTCTTGGTTAAGAGATGGTCTTCTGCTATAGCCTTTTTTAACCCACTTCTCAGTTGCAAGGTTTACATTACCTTGAGCTTCTTTCATTACTTCTTTCCACTCAGGAGTATTTCTAATTGGACAATATGACATTTAACAAGTTATTTTTTTAAGAGTAAATACTTGCTCATCAAATTCTTGTTGAGTCTCAGCATTCTCTAGGTTATTTAATATTTGATCTAGATTATATCCTCGTAGTGCAAGGTCTACTCTCCAGTATTCATTATCATAAGATTCTCTTATGGCTTGTATTTCAGCTTCAGCTTCTAATTTGTTAACAGGAAATAAACTTGGAGTAACTTCAGTACCTGTAAGAAGATTTATATCTCTTAAAAAAGGATCTCCTGTAGCAGCATCTATCAAAGTATATTCATGATTACCTACTCTTTGCCATACATGATCTCCTTCTACAAAGGAACTAGGTTGAATACCACCACTATCTATAAGCATATCATTATAAGCAGCTATACTAGATTGTATTTCAGGAATATATTCTGCTTCTGTAGCAGGTGTTATTTTAACAATTACTGTTGTAGGATCTTTAGTATAACTGACATCAAATATATTAGGATGATCAGAAACTAGTCTGTTTATTACAGAAAGATTGTTGTCAAATATTTCTTTGAGCACTAGCTGTCTATGAATCGGACCCTTATTATTAGAACCCTTCACTACAAAATATGCTCCTTTATGTTTAGTAATTACACCTTGCAGTATAGTTTGTATAGCTTTTATATCTAGTAACGGATTAAGTTTTAATGCGTCCTGCATTTCTTTTAGCTTTCTTGGTTTACTTACATCTTTAAAATATTTAGTAACCTCACCTATAGTAGGGATATAAAGATCTTCTGGACTAGATAATTTTTTATTTAGAATATTACCTCTAACATATGAGGTAGCTAAGAACTCTCCATATCTTTCTTCGAGAGCCTTATATTTTTCATCTGATCTATTTATACAAGCCATATTCTAACAATCTAATTCTTGTTTTAGTGCATTAACATAATCGGTCATCGTATTATATCCATGGTTTCCACCGTTAAATCTTTCCTGAGCTGCATCCATTGAAGGAAGTTTTTTCAACTGTTCTTTTGTTAAAGATCTATAAAAATTTTCTAATACAGGATCTATTTCAAATAAAGTTTCGCCAGTTCCTTTTGGAGGCTTTATTTTTTTAACATACTGAAAACCTGTTTCAAGAGATACATTTGAAATATACATTTCACCTGTCACCTTATCAATAAGATTATATCTAGCATTAGACATTACTTCTGCAACGTTATATTGACCAGCTTCATCCGAAGCAAAGTCTAATACCCAAATACTAGTATGAGGAGCACCTTCTCTTTTTCCTGTATTAGAGTTATAGAATTCAGCAAACTTTGTTTTAGTAGTAAAGAATTCTTTAGGGTTTATACCACCTGATTTTTCTTTATACTTTTTGAAAGCAGCTATATCTTCATTATTTATAATCTTCTTACCTTTTATTTCATCAAACTGAACTTCAGGTTTAAGTTGGGCAATACCATATGCATCAACTAAAGCTGATATAAACCAGTTTTGTCCACCTGTTTCCCATACAGTATTTTGATTAGTAGGTTGATGAGTAGCATTAGATAACCATTCAGTGCCTCCTTCTTGAGCAATAGCATTCATTAACCTTGGATATGCTTTAAGTTTTGTAGCAATTAAATCTACCATTAACTTATAGTTATTACTCTCCTGTTTAGAAGGTTTAGTTCTAGCTTCTGACTTATCTTTTAGATCTTGGTAAGCTTCTTCTACATCTGCATATTCTTTACCGTTAGTATAAAGTATAGGATAAGATTGTTGAAGATTACCTTTTCTCTTAGCCAGCTCTGTTGGATTTGTAAGAGCTGCAGCTAAACCTTTAGCATCAGAAGATATTTCTACAGGTGGTTTACCAAATGTTTTTTCATATACATCTCTAATAGCTTGTATAGATTCAGGTGTCATCTTACCATTATCTTGTCTGCTACCTATACCAGCAAAGTTTTTTGTTAGAGTTGGAGTAGTTGTTTTTACAAAGCTCATAATACGAGGCTTATTATTCCAAACATACCATGTATTATCTTTAAGATTAAACACGTATATCATTCTAGGTTGAGTATTAGCATTAGCTTGAGCCATTGCAACTGCCCAACCTGTTCCTCCTTCTACAAACTTTAGAGAATCATCAATAGGAGCAATAGCTATAATTGAGTCACTGTTTTTAACTTGATGCCAATTTCTAGCAAGTTTCTCTATAGTTCTTGCTTTCCTTGGTTTTCTACCTAGAAGTTCTGCAGCTTTATTCATTTCATATACACCTTCTAGAAACTCATCTTCAGTTAAAGGTACATTACCTAATGGCGTTTTATTATTATAGTAGTAATGATTATGAATTATTTGTCCAAACTCTTTACCTATTTTATCAAACATACTATCTGCACCAATTGCACCACCAGAATGATTAACATAAGTTGCAGGATCATTTCTATCAAATTCAACATCATTGTCTAGTATAGGTTCATAACCATATTCACTTGCAACAAAAGGTTTGATATCATATACATATAAACCTCTTCCTTTTTCAAAGAAATCTACAGTACTAGGAAACTTTGCAAACCATACATCCTCATCAAAATCTATTTTATATTTGTTTTCTTCTGAAGGAACGCGAGGTAAAGCTTCTGAATCTAAAAGATCTAGAATTTCTTCTCTAGTATATTCTTGGTTTGCAATAATCTTTTCCGCTTTTCTTTTTGTTGGTAATGAACCATATTTATCAGGTTCTCCAAACCATTTATTGCTTGCATTAGTTAAATAAGGATGATACAATCTAGAAGTAAGAACAAATAATTTACCGTCTATGTCATAAATTCCATCAGGAATTTCTTTTGTTCTTAACGTAGTTGTCTTTTCACCTTTTAAAATTAAATCAGAATTTCTTTTTCCTAAAGCAATAGAGTAAGGCTTTTCTAAATTTTCTTTTATTATTCTAGTTCTTTGTTTACGAGCTAATGAATTTAATCCATCTTCACCAATTTGACCCTCAGTTGAGTCATCAGTAGTTGGTCCTTTAGCTGGACCAGGACGAGATGGAATGTCTGTACCTTTAATAGGCATTACCCTTCTCATTGTAATAGTTATTCTATAGCTTCCTGCAGGATATGTAATATTTACATTATCATTATTAATTGTTAACTCAGGGAGTATTCCCTTCTCAATAGGATCAGCAAGAGTTCTATGGTATATATCTCTATTAACACCATTGATTCCAAACACATATGCATCACCTGCATTTAGACTTCCGTTTACATATTCTTTACTATTGTAATCTTTCTTTTGTCTTCTACTTTCTGTACCTTCTATACTTATATTTCCTTTACCTCCAATGTTAGCTACTAATACAGGGTAACCAGTTGCATCAGCTGATTCACTAGTATCAGTATGAGAAGAAACAAATGTCTCAGCATCATAAAGATTTATAATAGCTCCATCATAATTAGTAGTATCCACACCAGTAGCTTTTGCCATAAGCTCTTTTATTCTAGGAGATATAGGACCTAAAGGTTCACCGTTTATAGATACTTCATAATAACCATACTTACCTCTATTTCTTTCATCAATTATTTCAGGAATATAAATTTCTTTATAATTTGGATTATTAGATATGTAATCCCATCTGACATTTAGACCAATCATGATGTTAGCTTTCTTACCTTTATTAGTCTTAGCACCTTGTGCTTGTAAGAAAGGCTTTAAGATCTCAAACAATTCTAATTGTTCTTTATTGGTTAAAGCATTTTCTATAAGTTCAACACCATCAATATCCTCTACTTTTTCTTTTGTGCTACGTTCAACTTGTCTATTTAAAGGTAAGTTTCTAGATATTAACTCAGCTTCTATCTCAGCTACTAATGCAGTACCTCTATCTTTCTCACCTTCATTTGTAATTTCTTCTTGTTCAAGCGCCTCCTTATATGCCATATATAAATCCATATCACTTAAATCAGAGTAATTAATTTCAGGATCTTGAATTGGCTCATTTGCACCTAAAAATTCAGAAGGCTCTACATTATATTCTTTATAGAAGTCTTTTGTATTACGTACTTGATCATCTATTTTATTAAACACTACTGCTCTTGCAAAAGCTATAGCTTGCAATTTTTTTAGAGATTTACTTTTAACATCACCAAATAAATCTAGTCTAAAGTTAATAGCAGGAAATCTTAATATATCTACATAATCATTTACATCTAATGCTTTTATAAAACTTAAACCAGACTTACCAGATCCTTGCTGATACAACGCAATTAATGAGAATGCTTTGAATAAATCACTTATAGAGTTATTTAATCCTTTATTCTCTGCACCTGCAATTTTAACTACACTACGATCTCCTAACTGTCTTAGCTGTTTAAAGTAATCATAAGCTGTATCCTCGTCTATAAGTTTCTTGTTATTTAAATCTAACAAGTTATAGCCTTTAGACTGTAAAAAGAATGCTGGACTTAAGTGACTAAGAACTGGGTAATTAGAAACTACTTTTGCAAACCTAGGATCTTTAACAAAACTAAGTACATCATTAGTATAAGTGTTAGGAACACTTCCATATCCTACATTACCTTTAATATAACCAGGATTAAATGAACTTTGCAAAGCTCTTTTAGTTATAAACTGATTAAACTTTTCTTCACTCATTTGAAGATCTTTATACTCTTCTCTAAAAAGTTCTCTCTCAATAGCAAATCTTATAAAAGATGCTTCTGTTGGAAATGTTTCAATGTATATTCCATCACTATTATGAAAGACTGCTTCATCTTGATGAACACCAGCTTCAAAATTACTTTTGATTTTCTCAATATCTATTTGAATAGTCTTCGGTGTAACAGAAACAATTTTGTCACCATCTAATTTTTTTCTAATGACTTTCTTAGCCTCTTTAGATGACCCTTTATCCTGCATAATTTTAGGAAGCTCTACAGGTAAACCTTTGTTATCAACATAACTAGACATAACATTTTGATAAATATAATCTATCAAACCATTATTCATAGCAGTTATATACTTGTTTATATGATCTTCACCAAATCTCTTTTTAAGTTCTTTTTCATCTAAAGAATTAAACTTATCCCAGATTGCACTTTGAACTTCTTCATTTAATCTTAAATCAAATAAAGGTTGTATAACATCTATAAATATATCAGTTCTATACATAGAAGATAGTATAGAGTTATTTATATACCTTTCAATAGTTTCTCTATCAACTTTACTGTCCTGTGCTATTTTATCTATTGTCGCTCTTCTTTCTTTTGCTGAATGTAGAGTACGTATTAAATTAGTATCAGGGTTAAAGGTAATCTCAAAGTTATCCATACCTGAAGACTGGTTCTCTATATTAAGGAACTCAAAGAATAAAGCAACTTGCTTGTTAGTATTATTTCTAACCTCTTCGCTTTTTAATTCTTGAGCTGTAGGGAAACCTTTACCAAATGATTTATTCCAAAAATACTCACCTAAATGATAAGATCTAAATTTTAAACCTGGAGAATCTCCATCATATAACTTGTTATATAGTGTATTACCGTTTAATTCAATAAAATTAATATTTGGCTTTCTAATACCCATTTTTTTAGCAAACTTTTCAAAATCTGCATAACTAAAAAACATTGCATCTTGACTTTCGCTACCATCAAAGTATGTCAGCTTGATACTTGAAATTCCTTCTCCAGGTATCTTAATACGGCTTACTTGCTTTAAAACTTCAAAGGCTTGGTTTATAGATTTTTCATTATAAAACTTAATAGCATTCTCATCAGCAAAGACAGTCTCTTTTATAAGTAAATCAACTATTGTTTTTTTCGTTAAGTCTTGCTTTTTTAATTTAGCTACAACACCTTTAGAGGCTGCTACATTTTTAAGGTATCTTTGAATTAAAGGACTCTTTATAAAGTTAATAACCGTAGGTAAAGGTACACCACTCTCAATCATCCTTAACATTACAGGAAAAGATTCTTTAGTAATACCTGCTCTCATTACTTTATCAGAGTTACCTCTATCTAATACACCCTGAAGAGCATGTGAAATTATATCAGAAATATTTACATTTTCTTTATTTACAATATCAGATAAAGATATATTTCCTTTTTCCATTTGATTATGTGGGAATCTAATCTTAACATCTCTTTTTAAATACTTATTTTCTAAAAAGAATAAAGGCATTTTAGAACCTGTAGTTGTACTGATACCGCTTTGCTTAGACTTTTTAGCACCTATTCCTAATGGAGTACTACCTCCCATAAGAAGATCAAATATATCTATATCATATTCTTCTTCAAATACTTTAGCTGGAACAGAGTCAATGCTTGTATATTCTGTAGAGTATGACTTTTCATCAGCATCATCTACCTCTCTTTCAAATAAGAAGGTATCACCAGGTTTAGTCAAGGGAGCATATATTTCAGGCAACCTTAATACATCTACACTAGTTTTAATAAGATTGTTTTCTGCAAATCTTCTTTGCTGTTCAATCAAACTTTTTACATCTTTCTTCTGTTCTCTTAGCTTTGCAATTTTATTTTCAAAGTCTTTTACCTCTGTAGGTAAGCTTCCGTCTTTATTAATATTTGGAAAAGAAAAGAAGAGCGCATCTATATCAAAATCTGATTCTGCTTTAGCTACTATCTCAGTTGGAACAACAGCCGTAGTACCATGAGCTGGATCAATAAAATGATATACTTCAAATGCTTCAATTAAGTTAGTGTTATCTGTAGGTATCCTTGGTCCAGTTATAGTAACTTTTTGAGCATGTTCTGCCATCCATGTTTCATTTTGCAGCATCTCATTTAATCTTTCGCGAGGTGTTATCTCACTACCTGCAGGAATATCTTTAATCAAAGTCCCATCTGGTTTACCATCTTTACCTATGTATTCAAGCTCTACTAGATTTACAAAGTCTCCGTTAAATGCAATAGCAACTTTTGCTAATTGAGTAGGTCCTCTTTTACCAGTGTTTTCATCTATCTTACCTCGTCTGTAGAAAGGTAAGTTGTTTGTACCTAATTCATTTTTAATAGCTTCTATATCATCCTTAATCCTTTCTATCTGCTCTTCTGAATTCCATATACCATTGTAAAAAGTATTCGGAACCTGTACAGTTTTCTCACCTTTAGTTTTTTGTGAACTAATAGCTTTAGATATTCTACCTGCTAATATACCTTCTATAACTTCAGCTTCTGGGTGTATTGAGAAATCAATCTTTAGTGAGTTACCCGATACATTAACATCTACAATATTTTGTAATTGCTGAGGGGCCCCTTTTGATGCAAGCTCTGCTCTTACAGTTCTAGCTAATTTTTCTAGACTACCTTCAGACATAGGTATATACCTACCAGTTTTAGTTTTCTTAAAGCCTATCTCATTTAAAAGTTGAGTCTCTAATGCAGCAGTCAATCCTGATACAGCATTTCTATAAGCATCAGCTACATCTTTATTCTCTTTATTTACAAGCTCACCTCTTTTGTATAATTTACTTTCAATCGCAGCTCTAGACTGAGTCGGTACTGTAATCTTCTTCTTTAACTTATCAGCTACTTGACTAACGTCTTTTAAATATCTTAAATGGATTTTGTTATTTGCAATAGGTAAAGTTTCACTAACATACTTTTGAGACATATCTACTTTACCAATATTTTCTCTTGTTTCAAAAATATTATCTGCACCAGTATTAGCTTTACTAGTAATAGAAGCAACTTTAGATCCAGTTTTAAAAGTAACCATCTGCAGTCCAGACTTTATCATTTTATCATGAAGCTTTGTTAGCTCACTGTTTTCTTTTCCTAAACTAGGTATTAAAGGAGCAACTGCAAACTTGTACATAGATGTAGTAGCTATTTTACTATTCATCAATGGACCATAGTTATGTAACTTATATACTGGGAAAAACTTATTTACTTGCGCTGGATCAACAGGATTACCCTGTACAATATCTTTATATAAATTTTCTTGATCCTGTCCCCATTTATTACCAAGCTTTCTTAAGACTCTATATGCATCTATAGTTATGAATGCTGCACCATCTGCTTCTTCAATATCAGTATACTTACTTATATCTCTAGCTAATCTTACTTTAATTTCTTCCTCAGATAACTCCATAGCTTCATATCCTTCTCTCCAAGCCTCTTCTAATTCATCTAGATATATAGTAGTTCTTTCAGGATCTGCTATTACACCTGTATTTAAAGTTCCATCAAACTTAAAGTTTTTGGTATTAAGTTGATTAGTAGCATAGGTTAATACATTTTTACTTTGAAAAACATTGTTTATAAAATCAATTGCACCCTGATCATACAAGAAAGAATTACCATCAGAAGTAGACCCAGGAATCCTTTTAGTATATTGTTTAAATTGAGCTAAGTCACCATTAATAAGATTTGACATTTCAACCTTATTAATAAATGCATTATAAGTATAGGACAACGCTAAAGCATCCTCTGAAAATTCTTTAAACTTTGAATCCATTTTTAATAGACCTGATAAAGTACTTCTAACATATTCGCTTTTTTCTAAAAAATAATTTTCTGTTTCATTATATATTGAAGTAAACAATTCACTATATTCAGGATCATTACGTAACAAGTCAATTATATCAATTTGCTCTCCTGAATCAGCTAGATCATATAACCTTTGCTTAGTTTCTTCACTAAGCATAGAATCCATTAAAACAAAAGATTCACCTGATGTTCTACCGTTATTTAACTTTGTATTGTATCCTGTAGTAGTTTTTAATACATCAGGATTTCTTTTAAAGAATTGTATTCTGTCAAATTCATTTGCCAGATTATCTAAAAGAAATACATTAAATGCAGCTAAGTGACCTTTGTTTAAGTTATCACTAGTCATTTCGTCAAAGAGCCCAGTATCTATCCATAAGTTCTCATCAGTACCTGTACTATAGTTACCCCACTTTTTCTTTTTAGGAATAGTAATACCAAAAGAACCTCTTTTATCTGAGTGTTTAGCAAACTCTCCAATACCAGCAGATAACATCATTTGATAAGCTTGAAATAATTTATCTCTACCTACTAGATCAGGAGTGTTAATACCTACATCTCTTTTACCATTTTCTTGAACTTCAGTTCCCGCTAATAGAACAAAAGACATTTCTTTATTCTTGTCTCTTACACCGTTAGGAAACATTGTTTGTAAGATCTTATTTCTTTTAGCAAGTGGATTGTAAGGTAAATCTTTATTGTTCTCATTAGGATTAAGAAAAGATAGATAGCCATTTTTAACATAAGCCTGTTCTAAATTTTCTAACTTATTAATACCTAAGATTATTGAATTTGCAGAACTATGATTAGCAATAGGTTGAGCAGTGTTACCATCAGGTAGTATTACACTATCACTAGCTGTGTCAAATCCATAAGAAGCTTGAACTCTTGCAATACTTCTAACAATAGAATCAGGTCTTAATGATTCTATATTTTTAAAGCTTTTTAAAAGACTTACTCTTTCTTTAAGAAATGACTCATTCTGTAAAAATGCAATAGGGCTAGCAATAAATTTATTAACTATCTCCTTTTCAACTTTTGTTTTTTCTTCAGGTGCTTTACTATCTAAAGCTGCTATGTCTTTAACTAAACTTGTAAGGTTACCTATATCATCTTTTATTGCTCTACGATTTAATTCTGCATTTAACCTTTCAGAGTTATCTAGTTTAAAACCTAAAGTTCTTAAAAACTCAGCTTTCCTGTTATTTTTAAAAACACCGCTTTCATTAAAAAAGTCTTCTCGGACTTTTTGAATCTTAAGTATAGAAGGTCTACCTGGCATAGTGCTCATGTAAGGACCCTTAGCAATTGCAAATAAAGCTTTAGATTCAGATAATATTTTAGATACGTTTACTGTAGATCTAGTAACTATAAACTGAAAAGATCTAAATGTAGTTCCTTCAACTGTTTCTTCTTTGATGTCAACACTTAATTGCCAGAACTTAGCACTAGGTCTAGAGAACGTATGCCAAAATGAATTACTAACATCAAATGCGTAACCACTCTGTATACTTTCAGGTTGTGCTAGTTTATACTTAATTAACTGTTTAAATATAGGATAGTTTTCTTGTTCTGCTTCAATTATATCATACATCTCTTGTCTAGACTGTACACCCCCTATAAGTTTAGATATAGTATTCCAAGTCTTTCTAAAGTCAGCCATCTTTCTAAAACCTAAAGAGTTTACTTTAGTACCATCAGTCTCATGCAAACTCTTAAGAATAAAGATTACTTCTTTATCAGCAAGATCATATAAAGATTTTTTAAAGCTGTCCTGATCAGGATCTAAACGTTGAGCTTCTTCTTTTTCAGGAGTTTGTTCTTCGTCAACATCTTCATCTTCTGTAAAGTAATTGTTCTTCTTTAATTCAAAGATAGAGTTCTCCATATGATACTTAATCATACCTGCTGGCTTAGTACCATTCTGAGCATAATCTACATCTCCAAATTCGTTAATACTAGTTTGTAGTATTCGTATTTTATTTAAGAGATTTATTTGATCTTGATCTAGTTCTGAGTCTTCTACATCTTTATTAAACTCAACTCCTACATATTCTTTTGCTTTACCTCTAACATAATTATCATATTGTATTTTAGCATCCTCAAGTCTTGATACTACTATAACCTGAGCAGGAACTTCTATAGTCTTACCTTTAGATGTTTCTACAGTATCTTTAATACTAGAGTGTGTAAAGTAATTACCAACTATTTTAATACCTTTCCATTCTTCTCCTTTTACTCTTTCACCAGCTTTGAAGTCAGAATCAAATTGATTAAAGTCATCTATCTGATTTTCTAAAAATACATACTTATTAACTGAACCATCTTTTGTTTTAAGAACAGCTGCAGCTGAATTTTTTAAATCATCAATTGTTTCTATTGCACTAATAGCTTGATCCTCTCGCCCAACAGATTTTAAATATTCTTTGTTAGTTTTAGCTAACTCAGCTTTAAGTTCATCTTTAATATAGGTATAAACTTGAGGTATATTCTGATCTTCTAAAAGAGCTGATAAGTTAAGACCTTTGTATTGAGATAGAGTTCCAAGATCTGTTTCATCGGTAGTCTCAGCAGCTATTTGTTTATCTATCATATCTGATATAATAGAATCCATAGACTCTACTACTACATCTCCGTCTGTCTTACTTAAAGCAGTTCTTCTTCTTTTTTCATTATTTATTTTATTGACAAACAATGGACCTCTATCTAAATCAAAGAACATTGCATTGTCAACAGATGCTTCATACTTATTTAAAAATTTAGGATTACCGATCTTTAAATTTTCAAAGAGCTCTTTTACTGTAGGTATAGCCATTATATCTACCTGAGCATCTTTTACCATATTATAAGAATCAGAGAAGACATCATAAGTATTTCTAAAAGCTTTATTTGCAATATCTCCAGGTGTTCTAAAATCAAAAGTTTTACCTGCCATCTTGAACGTCTTCCTATCAAGATCTTCACCTATGATTGCATCATTAAATAGCATAGAGCTTGTTGCTGTACGTCTACCCCAAGACTGTAAAGTATTTTTTAGTTTTATACTTCCACCTTCATATTGAGCTTTTGCATAATTTAAATAATCATTTAATAAAGCTTTGTTAACTTCTGCATCTGTAGCTCCCTTTAAAGTTTGTTTTCTACTACCCCCTGTTAAACTTCTTAGTTGATTAACTAAATCTTCTTTTTGTTTTGTACTAATCTTATTATTTAATACCAAATTAAACGCTTTGGTGTGAAGATCTACAAACTCTTTAGTAGTTGGTATATCCTGCGCATCAATTGCTTTTCTTAAACCTAGTAATGTTTTTAAGAACTCAACTATTCTTCTAAATAAACTATTTCTTACTGGAGCATTTGGTTTAGGCTTTTGATCCTTCATGTAAGTTCTGAA
>Ga0098074_1000998_pt1 | contig 15951 bp, 30 predicted proteins | sample 32_taG_FD_75064 | JGI IMG/M metagenome (GOLD analysis project Ga0098074, IMG submission 75064) | Marine viral communities from the Gulf of Mexico - 32_GoM_OMZ_CsCl metaG | ecosystem: Environmental > Aquatic > Marine > Oceanic | place: Atlantic Ocean: Gulf of Mexico | collected 2015-07-12
TCCTGAGAACTGACGACGATGGACAGGTGGTCCAGTATGACGTACCGGCAGTCAAGTGCTTTTGCCATGTAGCGAACACGGGCGAGCAGGTTATCAGCCGACGTTGACCCCCAATGGTCAAATAGGTAGTAACGTCCTGTTCCCAGTGTGGTCTCCCAAAACGGTCGAAGTTCGTCCACAGGCGTGTCCTCTTCCAAGTGAAGGGGCCTGTTTGCCGCCACCGACATGATACCAAGCGTTGTTCGGGCCAGATCCTCCTCAAGCGCCAAGACTCCAATATTGCCCTCGCATCGGCGTAGTAGATCATACTCGATTTCTCTGATAAATTGGGACTTTCCCATACCACTGCCGCTAGTGATCGTGACGAGTTCATACGGCCTGTGTCCTCTTGTGATGTGATTTAGGCCTTCCCATGGATAAGGTATTGACTTTACGTTTCTCTTTTCTACCAGCTTGTCCCATGTGTCAGTACCGGCGACGATACCGTCGGGCCTGTAGACTTTCGCATTCCACCAATGTTGCGTAAAGTCCTTGACCCTGTTTGCCATGAGCATGTCACTGGCGTCCTTCAGCGGTAGCTTGCAGATCTTCAGCTTGTCAGGACTAAAGAGGTCCTTCACTTGTTCAACTGCTTCTTCTCCTGCCTTGTCATTGTCAAAGCAGAGTACTACCGTGTCGTACCCTTCGAGCCACTCCAGCTGGGCCTTGATCTCCTTGGCGGCGTTACTTGCGCCCGACCGTAGAGACACCACGTCCCAAGACTTCCCCGACATCTCATAGATTGCCAAGGCGTCCAATTCGCCCTCAGTAATCGTGATGTAGGTGTCCCTGTTGCACTGTTGTTGCCCGAAGAATCCGACGTTGCCTACGTCCCCCATTGACATGAAGCCTTTGGTCTTGACCTCGCGTACCTTTGCCGCGCACAGGTCACCCGTGGACATGTCGTAGTAGGGGTAGTAGTGCTTCTCTATTTCACCTGTGGAAGTGTACTCCACGGTGACCCCGTAGCGCCCACAGGTGTCCTGAGATATGCGCCGTTGAGGTATGCTTGAGACCACTCCCTTGAAATTCAGGGGCTTGGCCTTAGGTAATTCTGAGGTCATGCCTTGGTCTCCACCATGGACGTGATAGTCACAACCGGCACCAAAGCAGTGTTGGCCCCCGTCGTCGTAGATAGCGAGAGCGTCCGAAGAACCACACTCCGGACAACTCTCGTGTCTTAGGAACTTAGAAGTCTGCGGCATCGCCTACGGCAATCTCTGCTTCCTCTAGTACTTTGACCGCCTCAAGGTAGGTCGATACGCCATGCACTGGGTGAGGCTGTCCCAGCTTGTACTTCAGGCGGACTGTGGAGTTGTATGGAACTTCTCCGGCGTAGGGTGTACCCTCTGCGTCAAAGACTTTGATCTCGTACTTTGACTTGAACTTGCGTTGCTTGTTGCCTTGGTAGTCCTTGATCTTGACACCGTTGGCTGCAAGCTCCGCAGCGTCGTCTTCTGACAATGTGATTGTCATGGAGTAGGCTCCAGTTGACTGACCGTTGTACACGTCGTGTTCGGTCACGTTGCTGAAGTTAACTACGCCTTCGATTGTTGTTGCTGTCATGGAATAATCTCCGTTGGTTGCTTTGGTTTAGCTCTGAGAATTGCTCAGAACATACTAATAGTATACACTATATGAAACTACCTGTCAAAAAGAATCTATGACTTGGATGAAAAAGTACATCAAAAACATCATAAACCCTATACCCCCAGCAGGACAGATCACGTTAGCTTTCCACGGGTTGTCCCGTAGCCACTGCTCTAGTTCCTGCTCTGTCATTTTAGTCCTCCTCTAGTTCAATGCTTTGGAACTCTTCGTCTATGTAGTTGTACTTTGAATCATGTACTTCTGTCTTCAGTAGTGCCAACGCTTCGTCCTCTGTTTCTGCAGAGATACGGTAGACGTGCTCTATTGTTTCAATAGTTTTAATACAGTACGTATTCACTAGTCATCCTCCGCTTGCGGTAGTTCATCGCTGGCTATAAATAGGATTTTATCAAGCACCGCCCTAGGCATAACCACGTTGCCCTTGTCGTCAAAGGACACCTCAAGTTGGTCCTGTTCGTACACAAAGGGTATACCACCCCAAGGGTCACGCTTCATGATGTCATTGGTCACTGTGCGGGCTTGTGTGTAGCCGAAGCAGTAGATCTGATAGTCACCACCGTCGACTAAATAGATACTCTTTTCATCAATTGCCATAACTTTAGTTTACTCCTGTAGTAACTTCTACTGCTTCTACTTTAGTATATATACCTAAGTATACCTTAGTAGAGGGTATCATACTTTTCGTCTTCTGTAAATATCTCATATTGGTAATATTCCATAGTTTCTGTATCTACTCCCGCAGAAGCAGTAGCAGAAAGACAAATACCGCAGAGATCAAGAAAATCACCATGTGTGTCCTTCCGTGTCAGTTCTGATTCCTCTAGGATTCGATCACAAGCTCTACAGCGCATCTCTCCATTCCTCCCCATGTAGTTCAATCATTAAACGCTCAAGGTTCCTATAGGACAGGCCTTTGTACTTTCTCCGGCTGTCCAGACGGTACATCTCAGTGTCAAACTCCACCAGATGCTCCACCATAGCGTGCGTCTCTGGGTCCTCTGGTGGCCCTGAGTTGTCCTCAGAGTCACCGGAGTAGTACCCCTGCTCGTATTCTTCAAACGTCATGCTGTGACCCCCTGTAGCGCCTGTATGACCTCGTCTATCACCTTCTGCTCCTCCTTCTTCCACTCCTCCAGATCGTCAGGGTATACCGGTGTGTCGTCGTCGTAGTACTCTTGGTACTCGTCTGCCCAAAACTCCCATGTTTCTTTAGTCATTACAAAATACTCCTTTTCTGTTAACTCTACGTAACCATTGCAGAAGTCTATGGTTGTTGTCAATAGTTAAAACCGTTTTAGCTTCTGTTCTGCCTACGTGTAAAACTTCCCACTTTTCACTACAGTGATTGTACCAAATTGTAAAGTTTAAGAAGTGCATTAGTCCAATTCTCCTTTAATGTATAGCCAAAGCGTGAGTATACCAGATGCCGACAGTAGTATCAACACGTCCCAAAATGGTTGCCAGTTCTCAAACATCTCTAGTCTTCCTCTCGTAGTGTGAGATAGTCCGCAGGTTCTACGTCCAGCGTATGGACCCGTAGTAGCTCCTCCCAGTCTCCGAAGTTGTCGAATATCTCCTCCGCCTGTTCTCTGGACTCTGCTTCTACTTTGACCTCGTATACCTTGGTCATGATAACTTGGTACGTCTGTTTCACTGTGTCACCTCCTCTGTCCCGTCATAAAACCACGTCGTGCCCCTATGGGTGAACGACTGGCCTAGTGCTTCCTGTATCGCTCTGTCCGTCTCCTGTACGCCGTAGCGTCTGCCCATGTAGGAACGCCAGCTGTCCGTGGTTGTACAGTCCTCCACTAGTTTACCCTCCCTATCTTTCCAGTTGAAGGGCACCATGTGTCTGCCCCAGCCGTTCGCTGGAGACCGTAGGGCCTCAACGTAGCGTCTGGCGTCCTCCTCTAGTGTTATCGTGGCCATTCGTTTACCCCCTTCTCGTATCCTACGGTGTGACCCACTATCCAGCCAAAGCCAAAGCAGGTCCCCATTAGTGCCATTGTAAGCATTAGTTCCATGGTGAGTATCTCCCGTGTCGTAGCTTAGACCACCAGCGAAGTACTCCCCAGAATCTCCGGTGGTTCTTGTCAGTGTCTAGGAATCCCAGCTTGTCTCTCAACCCGCACAGGAGCCGTGAGTAGTTGTTGATGGTGTACTCTGGGTACTTGAACCCCTTTCGTCCGTCGTAGATGTCCCACACGTGGTCCTCGTGGTTGTACCAAATTGTATAACGTCCAAAGTTCATGATATCACCTCATTGTTTTGTATGTCGTATGCCAGAGGACCAGCCGATTGATAGACCAAGTCTACCAACTCTGGGCAATCCTCCTCCAACTGCTCCAGCGCATCAAATGCGTCTAGGTCTCTATGGTATACCGTACGCTCTACCAGTGCTAGGTACTCTTCGATAACGTTGTTCATCACCAGTTACCCTCCTGTATTCTGAAGTCGATCTCCTTCCACTTCTTCTCCTCTTTCTCTTTGTACTTAAGCGCCTGAGATACTGCCTCAATAATGCCCAGCTTCTCAACGTCGTAAGCCACAAACAGACCATATTCCTCGTCATCAATGTGCTTACCTCTGACCTCTACCCAATGTCTCATGCCGTAGCCCTCGCGTTGATGCTGTCCTGTGTCAGTGTGTCGCAGTAGTCCGCACCTCTGGACTTCAGCCACTGGTTGATATGCTTGGACGTGGTGACGCTCCAGAAGTCCTCTGTCTTGAAGTAGTTACCCTGTGCGTCCTGTAGTGCTACCGGTGTCTCGTAACTGAAGAACACCGTAGTACCGTCTGTGAATTCTACCTCTGTCTTGTTGCTACCTAGTTGTCGTAGTTGCATGGTCTTAAGCCCTCCTGTGGCTCGTGTGTTGACTCACTGCAGAGGACTCTAGCGAATCCTCTACGATTAGTCAACCCCTGTCTAAACTGTTTTTTCCCGCCTCGTAGCCTATCAATGCACCCATGCCCACCGATGTGGCTACGATAAAGAAGAATACTAATAATGGTCCCATGTCTGCCTCCTATGCCGCCTTGCGTTGTGCGTCTAGTCTACTCTGGGCTTTTCGAACGTCTATACCCAGTCCCTTTAGTGTCTGCTCTGCTTTCCACATTCTGTCCCATGCAGACTCCCTGTCCTCGCTGTATAACTCCGCGAGCCGTGTAGAGCCTACTTCTTTCGACTCGTCCTGTTTCCGACATGAGTAGTCAAAGTCCCAGTTAGCATCCAGTAGTTCAGCGACAAGATCTGCTACTTCTGTTGTGTTCAATGTGTTCATAAGAATCATTCTCATTTAGGGGGTGGCTTCTGTCCCCCGTCGCCATGTGTGTAGTAAGCCACAGGTTGACCCAGATGTGAAGCGTAAATATTCACACATTTGGACTATTGACCGCCAGTATCGTTCCGTGCTAGTCGCGTGTGCGCGTGTAATAAATAGCTCGCGTAGCAACAATCGTGCCAACCTATGGGGTCCAACACAGGCTCACACACTTGTCAACCCATGCAACAATCATGCCAATGTTGCGCCCCAAGTTATCCACAGGTTATCCCGCCTTGTGTGCAACTTGTGGATAACTTTAGGGTCCGGGGGAGGGGGTCGCCATGTGTTAACATTTGTTGTAGCCACCTAGACACAAAATAGGTCAAAATTAGGAAAATTACCCATAAATTAAACCCGTGTAACCCGTTGATTTTACTCATGTTTGTACTTCTACTGCTTTTACCTCTAAAATAGCTTGACTTTTATGTAAACTTGTGTTATACTATTGGCATAAACAGGGATAATTTTAGTTATGACCACTGAAGTTAAAAAAAGAGGTCGTGGCAGACCCCGGAAGTCCGAAGTAGCCGCCGTAAAGCCCGGAAACAAGGGTCAAGTAGGCCGACCCAAGGGTGACGCAGCGATAATTAATGAGTACAAGGCTAGAATGTTGGCTAGTCCTAAGTCTCGTAAGGTCCTAGAGACAATTTTTGATGCTGCTTTAGACAATGACCACAAGAATCAAGCTGCTGCTTGGAAACTTGTGATGGACCGTATATTACCAGTGGGTGCTTTTGAGAAAGACGTGGTAAAAGACGCTGGTCGCAACGCTATACAAATTAATATTACAGGTGTCGGTACTGCCGAAGTAACTACTCCAGACGATATCATAGAAGGAGAAGTAGTAAATGGGTCTTAAGCACTTCAAAAGAGAAGAGTTTGACTGTCAGGTCACTGGCACCAACAATATGGAACAAGAGTTCCTAGAGAAGTTAGACCAATTGCGGGGCGCATGTGGCTTCCCCTTTGAGGTAACGTCGGGTTACCGCCATCCAACCAAGCACCCTATTGAAATGAAAAAAGCGGTGCCGGGAACACATGCCCAAGGGATTGCGGCTGACATAAAAATAACGAATGCCGCCCACCGCTACGCTATTGTGGCTAATGCTTTGAACCTTGGATTCACAGGTATAGGCATTGATGATGATTTTGTACACGTGGACACTAGGGGTACAACTCCAGTGATTTGGTTGTACTAATGTTGTACACTAAAAACAAAAACCTAACGGACACTTCTACGCAGACAATTGTAGAAATACCTGCTGGTTACGTAGCACATTGGAACATGGCGTTTGTAGCTAACCTACATAACTCTACCAACAGCATTACGTTGTTTGTAGACAAGCCAAGCCCAACAGCTGATGTGTATATCTACAACGGCACCAACATATCGTCAAAAGAAAACCTTCTGATTGACGGCAGTGCAGTTTTTGTTTTACAGCCGGGAGACATTATTAAAGCATCTAGTGGTAGTGCAGGGAACGTAGAAGTAGTAGTTACGTTTGATTTGTTAGAAGCACCAGCAGTGTTTAATAATTTCAATGGATCTTAATATAGAACTACTGCCTTGGCAACAAGATGTTTGGGCAGACGACACTAGATTTAAAATAGTAGCTGCTGGGCGACGTACAGGTAAGTCTAGGTTAGCAGCATGGATGTTAATCGTTAACGCACTACAGGCGGACAGAGGCCATGTATTTTACGTCGCACCTACTCAGGGACAAGCCAGAGACATCATGTGGTCCACCCTCTTGGAACTGGGGCATCCTGTTATCAGCGGTAGTCACATTAATAATTTGCAAATTAAGCTTATCAACGGTGCTACAATTAGTCTGAAGGGTGCAGACAGACCAGAGACAATGCGAGGCGTTAGCCTCAAGTTTCTAGTGTTGGACGAATACGCAGACATGAAACCTGACGTATTTGAGCAAATCCTTAGACCCGCTCTTGCGGATCAGAAAGGATGTGCAATGTTCATAGGGACACCTATGGGTCGCAACCACTTTTATGAGTTGTATAAGTATGCGGAGCTAGACGATGATGAAACGTACAAAGCATGGCACTTTACTTCTTACGATAATCCTCTTCTTGATCCGTCTGAAATCGATATTGCAAAAAGGTCTATGTCTTCTTATGCGTTTCGCCAAGAGTTTATGGCGTCGTTTGAAGCTCGTGGGTCAGAAATGTTTAAGGAAGACTGGGTACAATTTAGTAAAGATAGGCCCGAAATAGGAGATTATTACATTGCGGTTGACTTGGCGGGGTTTGAAGAAGTCAACAAGAAAAAGACTAAGAATTCCAAACTTGACGACACAGCGATTGCCGTGGTTAAGGTTAATGAGCATGGTTGGTTTGTTGATAATATTATCTACGGACGCTGGAGCCTTGACGAAACGGCAGCCAAAATATTTCAGGCTGTCAGAGACTACCGTCCCGTATCGGTTGGAATCGAAAGAGGTATTGCTAAACAAGCTGTAATGTCACCTCTGATGGATCTACAGAAGCGGTACGGAACATTCTTTAGAGTAGAAGAGTTGACACACGGCAACAAAAAGAAAACAGACAGGGTAATGTGGGCGCTACAAGGGCGTTTTGAAAATGGGTACATAACACTTAACAAGGGAGAGTGGAACTCTAGATTCCTAGACCAACTCTTCCAGTTTCCTGACCCTTTGACCCATGACGACTTGGTGGACGCTTTGGCGTACATTGACCAACTAGCAAATGTAGCGTATGACTACGACTACGAAATAGAAGACCATGAAATTTTAGACGTGGTAGCAGGATACTAATATGACTGAACTATATGAACAAGACCCGCTTATGGTTGAAGAAACGATTGAAGATTGGGTTATTACCAAGTGTGAAGATTGGAGAGACTACTACGAAAGTAATTATGAGGCAAGATTTGAAGAGTATTATAGACTATGGCGCGGTATATGGGATCCTGCTGACAGTGAGCGTAGGTCTGAGCGTTCCCGTATTATTTCTCCTGCACTACAACAAGCAGTTGAGTCTAATGTAGCGGAACTAGAGGAAGCTACGTTTGGACGTGGTAAGTGGTTTGACGTAAGTGACAACTTTGGTGACAGTCAAAAAGAAGACGTGTTGTTCTTGCGTAACAAACTTACGGAAGACTTTGAAAACTGCATGATTCGTAAATCAGTTGCAGAGTGTCTTATTAATGCTGCTGTGTTTGGTACAGGCATTGGTGAAATTGTTATTGAAGAAGTTAAAGAAATGGCTCCTGCTACTCAGCCTATTATGGACGGGGATTTGCAAGCAGTAGGAGTAAACGTCACAGACCGTGTCAAGGTTAAGCTTAAGCCTGTACTGCCTCAGAACTTTCTAATTGACCCTGTAGCTACATCTGTAGAAGACGCTATGGGCGTAGCAGTAGACGAGTTTGTCAGTATACACCAAGTAGAACTACTACAAGAACAAGGTGTGTACCGTGATGTTTATGTTGGTCCTGCTGCTCCTGACACGGATCTTGAGCCTGACCAAGACATTACTATTTACAACGACGACAAAGTACGTCTTACTAAGTACTACGGTCTTGTTCCCAGAGAGCTTCTAGACGCCGCTATGAGCGAAGAAGACGAAGAAGCAGTACCAGAGGAAGGCTTTGGCTCACGTTACGTAGAGGCCGTTGTAGTGGTTGCTAACGGCGGTATACTTTTAAAGGCCGAAGCCAATCCTTACATGATGGAAGATCGGCCTATTGTTGCATTTCCTTGGGACGTAGTACCCGGACGTTTCTGGGGTCGTGGAGTCTGCGAGAAGGGTTACAACTCTCAGAAAGCTTTGGACACAGAGCTACGAGCTAGAATTGACGCTCTAAGCCTCACTATACACCCAATGATGGCTATTGACGCTACTCGTCTACCACGTGGTGCAAAACCTGAGGTACGTCCCGGTAAGATGATTTTAACAAACGGAGACCCTCGTGAAGTACTTCAGCCGTTCAACTTTGGTCAAGTTAGTCAAATCACTTTTGCTCAGGCAGGAGCCTTGCAGCAAATGGTACAGCAAGCAACAGGAGCAGTGGACTCAGCAGGAATTGCAGGTCAGGTTAATGGCGAGAGTACTGCCGCTGGTATTAGTATGTCTCTTGGCGCTATTATTAAACGTCACAAGCGTACACTGATTAACTTCCAGCAGTCCTTCTTAATTCCGTTTGTTAAGAAAGCAGCCTATCGGTACATGCAGTTTGACCCTGAGTCGTACCCTGTGGCTGACTACAAGTTCAACGCAAGCAGTACACTAGGCATTATTGCTAGGGAGTACGAAGTTACTCAGCTTGTACAGTTGCTACAAACAATGGGCAAAGACTCACCGTTGTATAACACACTTATTCAATCTGTTGTAGACAACATGAACTTGTCTAACCGTGAAGAACTTCTTGCAGCCCTTGCTCAAGCTTCACAGCCTAATCCTCAAGCACAGCAAATGCAACAACAAGTACAACAGCTGCAAATGCAGTTCCAGCAGTCACAAACTGCAGCACTGTCTGCTCAGGCTCAGGAATCACAAGCACGTGCTGCTAAACTCGCTGCAGAGGCTCAAGCAGTACCTCAAGAGCTTGAGATTGACAAGATCAATGCTATTACCCGAAACCTTAAAGAAGGTGACCAAGAAGATAAAGAGTTTGAGCGCCGTATGAAAGTAGCTGAAGCTCTCCTTAAAGAAAAACAGATAGAAGGTAAAAACAATGTTAACGGACCACGAACTACGCCTGCTCCTGCAGAGAGTCAACCAAGAGTTCCAAGGAACGTTCCGACTCCTAGCAGACCTACAAACCAAGCTGGATCAGCTGGAAACCAAGGTGGAGGAACTATCTAATGTCCAACAGAAAAGCGGACCCAAGACTAGCGCGGGCAGGGGTAAGCGGGTACAACAAACCAAAGCGGACGCCTAGTCACCCGACTAAGAAGTTTGTAGTAGTAGCAAAACAAGGCGACAAGATTAAGACTATTCGTTTTGGCGATGCCAAGATGACTATTAAGAAAGACCAGCCTGCACGACGGAAGTCGTTTAGAGCACGTCATAAGTGTGACACAAACCCACCCAGTAAACTCACGGCGAGGTATTGGTCTTGTAAGAAGTGGTAAACACAGCCGTGAGGCTACAGCACGTCGTGATGACGTTAGGAGAACACAATGCGAACACTACTAGTAGCAATAATGCTGCTGTCGTTACAGGCATCAGCAGACACTAAGATTCTCATAGAAAAAGCAGATCAGCAGTACGTAGTTATACCAAGCTGCAACGTATCTGAAGACGCAACTCAAGTAGCAATACAACGACTTCGAGTAGGCGCACCAGTATACATAAGACACAAAGGACGTCAAGTCCGGTGTACAATAGAAAACTACTATCAAGTAAGGAGTTAAACATGCCCGGTCCAGCAGTTGCAGCAATTCCAACAGTAGCTTCTTTTATTGCACGTAACGGTGTAACTAAAGCAGTTAAAAAGTACGGTAAAAAAGCCGTAGACGAAGCTCGTAAACACATGAAAGACGTAACAACTAAAAAAACACCCGGCCAGAAAAAAATTGAGCCTGTTACTAAGTCACAACGAGCCACAAGAAGTACAGCAAGACGTACAGCCGCAGGAACAGCAGGTTTAACTGCTGCTGGATACGAAACTGCTAATGTTGATCTTAATAAGGGTAAAGGTTTACCTATTGCTGATATGAGCCGTAGTGTAGATGTTCGTGGAACAAGTGAAGGTCTTCGTTATTTTCAAGACGGTAAAGAAGTTAGGATGCCTAAAAAATGAAAGTAAATGCACCCAAAGGTTACCACTGGATGAAAAGCGGTAGTTCTTACAAACTGATGAAAGATCCTACAGGAGGCTATAAACCACACAAAGGTGCCTCTAAGTTAGCTAACTTTGAAGTTCAAAAGGTTCACAAAAAGTAAGGAGGCTACTATGCCCTACCACGCTGGAAAAAAGAAGAAGAAAGTAAAAAAGCCTAAGGGTTACTAAAATGGCTAAGGCAAAACCTAAGAAAAAATCAAGTCCTACGCCTAAAAACAAGGCGTTGTACGCTAGAGTCAAAGCAGAGGCTAAACGCAAGTTTGACGTATGGCCTTCTGCCTATGCTTCAGCATGGTTAACTCGTGAATACAAAAAACGTGGTGGTACATATGGCTAAGGGTGGACTTAAAAAGTGGTTTGCAGAAGAGTGGGTAGACGTTAAAACTGGTAAACCTTGCGGTCGTAAGTCTGCAAAGAAAAGCAAACGTCCCTATCCTTCTTGTAGACCTAAAGCTGTAGCAGCTAAGATGACAGCAGCTGAAAAAAAATCTTCAGCTAAGCGTAAAACAGGACCAGCTAAAATTAAACACGCCGTCACAGCTTCTGGACGTAGAAGAAAAACTTCTAAAAAGTCTTGACATTTAAGAAAATGTATGGTATAATATAACTATACAGTAAACTTTAGAGGAAACTATGACACCCGAGCTTGAAACTTACTTTGATAACTACGCTGTTTTATTTAATAGCGAAGGTTTCAAACAACTCGTAAATGAACTTTCCAACAATGCAACACAGTTAGCAGACATTCAAACAGTAAAAGATCAGGAAGATTTATTTTTCCGTAAAGGTCAAGTAGCTGCTTTTGCTACTGTTATAAATCTACAAGCTACTATTGAAGCTGCTAGAGAACAAGCAGAAGCTGAAGAAGAAGATCCTGTAGATGTTTAAAATTTATGACTTCCGTTGTGCTAACGGACATGTCTTTGAAGAAATGGTAGAGTCCGGTGTTACAACCAGTAGGTGCGGTTGTGGCGCTAATGCTACTAAAATGGTATCTGCCCCGTCTTTTCACCTCGATGGTTCTACTGGGGATTTTCCCGGTCAGCACATGAAGTGGGTACGAGAACACGAAAAAGCAGGTAGAAAATAAAGTCTCCACAATGATTATAATCACGGAGTTTAATTATGTCACGAGCGCAAATGCTTGATCCACAACCTGAAGAGGAAAATGTGGACACCCTTGAAAACGAAGCTGAAGAGATTCAACAAGAAGAAGTTGAGCAACCTCAAGTAGAAGAGCCTAGCTTACCAGATAAATACCAAGGTAAGTCTTTAGAAGAAGTTGTACAAATGCACCAAGAAGCTGAAAAGCTTTTAGGTCGCCAATCTTCTGAAGTAGGAGAGCTTCGTAAAGTTGTTGATGACTATATTTCTAGTCAAGTACAACAAGCAGCACCTCAACAAACTGTTGAGCCGGAAGACGATATAGATTATTTTACAGATCCTCAAGGAGCCGTTAATCGTGCTATTGAGAATCATCCTAAGATTAGAGAAGCAGAAGAATATTCTTCACAGTATAAAAAACAAGCTTCTATGGCTATGCTTCAAAGTAAGCATCCTGATATGCAAGAGATCTTAAACGATTCTAAATTTGCAGAATGGATTAAAGCTTCTAAAATTAGAACTCAGTTATTTGTAGCAGCTGATCAACAGTACGACGCTGACGCAGCAGACGAACTCTTCTCACTCTGGAAAGAACGGAAGACAGTAGCACAGCAGACTGCCGATGTTGAAAAACAGGCACGTAAGCAGTCACTTAAGGCAGCTAATACAGGTAATGCACGAGGCAGTGCAGAAGGATCACGTAAAAAGGTATATCGTAGGGCCGACATTATTAAACTAATGAAGAATGACCCTGACCGTTACCAAGCTTTGTCAGACGAAATTATGGCAGCTTATGCGGAGGGTCGAGTCAAATAATCTAGGAGATTGACATGGCTACTGCAACTTATCCCGGTGCAGCGGGTAATACTGCAAAGACAGAGGCGGCAACGTTTATTCCAGAAATCTGGAGTGACGAGATTATTGCTGCCTACCAAAAGAACCTGAAGATGGCTCCACTTGTCAAGCGTATCGCTATGAACGGCAAGAAGGGCGACAAGCTTCACATTCCAAAGCCTACTCGTGGCGATGCAAATGCTAAGGCTGCTGACACTGCAGTTACTATCATTGCAAACACTGAGAGCGAACTGACTGTTGACATCGACCGTCACTTCGAATACTCACGTTTGATCGAAGACATCGTTGAAGTACAGGCGCTTTCTAGCCTCCGTCAGTTCTACACTGAAGACGCTGGTTATGCTCTTGCTACTAAGATCGACACTGACCTCCACTCTTGCGGTACTGGTTTTGGTGACGGTGGTTCAGTTGTGTTCTCTGGCTCAGTAGCTCCTACTGACTACCAGCACAGCGGTTGTTTCTTCAACGACGGCGGTACTACTACTCAGTACACTGACGACACTGTTGTAGCAGCTGACGTGTTCACTGATGCTTTCTTCCGTGACATGATTCAGAAGCTTGATGACAACAATGTACCTATGGAAAGCCGTGTACTTGTTATCCCACCTTCGGTTCGTAACACCATCATGGGCATCGACCGATACGTGTCTTCTGACTTTGTAACTGGTCAAGCAGTAAGCTCTGGTCTTATCGGTAACCTGTACGGTGTAGACATTTATGTCTCAAACAACTGTGCAACTATCGAAGCTGCAGCAGACAACACTGCGTCTTCTGTTGATACTCGTGCTGCCCTCTTGTTCCACCGTGACGCGATTGTCATGGCAGAGCAACAGGCTGTACGTTCACAGACCCAGTACAAGCAGGAATACCTATCAACTCTGTACACAGCTGATTGCCTGTACGGTGTTGAAGTATACCGTCCTGAAGCTGGTTTCGTTCTCGCAGTCGCAGAGTAACGATCTTAGGGGTCAGCAATGGCCCCTTTTCCTTTTCTTTTGTAGGAGCTTTGAATGGCTTTATTTCGTGGCACAGGTGGATCTGGTGATGCTAGTACAGACACTTATGCGTCTGAAGTAGCTCTAGAAGCAACCAGAGCCTCTACAAAAGCAAACGAAGCTGCAGCGTCTGCTACGTCTGCGGCTAATGCACAAGCTGCTGCTGAGGCTGCACAGGCTTCAGCAGAGACTGCACAAGCTAACGCTGAGACAGCAGAAGTAAACGCAGAAACTGCAGAAACCAATGCTGAAACTGCAGAGAATGCCGCAGTAGATGCGCAGACAGCCGCAACAGCAGCTAAAACTTCTGCAGAAACAGCTCAGTCAGCAGCAGAAGTAGCTAAGACAGCAGCTGAAACTGCAGAGACTAATGCAGAAACAGCAGAGACGAATGCTGCTACGTCCGCTACTACTGCTACTACTAAAGCATCTGAAGCATCCACATCAGCAACCAATGCTGCCTCTAGCGCCTCCTCAGCGTCCACCTCAGCCACAAACGCTGCTACTAGTGCTACTGCAGCACAAACTGCACAAACGGCTGCAGAGGCTGCTCAGACGGCTGCTGAAGCTGCTCAAGAAGCTATCGACGGTTTCTTTCTTGGCGCACAAGCGTCCAACCCTACAGTAGACCTTAACGGCAATGCAGTTACTGCAGGGGACTGGTACTTTAATACAACTGACACAACAACGCGTATTTACGACGGCAGTAGTTGGAACACAGTAAACCCTGACCTTATTGGCGACACTAGTCCACAGTTAGGCGGAAACCTAGATACTAATGGAAATAACATCCAGTTTGGAGACAATGAAAAAGCATTGTTTGGTAATGGATCTGATCTTGAAATTTATCATGACGGTTCAAACAGCATTATCAAAGAGTCTGGTGCAGGAAACCTAGTTCTTAGAGGAAGCAACTCAAGTTTTCAGGATGCTTCTGGAAACAACATGATTTCTGCTATATCTGGGGGCGCAGTAACTTTATATAACAATACGGCAAATCGTTTGGCTACAAGCTCAACAGGCGTAACTGTTAGTGGCAGTATTGCTGTTTCAGGAACAGTAGACGGCAGAGACATAGCTACAGACGGCACTAAACTAGATACAGTAGAAACCAATGCAGACGTAACTGACACAACCAATGTAACAGCCGCTGGTGCTTTGATGGACAGTGAGGTTACTAACCTTGCACAAGTTAAAGCATTTAACTCTGCTGACTACGCTACTGCGGCACAAGGAGCGTTAGCAGATAGTGCTTTACAGAGTGGGGACAATATATCTGTCCTGACTAACAATTCAGGCTATCTAACAGCTAACCAAACGATTACCCTGACGGGAGCTATTACAGGTTCAGGGACAACTTCTATTGCAACTACACTGTCAACGATTGACGGGGGAACTTATTAATGACCACGATTAAACTTAAGAATGGTTCTGGCGCACCAACATCTGGGGATCTTGCTCAAGGTGAACCCGCATTAGACTTGACTAACAAGCGCCTGTACACAGAAGACTCAGGCGGTACTGTTATTGAAGTAGGTACTAATCCCGGTGTGGACGTAACTTTTGCTGACAACCGTAAGGCTATCTTCGGTGCTGGCTCTGACCTACAGATTTACCACACAGGTTCGCAAAACTATATTGAGGATGCTGGTACAGGTAATTTAAATTTCAAGTCGAACGGCAACAACTTTAACTTCCTTGATGGAAGCGACAATGTTGTTATGCAAATTGATATAGACTCAGAAACAACTCTATACCACAACACAAGCGCCAAACTAGCCACTACTGCTACAGGCATCGACGTAACGGGTACTGTGACTGCTGATGGTGGAACAATTGTCTCTACAGGCTCAGATGCTTTTTCATCTAAAGCGGTAGGCGGTTATGCAATTCAGGCATACCAAGATGCAACTTCTTCTGGTCATACAGCACTTGATTTACGCTCTGACGCAACTACTGGCACTCGTTATTTAATTCGTGGTTATAACGATGCGGCTGGAACGCCAACAGAAGTTTTTTCTGTAGGTGCTGACGGTGGAGCATATTTAAACGGCAACGTCGGTATTGGTACTAGCAGTCCGTCATCTGTGTTACATCTAAGCACTTCTAATGACCCAAAAATAACTTTAACAGACACAGGCTTCGGCGCTTCTGCCGACATTACAGGCTCAAACGGAAACCTAAGGCTTAACAGTCA
>Ga0098074_1001005_pt1 | contig 15916 bp, 11 predicted proteins | sample 32_taG_FD_75064 | JGI IMG/M metagenome (GOLD analysis project Ga0098074, IMG submission 75064) | Marine viral communities from the Gulf of Mexico - 32_GoM_OMZ_CsCl metaG | ecosystem: Environmental > Aquatic > Marine > Oceanic | place: Atlantic Ocean: Gulf of Mexico | collected 2015-07-12
ACATCGGAGCTTCCGACCTACGGAGTTACCGAGATGACCCAGACTGGTGCGATGGTGGGCCCCCGCACCATTGCGGTCGGGAGTGTTGTTTTCGGCCGCAAGCGTAAATATGACCCGGTCTATGTTCCGATCGAGACCTATGCAGATGCCGTAGCGGTGATGGACCGTAAGAACGCATTGGGGGGGACAATAATCAAAAGCTACCGACAGATCCAGCGCAAGCAACGACAAATGCTGGTAAAGGCAGGACGCGAAAAAGGCATCATGGTGGACGTTGAGGGAGAGAGCCACTTTTTCAATGGCGTTACGACCATTCTGGACGGCAATCTGAACCTTCAACACAATGTCCCGGTTGAGACGCTCTATGATGATTTCATCCAGTTGATGGCGAAATCTGATGTGGCGCACACACCCACTCTGATCGTGCTCTTCGGGGAGTTGATGGGAGAAAACTATCTCTACAATTCGTCTCGGCTTTGGGAAGACCCGCGGGTGGATGCCTATGTTCAGACGACGACGAGTTCTTACAGCCCATTGGCAGTCCCGGTCGGGGCGCCACCTTATGTTCGCGGCATGACAAATATACAGGCAGCGGACGAGATTTGGGACTTGGGGTTCCGCGCGGCTGCGCGTTCCATGAAGGCGTTGAACGATGCCGGTGGCCGGGTGAATGCCGGATCGCATGGCCAAGTCTACGGGCTCGCCATGCATTGGGAACTTCAATTGCTTTCAGAGGGCGGGATGAGCAATCTTGATGTTCTCAAGGCTGCTACGATCAACGGCGCCACGACGTTGGGACTTGAGGAGCAAATCGGTTCAATCAAGGCCGGAAAGCTCGCCGACATTATCGTTCTTGATGAAAATCCGCTGACGGATATCCGGAATACCGAAACGGTCTCGCGAACAATGGTGAATGGTCGTCTCTATGATTCTGTGACCATGAACGAAATTGGAAATCATGATCGTCCACGGCGACCGTTCTACTGGGAAGTCAATGATGTGCCCAAACATATCAACTGGAAGCCCGCCTGGGGCGAGCACTGAGCGCTTTGTCACAGTTATCCAATGAAAGACCATTTTGATGAGTGATCTACCAAAAACCTCCGGAGCTTCGGATGTGGCGGACGTGAATGCCACAGGCGCAGACGATGCGGTGTTCTTCGGTCACCCCAGGGGGCTGGCCTATATCGTGTTTACTGAGGCGTGGGAGCGGTTTTCCTTCTATGGCATGCAGGCATTGTTGATCCTGTATATGGCGACATACCTTTTCCTGCCGGAGAATTCCGGGAATGTTGCGGCATTCGAGCCCTTTCGGAGCTTGTTTGAGGCGGTATTCGGGCCACTGAGCATACAAGCATTGGCATCCCAGGTATTTGGGGCTTATGTGGGCCTCGTCTATTTTGCACCTGTTCTTGGCGGGCTGATTGGAGACCGGCTTCTGGGCCGGACAAAGGCCGTTCTTGCCGGGGCCTTGTTCATGGCGGTTGGCCATTTCCTCATGGCGTTTGAGGCAAGTTTTCTCTTGGCATTGGCCGCCCTGATACTCGGATCGGGGCTCCTGAAGGGAAATCTCGCGGCTCAGGTTGGCGGTCTCTACAAGAAGTCTGACCAGAGAAGGGATTCCGGCTATTCAATCTATGTTTTCAGCATAAATGTCGGTGCCTTTATCGCACCCTTGATATGCGGCACGCTGGGCGAGGTGTATGGATGGCATTATGGTTTCGGCGCCGCCGGAATAGGCATGTTGATTGGCCTCGCTGTTTACCTGTCCGGCCGAAACTATCTGCCGTTGGATACGGTTGTGGAGAGTAAGGATCGTCCGAAGCTGGAAAAGGGCGACGGCGTTGTTATTCTGGCAATCCTTGTGATGCTGGGCCTCACTTCCTTGTATTGGACGGCGCAATCGCAAGTTTGGAACGCCTATCCATTATGGTTGAGATCAGATGTGGATCGTACCGTCTTCGGAATGGAGGTTCCGGTGACATGGTTCCAGTCTCTCGACTCGTTGGCGGTTCTCCTGCTTGCGCCTCTGGTGCTGTGGTATTGGCGCCACCAGTCTCGTCGGAATGCAGAGCCAGGAGATCTGATCAAGCTTGCCCTTGGCTGCGCTGTGTTCGCAATTGCGTTTGCACTGCTCGGGCTGGGAGGCGTGTTATCTGCCGGGGGTTCCGTCGCTTTGATCTGGCCCATTATCTTCCATTTTGTCTGCGCCGTCGGGTTTTTGTATGTTGGACCAATTGCGCTGGCGCTGACGTCTCGCGCTGCTCCGGATTCGGTGAACTCCATGATGGTAGGATCCTACTATCTGGCCATATTTGTCGGTGGACTGTTCAGCGGTTGGCTCGCCCGCTTTTATGAAGTGATGTCGGCCTCCGAATTTTGGCTGATGCATGCCGCGATCGTAGGGTCGGCGGCAGTACTCCTGATTGTGTTGAGACCCGTCCTCAGTCGATTGATGCGTCTTGACAGGGATTTGTCCGCCAGTCCCAAGGCACCTTTCCAGCAGGAGGCACTCTAATGCTCGCTCGACTTCTTAAGACTGTTTCGTTTCCGGCTGTGCTTGCGGTGGTCGCCTGCGCGACGACTGGCCAGTTCAAGGATGACGAAACCACTGCGGTACAAGTCTGTTCACAGAGGGGTCCTGTCGATAGTTGCGATTATTTCGGATTGGTTGGGCTGCAGGAGGCCATTGATCAATCCACCTCAGATCGTCGAATTCTGATTAAGACCGGGACATACACGCCGACATCCTACCGGGATGTTCCGTTTCAGGATCTCCATGTACGCGGAGCGGTGGTCGTTCGGGATCGAAAGCTGAGCATTGAGGCGGAGCAAGGGGCAAGGCTCGTTGGCAGCGCAGGTTTTCCCTTGAGCGCGATCGTAATTGAGGACTCAACTGTTCAGATCTCAGGCCTGACCATTTCTGGATTCCACTATGCAGTCGCTGAAGATGATACATATGATGGGCATGGTATTTTCACCATCAACAGTGATGTGAGCTTGGACGGGGTTGTAATCGAAGGCGTTGCCAAGATGGCGCTGACGGGTCGCGAAGCAGGTCGGATCGTTGCGCGCAATTTGACTATCAACAAGTCCCATCTCGGCGTCTGGCTTGAGGAGACTGCAGCGATAGACCTGATAGACAGTGAAATTATCGCCAGCGAATCTGCAGCGGTTGCTGCTTATGGCGCGTCGTCTGCAAGAGTAGAAAACAGCTTGATCAAGGGTAATCAGGATGATGGCCTCTACACTGAGGACACGGCCAGGATCATAAGCCGCGAGACCACCTTGCAGGACAATTCACCCTTTGGTGCCCGTGCATCTGGCGAAAGCGTTATCCTGATCTGTGGCGGCGAAGTGTCCGGCAATGCTGAAGATTACGGAGAAGAAGACGCGGGACGCGTATATCGCAATGAGGTTGATATGTGTTTGCCGGGCTGAGGCCTGCGAAAGACTCCTCTACACCCCTATTCGCCAGAATTGTGTGCCGGCAATCCGTCGGCACACATTTTTTTGTAACTTGGTCGCATTCCTTCATGCGCAATCAAAAAGGCCCGACCTCCATAGGAGATCGGGCCAGTTACGGGGTGGAGGTGAGACGATCGGGAGTCTACCAGAGTTTCCAGATCATCTCATTTCCATTGCCTCTAGAAATTATACGCAGCGCTGACGCCGACAACACGGGGACGCGTGCGGTTTGCGTTGGCCCAGCCCTGGTAGGGGTCAATGGATTTGTTTTCGTCGGTGAGATTTGTGGCGAAAATCTCGAGATCGAAGTTGCCGACGCCGACACCTGCGCGCGCGTTTAACAGGTTCAGGGCGTCTGAACTTTGCGGAAGCGCGGAGGCCACGAAGCTTGACCGGTCGATATAGGTGACTTTGTCCCTATGGTTGAAATCGACCCTGACGAATGCCGGATTGTCAGGCGTCAGGTCGAAGTCATAATTGACGCCCAGTGTATAGCTCAATTCCGGAGTGTAGTCGGTTGGATCACCAACCTGGTTCACCTGGTCGGTATCCGCTGTTTCCACGATCTCGCTGTCGAGATATGAGGCGTTGGCCGAAAGGGTGAGACCGGACATGGGTTGATATGCAAGGCCGGCCTCGATGCCTTTAACTTCCACCTTGCCGATATTGCTGGATTCTCCGAGGAACGCTCCATTCACCTCGGTCAATCGACGGCGAACCATATCCTTGTACTCGGTGAAGAAGGCCGCAACATCATACTGGAAGTTGCGAGTATTTCCTTTCGTGCCGATTTCATATGTAAGAATGTTTTCTGGCTCATACGGATCGAATGGCGCGGAGTTGAAGCCGCCGCTTCTGAATCCCGATCCTGCACTCGCATAGATCGTCGCGTCTTCATCATACTGGTAGGTCATGTAGGCACGTGGGTCCAACGACTGAAATGTATCTGCCAGTTCCGTGCCCGTGCCGGGTGCATATTCAATCAGGCTGGTCTGCTCATCGTGGAAATAGCGCATGCCGGCGCCGAGGGTCAGCTTTTCCGTTACATCGAATGAGCCGTCCGCAAACAGAGAGTATGATTCGGACGACGAAGCGGAGTAGTAGAACAGATCGTCATACAGAACGCCGCCACCTTGATACAGGTCGCCGCCAGGTGCGTATGCGTATTCATAGTCTGCAGTCAGGGAGCGTTCGCCGTCGCTATAGTATGCGCCGACCGTCCAGGCGTAGTGGTCTGATGCATCCGAAAGCCGAACTTCCTGAGAAAACTGTTCAGCTTCTACAAAGCGATCATCATTCCCTTCAACAAATCCGTACGAGTAATTTCCTTCGCGCGCGATATAGGAGAACGGGTACTGGTGGTCATGGTCGATCTGCGTAGTTGAGGAGGTCAGTTCCGCAAAGCCGAAATCATAGGACAGTTCCAGATTGTAAATGTTGAAGTCGAATTTCTTCGGAATCATCACCTTGCTGCGGTCAGGGCCCACATCGACCGTACGATCAGCTTCTTCATACCCCATGCCGAGTTCAGTTTCTGCGCGCTGGATCTGGACCATCGCCTTGGCCGAAAAGTTTTCCGTAGGCACCCAGAGGATTTTACCGCGAGCGTTCAGGAGTTCGGTGCCATTGCCATCCTCAATGCCTGCCTCTGGTTGGTCGATCCAGCCACCGCCATTTTCGACCCCTACTGCCAGACGGACAGCGAGTTTATCTTCGATGATCGGTGTGTTGATGATGAATTCGCCCTTTTGGCCGATCTCACCTTCAGAGACGGTGTAGAGTTCACCTTTGACCTTGCCTTCGACCTGATCGAGCACAGGATCGGCCGTGATGTAGCGAATGACACCCCCAGCGGCCCCTTGGCCGTAGAGTGTGCCTTGAGGCCCCTTGAGGACTTCCACACGTTCAAGATCGAGGGCCACAGGGCTGAGTTGGTCATAGCCGCTGAGTGAAAGAGGTGCCTCGTCCATGTACATGCCGACGAGGGCGCCAGATCCTGACTGGTTCGCCAGTCCACGGATGAATATTGTGTAGCTGCCCGGACCATCTTCCCGCATGGTCAGTCCAGGTACGCTAAAGGACAAGTCCTGCACGCTTGCTACGCCCAATTTTGCCAGTTCATCCCCAGAGATGGACTCGATGGCCATTGGAACGTCGATCAGACGTTGTTCACGTTTCTGGGCTGTTACCATAATGGCAGACTGCACCAGTTCTGCATCATCGGCCGGAGCGTCAGCTGTTTGAGCATGCGCGCTCGCCGCATGCATCAGCGCAATAATAGCGCTCCCCGATGTCCAAAGATATTTACGTTTCATGTGTTCTCCCGCTCGCTTTTGCTACATTGCCTTCGAGTAAGACGGACAAACAAAAATTTGTGCAGATGCTAAAAGTGAATTGCATGGTGCGGAATACGCACCTCTGGTGGCTTGGCTGGGACAGAGACCAGTTTTGAATGCTCTGAAGCGTTGCAAAACTGAGATCACATCAAACGAGTATTGCTTAGCCTGTCAGCGGGGTGTGACAACCGCCTTTCGAGCACCGACTTGGCCTTCCGAACGTAGTCGTTCAACTGTATCCGGAGAATAACCAAGCACAGTGGTCAACACGTTGAGCGTGTCTTGTCCAAGGGTCGGTGCAGCAGATCTATATGTTACGGGTGTGTGGCTGAGCCGGATTGGGCAAGCGATTCCGGGCACGGTTCCGAGGGTAGGGTGTGGCAAAGTGATGCTTGAGCCCCGCGCCCGAACTTGAGCGTTTTCAAACACATCAGACATCCTGTTGACAGGTCCTGCTGGAACTTTGCTGTTCTGTAGCAGGTTCATCCAGTGTTCGGTTGACCGCGTTCGCAACTTTTCAGTCAATAGGGAGGTCAGGGATATCCGGTTGGCCACGCGTGCACCATTGGTTGCGAATCGATGGTCGCGGAGCAATTCGGCACATCCAATTCGTTCGCAAAGGTCGATAAACTGAAGATCGTTTCCGACCGCCAGGACAATGTGTCCGTCGAGGGTACTGAACACGTCATAGGGTACAATACTTGGATGAGCATTACCCATCCGTTCCGGATTTTCTCCTGTTGAGAGAAACCCCTGTGACTGATTGGCCATTGCGGCGACGAGGCAATCAAGCAGCGAGATATCGATAATCTGCCCTTGGCCAGTCCGCTCCCGATGCAGAAGTGCCGCCTGAATGGCATTGGCTGCATAAAGACCAGTCACGATATCGACCAATGCGACACCGACCTTCAGCGGTCCGCCTCCCGGCTCATCATCTGGAACGCCCGTGACGCTCATCAGACCGCCCATTGCCTGAATCAACAGGTCGTATCCTGGCTGGTCGGCATAGGGGCCCGTCTGGCCAAAGCCTGTTATGGAGCAATAGATAAGACGGGGGTTGATAAGTCTGAGAGAGGCGGCATCCAATCCGTACTTTTCCAACGTACCCGTCTTGAAGTTTTCGACGAGGACGTCGCTTGAAGCCGACAGCTCACGAATTACACTCTGGCCGGCCTCCGTCGAAATGTCGACACAGACCGATTTCTTGTTGCGATTGGCACTTAAAAAGTATGAGGCTTCACGGGTATCGCCATCCTCACCGAATTGAAAAGGCGGCCCCCAGCTTCGTGTGTCATCCCCACGGACTGGATGCTCGATCTTGATGATTTCAGCTCCCAGGTCTCCCAGGAGCTGGGTCGCCCATGGCCCGGCAAGAACTCTGCTCAGGTCCAGAACTCGCAAACCGTCAAGTGCGTTCGCCATATCAATTGAACGCCGCAATTCCGGTTTGTGCCCGGCCAAGGATCAATGCATGAACGTCGTGGGTGCCCTCGTACGTGTTGACCGCTTCGAGGTTGCACATGTGGCGCATCACATGGAATTCGTCCGATACGCCGTTGCCACCATGCATGTCGCGTGCTGCCCGCGCGATATCAAGGGCTTTTCCGGTACTGTTTCGTTTGATCAAGGAAATCATTTCGGGCTTGGCAGAGTTGGTTTCGAGCAGTCGCCCGACCTTTAGGCATGCTTGGAGTCCTATCGAGATTTCCGTTTGCATATCGGCCAGTTTCTTTTGAATGAGTTGGTTCGCCGCAAGTGGTCGCCCGAACTGGTTCCGATCCATTGTGTATGAGCGCGAAGACATCCAGCAGCTACGCGCGGCGCCAAGTGCTCCCCAAGCAATTCCGAACCGGGCCTTGTTGAGACATCCGAATGGACCAGACAAACCTTGTGCATTGGGGAGCAAATGGTCATGCGGCACGAACACGTCGTCCATGACGATTTCGCCCGTGATTGATGCGCGCAGGGCGAGCTTTCCCTGGATCTCCGGAGTGGAAAGGCCCTCCATACCACGCTCGAGCACAAAACCGCGGATCGTGCCATCCAGCTTCGCCCATACGACGAGCACGTCAGCAATAGGGCTGTTCGTGATCCACATCTTCGCACCGTTCAGGCGATACCCACCCTCTACAGCAACGGCGCGAGATGACATATTGCCAGGGTCGGAACCGTGGTCGGGTTCTGTGAGCCCAAAACACCCGACCAATTCGCCCGACACAAGCCCCGGCAACCAGCGCTGGCGTTGTTCTTCGGTCCCATAAGCGTGAATGGGATGTATCACCAAAGACGACTGTACGCTGAGAGCGGACCGATAGCCGGAGTCTACGGCCTCTACTTCGTGAGAAACCAATCCGTAGGCGACGTGACTTACTCCGGCTCCACCATACTCTTCAGGCAATGTCGGACCGAGCAGGCCCAGAGACCCCATGTCCCTCAGGATTTCTCGGTCGAATTGTGCGTTGCGATTGGCCTCGACGATACCCGGCAGGAGGCGCTTCTCAGCGAAGTCGTGCGCGGTTCGTTGCACCGAGCGTTCATCCTCGGTCAGATCGGAGGCGAGCGAAAGGGCGTCGGCCCAGTCAAAGGCAGAATACTTGGTCATCTGAATTCCTGATAGATAGAATGAAGTTGGGCCTACTCGTGTCCGACACGGTGTCCGATCTGTTGCCATCGCCCGGGGTTCACGATCACGGTGTCGCCGGTGAATTTGACGCTGAATGGGTAGCGGCCGCGGTCTACAGTGAAAACATCCTGCATTGCAGCTAGCAGTCTTCGTGGTCCGGCTTTGGTAATCTGAAACACGTCGCGCTCTCCGCTAGCCTCCGCCACCAGGTTTCCGTCTTCCAAACGTACTGTGAGCGATGCGAAATCGCTGAATTTGTATGTGCCGACATATTCCCGGAGTGTCGAAGATGGAATGACCAGGTCGGGGTCAGCCTTGGGCTGAGTGACCTGTTGGGGTGGAACAGCAGCCAGAATGGCATCCCACATAAGTTCAGATGCAGCCACACCAATTTCCATGCTGGGCAGGTTCACGCCCGGCCCAGCTTCAACTTCATTGGTTGAAACAGCGTACAGGACATCGCCATCGAATTCACTTGCAAAGGGTTGAATGCCACGCGCCATGGATGTGTGAACTTGAACAGCGAGGCGTTGAAGCTCTGCAGGGGACATCGTGCGATTGGTGACCACGACACTGATCGTCGTGTTCTTCCGCTCAAATTCCTGAGTGTCCTTATCGCCATTCCAGTCCGGCTGCAGACTGGCAGGTGCGGCCCCCATGAGGTCGGAAGCTTTCAGGGTTTCGGGCCAGTTTGTCCCTTTATGGCAGGCGACGACATTGCCATCCCGGTCGGTAACTGCACCCAATGCGTTGACGACGGTGAAGACGGCAATCTTTACGTCGTCGATCTGCCGAAAAGCGCTGCCTTGTCCGGATCGTGCGTTGCACCCGAATATCCCGCCATTCATTGCCGAACGCCCTGCGCCAAACGCGCCGTTCGGAAACACCCCCGGCTTTGCAGCGCGCAAGGCAAGTTGCGCGAGGCGTTTGTCCGGATAGATTTCGTTTAAGCGGCGCCCTCCAAAATCATAAATGATTGATCCAACAACAAGGCCGACATTGTTCCAATGGCCGCCCCGATAGCCATCATCCAATAGTGCGGTGTTTACTGCCGTGGCGGCCTCCAAGCCGTACCAAGAACCACCGGACAGAACGATCGCATCCAGTTCAGGCTGCGTATAGCCAAGTTTGAGATACTCTGCATTCACAGTGCCCGGACCACCTCCGCGCGCATCCACGGCGGCGTTTACCTTCTTGCCAAATTTCAGAACGGTCAGGCCCGTCGGCCCATCTTCATACTGCCCAGTACCGATCTCCAGCATAGGCCAATCAAACTTCAGAGCACTCTCTCCCTCGAAGCCATCATTGATCAAGGCTGGAAGGGTACTTTGGCCGTCAGGTTCTGCGGAAGCGTTTAGCGCACTCGTGGCGCAGGCCGCCAAGGTGAGAACGGAGATTGCAGCACCAATCGCGCGCAGGCCACGGAAATTGTCTCTCTTGATGCGCATGGTGATCCTCGATTGCTGGCTTTGAAAATAGATTACTTATGCAACTGAATGGCGGACAGATGCGATTTGGGAAGAGTGTGGTGCGAAAACCGCACCTGCTAGCTCGCTTGGTCAACATCCTGTGCAACGCGAAATCCGACTGTGAAATAGCCTTGCGATTTTGGACCTGGTAGTCGGTAGCGCGGGGACAAGTAGTCGCCAGCATCACCATAAGAGCCGCCGCGTATTACGTGTTTTCCGGGCGTTGTGCATGTCGTGCGCGCATAGCCATCCAGCGGCGCACCGTCATAGGTTTCCTGATGGCAGTCTGCTTGCCACTCCCACACATTGCCACGCATGTCGTGGATGCCGAACCGGTCTGCCGGGAAGCTGGCGACGGGCGCGGTTTCCATCCACTGATCGCGTCCTTCCACGACGCCGCCACAGCAATCGACAAGGCCAATATTGGCTTCGTCATGACCGACATGTCCATCATCACCTTCGATGCCGCCGGTTGAAGCCACGTATTCCCATTCGGCCTCCGAAGGCAGCCGAAAGGCCTCACCCGTCTTTTCGCTCAGCCAAGCTGTGTAAGCTTGCGTGTCGTCCCAACTGACGCAGACCACGGGGTGATCGTCGTCTTGCGCAAATCCGGGGTGTTCCCAATTCCTATCAGGCGCAATGTGCCAGGACTGGTTGTCTGTATAGATATTGCAGATGCCTTCCGACACGTAGCCGGAATCCTCAACGAATGATCGAAAGTCGCCAACGGTCACTTCGGTGACAGAGAAAGCAAACGGACTCTCAATGCTGACTTCATGACGTGGGCCGTCGATCTCTCCATACCCATAATCAACCGTTTCGCCCATGAAGAAGCTGGCTGCTTGAACTGTTGCCATGTCCGGTCTGACGCTTGTTTCGGTATTATTGGAGCATGCCATAAGTGCGAGACTTGCTACGATCAGCGCTGAATACTTCATGTCTAGTCTCCTGACCATGTCCATTTCCAGTCGATTCCGTTTGTGGGTTGAGTCTCCCAGTAGAATTCCTTCCGAGGACGGTCATAGTTGCCGATCTCATTCATTGTGTGCGCATCATAAAGGCGCCCATTGACCATCGTGTAGCGGACGCTGTTCGCATTGCGGATGTCGACGGTAGGATCCTTGTCCAGGATGATGATGTCGGCCAGTTTACCAGCTTTGATGGAGCCGAGCTGGTGATCAAGTCCATAGGTCTTCGCGCCGTTTAATGTTGCAGCACGCAATATATCCAGCGGGGCCATGCCGCTTTCAGCAAACAGCAACATTTCCCAATGCATGGCGATGCCCGATGCTTGCCCGTGCGAACCGACATTTACAGTAGCGCCAGCTTCGGCAAGTTTGGTGAGTGATCTGCCGACGGACCGGAAGCCGATATCATAGATTTCATCGGAAACGTGAATCGAATGCATGCAGCGCACGTGCAATGGGGCGCCACCTGGGCCTGCAATCGGATTATAGGCATTGTTCACATCCGGAATGAAAGTCCTGACCTTGTCCTCCTTCCAGGGGTCTTCATTCTCATAGATGAAATTCTCGCCAAACAACTCCCCGAAAGTCACGATCAAGGTTGGTGTCATCGACACATCAGAAGCGGCAATGAGCTTTTGAAGATCCTCGTAATAAGTGGCCACGGGGAGGTTGTGTTCGAGATTTGTGTGCCCGTCGATAATCATACCAATATTGGTATAGAACTGACCGGCACCCTCCCCATCAACCATGTATCCGTATTCACGAGCGGCTTGAAGCAACCGCTGACGTTGCGCCCGAGTTGATAGTTTGTAGCTTTTGAGGATCGATGGCCCAAGCGCGGTACGTCGTTGGAGGACATTGCGTGCATCCTCGATCGAAGCAAGCGGATGATAAACTCCGTCCGTACGACCTTCGAGGCCATGCACTACCTGGCCCGACTTCAACCAGCGCGGCCCTACGAGGTCACCCGTAAGCGTCATCTCACCACTCTCATATGACATGAGATCATTGGAGTAGGGGTCAAAATTCGTAGTAATGCCATAAGCAAGCGCTGCGAGCCGAGTAGGGTGCTGTTGCGGCATGGTGCCAGAGCGGAAACAGCATTCAATATGGCCGTGGGCATCAAACAGGCCCGGCATCAGTGTCTTGCCCTTGATGTCTATCCGGGTCGCGTTCCGGGGTATCTTGACCTTGCTACGCGGGCCAACGGCCGTAATGCGATTGCCTTCAACAATGACGGTGCCGTTCTCGATGACTTCGCCCTCAATCGGAATGATCTTGCCACCTACAAAGGCAATAATGCCTTCAGGTATGTCGGTCTGCATCTCCATTTGTATGGGTGTAGACTGGATCGCAGCTGACTGGGTGGCAGGCTCAACCGACAGGATTTCCGCTCCCATGGTCCAATAAAGTCTGGATGCGTCCGCAGACCAGCTCATCTCATATCCACCAGTCTCGCTGAGGAGACGGCCTGAGGAGTTGTCTTCCATCGACAGAACAATGGGCTCGTCGCGGATGTCGAACGGCATGACGTAGGGGCGATTGTGATACTTGAAGCCCAGCCAGGCCTGATCGGGGCTGAGGCTGAGATTGCGTATGTCCGCGGTCTCAGCGATGGCGTGCTCTTGGGGATTGCCGCCGTCCAGGTTGACGCTCATCAGAACGGAGGCTCGTCGGTCGTAGAAGGCGGGTTCGGCGAACAGGAACAAGCGGCTGTCATCGGCAGAGAAGCCGACCAAGCTGGAAGACGGTGAAAGGAACCTGGAAGTTCCTCCGGACGCATCTACGATATAGATGCCTGTTTCCGGACCGGCCGCATTGAACGACGGATCCGGCTCCATGATGCGATACGCGATCAAGTCTCCAGAGTTGGAAAACCGTGGTTCTCGGATCACGCCTCGACTTTCAACGATAGTCCTTTCCTCTCCCGTAGCCGCATTGCGGATGACCAACCGACTGCCGGTCTGATCCGTCCAATTCGTATAGACAATCTTCTGTCCGTCCGGAGACCAGGCAGGGTCGGATTCGGCTGCATCGGAGGTGGTGAGGCGCGCCGGTCTGGCTGGCGCGTCCATCTTGATTTTCCATAGCTTGCCGACCGCGCGGAACAGCATGGTCTGTCCGTTCGGCTGAGGTGCCAGCTGCCGCAGCGTGCGGATGGTGACTTGTTCAGGCGCAAGGTCCTGTTTCACGCGAATGGCTGGCTGAAGCTCGTGCCGCGAGGTCAGGCTGAAAGGAATTTCTTCCGCAGAGGCAGAGTGCGTATCAATGCGAACAATCTTTCCCTTTGCCCAGATCGCAATTGTTCGGTTGTCCGGAAACCAGTCGAAAGATGGATAGTAGTGTTCCTGTGGCAGGTAATCTCCGTGCAGGTCTCGCCCGAGTTCGTCATAGATTGGCTGTTCGTACCCGGTTTCCAGGTCTTTGACGAACAGCACGGTCTTTGCGCCTAGACGGCGAATGAAAGCCACTGAATTGCCATCGGGAGAGACTTGCGGAGTCGATGCACCACCGAAGCCGGATATGGCACGACGCTTTTTCCCCGTCTCCAGATCCAGCTTGTTGATCGCGAAGTTCTTCAGGCCGGTATTCATGTAGACATAGTGATCACCGCCAATACGTTCCGTATAATAAAGATATCGGCCTTCGGGCGAAAAACGTGGCTCCTGAACATCCTTGCCACTCTGCGGGGGAGAAACGATGATCTCATCGGACGTGCCATCGAGGCTGTAGAGGTGTATTTCAGAATTTCGGACACGAAAGATGTCCGAATAGGTTTTCACTGCTGCAATGGATTTCCCGTCAGCGGCCCAAGCCGGACCAGCTATCATGGCGTGCGATTCCTGCGTGATCTGGCGGGCTTCACTGCCATCGACACGCGATACCCAGACATTGTCGGCACCACTTTCGTCGCTCAGATAAGTCAGAAATTGTCCATCTGCACTGAACTGCGGACTACGTTGCGCCACGGAGCCTTGATGGATCGCGACGGCCTTACCTCCCGACGCTGGCATAACGTAAATATCGTTCAGGAGGTCGAACGAAATGAACTTCCCGTCTGGACTGACGTCCAGGCTCATCCATGTTCCTTCCGACAAGTCCAGATTGACGGTTTTAACGCCAGTATGACTGCTGAGGCTGTCTCCGGAGGCGGGGGCCGGGTGTGCCGCAGCGTAAGCAAGAACGAATAAAATCAGTAAGCGGATGTGCATTTTTGTCTCTCCTACTGACGTCAGGTTAGCATCTCCGTCAGTTCAGGGGTGATGCAATCTGTCGGTGACCTGGTGCTCATGATGCACCGATCCTAGCGCAATACGCAGTGCCTGTGCGCTTTGGTTGCAGATACATTCCGTGCTTCACCTCAGGAGATTTTCATGAACCAAACAGTCAATACGGTGTGCGGCGTTGCCATGTTCGGCCTTGCCATCGGCACAACAGGGTGCACCAGCCTGCCGACGTCGGACGTGCACGCAACAGCCCCGCAAATCGAGGCAGAATTGATGGCAGTTGATCGCGCTTATGAAGCCTACAATCTCGCGCATGGCTATGAAGCAGCGTCTCTGAAGTTTGTGGATTTTGAAAAAGGTTTCATGATCGAAGCAGGTGAGGGGTTTCTGACAGGCCAGGCGGCTATCATGGCCGAGCGACAGTTGGACATGGTTCCGTCGCCCGTTCATTGGCAGCCTGAAGGCGCTATGGGTGCGGCGAGTGGTGATTTGGGAATCACTTGGGGAAGTTTCGTCGTCGATGGCGATCCCGATACGACGGGTGATTATGTAACCGTCTGGCGGAAAGTGAACGGCGAGTGGAAGATCGTAACTGATACGGCAGTCGACGATCCTGACCCAGCTGATTAACCGGGAAAGTCGGGCGCAACGCCAATTCATCCTGCTTTTCGTGAATGAACTTCATGACATGAGGCGTGGGGTGAGTTGATGTTGTGCCAATCAGCTTACAACTCACCATGTTGGGGCTAGCCTTGGTTTGCTGGCCAGTCTTGCAGCATCGCTTCGATGGTTGGTTCGCCAATTTGGCGATTGTAAACGCCTGAATATATACGCGTTATCCAAGTCCGCATCACGTCCTTGCTGATTGATGTGTCGATTCCGTTCGGATGGTACATCAGATCAAGTGCGGGCGGTGACTCGGAGTTTAGTTGAGGCATCTTGTAGGAAACCGATTCGAACGTAAGGCACCCGAGTCTCTCATAGTAGCGTTTCCGCCTGCGTTGCAGTCTGCGTTCCGCCTCTGGGCCACATTCGGCCTCGACTTCGATCAACAAGGTGCGACCATGCGATAATTCCAGAGCATGTTCGAACAGCGCTCGTCCGATGCCCTGTCCTCGGCACCCTTGTCGTGTCGCGAGATATTCGAGAAGCGAAAAGGTGTTCTGATCAGGGAGAAAGATTACCGAAAAGCCGACCACCTGCTTGCCTCGCCTAGCCGCGATCACTGCGTAGTCATTTCGCTCCAACAGTGTGGCAAGCTCGGCCCTGGTTTTGCGCTCAGCTGCGGGAAGGGCGCTTTCATAGATCCCGAAGACTGCATCGAAATCGTCCGGGGCTGCCAGGGCCCCAGATATACGTGAAAGCTGCATGTATCGCTCCTGACAGGTGCAAAATGGACGTTTTCGATGATGCGCACACGATGGTCTGGTACCATGGCACGGCAGTAATTTGTAATCGGCGTGCAAGCATGAAATCGCGTTCCCGCCCTGGTTCATTCAAATGGCACGTCATGCGAGCGAAGCACTGAAGCACTCCGGTTCGTTAATCGGGGCCGATCAGTGTCGAGGCGACGCCCGTCGCATGATCTACACTGCGGAGATTGAAAGTGTAAATCAGCTGCTCTCTGTACTCGTGGACGATTGTTGCCATGGTCACCCGGAAGTTTGCTTGGCTTTGGCAAGCAAACAGTCAGCGCGTGACTGTCTTAATGTTCGATAAGGGGTGATAATTAGTGACGCCAATTTTTTGAATGCTGAGGGTGATGGCAGGTGTTCCAGGCCTTTGGCGATGCTGTCGGTTCCCGCCTGTGCAACCAATATGATTG
>Ga0098074_1001006_pt1 | contig 15907 bp, 13 predicted proteins | sample 32_taG_FD_75064 | JGI IMG/M metagenome (GOLD analysis project Ga0098074, IMG submission 75064) | Marine viral communities from the Gulf of Mexico - 32_GoM_OMZ_CsCl metaG | ecosystem: Environmental > Aquatic > Marine > Oceanic | place: Atlantic Ocean: Gulf of Mexico | collected 2015-07-12
CACCGGCGGGCCTGGACGATGCTGGAATACGGCATCGTCACCCGCGCCCCGATCACCCTGATCACCGGCGAGGTCGGCGCCGGCAAGACCACGTTGCTGCACAACCTGCTCGACTCGGTCGAGGACGACGTGCGCATCGGCCTGGTCGCCAATGCCCACGGCAACCGGGGCGAGCTGCTGCAATGGGTGCTGATGGCGCTTGGCCAGGATGTCGAGCGCGACGCCGGCTACGTCGCGCTCTTCGGCCAGCTGCAGAGCTTCCTGATCGACGAATACGCCGCCGGCCGGCGGGTGATCCTGATCTTCGACGAGGCCCAGAACCTCGACCGGGAATCGCTCGAGGAGCTGCGGATGTTCACCAACATCAACTCGGGCAAGGACGAGCTGCTGCAGCTGGTGCTGGTCGGCCAGCCCGAGCTGCGCGACATCATCCGCCGCCCCGACCTGACCCAGTTCGCCCAGCGGGTGGCCGCCAGCTTCCACCTCTCGGCGATGAATGCCGAGGCGGTGCGCGGCTACATCGCGCACCGGATCGTCGTCGCCGGCGGAAGGCCCGACATCTTCAGCGATGCCGCCGCCGACCTGGTGCATGCCTCGACCGAGGGGATCCCGCGGCTGGTCAACCAGCTCTGCGACTTCGCCATGCTCTATGCCTTCGAGGAGAACCAGAACTGGGTCTCGAAGGCGATCGTGCAGCAGGTGCTGAACGACGGGGTTTTCTTCGCCGGAGGCGTCGGCTATCCGCTGCGGCTGGTCCAGCCCGTCAACATGGACCAGCCCGGTCCCGGCAAGAAGGTCGAGTGATGTTCGATTTCGGTTTCTACGCCCGCATCTTCCTGCGCCGGCTGCCCTATGTGCTGGTGCTCTTCGTGCTGTGCTCGGCCGCCGGGATCACCCTGGCGCTGATGCTGCCGCCGGTCTACCGGGCCGAGGCCACGCTGCTGGTGGAATCCGAGCAGATCCCCGACAAGCTCGCGGCCTCGACGGTGCAGACCGAGGCGACCGAGCAGCTGCAGATCATCCAGCAGCGCATCCTGACACGGGACATCCTGCTGGAGATGGCGAACCGTCTCGGCATCTACGCGACCCCCAAATACGCCCGGATGCCCGCCGACAAGAAGGTCGACGACCTGCGCGACCGGATCCGGATCGTCACCACCGGGGGCGCCTCCCAGTTCGGCCGCGGCCCGGCCCAGGCGACGATCGTGTCGGTCAGCTTCGAGGCGCCGACCTCGGGCATGGCCGCCGCGGTGACCAACGAGCTGGTGACGCTGATCCTCAAGGAAAACGTCAAGATGCGGACCACGGTGGCCGGCCAGACGCTCGATTTCTTCACCCGCGAGGTCGAGAACCTGGACCAGCAGCTGTCGCAGATGAGCACCCGCATCCTGGCCTTCCAGCAGGAGAACATGAACGCCCTGCCCGACAGCCTCGAGTTCCGCCGCTCGCAGCAGGCCGCCCTGCAGGAGCGGCTGACCCAGCTCGAGCGCGACGAGGCGATGCTGAAGGACCGCCGCAACCGGATGGTCGAGCTCTACGAGGCGACCGGCCGGACCAGCATGGCGCCGCCCGACCCGCGCGCGATGAGCCCCGAGGAGCAGCGCCTGGCCGAGCTCAAGGAGCGCTATGCCAGCTCGGTCGCCGTGCTGTCGCTGGAGAACCCGAAGGTGACGGTGCTGCGCAACCGGATCGAGGCGCTGGAAAAGACGGTGGCGGCGCAGAAGGCCGGCTCCACGCCGAGCGATGCCGGCACGCAGAAGCCGATGTCGGACTACGATATCCAGCTCGCCGATCTCGACGGCCAGCTCGAGTACATCCGCTCCAGCAAGGAGCAGATCCAGGGACAGATGGCCGAGCTGAAGACCTCGCTCGAGGCGACGCCGGGCAACGCGGTGACGCTCGACGCGCTGCAGCGCGACTATGCCAACATCCAGGCGCAGTACAACCAGGCGGTGGCCAACAAGGCCCGGGCCGAAACCGGCGACATGATCGAGTCGCTCTCCAAGGGTCAGCGGATCTCGGTCATCGAACAGGCGATCGCCCCGCGCGAGCCGACCGAGCCGAACCGGCCCAAGATCGCCGCCGCCGGCGTCGCCGGCGGGATCGCCCTGGGCGTCGGCTTCGTGCTGCTGCTCGAGGTGCTGAACACCGCGGTGCGCCGCCCGGCGGACATCGCCACCCATCTCGGCATCACCCCCTTCGGCACCGTGCCCTACCTGCGCACCCGCCAGCAGGTCCGCAACCGCCGCCTGATCATCTCCGGCACCCTGCTGGTGCTGGTGGTCGGCGTGCCGGCCGGGCTCTGGCTGGTCGACACCCACGTGACCCCGCTCGAGCCGCTGCTGAACCGGGTGCTCGACCGGGTGAACCTCGCCGGGCCGGGCCTCGCCCCGGTGACCCGGGCCTGATCGGGAGGAGAGGCTCATGGAACGCATCCAGTCCGCCATCGCCAAGGCCCGCGCCGCGCGGCAATCCCAGCCGGCGGCCCCCGTCGCGGCCCCTGTCGAGTCCCCTGTCGCCGCGCCGGTCGCGGCCACCCCGGTTCCGGCCGCCTCGATCGCCGCACCTCCGCCGCCCGCCGAGACCGCGATCGACGCGGCCTGGGAGGCGCTGCCCCGGGTCAGCCCGCAGCCGAAGCTGCTCAAGCGCAACCGCATCGTCGCCGGCGACGGCGGCCGCGACGCGGTGCAGTTCGACGTGATGCGGACCCGGGCGCTGCGCGAGATGCGTGCCAATGGCTGGAAGCGGATGGTGGTCACCTCGCCCTCGGCCAATTGCGGCAAGAGCACGGTGACGCTGAACCTGGCGATGAGCCTGGCCCGGCAGCCCGAGATCCGGGTGATCGTGATCGAGATGGATTTCCGCCGTCCGAGCTTCACCCGCCTGCTGGGCCTGCGCGAGCGCCATTCTACCGCCGAGGTGCTGATGGGCCATGCCCGGGTCGAGGACAATGCCGTCCGGCTCGGCCGCAACCTGGCGCTGGTCTCGATGCACCATTCGGTGAAGAACCCCTCGGACCTGTTCCAGAGCCCGATGATCCCCGAGATCCTCGCCGGGCTCGAGGAGACCTATGCGCCGACGCTGCTGATGTTCGACATGCCGCCGCTGCTGGTCAGCGACGACACGCTGGCCTTCCTGCCGCACACCGACTGCGCCCTGCTGGTCGCCGCCGCCGGCAACACCACGATCAAGGAGATCGACCTCTGCGAGCGCGAGCTGGCCGCGCATACCAGCGTGATGGGCGTGGTGCTGAACAAGTGCCGCTACATGGGCCGGGATTACGGCGCGGAATATTACTGAACCGGGGGCGGATGCCCGGACGTGAAAAGGGGCCCATCGGGCCCCTTTTGCGTTGCGATGCCCGGTCTGTGACCCGGATCAGGCCTTCCGGCGCCGGCGCAGCGCCGCGATGCCGCCAAGGCCCGAGAGCAGCAGCAGGCCGCCCGCGGGCAGCGGGACTTCGGCGATCTGGAAGCCGATCTGCCCGATGCTGGGGTTGCCGCCCTCCTTGAAGCCCAGGAGATAGGTTCCGGCATCCAGGCGGAAGAGCGAGGTATGATCCGTGGTCGGCTCGGTCGCGTCCGGATAGGGGGTCGTGTCGGGATAGGCGGCGACCAGGTCGCAGGTGCCGCGGATCGCCGCCATCGTGTCTGCGGAGCTGCAGAAGTCGTAGCCGGTCGTGTAGGTCGTGCCACCGGCAGCGGCCTGTTTCAGCACGTAGCCGGTCACTTCGCCTTCAACCGCGGGGAAGTAGTTGGTGAAGAACACGTCGAACGCCTTCGTCGTCGTGAACTGGACGTAGCCGGACGCCGGGGCGGCCGTCCACGAGAAGTCGATGTTGATCGAGGATCCCGTGTTCAGGGTGGCGGGCGTGTTCGCCCCCCCGCTCGAGGCCCAGCCATCTACCGTGGTGACGGCCGACGCCGTCCCCGCCGAGACGGCGGCAACGGCCAGAGCGGCCATGGCAATCGTGAAACGCTTCATGTCTTTTCGTCTTTCCTTGGATGGCAGGCGGAATGCGCTGCCGCAGTGCACGTGAGTGGCTGACCCTAGGAGAGACTGACGTCCGTGCAACCCTTGAAGTCTCAAATGTGGCAGCTAACGGTTGGAAACTGTGTTATTTTCTTGTCGGTGGCATCGCGGTTCGGAAACAATGACTCCCGTCTCCGCCGACTGTGTCATCCACGGCAACCCGATGCTTCCGCCAGCCGCGCGCGGCGGCGTCACGCGACCGGGATTCGCCCCCGGCTCACCCCCCCGGGGCAAGGATCACCACCGCCGAGATCACCAGCGTCGCCCCGAACCAGACCAGCGCGGCCCGCGACTGCGCCGGCCCCAGCACCGGGCGGACCAGGACATAGGTATAGGGGAAGGTCACCCCGGGGGTCAGCGCGACCGCGACCACCGCCCCGTCCATGCCGAAGAGTGCGAAGCCCAGGCTCAGCAGCACGCAGAGCGCCACCGCCCGCATCGCCGAGATCCACATGATCGCCCGGCTGTTGCCGAGGTTCATGATCAGCTGGTTCATCGTGTCGAAGCGCATCACCAGGAAGCCCACCGAGAGCAGCCTCAGGTAATGGCCGGCCAGGGCGTAGTCGGAGGTGTAGAGCAGATCGATCAGCCACTGGCCGAGCAGCAGCGTGCCGAGGAAGGCCGCAAGGCAGATCACGTCGATCACCCGCTGGAACCGCGCGAAGAGCCGCGGCACCTCGTCCGGCCGCTCGCGGATCACCTCGCCGATCGCCGGGAAGCCGACCTGGTCGGAGAGGCGGCTGATGAAGAGGCGTCCCGCCCCGGCCCAGAGCTGGGCGATGAAATAGAGGCCGAAGGTGGCGGCATCGACCAGGGCTGCCAGGATGAAACGGTCGGCGAAGGAGGCTACGAAGGTGAAGGCGGAGGAGCCCATCAGGAACTTGCCGTAGGTCCAGAGCCGCCGGGTCACCTCGGGGTCCCGCACGAAGCGCATCCGTGGTCCGGGATAAACCACGTGAGACAGCGCCGCGTTGACGATCGAGGCGACCAGCATGCCGAAGGTCAGCGCCCAGACCGTGGGGCTGATCTGCGCCAGGATCACCATCGCGACCAGGGCCGTGACCTGCGCCGCCAGGCTCACCAGGGTGAAATACTGCAACTGCAGGTTGCGCTGGCTGAGTTCCTTGTTGATCGCTTCCAGCCCCTGGAACAGCGGCGCCAGGGCCGAGAGCAGGATCAACCCGGGCAGGCGCGGATCGGCATAGACCGTGCCCGGCGCCGCCAGCACCGGCGCGATAGCCCAGGCCAGCCCCGCAGTCACCACCACCCCCGCGGCGATCACCGTCCCGCGCCAGACCTTCACCGTCCAGGCCGCACGCAGGAAATGCGGGTCCGCTCCGTCCGGCTCGCGCACGACAGACCGATGGATCCCAATGTCCGACAGCAATCCGAAGGCCGTCAGCAGCGTCGTCACCACGGCCATCAGGCCGAAGGCCTCGGGCAGCAGCAGCCGCGTCATGATCAGGTTCGAGACCAGCCGGAACGCCTGGTTCACGACCAGCTGGCCGACGCTCCACCCCCCCGCGCGCAGGATACGGCTGCGCAGCGTCGTCCCCGAGGCGAGGCCCCGCCAGCGCTTCCGGCTCATGCGATATCCACCTGTCCCGGTCTCACTTGTACTCGATCAGCCCCGCCGGCCGGCCGAAGCGCCGGCGCAGGTGGAACTCGATCACCCCGGCGGCCTCGGCGAACTTGCCGAGCGTCACCAGGGTCGCCCATTCCAGCCCCTCCCTCCCGCCGCCGCGGCGCAGGGCGAGCCGCAGCACCTGCAGCGGGTAGAGCGCCAGCCCGAGCAGCATCCAGGGACTCAGCAGCAGCGCCGAGAGCCCGAAGGCCGCCGGCAGCAGCGCGCCCCAGAGCAGCGCCCGCCGGCTCTCGGCCACGCCCAGCCGCTCGGGCGGCGCGCCGTGCATCTCCGCCCCCTGGGCCCAGGCATGGCCGGCCCGGCGGGCGCGTTTCCAGAACTGCCCGAAGCGGGTCATCGCCGCGTCGTGCAGGGTCATCTCCGCCTCCAGCCGCCGGATCCGCCAGCCCGCCGCGCGCAGCCGCACGCAGAGCTCCGGCTCCTCCCCCGCGATCAGCCGCGGGTCGTAGCCGCCGACCGCGTCGAGCGCCGCCATCCGCATCAGCGCATCGCCGCCGCAGGCCTTCGCCTCGCCCGGGGGCGTGTCCCATTCCCGGTCGCACTGGCGGTTGTAGACCGAGGCCTCGGGAAAGCGCTCGCGCCGGCGGCCGCAGGCCACCGCCACCTCGGGGTGCTCCGCGAGAACCCCCGAGGCCGCCTCCAGCCAGCCCGGCTGCAGCTCGCAATCGCCGTCGATGAATTGCACCAGCTCCGGGCGCCCGCCCGTGCTCCGCAGCCGCTCGAGCCCGGCATTGCGGGCCCGGGCCGCGGTGAAGGGGCGGCTCATGTCGAGTTCCACCACCTCGGCCCCGGCGGCCCGGGCCGCGGCGACGGATCCGTCGGTCGAGCCGCTGTCGACATAGACCACCCGCCCGGCCCCCGCGAGCGAGACGAGGCAGCGGACGAGCCGGTCGCCCTCGTTGCGCCCGATGGCGATGGCGGCGATGCGGGGAATCATTCGGCCTCGTCCTTCATCCGGATCAGCCGGGCCGGCACCCCGCCCATCACCGCCCCGGGGGGCACGTCCTTCGTCACCACCGCGTTGGCGCCGATCACCGCGCCGTCGCCGACCCGGATCGGGCCCACGATCACCGCGCCGGCGCCGATCTCGACCCCGTTACCGATCACCGGCCGGTTCTGCAGCCCGTCCAGATCCGAGATGCCGAAGGTGGTGTTCTGCCGGATGATCACGTCGTCCCCGATCGCCTGCGCCACGAGGATCATGCCGCCGAAATGGTCGAGCCGCACCCTGCGCCCGACCCGGACGGTATAGGGCAGCATCATGCCGCCGATCCACTGGCCGGCCCGGAACATCGCCCGGTAGAGCAGCGACAGCGGAAACCGCAGCGGCGCCAGACGCACCGACATCCGCCAGTTGCCGAACCGGTGCCAGAACAGCGTCCAGAACCCCTGGGCGAGCCAGTCGCCGTCATGGGTCCGCAGATCCTCGCCGACCAGGGCCCAGAAGCCGATGTCCTCGGGGTTGCAGTTCGTGGTGCCGGGATTGGGCACGAGCCAGGCGGGATCGCTCATGTCAGGCATGGGCCGGGGCCCTCCCGTCCATGTCGCGCCGGCCGAGCAGGATCGGCAGGGCCTCGCGGCGGAAATCGCCGAAGAAGTGCAGCGGCGCCCGGGGCTCCTGGCCGCGCAGCCGGGCGATCCCATGATTCAGCGCGGCGCCCAGGGCCCAGGCCGCGGCGGAGGTCAGCGCCAGAACGGGGCCGTGGTTCTTGCGCTGGTAATAGGCCCAGGAGCGGTACCAGTAGCCCGGGCGGCGGCGGCGCGCGCTCTCGCCGCTCTTCACCCGGGTCGCGGCGCCCTCGGCATGGATCACCCGGGCCTCGGGAAGGTACCAGATCGCGTGGCCATTGCGGGTGGTGCGCAGCATCAGGTCGACCTCCTCGTAATAGAGGAAATAGGCCGGGTCGAAGAAGCCCTCCGTCCGCAGCACCTCGAAGCGGATCATCACCGCGGCACCGGCGACCCAGCCGACCGGCCCGCGCGGCGCGTCCGGCGAGAGCGGCACCAGCCGGTGCCGCGCCAGCCGCGCCACCGGGCCGAAGTTCAGCGCCTGGGCGAATTCCGCCACCGGGTTCGGGAAGCGGAAGGCGGCGGTGACCGGGGTGCCGTCGGGCTTCACGATGCCGGCCCCGGCCATGGCCGCCTCCGGGTGCGCATCGAGGAAATCCGCGAGCAGCCCGGCCGCGTCGTTGTCGAGCCGCGCGTCGGGATTGAGCAGCATCACGTGACGCGGCGGCGGCACCTGCCGGGCGAGGCGCTCGAGGACCAGGTTGTTGCCACGGCCGAAACCGTGGTTCTCCTGCTCCGGATAGAGGGTCACGCGGGAACCCCAGCCCCGCTCCGCGTGCCATTTTGCGAAGAGGGTGGCATCCTCTGCGGGCGAGGCATTGTCGACCAGGTGCACCGTCACCCGCCGGCCCCCGGCAGGATGGGCCAGCACGCTCTCGACCGCTGCGGCGGCCAGCTCGGCCGTGCCGTAATTGACGACAATGACAGAGATTTCGTCAGGATTATCCGCTGTCACGCGCCTTGGCTCCGATACGGGCGGGGAAATATCGTGCCAGACTTAACATGAGGCACCCGCGGGATTACAAGGCCAACCACGCGCATGCGCTCGGTTCCGGGTGGGGCGTGGGATTTCTGTATGTGACCTGGATGACCCGGTACGGACCGGGGCGCCTTCGGAGGAACCGGACCGGACAGCATGTATATCGCGGCGGCAACTCCGAACCTCTTCGCCTACCTGGTGCTGTTCTCCTTCCCGCTGGTCGCCGTGATCCTGTTCCGGCGCCTGCCTCTGCATGCCGCGCTGATCTGGACGATCCTGCTGGGCTACCTCTTCCTGCCGGAGAAGACCGGGATCAACCTGCCGATGGTGCCGACCTTCGACAAGGTGCTGATCCCGAGCCTCGCCGCGATGGTGATGGTCTGGGCCTCGCTGCGCCGGCAACCGCAGGCGGAAGCCGGGAGAGCGGCACAGCTGAACCAGGCCGCCGGGTCCGGCAACCGGCGACCGTTGGGGGGCCGGCAGCGCTCCACCACCGTCACGAACATCCTGCTGGTGATCTTCGTCGCCTCGCCGCTGCTCTACTACTTCGACAACAGCGCCCCGATCTGGAGCGGCGGGCGGGTACTGGCCGGGATCCAGCTCTACGACGTGATCTCGCTGACGATCACCGGCCTTATCATGATCATGCCCTTCTTCCTGGCCCGGCGCCACCTGGCGACCCCCGAGACGCAGAGGTACCTGCTCGTGGCCCTGGTGATCGCGGGGCTCGTCTACTCCGTCCTGATGCTCGTCGAAATCCGACTGAGCCCGCGGCTTCACTCCGAACTCTACGGGTTCTTTCCGCATTCGTACGCGCAGCACAAGCGCGGCAGCGGCTACCGGCCGATCGTCTTCCTCGCCCATGGCCTGCGGGTCGCGATCTACATGACCATGGCCATGCTGGCCGCCCTGGCCCTCTGGCGAATCCGGACAGGGAGCCGCCCCGTGCGCTGGCTCTGGGCGGCGGCATGGATCTTCGTGGTGCTGTTCATGGCGCGCAACCTGGGCGGCTTCCTGCTTGCGTTCCTGCTGGCACCGGCGGTGCTCTTCCTGGGCGCGCGCGCCCAGATCCTCCTCGCGGCGGCAATTGCGGGCATGGCACTGTTCTACCCGATGCTGCGCGGTGCGGGTCTCGTGCCGACAGAACAGATCGTCGCGCTGGCCGCCTCGATCGACGAAGACCGCGCGGAATCCCTCGCCTTCCGCTTCGAGAACGAGGATGCACTGCTGGACCGGGCGAACCGGAAGCCGTTCTTCGGCTGGGGTGGCAGGGGCCGGAACATGATCTTCGACGAGCGCTACGGCGAGAGCGAGGCCATCCCCGACGGCGTCTGGGTCATCATCATGGGTCAGCAGGGCTGGGTCGGCTACATCGCGACCTTCGGCCTCGTCTGCATGCCGCTGATCCTGATCGCCTGGCGACGGAAGCTCCTGCAGCCCGACCTCGTCACCTCGGGCCTCGCGCTGGTCCTCGCGGTGAACCTGATCGACATGCTCCCGAACTCCTCCCTCGTGCCGATCACCTGGCTGATCGCCGGGTCCCTGATGGGCCGCTACGAGATGGGCCGCATCAGGGCGCCCGCGCCCCAGCCGGACGCCCCCGCCGCCGCCCAGCCCCGCGGCCCCGTCTACGCCCGGCACTTTCCGCAGAGAACTCCATGACCACGACACCCCGCCCCGGGCGGCGCTACGCCCTGATCACCCCCTGCCGGAACGAGGCCGAGTACATGCGCCGCACCCTCGACAGCGTCGTGGCGCAGACCGAAACGCCCGCGCTCTGGCTGGTGGTCGACGACGGCTCGACCGACGAGACCCCCGCGATCCTCGCCGAATATGCCGCCCGCCACCCCTGGATCGAGGTGATCACCAAGCCCGACCGCGGCCACCGGGCCGTCGGCCCCGGCGTGATCGAGGCCTTCTATCACGGCTTCGACCGGATCGACCCCGAAGCCTATGACTACCTCTGCAAGCTCGACCTCGATCTCGACCTGCCCCGGGGCTATTTCGCCGGGCTGATGGACCGGATGGAGGCCGATCCCCGGATCGGCACCTGCTCGGGCAAGCCCTGGTTCGCGCTGAACGGGGCGAAGGTCTCGGAGAAATGCGGCGACGAGATGTCGGTCGGCATGACCAAGTTCTACCGCACCCGCTGCTTCCGCGAGATCGGCGGCTTCGTCCGCGAGGTGATGTGGGACGCGATCGACTGCCACAAGGCGCGGCAGCTGGGCTGGATCGCCTGCTCCTTCCCCGACCCGGCGCTTGCGTTCGAGCATCTCCGCCCGATGGGTTCGAGCCAGAAGAGTGTCTATACCGGGCGCATGCGGCACGGGTTCGGGCAATACTACATGGGTTCGGACTTCTTCTTCTTCACCGCGAGCTGCCTGTTCCGGATGGCCCATCCGCCCTATGTCACCGGCGGGCTCGCCAGTTGGTGGGGCTACGTGAAGGCGGCCCTCGCCCGCGCGCCGCAGCACGACGATCCGGAGCTGCGCGCCTTCATCAGAAGCTACCAAAGGCGGGCACTGGTGGTCGGCAAAGGGCGTGCCACAGCTGAGGTGGTGGCGCGGCAGACGCCGGTGTGGAACACTAGGGTCAGGATGCATTGATTTCCGTCTGACCGCGTGTTTCACGGCTCCGAAAACGGAGCGGTGATATGAGCGATCTTTCCTGGCTGACCGACCCGCCGATTGCACGTCTTAAACCTTTCTTCCCAAAGTCGCATGATAAGCCTCGGGTCGATGAAAAGCGGGTCTTGAGTGGGATTATCTTCATCAACCGCAATGGCTTAAGATGGCGCGATGCCCCTGAATGCTATGGTCCCCACAAGATGCTCTACACCCGGTGGAAGCGCTGGAGCGAGAAAGGCATCTTCGCAAGGATGATGGCGGGCCTAGCCACCGAGCACGGCGAACGGAAGACCGTGATGATCGACGCAACCTACCTGAAGGCACATCGAACGGCGCCCAGCATGGCCCTCCAAAAGGGGGGCACAGTCGCGTGATCGGTCGAACCAAAGGCGCATGAACACCAAACTGCACGCCATCTGGGACAGCTAAGGGCGCGCTCTCGACCTGTTCGTAACCGCAGGTCAGGTCAGCGACTACATCGGCGCACGAGCGTTGCTCAGCATCCTCCCAAAAGTCGAATGGCTGCTCGGGGATCGCGGCTATGATGCCGATTGGTGCCGAGAAGCGTTGCAAGGCAAAGGGATACGCGCTTGCATCCCCGGTCGGAGGCAGCGCAAGGCGCCGGTATAAGCGCCGCAACCGGATCGAGATCATGTTCGGCAGACTCAAAGACTGGAGGCGCGTCGCCACCCGCCATAACCGCTGTCCAAAGGTGTTTCTCTCGGCCATCGCTCTCGCGGCAACCGTTATCTACTGGTTACGAATCCTGACCCTAGAGGCATCGGTCACTGCATTCCCCACAACAAACGAGCATGTGCAATAGCCCATTTTTTTCGACATTTAGGGAATTTGGAAGCATATCGGTGCTCCGGCCCCTTCGCCTACATTCAGTTTAATATCGGGCCGTCGTGCAATAAATCTATCCGTTGCAATCCTGCAACCGCGAAAACTGAGGTAATCATCTATCTGAACCCATCCCCCCGATGTCATCCGGGGAACAATGGTCTCCAAAACCAATAGTGTCGGGTCATGGAAATCGCAATCTACATGTAAGAATGAAACTGGGCCGGTATCTGCAACCGAAAGCGTGTCATTGAACCAGCCCTTGTGGAAATGAACGAACTCCATGTTCGCTCCAATTTTGCGGATTACATTTCTGGCTCGGGTTTCGCTGCCAACAATGTCTCCTTCCCACTTCTTTGCACCTTCACCATCCTCAGCCGTAGAACTAGGCATACCCTGCCAAGCGTCGAACAAATGTACAGATCGACCCGTTCCCGTTGCGGCATAAGCCATTAGTGCAGCTGTTCCCCCATCTAAGACGCCGCATTCAACAAATGAGCCTTGAACTCCGTCCCGGACGAGTTGTTGGGTTTTATCCAGAATACTGAACTGTCTAGGTTTGGACGCTTGAGTGTACGGAGCTATGGTGCGGAATGGCTCTGCCATCCCGAGGCCCTCTCGCCGAAGGCGCTTTCGAATGCCACGAGCGACGGGATGCAGGGCTTTGGGCAAAAGCTTGCGGAGCATGGGATAAGACTGCGGTGGCGCATCATCTTGTTCTATCAATAGAATTGCTCCGTGGGTCGGTTGGAGATTCTGCCAGTTAACGCCACGCTACGGCCAGTGGTCAAGAAATCTGAATGTCGCGGGCTCACTTGGGGTGAGGATGCATAACTGACCGAAGATGATCCCACTCAGGACCCGCTTTTCATCGACCCGAGGCTTATCATGCGACTTCGGGAAGAAAGGTTTAAGACGTGCAATCAGCGCTTCGGTTCCTGACCCTAGGCGAAATACATCCGACGCAGGCGCCAGATCCCGTGGCCGAGCAGCACGAGGAACCCGCCGAGAGACATCAGGAGCGCGATCGAACCCGGTATCCCCACGATCACGAGAATGTCCCGGATCGGGATGACCACCGCATGGAACGCGTAGATCGGCAGCGCCAGCCCGCCCAGCAGGATCAGGGCCTGCATCAGCTGGGTCGCCCATCGTGGCAACTGGTGCCACCGCAGGGTCATCTGCAGCGTGGCTCCCAGCACCAGCCAGAGAAGGGCGAGATAGAAGAGGGCGCCGCATGTCGAGGTGAAGAAGGGCGCCTCCCGGACCGAGAAAGCCGCCGCGCCGTAGCTTTCGAACCCCACGCCCAGCGAGATGACCAGCCCCGCGGCACCGGCCAGCAGCAGGCTGCGGGCGGCGCCGGGCAGGTCGGTCTGCCGCGACATCCACCAGCCCGCCGCAATCCCAAGGAAGACGAAGGTCGATACCCGGAGATAGCTGTAATTGGCGACGGCCATGAGCCGCGGCCATTCCATCAGGCTCTCGAGTGGCGGTCCCTCCCAGGCGACCCGGGCCAGCCACCAGCCCATCCAGAAGACCGCTGCCGCCAGCAGGATCGCCGGCATCGGATTGGCGAAGCGGGACAGGGCCGCCAGCCAGAGCGGCGCGGTCGCGATCGCGAGAAGATAATAGGCAAGCACCCGGTAAAAGGCCTGGGCCAGTATGCGCTCGGTGATGTCACCCCCGCTCAGCCGCTGGAGCAGGAGCGTGACGGCGGCCATGAGCAGGAGCCCTGCGGCCACGAGGCTGAACGAGGCCAGCAGCCTCCGGTGCACCGAGGCCCGTTTTTCCCGGTAGCCGGGCAGCATGAAGAATCCGATGCCGAGCCCGAAGACGAGGGCAAAGCCGGGGGTCCCCAGCCGGTAGAAGAAGGCCAGCCAGCTGTCCATGAAGGAGGTACCCAGCCGCGCGAAGAGGCCGGGCCCCCAGTGCGACACGAGCACGGAGATCACCATCACCCCGCGGGTCGCGTTGATGGCCCAGCTTTCCACGGTCTGGCGCGGCAGGGCGGTCGCATCGGGCGGCGCCTCGCCGTCCTTCAGCGCGGCGATCTCCCGCACGCTCCGCCCGGCCAGGGTGGCCTGGACCGCGGCGCGGGGGAAATGCGCCTCCATCGCGAGCCCGACCTGCAGTGCGCTCAGGGAATCCCCGCCGACATCGTAGAAGGTGTTCTCCGGCCCGATCGGGACGGGGCCCACGACCTTCTGCCAGGTGGCGACAAGAGCGGCCTCCGCGGGGGTCAGATCCGCTTTCGCGGCGGGGCCTGGGGCCGGGCTCGAAGGCTCCGGTGCCGCGGCCTCCCAGGCCGCGCGCAGGGCGCTGCGCTGCACCTTGCCGCTGCCGGTCACCGGAAGCGCCTCGACCGACCAGGTCCTCAGGAGGCCCGACTGCAGGATGCCGCGCGCCTCCAGGACGTGCCGGGCCGCGGCCTCGAGCAGCCCGTCGAAAGGCTGCGCCGCCGGGGACAGCGCCAGCAGGATGGCATCACCGCGCAGCGGATCCGGCACCGGCGTGACCGCGAAGCTTCCCGGCGGCACCGAGACGAGCGCCGCGATCTCGCGTTCGAGGTTCTCCGCGGCGAGCTTGATGCCGGAGATGTTGATCTGGTCGTCGAGGCGGCCGCGATAGAACAGCACGCCGCCCTCGATCTCGCCGCGGTCGCTGGTGTGCAGCCAGCCCTCGGCGTCGGTGAGCGGGACGACGCTGCCGTCCGCCTGCAGCAGGCCACTGGCCAGGTGCGGCCCGCGGATGCAGATCTCCTGTTGCGCCCCGATCCGGATCTCGGTCTCGCCATAGGCGCGGCCGACGCTTTCCAGCTCGGCCCCCTCCGCCTCGTCGATCACCAGGAAGGTCGAGCGCGAGGCCTCGGTCAGCCCGTAATGCTGCACGATCCGGGCCCGCGGGAACATCTGCCGCAGCGCCGTCTTCTCCGCGGCGGCCATGTACTGGCTGCCGATCTCGATCCAGCGCACCTTGTGGCCCTGCCCGTCAAGCGCCTCGGGCGCGGCGAGCAGGATGCGCCACAGGCTTGGCACCGCGGAGATCGCGTTGATCTCGTCACGGGCGAGCATCTCGCGGATCTCGACCGGATCGAACCGCTCGGGCAGATAGAAGGCCCCGCCCGCCGCCGCGACCGCCCGCGCCCGGCCGAGGCCGAAGGAATAGGTCACCGGCACGCCGATGTATTCGCGGATGCCGTCATCGACCCGCATCACGTCGTTGAGGCGCCGGACCACGTCGCCGAGCGCCCGCCCGCTCAGGACGATGGGCTTCGGCTTTCCCTCGGTGCCGGAGGAGAACAGGATCTGGGCCGGCGCATCGCTTGAGGTGACGCTGTGGGACAGCCGCCCCCAGCCCCGCGTCTGCCCGGTGGGCCGGGTCTCGATCACCCGCAGCCCCGGGTAGTCGGACAGCGCGATCTCCGGACGCCGGATCGTGAAGAGCTGCCCGCCGTCATAAAGCCGGAAGGCCTGTTGGAGGAACTCCAGAGAATTCTCCGCCGCCAGGCCGATCGCCTCCAGCGGCGCGGAGGCGCCTTCGAACTCGGGGGGCATCTCGGGACGGGACAATGAAGGCACCTCGATTCCAGTATCTCAACTCGCGCAATCGTACGCACAGGGTACTGTGTACTTCCGACGTTTTGTCGTCTTTCGCGACTTCTTTCGACCCTCTCGCCGAACAATTTCTGCGCTGGTGAGGAGCTGCCACGACAACGGTAACGGTTGGTAGAGCCGACGAAATTGCTCATGGAGATCCAAACGGTCAACCCTCCAGCCGTATCACCATGACCCAAGCAGATCCCGGGAGTGGCAGTTCAGGATCCGCTTTCGCCCTACTCGCCGGGCGGCTGAGCCGCCTCCCCGTATATCCCCCCCAACCACTCCCCCGCCACCTCCGGCAGGTAGACCCCCGCCAGCTTCTCCCGCGCCGCCAGCCCCATCCGCACGGACATCTCCCGGTCCGCCGCCAGCATGGCGACGATCCCGGCGATGTCCTCGGCGTGCCGCTCGGTCAGCGCCCGCCAGGGCTCCAGCGCCCCCGGCTGCCCGACATGGACCCAGCGGCCGTCCGTGTCCGTCTCGACCGGCAGGAGCCAGCCGGTGCGGTCCGGTGCGATCAGCTCGGGCTGGGCGAAGATCGCGGTGGCGAGGGTGGGGAGGCCCTGGAGGGCGGCCTCGATGGTGACCCAGCCGAGGGACTCGTCGAGCGTCG
>Ga0098074_1001008_pt1 | contig 15906 bp, 17 predicted proteins | sample 32_taG_FD_75064 | JGI IMG/M metagenome (GOLD analysis project Ga0098074, IMG submission 75064) | Marine viral communities from the Gulf of Mexico - 32_GoM_OMZ_CsCl metaG | ecosystem: Environmental > Aquatic > Marine > Oceanic | place: Atlantic Ocean: Gulf of Mexico | collected 2015-07-12
TACGGCAGCACCAACAACGGGCGCAGGGGGGACGGGTCCACCTATGCGACGGCGGGCAAGCCCAGCCTCAACACGATGGCGCGAAGCTGGCCGACACCATGCGCGCGGGACCACAAGGGGGGCAACCTCAAGCCGTACAGCGAGAGGGGAGGGGGCACCAAGGGGGAGCAGCTGCCCAACTTTGTGCGGCATCATTTCCGCCAGGTCCCGACGACACCGATGGATGGCGACGGTGGACCCGTGCCAATGGTCCTCAACCCGGAGTTCGTGGAGGCTCTCATGGGGCTCCCGATCGGGTGGACCGCATACGCCTACTTGGCAACGGCGTCGTGCCCGCCCAAGCAGCGCTCGCATTCCGCGAGCTAAGCGCTAGAGCGCTCGCCTAATTCACTTTTCTTGTCTGCTTGTGTGGTCGCCGCCCGTCTTTTGTATTGACAGCAGGCGGACGGTGACTACACTCGACCCCAGACCACTACACAGGAGGCCCCAATTGGGCACAGCAAAACCAACCCTCGACACCTCCCTCTTTAACTGCTCAGACCCCCAGCACGCCTTCGAGCTGGGCAAGGTCGAGGGCCAAGCCCTTATCGTCGACGCGCTGCGTGAGGTGGCCGCAAACCCTGAGCACGGCGCATGGGGCGCTATCGCTATCATTATCGAGGCGCACGACAAGCTGGTGAGCGACATCAACGCCACCGCGAAGCGTATTAAAAGGGAGGGCTAGGCCATGGGATGGACTTACCAGGGCCGACCGATTGGAGGCCGAACGCTCCCAGGCTACGGCGACTGCTCACCACCTGAGCCTGAGCACCCTATGGAGGGGTTTGATATCAAAGAGCACACCAACCTCTACTGGAGGCTCGCTGACTGCGGGTATGAATACGACTTCTACCAAGAGCAGTGGACCAAGCACATCAGCACGACGCGCCACGTGTGCAGGCGGGACCACAAGGACGGCACCGTCAAGGCCGGCGACCATTACACCAAAGAGGTTGAGCGCGTCATCTGCGATAAGACCGGCAAGTCGCGGCACTTCTACACCAAGCGTGTGGTGAAGCCATGAGAGCAGCAGAGATAGCGGCGCGCGTCGCCGACATCAAAGCGGACCTGGAGCAGACCGGGGACGCAAACCTAGCAGTGGAAGCCTTGGGCACGCTGCTTCAAGATCTCGGCGGGAAGCCGCCGGTAGACCACTTTCAAGACCTTGCGGAAGCGATAGGGGGCAGCTATGTCAGGGATTAAAACGCTACTTGATAACGAGTGGAGGGGCCTCGATGACGACGACATGGGCGAGGCGTTCGGGCGCTACGCCATGGGGCAGGAACTCCTGCCAGTACTGAAGTCCGCGCGCGTGGAGATCAGGGCTCGCCTGCTGGAGTGGACGCGAAGGGGCCTGCACTCCACCGCTCCGGTGAACTTCAACCAAATCGCCACGACCCTAAAGGCTCTCGATGCAGCCATCGCAGAAATCGAGCAGCCCCCAGAGGAGGCACCGGCAGAGCCAATCGGGGCGATGTCAAATGTCAACGACATACCCTTCTAGGCGAAACGCCCTCGCGGGGGCGTCTGTCGGGGGATGGTCTCCCGGCACTGATGAGCTAGACCACAGGAGGATTCAATGGGCGGCACGTCCTTTGAGATTGCAACGCGCGCGCGGCGTCTTGCCAACGCGCTGATGGATATCACCGATGACAACGGTGAGGTTAACGAACAGGCATACGACGCTTGGCTCGCTGAGGTGGAGGCCACGAGCTCTGACATAAAGGCCAAGCTCCAGTCGTTGCGCGCTGTGCGCAGCAGGCTGCTTGCTGAGTCCGAGGCGCTGAAGGCAGAGGCTGGGCGCATCGCCACGATGTCCAAGCGCAGGGTCGGTGAGGCGGCACGTGTGCGGGGCTACATGAAGAACCTGCTGATGGCGCACCAGGTCGCAAACCCCGGCGTCACCAGAGTGGACTGCGAGGACGGGCACGTGCGGCTCGACAAGCGGAACAAGATTGACATCGCCCTGTGCGAGGACTGGCAGCGCTCGGATTACATCGAGCAGTTCCTTATCGAGCAGCCACCCAAGCTCAACAAGGCCGCTGTCAAGTCGGCCATAGCTGACGGCACGCACGACATCGATGACCTCGGTGTGGCGGGCATCATCGTCGCCAAGACGCAGGACCTTGTGGTCGTGGAGGGCAAGTAAATGAACGACGAGATCACGACATGGACCCACAAGCTCTCCGCTTGGGTGTCGCTTGTGCGCCTTCGCGCCAACCTCCCCGACCACCCGCTACACACCACCGTGTACCTGCCACTGACCGAGTGGCTAAACGACAACCGGCCCGACGACCTTGGGCTTACCCTGGAGATAATCAATGACTGAGCAGACCACTACACCATCGGCACCCTTTGGGCTTGGCGGGCCCAAGCTCTTCAAGGCGCTCGCTGAGTTCCAAGCAACCAAGCCGCGTGCGGTGAAGGACAAGAAGAGTAACTTCGCCAAGTACGCCAGCTACGAAAGCGTCCTCGACGCCGCAGCCAAGGCGCACGAGTTCGGGCTGTCCGTATCGCACACCATGGACGGAGACATGATGGTCACTATCCTCGCGCACGTCAGCGGGGAGATCCTGACCTCGAGGATGCGGGTGCTGGCCGACCGTCAGAACGCGCACGGCTACGGCTCTGGCATGAGCTTCACCAAGCGCTACGCCATCTCCGCCATGCTGTGTATCCCAGCAGTCGATGACGACGACGGCAACGGTGCCATGGTGTCGACTGGCCATGAGGGCCAAACAAAGAAGGGCTGGCGCAAGAAGGAGGCCGACGCCAAGCGCAGGGCCAACCACAGCGACGACTTCAAAGCCGGCAAGATGAAGGGGATTTTCCCCGCGCTTGAGGCTGGCAACATCGACTACAACATGGTCAACACCTGGCGCATCAGCAAGGGGCAGCCAAAGCTCTCTGAGATGCCAAAGAACGAGGCGAACCGGCTGGTCGGCGCGCTTCTAAACAAGGACCACGCAGCGCGTCAGGACTTCGACGCATGGAGGATTGCAAATGGAAACGCCTAAGCGCACGGTGCTTCATATCCGCGTCACCGAGGACTTCATCGCGAAGCTCGACGGCGCCATCAAGTCTGTCAACGATGGCAGGCGCAACTCTGACCCCTTCGCCCAAGATGTAGACCGGAGCAAGTTTGTCCGGTCTCTGGTCGAGGACTTCGTTAACAAACAGGAGCAGTCCAATGGCTGACATTTGCAACATCACCATCACAGGCAACCTAGCAGCTGACCCAGAGCAGAAGACGACGAGCAACGGGAAGACGCTCGTTGAGTTCACCGTCGCGGTGGGCCGGTGGGATAGCAGAGCTCGTGAGGAGCGGACCATCTTCTTCCGCGTCAGCGTGTGGTCAGACAGGGACCAAGCCTGGATCATGAACAAGGCTCAGCGTGGCACCGCAGCCACTGTTGCTGGGGAGTACAACCAGAGTCCGCGTCAGGGCGAAGGTGTCTTCAACAACATCAGCAACGCCTCGGTGAAGCTGACCGCTCGCACCAAAAGCAGCGGCGGCTACGACAGGCAGATCGCCGGAGCCCCATCCACCCCGGTGAGCCAACCCTTTGACAACGACGACGACATCCCCTTCTAATGGGCGGGCTAGTGGTCTAGCATGTTGTCTGCCTCGGTGGCGCGGACCTATCCTCCCGCGCTGCCGGGGCTTTTTTAATGAGGTCACATGAACGCACTATTGGCATCCACGATTCTGCTGATTGGCAGCTGGCAGGCAGACTACATCGCAGACAACTGCGAGCGATGCCCAGACTGCTGCACCACTCAAGAGCAGGTGCTGCTCGAGCACTACGTCGACCAGGCGGTCAGGCTGGGGGCCACCGAGGAGCTTGCCCGTGAACTGCTGCACGTCGAGGTGCTCGCAGGTATACCCTCGCGGCTGCGTGGCATGGTGCTGGCAAAGGCGGCGCATGAGTCACGCTTCAACCCTCGCGCCATCGGTGACAACGGCAAGGCGGTGGGGCTGCTTCAGCTGTGGCCATGGGCTAGGCAGTTCATCCATGACCGCAACGACCCAGTCGCCAGCGCGCACGTGTTCCTTGGCAGACTCGTCACCACAGAGCGCACGGTGCACCGATACTGCCCCAAGGTCAGGGACAGATGGAAGCTGGCGTGGATACGCATCAACAGGGGCCCCTTCTGGAGGCGCCCTGACAGGGCCGGCGAGCCCAGGTGCAGCGGGACATCACCCAAGGGCATGAAGGTGCTTAAAAGGTGGCGCAGAGCCGCGCTCAGATACTAGTCAGACAGCTTGCTGATTAGAGCATCCACCCTGCGCCCCATGTCTTGGATGAGGATGGCGAGCTCGGCTTGTATCGAGTCGCGCTGGTCGGTGACGCGGTCTATGTCTTCCTTACACTCGGCGCGTATGGACGTGATGACCCCGTCGTAGCGCTCACGCATGCGCTCTATGCGCTCGTCGTAGTTCTCGTTGATCTTGTCGACCTGCTCTTGGAACGAGGCAACCAAGGCGTCTAAGCGCTTTTGCATGCCGATGTGTTGCCAGATAAGAAAGCCTGCAAGCAGGCCTATCCCACCGGCATCGACCAGCTGGGCTAGCAGGTCATCGGTCACCCTCAGTCGTCCACGATCTCAACGCTAACACCGTCTCCGATCTCCATGGTGCCGACCTGGATGTTGGCGTAGTCGGTGCGCAGCGAGCCAAGGACAGAGGCGATCTTCTCCACCGGCACCTCTGCCAGTTTGTCAGCCGCCTCGTTCAGGCTCTCCTCGCCGGTAAGCTCGCCAATCATACGCAAGAAGCCGGGCACCAGGAGCGCCCAGCCAAGAGCGTCCTTCTCTGAATCAGTTAGCGCCATCGGTCTTGGCCTCCAGCTTGGGGCACGAGGCCTCGAGGATGCTCTTCGGGAGCTTGATTGGCTCAGGCGCTAGGATGCATACGACCACCACGTCAGGGTCACCGTCGCCATGCACTGTCAGGCATGTGCCTTTCTTGGCGTCCTTCTCGATGGCCCAGCCACCCTTTTTCAAGGTGTAGGTGCTGCCGCATCCGCCCATGGACAGCATCAAGATCACACCGACAGCCAGCGCCGCAGCAAAGTCAAAAGCAAACCGTTTCACGCTCCCTCCAGGGGCAAGTCATTCGATGCAAAGACCATAGCAGGTAGCTACCCGTTCCACCTAGCCTTTGACAGGCGCACGTCGTAGTGCGTGAAGTTTGAGCCGGGGTACACGCCAATACCACCCTGCGGGATGGTGCCCTCGGCGATGAGTTCCTCGAGACACGCCGATACCTCGGCCGGTGTCTTGCCGCTGAGGCGGATGTCAGCCGCTTTGCCAGTCAGGTGCTGAGACTTAGCCGCACCACCGACGCGCTTGTTGTACTCCTCTGTGCGGTAGCCAGAGATGATGACCACCGGAGAGCCGAGCTTCGCGCGCAGGTGCTCAAGCGCCAGACATAGTGCAGCGACGTTGCCCTGGTATTTCTCTGGCACCTGGGTGCCGTCCTTGCAGGCGAACTCGCTTAGCTTGAAGTGCTTGGTGACTTGCATGTGGTTACTCCTGTGGTCCTGGTGGGAACAGCTCCTTGTCGAGCTGCTCGTATTCTCGTTCGGTCTTCTTGCGCACGTACTCGCGACCCTTGGTGCGCTGAGAACGGTTAAGCACGCGCAACCCGTCCTTCTGGTATCTCTTAAGGCCTTTGACCATTTGCTTCTGGCTGCGAGTCTGATTCTTCACAGCACGCATCTGAGCGTCGAACTCACGACCTATGATCTGCTGAAGCGACGACCGCCTAGACTTCATCTCATTAAGGACCTGTCGCGCTGCAACCACACGCTCCAGCGCCTGCTCTCTCTCAGGGCCTGGCGGCAGGGGCCCCACCCTTCTAATCAGCGCGTTCAGCTGACTTTCCTGCGCTTCGATCTGCTTTGTAGACGCAGCGCCCGCAGCCTTGAGGGCCTCAGCCTTCATCTTTTTAAAGAGCTCAGCTGCCTTTGACTCATTACCAACCATGAGTTCAGGGCGGGGAAGATTAAACCAGTGGTCCATCAAGATGCCCATGAAGTCATTAGACGCACGCTCAAACAAACCTCCACCCTCAAGCGGCTTTGGCTCGACAAGCTTCTGCCCGGCAAAGTACTTCGCGTGTTCAATCTCGCGCTGGGTCTCAGCTATCATCTCAGCCTTCTCAAACTCAGGGATGCTGTCGTCTGCTTGCAGGTTCAGCACCTTGTCCTGAAGCTCAGGTATGACCCACTCGGCGTATGCACTCGCTGTCTTGCCGGCATACGCAGGTATGTAAGACCTTAACGACGTCTTGGTTATAAGGCTGATGATGGACCATGCATCTGTTATGCCCCCCGGCAACCCCTTCGCCTTGGTGAAGTCCATGTAGGTGTTCGCGATAGCTGAGCCGCCTATGAACGCGCTATCCAGGGCGCGCTTAAATGGAGACCCCATCCCCTTAAACTTAGGCGAAGACAGGCCCTTGGCCGCATCGTACATACGCTTATCGTATGCGCTCATGTTGGCGATCTCTTCCGGCGTGGCTTCAGAGAGTTCAAAGCCCTTGTCGCCTATCGCAGAAACAGCGGTCGGGTCGATAAACCCTAGAGCCTCTTCGGGCGACAGCGCAGACTCGACCATGCGGATGGTTGTGGCCAAGTCTTCAATCGGATCGGCCGTGCCAATCTTCCACACGTCAAAAACACCAGGGACATCTGTTGGTGAGGTGAGCACTGGCTTGACCTGCTCGAGGTCCCATGCAGATGCCAGCCTAAACAGCTCACTGTTCTCGTCCAGCTGAGCCGCTTGCGAGCCAATCACGCTTCCTATCTTAGCCCCGTGCGCAACGGCTTCTGCGTTTCGCTTCACCATCAACGGAACGTAGTCGGTCCATCCGCGATTGACTGGGCCGCTCAGTATCTCCCCAACGATGCCCTGCCGACCCGGCACCGTCGTCGTCACCGACTGCCAGCCGCTAAACGGTGAGCCAAAGATCGCATCCCACAAAGGGATGTTTCTTTTGGCAACCTGCGCGATAGGCACATTCCTGAAGTTGACGTAGGTGCGGGCCGCCTCAACCGCAGCGGACTTCATCAGAATACGCAACAGCTGCGACTCCGTCAGCTGAACCTTGCCGTCCTTGAGAACACCGACCTTGCCGGGCTCGTCCGTAGCTCTTTTTGTCAGCCTTGTCTGGATGTTTCTCCCCATCGGTATACCGATGCTTTTCCCCTCAGGAAGCATGGCGATGTCAGACAGATAGCTGTCTGCCTTCTTCATGGTCTCCCAACCCTTGGCGATGTTGTCCGGCTTATCGAACAAGCGAGACAGGAAATCCATTGGTATGTCATATGCTCGCACACCGCCCTTATAGAGCTTGTCAATAAAGGCGTCCCCGGCCTTGATGTCGAGCAGGTTTTTGTTTTTCACCAACTCAAAGGTAAAGCTGCTGTCAAGGATGTCAGACGACTGCATCAGCGCTTCGAAGTGAGACTTTGGTCTCTTGGTGGGGAGGCCCTTGTTGTACCTAGCCATGTCAACAAACCAGTCAACCATCCTCGGCAAAGCAAGTGGGTCTCCCCACTTAAGGCTAGCTGCCATGGTGTTCGCTAGACCAGCCGCCTGAAGCGACCCCGGATTAAGTGCGACACGCCCTTTCTTGATGCCCCTTGAGACGCCTGCAAGCAGCTTTTGCGCGGACTGCCCAAACAGGATAGGCAAGGGTGCGTCTGCCCAGGCCCTGTCAGCAAACACAAACTCAACCGAGGACAGCAGGTCCCCCTTCATATAGAGCTCTGGCGTCATGCCCTCGTCTAAGATCATCGGAGATATGCGGACGTCGCGCACGCCCGCCGGGATGTCTGGCCTTCGCAAACCAAGAGCGTCAAGGATAGGCTCTGGCACCTTCTTCATGCGCGCAAGGCGTCTTCGCAGTGGCCCCGGCATTGGAGTTCCGCTGTCCCTAGCGTAGTTCAGGATGGCCTGCGGAGAGTTCCTGGTTATCGGCGGAAGCGTGCCCTCTCGTTCGTACCTGTACTTGAAGAACTCGAGTTCCGCGTCGACCGGTGGCCTGCGCTTAACAGCGCTCTCCATCTGCACGAGGCCCTTGGCAGGGTCGACAGACGCTACCTCATACGTCGTGTGCCTAGGGTGCCACTCCCGGATGGTCTTGCCCATGGTGTTCTGGTGGAACAGCTTGCGTGACCTGGTTGCAGCTCTGTGCATGTTGGCGTTTAGCATTGAGCCAACAACAATCTCCTTGAACTTCGGATCAAGCTGAAGAGCCTCGGACAGCAGGTCAACCACAGAGAGAATCTTAGGCTCTCCGGTCTGCCAGTCCTTGTATCGGATGCCCACGTCATTGATCCTGCCCTCTTTGGCTTCATCGAGAAGGGCCAACACCTCCTTAGGGGCAACCTTTATGCGCGCCCTGCGCGCCAACGCAGCAGAGGTTAACTTGGCCGCACCATTACGAGCGGCCTCGACCTGAAACATGTTTGCAGTGCGCGTGTCCATCGCGGATTGCACGTCCTGGTACACCATCTCCCTAAACCTAGGCACGTCCCTTAACGGGCCGCTCTCAAACCACTCAGCGGCGTCCTCGATGATGCGGAACATCTCTGGCGTCATGCGCTGCACAACCGGCGCGACATCGCGCACCACAGGCGCTACGTCAGCGACGCCCTCTGGAGTCATCTCTCTCGCGGGAGACAGGGTGCGCGACTTGCCCGGCTTGCCGGTGATGTCGTAGAGCTTCTGGTCAAACTGATATCCAAACTTCCTGCCGGGTGGTGGAGGCTGTAAACCCGGCGACAAGATCGGTGACTCGTATGCCGCACGCCCAGGCCTTTGCCACGGGATCACCTCATATCGAGGTGCTGGTATGTTGATAACCTCAGGCGCAACCACCTCTTCGATGGGAACCAGCGCGCGGCTTCTTGGAACTGTCGGCGGCGCCGCCTCAGCTTGCGCCGCTTTTGCCGCCTCGACCATCTGCCGTGCCTGCATGTCAAGCCTGTGCGACGTGTTGATGGCCTCGTCGTACATCCGCGCGTACTCGACAGGGTTTGTCCTGTGCAAACCTTCTGCTCTCGCCGCATCAAGCCGCTCGTATAGGCCCCGAGAAGACTGCTCTGCTTCGCTCACCGCCGCGCGCGCTTTCTCCCACTGAGTGGCAGCCACAACATCTGGCGGCTGAGACACTTGCTGCGGGGGTGGTGCTTGGCGGCCCGCCTCTCGCCGAGACTCCATCTGGCGCCTAACTTGAGCAACCTGTGGCAAGTCTGGCACCGGCTCAGGCGGCGCTGCGGCTTCACGCACACCCGCCATTCGTGTTCCGGCAGGTGTTTCCGCAGCCCTAAACGCACGCTCCGCAGCAATAAACGGGTCTCCACCAGCCTCGTCCATCATCCGCATTAATGCAGCTCGCCTGCCTTGTGCGGTCGGGAATGTCTTTGTGCTGTCAATCAAATAAGCAAGAGCCTCCGCAAGCGCAGCCCTCTCTAGCTGCGTTGGGATGCGGCCCTCAAAAGCGTAGGTCTGCTCAGCCATCCGCCTAAGAAACGGACTGTCCATATCAAGCAGTCGAAGCCCCAGCGCCTCGGCCTCTGGACTCAAGGAGTATCTGCCAAGGCGAGGAGCCACTTGCTCAGGAGCCGGGAGCCCAAGCGGCTCTTGCGGAACCACAGTGCCCTCTGGCCGAGCAGGCGTTCGGCGTGCTTCCATCGCTTGTCGGATAGACGCGACCTCTGGTAGTTCATCTCCGGGCACATCGCGAAAGACAAAGCTTTCAGACGGAGGCGGCGGCCCATCCGGCACGGGCTCTGGCGCTGGGCGAGGTCTTGGTGGGAGCTCGTCACCAGGAACCCTTGCTGCACGCTGCAACATGGGGCCCAGCGTCGCCACACCAGCCTCAACATCAGACGCGCCGCGTATTACCTGCTCAGCCATGGGTCGCATGGACGGGTCTGCAACTGACGTCGGGTCAACCTTCCACCTCTGGAAAGCGCTCCACACGTCAGCAAGCAGTTCGTTAAACCCAGCAACAGCGCCCGCAGTTTTCCTAACGCCCGTCTCCATAAAAGGACGCACAGGACCCTCAAGCGGTCCCCTCGGAGCTACCGGCTTGTCAGCAAACTTGTCCAACGCAGACTGGACACGGCGACCCACATCAGCCGCCTTCGGCCCCAGCTTAATCCCGGCCCTGCGCGCTATAGGGTAGACCATGGCAGCGACAGGAACGGGGTGTGCGTGCGAGACCTCATACGGCTTGTTGAATAACGCAGACATAAAGGCGACAAGCTCGCGGCCAAGCTGCGGCCAGCGATCGACAGCCTCTTCGGTCAGGACTTCCTGCCGCCTTTGAGCCGGTGTATACACAGAGGCGGTGATGTCTGGGAAAAGCTCTGGCCCGACGATGTCGGCAATGACCTTCTTGCGGTCAGCCTCGGTAGAGTTCTCCCAAAAGGCCTTAGGGATGTTTCCGCCCGACAGCCACGACAGGAGCTCAAACGTTGCCTCTGTAAACTCAAGAGCGCTTCTGACTGCGTTCTGAGCAAACGTGCTGGTCTCGCTTCGCATGACACTGTCGGAGATAATCTCGTCCAACAGGTCAACCGATGCCATGTCCTCTTCAGCAAAGCGCCTATCCCAGCCGCGACGCTCTTCAGGCGACAGCGTTATGCCTGCAATAGACATGTCTTCGTTCGACTGCCACTCGTCTGGGCGTGCCGCCTTAATGCCCTCAAGGGCGTAGCTTGTTGCCGCGCCAGCAGCAACGCCAGGCAGGGCGCCTACTCTTGTCACGAGTGCTTGAAGACGAGCGCCAGCCACCTCTGGGATGTCTCCAAAAGCTGCCTTCTGGTACGGATTCAAGCCGCTCTGAAGCTCTCGAGCGCTCTCAAAGCCCAAGTCTTCTTGTGGTGCCAGCACGCCTTTTACGGCCGAAACAAACGGTGCATCAGGCCTGCTCTCGGCCTCAGCAAAAGCGCGCGTTCTTGGCAAGGGCTTGAAGCCGTATTTCGCAATGTCTTCAGGCGAGCCTGTCCCGTAGTACGCGGGAGAGCTTGTTGCTGGCTTGCCCCATGTGGTCAGGTAATCGGAGACGGCAGATGGTTGCGGCTCTACTCGCTGGTTGCGAAGAGCGGCCTGCCCTGGCGGTGCCTCAAAAGGCCGCTGCACGTCTGTCGCGTATGGCAACGGGCGCTGCTGCATTGGCGCAGTCCGAGGCGCGGCTGGCATCTGTTGCTGAAAGTCAAACGCGGCTGGCTGGTCAAACGTCAGCGGAGCTCCACGTTGAGGGCCTTCGTTTGGGAGCAGCGGCGCAGAGGCAAACTGCTCGGAGACCTCGATGTCCTGGCTTGCCGGGTCAAGCGGGTCAATGCCAAAGCTCGACATGAGCTCAACAAAGCGCTCTCTCGTTACGCCCTGGGACGCAAGCCTTTGAGCAAGCTGGCGCACGGTTGCCACGTTTATATGCCCTTAAGAAGGGTTCGCAGTGCGTTCTTTGCCCTTGTGATCTTTGCGTCTAGCGACTTCCTTTCTTTGACCTGTGCCGCCTTTCGCTTCCTGATCTCGGCTGTTTGGCTCTTGGCATCCTCCGGGGCCAGCGTCTTGAACTCTTTGAGGCTCTTGGCGATCTCAGGAAGCGTGTAGTCATCAGGTTGCGGGTCTGAGTTCTTGGGCAGCTTGTCGCGCTGCCTCTCCATTTCTCTGATTCGATTTTCGGCCGCTATCCCGTAGTCGCCGAAATCTTCAATCGGGAGCCCTATCGCTTCGCTTAATGCCTGTTCCGCAGCGGACACCTCCTCCGACACTGCCTCCTCGGTGGTGGCGGTCTCGTAAAAGTCTTGCCCGTACTCCGACCTAAGCAGTGCGTAGTCCGCGTGGGTCCTAAACCTCTGCTTCGCAACGTCATTTAGTATGCGCCGAGCCTCGGCAAGGATGTCCTTTGTTGTTTGCCTGGTAACCTTGTTGGTTTTTGAGTCGTAGTAGAGATCGCGAGCTTGTCGAATTCCTTTTTCGGCCACAACAATAAGGAAATCCTTGCTGTTTCGCTCCTCAGGGGTTGGTTCTTTGGGTGACCCTTCTGGCCTGACTGCGCCTGTTCGGCTACCGCGACCACGACCGCTACTGCGCTTTTCTTTCATCTTCGCAAGGCTGATAGCCTGAGCAGCGGAAAGCCTGTCTGCCCCTCCCTTGGCCATCTTAGCCACAGCTTCTTCAGCTCGCGCCCTGACCAAGACGGGTGAGTCTGTACCGCTTTGCACAAACTGTCCGATGTCCTTTGCAGCGCCAGCCAGTCGAACCAAGTCTTCCGCTTCCTGCTGCCTACCTTGCCGCCACAAGGAGTTGTAGGCCATGTTCAGCTCTCGAATAGAGAACTCCCTGCCGCTCTCTCGCCCCATAACAAACTCTCGAGCGGTCCTGGGCTCCTGCAAGAACTGCTGCTGCCTAGGCCTTTGGATGTAATCCAAGGTAGCCTGAGCTCGAGGCGTCAGGCTCTCTTTGTACTTTGCGGTGATTGCGTCCATCTGAGGCACCAAGTCTGGCCTGCCTTTCTCTGCGGCTACTTTCTTAGACGTCTTGGCGAGATAATCCACAAGCTCTGGCTTGCCACCCGCCGTGAGGACACGTTGGAGCGCTTGCTCATACCTGCTGATTACAGGGTCGGCAGCCGCCGGTGCCTGCTGTTGCGGCGCCTGAGGACTGCCCCCAAACCGACCTGACTGCTGCATGCGGTCAAGATACTGCCCAAACGTCTCTGTGCTGCCTGGCCCCAAGCCCTGCCAATCACCCGTGGCAATCATCTTTTGCGCTTCAGCAACGTTCATGCCGCGCTGTGCTGCGTACTGTGGCAACAGCCTGGCGAGCTTGCCCAAGTCTCCAATAACCTCAGACTCGTCAAGCGATGTAGTCGCGGGCGCAGGAGCAGCGGCCTCCGCTGGAGTACCGAGGTAGTCGAGAGCCCCTTCTGGAGTTTCCTTAAATGGGGCAGGCTTGCGGGTTCGCACCTCACCCTCGGCTGGCGGCACAAACACAGCCTCAGTGAATCGGTCGAGTCGCGAATCAAGACCCGGAATGACCGTATTCCACCCCTCTTCGCCAAGCCTCATCCGGCGGTACTGCGCCATCTCATAGTCCTTCGAAGACGCGAACTCTTTCTGCGCCTCACCGAACGCGGCTGACCGTCGAGAGCCAAGCATCGGGTCGTACTGGCCGCCCTCCATGCCGCCGCCCAGCACGCTCCTGGCGATGTTCTGACGCACCTCTGCATCTCCGAGCTCTTCCTGGCGACGACGCAGCGCCTCCTCAGGCGTCTCCTTGATGTACTGCTCGTAGATGTCAGAACCAACCTTGTACAGCTGCGCGGCTGTGCCGACGCCACCGCTGATGGCCTGTATGATCTTGAGCGCCTTATCCTCGTCGCTCTGCTTCTTCATCATGAAGCGCTGGCGCTGAGGAACGATAGGCCCAAAGCCCCTTGCTACGTCTGGAAGGATGCGCGCCATGGCTACTCCGGTGTCGGTGCGGGAGTTGCGCCGAGCGAAAGGATTGCTGCCTCAATCTGGTCGGGCGGGTTAAGCGAGCTTAAGGCATCCGTGCCCTCAGGCCGGTTAGCGTTGTACACGCTGGTCGCCATACGCCAAAACTCCTTGGCGTTGTTTGGATCGCTAGCACCTGTCCACGATGCAAACAGCTGACTCAAAGGCGCCCCAGTGTCCATCAGAGCATCAAGCACTGCATCACTAGGCGTCTCGCCAGGCCGCTCCGTTGCCATCATCCAAACCTGTTTAAAGGCGTTCTTCGCTGCCGTTCTCTGGGTTGGGTCGCTGACATCAAGCGCGGTCACAAGGTTGCTGATGTTCTGAGCCGCCTGCTCCTCGTTGACCTGGCCGGTCTCGTAGGCGTTAACAAAGTTGTCGACCTCCAAGTTAAACGCTGCCAAGGCCGTCTGTTTTGCCTGTGTAATCTCTCCACGCTGAACGGCCTCCGCAGACTTAGCCTTCGCAGCACCCTCTCTAAGCTGGTTGTATGCCTGCATTGCATCGAGCTCTGCCTGTGTGGCTTGTGCAGCGGTGGCTGCCTGAGCTGCCATGCGCTCTCGCATGCCCTGCGCGGCTATTGAACCGCTTGCCTGAGCAGCGCCGCCACCAGCCGCCATGCCTTGCGCAGCCCTGCCCGCCTGACGAGCTAGTCTTGCCTGCTCGAGAACATTTGCAGCAGCGGCCGCTCTTCGGATGTCTGAACCTATTCTGCCTGCAGCACCTTGCATGCTTTGGGCCGACTGCTCTGCCGCGGCTGTTTGACCGGCAAGCGCCGACAGTACGTCTTCCTCTTGCTGTCCCTTTAGAAACGGAGAGACGCTAATCCCAGCCGGCCCGCCTTCTGCGCTTGAACTCATGAGCTACCTCACACCAGATGTGTCTTGCCGATAATGTATACCCAAATACCACCAGAGCCGAGAAGCATTGAGTTTGGCTCATAGGTGCCGGTAATGGATGCAGCCGGGTCACCAATCCTGCCTCTCACCTCAATCCACTGCTCACACCCTGCGACGTTAGACGCACCACCGTCTACGTTCTGGCGCGAAGACGTCGTCGATGTGCCCCTGCCGACAAATACCGGCTTGCCCTGCGCAGTCATCCCGTTAAGGCCTGGTGAGCCCGTGCCCACTAGGTCCATCGCGTGGAGCTCAAGGTTCCACGGCCTGGTGGTCGCGACCGTAGGCGTTGGCAGTGTGTGCGGAAGTGTCGACGGACTTCCGTGCCCTATAAGGTCAACCGCGCCCCCAAACCACGAGCCTGCGTTATCTGGAGAACTAAGCACCTTTTGCTGCGCCACCTGTTGGTAGCCAAACGTGTCGCCCCTGACGCCTGTGCCTATGCCCACGCCTAACTCCAGCCTCAAGCCAGTAGCGCCTCCACCTGCACCAGCCGCTGCGGCTATCTGCGTGTGCGATATCAGCGAGTGACCGTGCAGGTAGCTGTCAAACCACATCCAGCTATATGTGAAGAGCACATGATGGATTGTCATCGGCGCTTCAATCGGTATGTATCGGCGGTCGATGGCGTACTTGTCGGCAGCCGCGCCTGATGTTCGATAGGGCTGGTCGTCAAAATACCGGGCAGCCATGCCTGAGAACTCGACGTTGTTGAATAGAGGCACGGCCAGGACCGTGTATGCCGCGTTGTCTTTTATCTCCTCAAGCATGGGCAAGTCAGAGTCCAGCTTATAGCCGCCCTGGAACTTTCGCCTCGACATCTCATCAATAACAGCCATCGATGTCTGAACACCTGTGGCGTCGTTTGCGACAATGGCAGCACCTGCTACAGGCACGCTCGCCACATCAATCAGAGGCCGGGGCGTGGCAGAGTTTGTGCCTGCACCTGTCGTGTTCGCGTTAGCGTGCGTCAGGTTGTCGTTAGGGAGCCCGTCGTGTCGCTTTGGAATGTTCTGTATGTCCGTCCCAGAGTCGCGCTGTGTGAGCTTCGTTAGGAAGCGCATCGATATCTCGATGGACACCAACGAGCACTCCGTATCTGCGGTGCCCAAGTCGGGCGCAAACACGGTGAACACGTATGACTTCATCGGGTCGATGACTTCATTGATGGACGAAGAGACCCACGGGTTTAGACGGAAGTAGTTGTCTGTGACGTTTAGCGCTTCAATCCTGCCAGACCAGACGACCCTTCCTGGCCGGTAGTTCCTTGACTGGCCGGGAGCATCAAACCATACCGGCTTCTTCTCCATGATGGACAGTTCAATGGTGAGCCTGTCGACACGCTCATACGAGAGCTTTCCTGAGTCCGGGCTTGCGGCGCTCGTGCCTCCGTTGAAGTTGCTGACAATCGCAGCGGGCTCAAGACGTTGATCAAACGAGAA
>Ga0098074_1001009_pt1 | contig 15900 bp, 17 predicted proteins | sample 32_taG_FD_75064 | JGI IMG/M metagenome (GOLD analysis project Ga0098074, IMG submission 75064) | Marine viral communities from the Gulf of Mexico - 32_GoM_OMZ_CsCl metaG | ecosystem: Environmental > Aquatic > Marine > Oceanic | place: Atlantic Ocean: Gulf of Mexico | collected 2015-07-12
CAACAAGCCCCCCCAACAAGGGCTTCCAACAAGACCTCTACCTCCCCAAGACTCAAAAATAATATTTATGGTTGGTTGTCTTGTTTGGAGTTGTGAGCAGTTGCGCTCAGCTCGTCGCTCCCTGTGGAGCTCTGTCGCTTCACTCTGGCACCACTCGCTCGTCGCAGCTAGCTGCCGCTGTGCTCCGCATGCGCGTCTTTGGCGCTGCTGCTCTGTCGCTCGCGGTAAGGCAATAATAGACTACGGTGTCAAGTTGAGTGGTGTAAGTGGTTGGTTTTATTGGCTTTTAGTGTTTGGTAGGAGTGGCGCAAAAGTCGTTTTTTTGTGGATGTCAATGAATGTCATGGTGTGGGATTAGGGGTAGGAGGTGAGGTAGGATTGGTTGGTTCAAGGAGGACGACATGAATGTGTACATGGTAGTTGGAAGGTTGGCTCGTGATCCTGAAGTGAGGACGACGAGTAAGGGGACAGTCATTGCTAAGCTGAGTATTCCTACTGATGATGGGTGGGGAGAGAGGAAGAAGACGACGTGGCACAAGGTGACTGTGTTTGGGAAGGCGGCTGAGTTGCTTGGTCAGTACAAGAAGAAGGGTGACTGGGTGGCTGTGAGTGGTCGTCTTGAGATTGAGGAGTGGGAAGACAAGAATGGTGGGATGAGGACGACTCCTGTCTTGATTGCAAACGATGTGAAGTTTGTAGGGAAGAGGCAGGATGTTGAGTCGTTTGAGCCTGCTGATGTAGGCGAGATTCCATTCTGATGGAGTACTTACGGAAGAGTGCCTCGTTTGGGCTGGCAGAGAAGACAGTGACGAGTTGTCTGAGTTGTCGGTGGTGGACGGGGCGCTGCCGTTGGAGGAACGTGGCTCGCGTCATGAAGTGGAGGAGGGGGCGAGTCAGTGATGAGTCTGGGGTTGTCTGGCACTTTGGTGCATTTGATGGGACTCCAGAAAAGATGTGTCCAAAGTACTGGAGGGAGAATGGGTGAAGTGAAGCATGTAGTGGCTGGGGTATCTGGCCGCTGGACGACGACAGAGCTTCGCGTAGCTGAGTTGGTGAGGCTTGGGGCTACTGAAGAGTCGATTGCTGTTGAGCTTGGTGTTCATGTCAAGCAAGTCAAGTCGCTCAAAAAACGTAAGAATTTCAATGACTTACTTGGAATGAGTGTTGGACCTGTGGCTGGCTACGCAGAGAAGTGGCAGTCGATTCGGGAGAAGCAGTTGTCTCTGGCTGGCAAGGCTCTCGATACAATCGAAGAAGCCATGGACAGGAGAGATGAGGAAGGCCAAGTCGATGCTGTTGCCCTGAGAGCAGCAGAGGGGCTCATCAAGAGTCTTGAGAAGGGAGTCTCGAAAGAGGCGGATGGCGGCTCTAAGGAGTTGAAATCATTCATGAATCGTCTTGAAGAGATTGCTCTACGTGAAGCAGAGGCTGGAGCACCGAGGGTCATCGACATCGACAAGGCTCAGGTGTCGGCTCTGGGTGGTGAGGGATGAGCAGCACCAACCGAGGAACGGGCAGGGAGGGGCTCGATCGCTACTACACACCGACTGCGCTGGCTGGTGCTCTGGTGGGTCTGCTGGACGTGGTACCAGGCTCGTTAGTGGTCGAGCCCTCAGTGGGTGCAGGTGCATTTGCACAGGCGCTGACGCATCAGGGCTGTAGTGTGCTGGGCGTCGATGCTGATGAGCGGGCACCGTGGCTGCTCGAGCGTGGTGGGCTTTGTGCTGATGTGCTGAGCACTGACCTGCAGGCTGACTGGTACATCGGAAACCCACCATTTCGCGATGCTGAACGGCACCTCAGGCACGCACTCAGCAGGTCGCGCGTCGGGTGTGCCTTCTTGCTGCGTCTGGCGTTCCTCGAGTCAAAGAAGCGCTACCAGTTCTGGAGCGATCACTCTGTGAGTGAGGTGTATGTGCTGAGCGCCCGCCCATCATTCACAGGGAATGGCACCGACTCATGCGCCTATGCGTTCTTCGTCTGGCGCAGACATCGCGAGGGGCACAAGGCTCAGCTCGAGGTGCTGCCGCCTGGCTTTGGTGCAGGTGGTGAGGGATGAGCGCGCACTTGAAGTCGTCTGACTGGGGAGTGTTCAAGACTCAGCACGGAGAGGTGCGGAGGTTTATAGAGAGCAACCACTACGCCAACGGAGCAGGGAACACGTCAGTGTTTGCCCACGGTCTCAGGAAGGCTGTCGGATTAGACTTGTTTGGAAACAAGCAGTACAGCTTTTCTCTGTATGGTGCTGCAATCTGGCTGCCCCCGATGCTTCCGGCGGCTGAGTATGTGGGTCGCACTCTGGATGTAGATCCAAACAAAGTCCTTGCCTTGTCTCGGCTTGCTGTTGATGACAGCGTCCCGACAAACGGGGCATCGTTTCTGCTTGGTCGCGCCATCAGAGACATCAAGTCATCGAAGAAGTGGCACGCCCTCGTGACATGGGCAGACACTCGGCTTGGTCACACTGGCGCAATCTACAAGGCAACCAACTGGACATACGATGGAAAGACGAAGCCCCGTCGTCTCTGGGTAGATCCAGACGGAAGACTGAGGTCTGACAGAAAAGGCAGGCCGGGAAGCAGGAGAACCGCTGGAGTTCAAGAGTGCCTCGAGATGGGGTGGACGAGAACCGGGCTCTCTTACAAACACAGATTTCTAATGGATCTAAGATGAGGCTCGCACCGTTCTGGAGATACTACGGCGGCAAAAATCGATCGGCACGCCTGTACCCGCAACCTGAGCACGACACGATTATTGAGCCGTTTGCTGGAGCTGCTGGTTACTCGTGCCGGTACCCAGACAAGAAGATTGTTCTTGTTGACAAGTCTCCAGTCATTGTTGGTGTATGGCGGTACCTGATTGCTGCATCAGAGCAGGAGATACTTCAGCTACCAGATGTTCCAGACGGTGGGACGGTAGATGACTTGAGCGTCTGCCAAGAGGCGCGTTGGTTGATCGGGTTCTGGCTTAGTACTGGTAGCGCAACGCCAAAGAAGAGCTCGTCGGCCCGGGCTCGTCGTGACGGTATGTCTGTCCCTCACTGGTCAGGGTGGGGCTACAAGCCAAGGAACAGGATTGCAGAGCAGGTCAAAATGATACGCCACTGGACCGTGGTTGAGGGTGACTACACGGACGCGCCTGACATTGAAGCGACGTGGTTTATAGATCCCCCGTACAACAACAAGGCTGGTAGCTACTACCCCCAGCAGCCTGACGATTTCCAAGAACTGGGGATGTGGTGTCAGGAAAGAAAGGGTTTGGTGATGGTGTGCGAGAACACTGGGGCAGACTGGCTTCCGTTTAAACACTTGGCTGAGACCAAAAGCAACGAGGGCGAAAGGGGGAAAGGCAAGTCAAGCGAGGTTGTCTGGTTCAATCGACAGCCCCGTACTTGTTGGGGAAAACAAAAAGGATTGTTTCAATGAGCGCCCTCGATCAATTCAGAGCTCTGCCTCAAGACACCCGAATGCGGGCGTTCCGTATCGTTGACTACGACACAAAGCAGTGGGTCTGGTACGAGCCTCGTCCAGCTCAGTTGGTTCTCCGCGAAGCAATGAAGAACCACAACCGTGTCATTGTCCCAAAGGCTCGACGCCTTGGTGCAAGCACTGAGGTCGAAGCGTTCTTGTTCGATGCTCTCCTGATGGCAGACAAGCCACTCCCGTTAGCATCGATGGCTCATGTCGATCGCGCTGCTCGAAACATTGGAGGCATGCTCCGTGGAATGTACGAGGGTCTACCTGCAGAGATACGCCCTGCATCTGCAAAGCTGAATGAGTATGAGCTGGTACTGAAGGACAGCGGCGCAAAGCAGACCGTCTACATGGCGGGTGGTCGGGGTGGTACTCGATCGTTTGCTGCTGGTATGGCCCACCTGTCAGAGTTTGACTTCTACCCAGACCAAGCAGAGACGCTGGCTGAGGTTGATGCCACTGTGGGCAACGGGCTCTTGGTGGTGGAGAGCACGGTGAACCAGCCGGGTTCGCGCTTTCATAAGCTCGTTAAAGGCGCGCCAGACAACGGATGGCACGTCTGCTTTCTACCATGGACGCTTCACCCATCGTACCAAGACAAGGTCACGAGAGACTTTGCTCCGACTGCTGGTGAGATGCAGTTGATTGAAGAGCACGGTCTGACAATGCAGCAGGTCGCGTGGAGACGGAGGCAGGTGGCAACGCTGGGACTCCAGAAGTTCCGTAGAGAGTATCCACTCACCGTCGAAGAAGCGTTTGCTACGCAGTCAAAGAGGTTCTTTACAGTTGACTGTATGGAGCACATTGAGGTTGTCAGCGTCAGGCCGACAGACAGGGACAGGCTGTGGGTGCTCGAGGACTGGGATGACGAGTGCGACTACACGATGGGCGTCGATGTGTCTGCAGGTGTAGGCTCTGATGAGAGCGTCATCACTGTGCTTGACGCAAGCTCTCGGTCACTGGCAGCTCAGTGGGCAGATGCCCACACCACACCCAGCAAACTGGCCGAGCACATACTGCGCCTCGGTGAGGCGTATGAATGGCCTGTGCTTGTCATCGAGTCCAACGTCTATGGCAAGCGGGTCATCGAGGACGTCATCCGACATGGCTACCCGCGCCGCAGGATGTGGAAGACAGCAGACGGAAAACCGTGGAGAACACACGGCGCAAACCGGGCTGGAATGTTTGAGATTGTGCGCTCGACATTCGAGGACGGCTTCATCGAAAAGATGACAAAGGAATTGTACGAGCAGGTCGTCTCCATCGGGTGGAACCAAAAGAAGCAGAGGCCAGACCACCCTGCTGGAAAGCATGACGACCGACTGATTAGCTTGGCGCTCGCAATCATCGGCGCTCAGGACATTCCGCTGCGTCTTCCTGAAGACCGTAGTAGAGTCACCATGGAAGACCTTATTCAAAAGAATAGAGTACGGGACTCGAAGAGGCCCCATCCTTTTGCCGTTAGAGGTGGTCGCAGGAGGCCAATGTGAAGCCAGCCGATGTGAAGGTAAAGCTACAAGAGCACGACCGGTTGTGGGAGCACATGCGCCCAGAGCAGGAGGCTCTAAAGAACATCTACGAGACTCGCTTCTTCTCCCTGCCGGAGATTGACGAGGACCAGATTCAGGTGCAGACCTCAGATGCTTTTGGCTACATCGAGGGCATCATTGGTCAGCTCTACGCTCGAAACCCTGCCTGCGTCGTCCGCTCTGGCATGCGCGCCCTTGGCGACACCGAGATTGCGCAAGAGGTGTCCAACGGCTTTCTGAGCGAGGAGTGCCGAGAGGCCATCGAGCACGGCACCCGGCTTGCTCTCATCCACCCCATGAGCTTTATCAAGCTTGTTCCACGTGACACGGAAGACCCGTACAAGAAGGTTCTTCCCGTTGCGATCCCTCCATGGGAGGTCATTGTTGACGAGGACGCCTGCTCTTGGGAGGAGATTCGGTACATCGGTCACGCCTACTGGGAGCCCCTCAACAGCGCCAAGGCAAAGTTTGGGAACAACCGGAAGTGGTTGCCGCGTCGCCGTGAGCCGTACTTCAAGCAGGACCGCTACGAGCATGACAGCACAGAGTCGATGCCGTCAGCCATGGCAACGAAGTTCGATGAGTACATACGCATGGTCGAGTTCTACGACTTTGAAGAAGGGCGCCTGTACTTCTGGACTCCAGACATCCAAGGTGAGCTGAGGTTCTTGGCTGATGAGGAGATTCCAGTCAAGAACTGGGACGGCAGCTACATCAGTACGATTGTTCCGCTGTACTTCTCGTCGATGCCTCACCGTCCAATGCAGGGGTACTCAGCGCTGCGCCGCATCTACGACCAACTCTACGAGAAGAACATCGTTCGTAGCTTCCAAGCTTCTGCTGTTCGCAAGGTGGCCCGTCAGTACTTGGTTCGGTCTGGTGCCCTCGATGAGGAGAACCAAGGCTACATGCGGTCAGGTGTTGATGGCTTGTTCATCGAAGTGGACCTCGATCCAGAAGAGAGTCTGGCAGAACAAATCATGCCCGTGCCGCACACTCCGCTGCCAGCAGAGACCAGCCGGTACGTCAGCGAAGTAATGGATGACCAGTACACCTCCACCAACCAAGACCCGTTTAGCCGTGGTCAGGGTCTGGGTGGTCGAGCCTCCGCTGCCGAGGTTGCAGCTCTGGTTAGCTACTCGTCATCTCAGCTTGGTCACTTGGCAAGGAAGCGGGACGCTACGATCGAAGAGCTCGTTCGAGTGTACCTCGCAACGCTTGCCACCTTTGTGGACGACAAGACGATCCCCATTGACATCAAGGGTGCGCCTGTTCGCCCCAAGGCGTCTGACCTTCTGGGTGACTTCCGCGTGTTCGCAGAGGACGAGGGGCAGACCCCTGTCTCTGAAGCCATGAGAAAGCAGCAGTTCCTGATGAATGTGCCGACTCTGCAGGCGCTCGGGGCTGACCCCAAGTTCCTTTTGGAGCAGGCAGCATCCATGCTGGGCTTTGAAGACATTCCTCTGGCTCCGCCACCAGAGCCGCAGCCGGGAATGGCTGGACCCATGGACGCGGGAGCTGCGCCACCCGACATTCAGTCTGCGGTTGCGTCCGCATCACCAGAAGACATTGAAGCCATGATGGGGAGTATCTGATGCCGCTGTACCCGTACTTCTGTCCCAAGTGTAAGAACTACGAAGAGATCCTCTGCTCTGTAGCAGACAAGCCCATGGGTCTCGACTGCAAGTGTTCAGGCGACATGTTGCCGGTTGTGACCATGCCCTCGAGGACGAGAGGACAGTGGGGTGGCGTGGACACCGGGTACTTCGACCGAGGTCTTGGCCAGCACGTCTCGAGCTATGCAGAGGCAGACAAGATTGCACGGAAGAAGGGGCTCGTGAGAGCAACAGACTTCAACGATAAATTCATCGAGGACAATCTGGACAGCTACGGCCAGCGCCAGCGCCAGCTTGAATCCGATCGAGCAGAGTTCCGTTCACGGGTTGATTCTGGAATGGACGCTGGTGAGGCTGCCGCCAAAACCTTCAGTGTGTCGAAGCTTCAGCAGCGTGGTATGCTCGACGCCTCTATTAAGGGTGATTGACATGAGCATGGATAGTCTTGACGCAATGCGTTCGGAAGCAATGGAAAAAGCGGACCAGATTGATTCGATGAAGGACGAGATGCTGACCGAGATGGCCCCACAGGGCGACTTCAGCATGTCTGCCCTCAACAAGTTGGTTGATGCGCTGAACGCGGTTTTGCCAGCGTTTGGCCCTATGGCTGAGGAGTACCCGTCGTTTTCCGCTGACGAGGACATGCTTCCCCCTGAGTTTGTCAACCAGCTCATGATGGTGGCCACCGCCGCCGCTGATGCTGACATGGACAGCGTTCTGTCTGCTGCTGACATTGAGGCGATTGAAGACGACCGTGACCTTCAGTTGCTTGCAGGAAAGCTTCGCACTCTGGCAGACAGCCGAGATTTTAAACAGTTTCTGAAGCAGCCATCCGCAGAGCCGGCAATGGAAGTTGAGGAAGTTCAGGAGACGGAAATCGAGGAGCCCATGGAGGGCGGCGAGATGGAAGTCGATGAAGAAGCGCTGATGATGCAGCGCATGTAGCAAGACAAGGACGACGACATGCCAAAGCAAAAGACCGGCACACGCCGGGTGAATCTTATTGTGCCTGCCAACGATGATGTTGGCGGGGTTGCTCGCGGGGCTGAAGCAGCAGCACTGCATCTCCAGAACGTGCCCAAGGATGACCTGACAGCGAAGTCTTGGGCGCGACCTTCTCCCGGAGAAGGGTTGGTGATGGCAGCGCCAGTTGTAGTCACCCGCTGGACTCGCGAAGGAAACGTCACTGTGGAGGTGTCATGAGTGAAGAACAGAGCACCACTGAGGCAGGCGAGGCGGCAGAGGCGGTTGAGTCCGCTGAGTCTACTGGGCCGGTTGAGGCAAACGACACCGACTCTGGTGATGTCCACGTTCCACTGAACGAGAAGGCGTCACGCAAGGAAGAGGCGATCGAGAAGCTCCGCGCAGCACTCCGCGCTGAGAACAACGAGCCAGAGCCTGCTGACCCAATCCTCGATACGGACAACCCGGAAGAGCCGTACAAGGTCAACTCGGATGAGGCAATCCGAAGCGCGCCAGACGACATCAAGAAGCTCTACGCCAACATGCGTGCCGACTACACTCGTAAGACGCAGGCGTTGGCCGAGGAGCGCCGTCAACTTCAAGCAGACCGTGAAGCATTAACGAACGGAAAGTTTTTGAACGAGCTTAAGGAAAGGGCGGAGGTTGAGTTTGAATTCGACCCCTTCTCTCCTGAGAGCGTTCAGGCGCACATCGATAAGCAGGTGGCAGCATCGCTGCGTCAGGCGCTTGAGCCTGTACGTCAGGAGGTGGAGCTCTCTCACCGTCGCGCACAGCTTGAGCGGTTCAAGTCAGAAAATCCTGACATTAATCAGCCAGAAGTGAAGCGAGCTGTAGTTGACATGCTCAAGGCTGATGAGAGCCTGACCCTTGAGCGCGCCTATGCCATCGTGCAGGGCACCCGTGCCTTGAGTGAGAAGCAGGCCCTGAAGGAAGAGTTGGACCGTCTTCGCGGCGAGGCCAAGCGTGCTGGACTCAAGATTGGTGGCTCGTCTCGAGCGTCCGCCAGCGGTCGAGTGCCGGCGGCAGTAAGGAAGGAAGGAGCATGGGCTGTTGCCCAATGGATCCAAGCCAACCGTAAGTGACTGAAGTTGCAGGGTTTTTAGGGCTGTGGTAGCGTTCTTGCGCGTCCCCCCGTTCCGGACCCTGATGGCAGGACAACCCACTGTAGCGGGACACGGTCGAACAAAGTTCAACTCTGTCCCCTATGGTGAAAACTATGGCTGTTCTCAGTAACGACATCCTGTCGTCTACGCTGCGTGAGCTCATCAAAGATGAGGTTGACCAGCTCTTCAAGACCACTCCCCTTCTCGACCACATGAATCGTCACGGCGGTATCCGCATTGTTGACGGTGGCCAGAAGGTTGACCAGCCGCTGATCCTCAGCGAGCACTCTGCAATTACCCAGCTTTCCTCGGGCTACGAGCCGACGAACCTCAGCGTCAAGGACGTTCTCCGCAACGCCACCTTCGACTTCGCTGACTACGTCGCGCCTGTCGTCATCACTCGGAAGGAAGAGCTTTCCAACAGCGGACCCCGCGCAATCGTGGACATCGCCGAGGCTCGACTCAAGTCGGTCATGGGCATGTTCAAGCGTGAGTGGGAGAAGCAGGCCGTCAAAGGCGACTCGACCATCATGACCGAGATGCTGACCCTGAACGGTACCGACAGCAACACCGGCTTCCTTGAGGGTCGGGCAATTGGTGCTCAGCTCAACAGTGTTGGTGGCCTGAGCAAGACCACCTTCCGCGATCTTGAGAACCAGTACGTTGACTCCCTCGGCGCCTTCGCTGGAAACTCGACGGCACTGTTGACTGAGCTGTTCATCGCAGCACAGCAGCGCACGCCTGATACCACTCCAGATCTCATTCTGGCATCGGAGAACTGCTACAAGCTCTACAAGGTGGACCTGTTCGCCAACGAGCGGTACATCAACGAGCAGACGCTTGACAGCGGTAAGCTTGCCCTCGCCTTCCATGGCGCGATGATGTACGTGGATCCGAACCTGCCAACAAATGCTGTTGCTTCAGCTACGCAGATTTCTGCATACATGCTGAACACCAAGCACATCAAGTGCATCTTTGACTCCCGCGCGAACTTCACGCTCGGGGATTTCCAGAAGCTTAGCGGATACACCAGCCGCAGCGCTGACGTAATGCTGCGTACCCAGCTCTGCTTCGATCACCTTCTCAGCAGCGGCGTTCTCGCCCAAGCGGAGTCCTGATATGGCTACCAACACAATGCTTCAAACTCTCAACGACGCTGCATCTGGTGGTCTGGCTTCTGCCTCCAACCGCCGTCAGGTGGAGTCGTTCATCTCATACGGCGCCATTGCTGTAGGTGACTGGGTTGCTATTGCAGGAGTGAAGGCGGCAGCGCCACCGCTTCCCGCAATCACTGGACCAGACGCTGTCCTGTACGTTGAAGAGGCAGCAGCAGTTGCACTCGGAAACCCAAAGGTCATCGGCGTTGCAATCACTGCGGCCACCGGCTTCGGTGAGCGCGTAGACGTTGTGGTTGCTGGCTTTGTTGCCGCAGCAAACGCGGCTGCCGGCACTGCGGCTGGTGCTCCGCTGACTGTTGAAACAGTTGCTGGAATTGCGGAAACCGCTGTTACCGGAGACATCCACATGTGTGGTGTTGCTCTGGATGCTGAAGCGGGCGGCACTGCGCCCGTCAAGGTGTACAAGGTCTGAGTTTGCATGGGAGGTCCGTCAACCGTCGTCCTGACGGGTCTCCCGGCCCTCACCCAATAGGGTGGGGGCTTTTCCGTAGGAGTGGCCGTGAACCTGTCTCAGATGCTTTCAATGGCGGGATCGATTCTCGACTACTCGCCTGATGTCCCCTCGTACAGAGCAGAGCTCCGTCGGTTCATCAACGAGGCTTACCGCGAGTTGTTCAGCAACGACCTGTGGACGTTTGCTCAGCGCGAGGAGCACATCGAAATCAACCCAGATGTAGAGGTGACCGCCATGTCGCTGGTCACGTCTGGGTCCACCGTGAAGCTCCAAGACGGTGGAGCCGGTGCTCCGTTCGCATCATGGATGTCCGGAGCCATTGTTGAGATTACAGCAGGAACCGCACCGTTGACCAACCTCCCAGTAGAGGTGCAGGTCCGGTCGTTCCTTGATGCAAACAACCTGTTGCTCGAGACCAAAGACGGTCAAGACCTCAGTCCTGCGCTGTTTGGTGGTGCTACTGCCGTCATCGCAAAGATTAAGCAGCGGTTTGTAGACATGCCGCTCGACACCGTCGATGTGCTGTCAGTGAGCTTGAGGTACCCAGCTCAGGAGCGCCAGCCGTTCTACAACCTGACCCGGTGGGAGGACGAGGCGTGGATGCTCAACCTCGACCTGACTGGTCGCCCCACCAACTTTGTGTTGGCGCAGGACGCGCGGGTTGTTCCCCCAGTCAAGCAGCCGACGTGTACAAACCTTGGTGTTGTGGCCAACACTGTTCCGGTGGCTGGAGACTACGACGTGGTCTACACGCACATCCAAGGGAACCGTGAGAGCGCGCCAAGCCCAAACAGCACGCTGACAACCATGCTGGGAACGGAAGGGTTTAGTGTCACATCGATGCAGGACAACGGTGTTGCTGACAGCTCAGGGCTTCGCAAGCAGGCGTACTTCAGGTCCCCTGACTCTGATGCGTTCTACCGAGTGTCTGACGCAGCCGTGCTCGAGAACATTACGGTTGTCGGAACACCAAACGGTGTGACCATCCCGTCTTCGTATCAGTTGACCAAGTTCCGCATGCCAGAGAACGACGGCATCTACAAGCGCGTTCGGATGTACCCACGTCAGGACGAGCTCATGACTGTGACCGTTCGGTACTTGGCTCGTCCGCCTCGCTTGCTTGACGATGGTGACGTTCCTGTCTTCCCGCCTGAGTACCACCAGCTTCTGGTCTTCCGATGTTGCGAGCAGTTGTTCATTAAGCACGGGAACGCGCCGTTGGCTGACCTGTACCGTGGCCGAGCTGAGTCTGTGCTGGCTCGCATGCAGAAGCGATACAAGACCACCCGTAGCCAGATGTTGGTCAAGGGTGACTTCCGACAGAGCCAGACCATGGCCAGACCATGGCGCACCTTGAGGCATCTCCCGTGAAGATTCCCACCATTAATGTTGAGTCTCTGAAGGGTGTCGATCAGCGCATCCCTGCACCCAAGGCAACTGCTGCGGAGATGGAGAACTGGCGGACAGACTGGGAGACTGGCGGCTGGAACAACCGTCTGGGCTACGAGAAGATTCTTACATCCACCAGCACGTTTGCTCCGTTCACTACGACCGGTCGGATCGACAGTGTGTTTCTCTGGTCCGAGCGAAGCGCTGCATTGCGGTGGCTGTTGTTTGAGACAAACGGTGTTCTGTACATCGTGAACTACGCGCTCGATCAGCTCATCCAGTTGGAGGCCAACCGTAGAAGGCTCGCTGTTAACGAGGCGCCTTCCACGTATCTGCCTACAGCAAACGGGTTGATTATTGCTAACGGGCAGAGGGTAAAGCGGTTTAACGGATGGCCCATCGATCTAAGCAACTCAACGATCCCGGCCAACATTCTTGAACTTGCGTATGTCAATCACGGATATGAGGCGTTCCCGCCAGCACCATCTCCGTGGGCTGTTCAGCATGGAGCCGATGACTACAACGTCGATTTAACTGAGGGCCAGACAACAAACATTAATGCAAACGAAAACCAAGACCGTGGCCTTGGTACATTGATTAATGGTCAGACGCACACCTTCCGATGGAAAATGTCCTTTGTCGATCAGACTGGATCGGAGAGCGCACTCAGCGCACCAAGCAGCGCGGTTAGCTGGACCAACACAGGATCAGACGACAATCGAAAAGTGTGCACCCTTGAGATTGAGCAAGGGCCGCCCGGAACCGTTGCCCGCAGAATCTATCGAAACAAGTATGATGACGACACGTACAGGTTTGTCACCGAGATACCAAACAATGTCGAGACTGTTTTTTACGACAGCGTTCCCGGTACCGCGCTTGGTGATGAAGCTCCAGAAGCCCTGACCCCTATGCCATGCGTGAATGCTCGGTTTGCAGCCAACGCAGCCAACTGCATGTTCTTTGATGGCGGCCCAGCAAACCCGACAGCAATCTTCTACTCGATGCCGGGTACACCGGGTCAGTTCAGCAACTCAGACTTTTTCTACGTCGGTGGTAACGGCGGAGATATTCAGGGCATGGCCGGGTTCTACAACTCGGTAATCGTCTTCCGCGAGCGTCAGGTGGATGTCATCACAGGTATCTACCCAGACTTCAATATTGATCCTTTGCTGCTTGACGCAGGGGGTTCAGCTCCACAAAGCACTCAGCCTGTTCCGGGTTTTGGCATTGTGTTTCTTGCTGACGATGGCGTCTACTCGTTGACAGGTGGGCTCGAGGGTGGGTCTGAGGCCAAGATCAATATGATTAGCCAGCCAATCCAAGGCTACATCGAGCGCATCAACAAAGGCGTTGTAGCCAAAAGCGTCGCCGTAGTCTGCAGGCAGTGGAAGGAATACCAGCTCTGGGTTCCAATCGATGGTTCGTCTGACATCAATATTGGATTGATATTCCACTACGACAGAAAGCAGTGGACTGTTCGCACGGGCTGGCCAGTCGCATGCGTAACGCAGACCCCAGAGGGAGCTGTAATCTTTGGGCACCAGTCTGGAGCCAACGGTAACCCAAACCTTGAGGCTGGCTTGTTTGTCATGTCGGCCACGCGGCACATGGGGTACCTCAAGGCAGGGGAGAACTTTGTCCCCGCTGGAGCTCCAACATCGCTGTACCTGTCTCGCCTTGAGTCCCTCAACGACAGCATTGACAAGAAGCATCTTCGCTATGTCTACGTCAACCAGATGTCGTCAGGATCGAACACTACACCGATCCAAGCAGAGGCAGACCGTGGAGCCGTGGTCAACGTTGGGTCATCACTGGCCAGTCAGCCAGCCGACAGAGCGCTGCTGCCAACCTACACGTCTGGCTTGTCAGATGAGGTAGCAACGTGGGACTCTTCAGTATGGACCAATCCTTTACCAATCGACGTCCGGTACAGCCTTGTGCTTGATGGCGCGTCGTACATGCAGTGGCGCATGTCTACATCGAACGACATTCTGCTTACCGGATACAACATTGGGGTTGTTCTCTCCTCTACGGAAGTAATCGAAGGAAGGTCGGCAACGACCCGGAGGCCGACGTGAGCTACCGATACAAAGAAGATGAGATCCGAGAGGCAAACATTCTCGATGCTCAAGAGTTCAATCGTGCCATCTCTCCGCATATTGAAAGCTTGCAGAACATGGACAGGGATCAACTCCCGCATGACGCCATCGGTGAGACCCACATTGACTCGGGGACCATGCACCAAATGCTGGTGACCGGCATCAACCAAGAGAACGCATCACCGTATCGTTTTGAGGATCCATCAACCCGGCCAGTCGCGTTCCAGCCTTTCCCAAACTACTACTGGGCGCCCGGTGTTATCTTCGACAATTACTCTGGTGGCGGCGTTGTTCTGTTTGAGAACAGCATTGTTTGTACCGGCGGAGCTATTCAGGTTGACTTCTCTTGTTGGGTCTGGAGAGGAAGCTATGTTGACACAACAAGCGATGGCCGCGTGCCGCCACGGTATCAAATCGTACTAAAAGTAAACGGAAGAGCAATTTCCAGCAGCGGTTACGTTGCAAGCAACTGGTCTAACGTAAACTTGGTTGGCACTACAGTGGCCCCAGAGGGAAACGTTTCGATCTCAGCCGAGTGGTACTTGACTCCGCGCCCCAGCTCTGCCGCTGACGTTCGAGGGTTCCCGCAGTTCTGCGTGGGCGGAACGTCAATGCTTGTCCAGAATCGGAGAACCTGATGTCAGAGCTGCCCACATATCGACCAGCAAACCGAACAACAGCCACGGCTGCTGATGTAAACGGCTTGTTTACTGGTATCGGTACATCTACATCTGCGATCAATGATGCAAACGTCAGGTCGCAGGGCGTTGATATTGCTCAAATTGATACCACCACCATAGACGGGAACGGGCGCGTCACAAGGTTCGTTGGAGAGTATGAAGACACTCCCGCCAGAACCAGTCCCAGCGGGTCTCTGCAGACCCTGTCCACTTGGGGGCCTGTTGTAATTCCGCTTAGGGTTGGGGATGTTCTACGGCTAAACATTAACTTTAGGGTTTCTGACCAAACGCTGAACAACACTACCGGGGCTACCGGGGCCTCGGCGGCACAAGCGCTGGCCAACATGTGTTGGTTTGTTGGGGCGGGCTGGTTGTTTTACTTGGAGTGGGACATCACGGATGCAACGCTGTCCAATTTTGTTCCAGTGCCGGGACAAGATGATTTTGGAACATACTTTGCTAACGTTGATGACGCGGCAAACAATCCCGTCCCTCACATCAGGAGCTCTCAAACATCAAGCACTCTGCTTGTTCCGCACATCTATGCGTCAAAAGACCCGTCTTCTGGAAACGAAACTATTTTTCTCCCAGCCCGCGCAAGCGGTGAATTTACACAGCCGATCAGTCGCAGCAGAACCTTTCGCTATCAGCGTACCGGGACCAACGTAACTGTCTATGGGGTGCGCTTAATGATGCGCGGAATCGTATCAATGGGCATCGATCCAGCAGGCACCGGTGATGGGCTCTTCTTTGTTCGTGACACCATTCTGTACAACGTGACACCACCACCATGGCAAGATTTCGGGTTCGGGTCGGGCCAAGAAATTACAATCGACAACGTTAAATTTAGCGCTCTTGTGCAGGACGCAGAATGAGCTACACGCCGCCGAACACGTTTGTGGCTGGTGCCGCAATTAATGCCGCAGATGTTCAGGGAAACATCGACGCAATTCAGGACTACGCTAACGACCGCATTCCGTCTGGAGACTTGGCCGCTACCGCGTGGTGCAAGCAGCAGCACATTGTTTCGCCTGAGCACAACCCCACTACGCAAACCACCCAGATGGTCAGCGGGTCTATTAGCGAGGCTGAGCGTCCGCGTTTTACCTCTCGGTACACGTATTCGCAGCGCGCCAACTCAAACACTGGGACAGGAATTGGTGCATGGCAGTGGGTTCCGGGGACCGTCCAGCAGTTCGTAGTTCCACGGAGTGCTCGAGCGCTGCTCCTGCAGTTTCAGTTCAGTGGGACAACAAGCGTTTTAGACAGAACAAACATCAATGCTGGAACGGCCACGTTTGGGGAGCCAGTCACAATCGTCCGTGCATTTTTAACACCCGGAAACATTTCGGATTTGAGCTCGCTAAATGGGACCGGATTTTTGTCTCAGTTTAC
>Ga0098074_1001013_pt1 | contig 15858 bp, 16 predicted proteins | sample 32_taG_FD_75064 | JGI IMG/M metagenome (GOLD analysis project Ga0098074, IMG submission 75064) | Marine viral communities from the Gulf of Mexico - 32_GoM_OMZ_CsCl metaG | ecosystem: Environmental > Aquatic > Marine > Oceanic | place: Atlantic Ocean: Gulf of Mexico | collected 2015-07-12
CCGACGCTGACCCGTTCGTCGAAGACGAAGCATTCGCCGCGCCACAGGCTGTCCTGCTCGGGCACGTGTTCGAGATAATTGAGGATGCCGCCCTTGAGGTGATAGACCTCGTCCACCCCCTCGGCGCGCGCGAAGGCGGTCGATTTCTCGCAGCGAATCCCGCCGGTGCAGAACATGGCGATCCTGGGTTTGCGCCCATCGGCCTCCAGTTCGGCGCGCTTGGCGCGAAACCACTCGGGAAATTCGCCGAAGCTGGGGGTTTGCGGATCGATCGCGCCTTCGAAGGTGCCGATCTGCACTTCGTAATCGTTGCGCGTGTCGATCACTATCGTCTCCGGATCCGAAATCAGCGCGTTCCACTCCTCGGGCGCGACATAGGTGCCGACCCCTGCAAGCGGATCGAGATCGGGCTGGCCCATGGTCACGATCTCTTTCTTCAGCCGCACCTTGGTGCGGTGGAAGGGCATGATCGCGGCGCGCGATTCCTTGATCTCGATCTCGGCGCAGCCCGGCAGCGCGCGGATATGGTCGAGCGCCGCTTCGACACCCTTATCACTTCCGGCGATCGTGCCGTTGATGCCTTCCTTCGCCAGCAGCAGAGTTCCGCGCACGGCATTCGCTTCGCATACCGCAAGCAGCGGCGCGCGCAGCGCACGCGGATCGTCGAAACGCGCAAACTGGTACAGCGCGGCAATGCGGATGGGGTCGTCGGTCATGGTCACGGGTGCGCCATTAGCAGCCTTGCCGCCGTGGCGCACCCCGCCGATATTACCCTTCGAAATCGCTCGGATCGGGCCCGATCCGGCCTTCGGGATCGTCAAGCGCGTCGATGCGCGACATCTGGTTGTCCGTGAGGGTGAACTTGAGCGCTGCAAAATTGGCTTCGATGTGATCGCGGCTCGATGCCTTGGGGATCGGGCACAGGCCATGCTGCATGTGCCAGCGCAGGATCACGGCGCTGGCAGGCTGACCGGCTTCCTCGGCGATGGCGGCGATGGTCTCGTTCTCGATCCCCGCACCCTGGCCCAGCGGCGACCAGCACTGCGTGACGATGCCGAGTTCGTCGTGCAGCTTGCGCAGTTCGCGCTGCTGGAAGGTGGGGTGCAGTTCAATCTGGTTGAGCGCGGGCGTTACGCCGGTTTCGTCGATGATGCGGCGCAGGTCCTGCTCGCGGAAGTTCGATACGCCGATCGACTTTGCCTTGCCTTCGTCGCGCAGTTCGATGAACGCTTTCCACGTTTCCACGAACAGGTTCTTTTCGGGGCAGGGCCAGTGGATCAGCAGCATGTCGACATGGTCGCGGCCGAGCCGTTCGAGGCATTTTTCGGCGGCCTTCTTGGTTCGCTCGAACCCCTGGCTTTCGTTCCAGATCTTGGTCTGCAGGAAGATGTCGGACCAGTCGCCAACACCTTTGCCGACGCCGCGTTCGTTCTGGTAGATGGCCGCGGTGTCGACCAGCCAGTAGCCGACATCGAGCGCGGTCTTGACCGCTTCGGGTGCATCGTCCTCGTCGATCTTGTAGGTGCCGAAGCCGAGCTGCGGGATCTGGCGGTCGTCATTCAGCGAAAGCGTGGGGTAATCGGTCATGAAATCTCCTTTGCCCATACAATGGTGCAGACGGCGCATGTTTCCGGCAATTCGCCTTGCCCCGTGCCATAGATCAGCCTAACGCCCGCGGCGTTTGATTTCCTTACATTTGCGAGAACTATCGAATGGCCAACGTCACCGTGATCGGCGCCCAGTGGGGCGATGAGGGCAAGGGCAAGATCGTCGACTGGCTGGCCAGCCGCGCCGATGCCGTGGTGCGCTTCCAGGGCGGCCACAATGCGGGCCACACGCTGGTCATCGACGGGACCACCTACAAGCTCTCGCTGCTGCCCAGCGGCATCGTATCGGGCACGCTCAGCGTGATCGGCAATGGCGTGGTGCTCGACCCGTGGGCGCTCAAGGCCGAGATCGAGAAGCTCGAAGCGCAGGGTGTCACCATCAATGACGACAACCTCGCGGTGGCCGACAATTGTCCGCTGATCCTGCCGATCCACCGCGATCTCGACGGGCTGCGCGAAGCCGCCGCCGGATCGGGCAAGATCGGCACCACCGGGCGCGGCATCGGTCCGGCTTACGAGGACAAGGTCGGCCGCCGCGCGATCCGCGTATGCGACCTGGCGCATCTCGACGCGCTCGAACCGCAGCTCGACCGGCTGTGCGCGCATCACGATGCCCTGCGTGCCGGGTTCGAGCAGGAGCCGGTCGACCGCGAGCAATTGCTCGCCGAACTGCGCGAGATCGCGCCCTTCGTGCTCAAATATGCGCAGCCGGTGTGGAAACGGCTGAAGAAGGTTCGCAAGGCGGGCGCCAAGATCCTGTTCGAAGGCGCGCAGGGCGTCCTGCTCGACATCGACCACGGGACCTATCCCTTCGTCACCAGCTCGAACACGGTCAGTGGCACGGCCGCGGCAGGCAGCGGGCTGGGCCCCAATGCCACCGGCTTCGTGCTGGGCATCGTAAAGGCCTACACCACCCGCGTCGGCAGCGGTCCCTTCCCGACCGAGCTGGATGACGAGGTGGGCAAGGGCATCGGCGAGCGCGGGCATGAATTCGGCACCGTCACCGGGCGCCAGCGCCGGGTCGGCTGGTTCGATGCCGTGCTGGTGCGCCAGACCTGCGCGATCAGCGGCGTGACCGGCATCGCGCTGACCAAGATCGACGTGCTCGACGGGCTGGACGAGGTGAAAATCTGCACCGGTTACCGGCTGCGGAACAATGTCTATGACTATTTCCCCAGCCACGCCGCCGACCAGGCCGCGGTCGAGCCGATTTACGAAAGCATGGAAGGCTGGCAGGAATCGACCGCAGGCGCGCGCAGCTATGCTGACCTGCCCGCCAATGCGGTCAAATACATCCAGCGCGTGCAGGAACTGATCGAAACGCCGGTGGCGCTGGTATCGACCAGCCCCGAGCGCGACGATACGATCCTGATGCGCGATCCGTTCATGGACTGATGCGGAATGCGCGCTAGGATGCTTGCGTGATGCGCGCTTTCCTCGCCTTTTTCGCAGCGCTCGGTGCCCTGTGCGCCGCGCCGCTGCAGGCGCAGCAGGCCCGGGACGGGGAACGGGCGGATTTCATCCTGATCGACAAGTCCGAGCGCACGCTGCTGGTCTATCAGGACGACCGCGTGATCCGCCGCTATACGGGCCTGCAATATGGCGATGCGCCGGTCGGCCACAAGCGTTTCCAGGGCGACGAGCGCACGCCCGAGGGGCGCTACACCATCACCTATGGCAACCGGCAGTCGAGCTATTACCTCAGCCTGCACATCGATTATCCCAATGCGCAGGACCGCGCCTATGCGCGTAGCCGCGGCCGGTCGCCGGGCGGGCTGATCTTCATTCACGGACAGCCCAACGGGCTCCCCTACGATGCGCGCGTACCGGGTGACTGGACCGACGGCTGCATCGCACTGTCGAATGCCGAGATCGCCGAACTGTGGAGCCTGGTGCCCGACGGTACGCCAATCGAGATCCGGCCCTAGCCGCGATCTTCCTGCAGCATGGCGACCTGCAACTGCAGCCGTTTGACCTCGGTCAGCACGGCCAGCATGTTCATCCGCGCGAACATCCATTCCTTGAGGAAACCCTGCATCACCAGCAGCGCGAGGCCGGCAAGGCCCCAGCCGATCAGCGCTTCGAGGCTGTCGAAGGTCAGCGCGCGGTACAGGCAATAGGCCAGCGCCAGCCCGATCACGATGGCCAGCGCGAAGCTGAATTTCATCCATCCACCGAGCGGACCATGCATGCTGTCGCCGATCTGGCGGAACATGCCGCGATCGGGCCCGAGGCTGGCGAGGAATTCCCTGTCGTCCGCGTCGAGCGCGCTGCGAATACGGGCATCTGTGTCGGTCATGGGTCGTCTCCGGATAGAGCCGCCTTCAGCTTGCGGCGGGCATGGAACAGGCGGGTCTTGGCGGTACCCAGCGGTACGGCCTGGACCTCGGCGATTTCGGCGAGCGTCAGCCCCTCGCCGAAGAACAATTGCGCGGCGAGCCGCTGGTCCGCCGGCAGCGCGGCAAAGGCCTGGCGAATGGCCGTGCCCTCCGAAGCCGCGGCGGCGATTGCTACCGGCGCGGCATCGCCTGTGCCTTGATGGCGGCGCTCGCGCTGCGCCGATCGCACCCGGTCCGCGCAGCGCCGCCCGAGGATTCCGAAGGCCCAGGGTGCGAAGCGGGCGGGGTCGCGCAGGCCGCCGATCCCGCGCAGGATCGCGATCCAGCTGTCCTGCACCGCAACCAGCGCGCTGTCGGTGTCGCCGAGCAGGCGCCGCGCGGTGCGCAGCAGCCGCGGGTGCCAACGCCGGGCCAGCCGTTCACCGGCTTCGCGGTCACCCGCTTGCACCAGCGTGACGAGCCATTCGTCATAGCGCCGACCGGATTCCGATTGGGTCGGTGGGGGAGGGGCGGTCTTGCTGCCAGTCACATGGGGATAGTCGCAGCAGCCGCGCGAATGGTTCAGTCGTGCGCGCGATTTGTACCCCGCTTCTTGACCTGATCCGCTTTTGTTCTCACCATGTTCTGCATTTGCAGTGAGGGAGCGCGAGTCGATGCAAGCCAATTTCGATTACGAGCCGGTGCGCGATGCTGCCGGATGCCAGCTGTCGGTTACGGTCCTGGCCGACCGCGACCATATCCGCGCGGAAATGCGCGAAGATGCGCTCGCGGCGGGTTTCCGGGTGCGCGAATGCTGCAGCCTCGAAGAATATGCGCAGGGGCCGCTCGCGGCGCTGGGCGATCTCGTGATGGTCGATTGCGCGGTAGCGAGCGCGGATGCGCTGGCGCTGCTCTCGCGGCTCGACATGCGCGGGGGAAAGGCCGGCGCGCAGTTGGTGGTATCGACCACCATGGCCGCGCTCGATAGCGTGTTCGGCTGCTTTTCGCTGTCGGCCCCGCAGATCCTGGTCGATCCGGGCCGCGCCGAACGGATCATCGCGATCGGCCGCGTGCTGGCGCGCGTGCCCAACTTGCGGTTGCGCGAAATGGGCGAAGAGGACCGGCTGATGCTGTTGCGACTGACCGAACAGGTCGGCCGGATCGCCGAACGGCTGGAGAAACTTTCGCCCGGGCAGCGCGAGGGCGGGGGCGCCTTCCGCTTCGAATCCCCCGCGCAAGCATGGCGGGCGCAGGGCGAAGACCAGCGGTCCGCGCGCGAAGAGGAACAGCGGCCGCGTCTGCCCGAAGCGGCCGTGCTGCGGCGGATCATCAAGGCCCGCCAAGCGCGCATGCGCCATTTCGACGCCGACCTGTTCGCCGATCCGGCGTGGGATATTCTGCTCGATCTCGCCGCAGCACGCGCCGAACGCCAGCAGGTTTCGGTTACGTCGCTCTGCATCGCCGCCGGGGTCCCGGCAACCACGGCATTGCGCTGGATCGGGCAGATGGTCGATGCCGACCTGCTGGTCCGCGTGTCCGACCCGCACGACCGCCGCCGCGCTTATATCGCGCTGTCCGACAACACGGCCGACGCGCTGGCCCGTTATTTCAGTGAAATCGGCGTCACCGACCTGGCGGTGGTCTAGCTGCGTCGCAGGATGACCGTGAGGCCGCTTGCAGGAGCCTCTGCGGGAAGGGGCGCGCGGGCGGCGTCGGCGCGGGCGCGGATCAGGATGGTCTCGGGAACCTGCGGGTCGTGCAGCACGGTGTCGGCGCGGCCCAGCGCGCGCGCCTGGCGGATCGTCAGGTCCTCCGGATCGTCGCTGGCAAGCGTGACGTCGACGACCTGCGCCCCATCGTCAGCCCGGGTCCGATCGAGCCAGCCGTCGACACCCTCGGCACTCGCGGGTTCGAACGGGTCGAGCCGGCCGCCTTCCTGCAGGGCGGCGTCGATCGCACGGCGGCGCGTATCGCCATCGGGATAGCGCGCCCGGATCCGGTCGCGCGCGGCGCTCAGCCCGCTCGCCAGCGCGCCCAGCGATTGCGGCAGGATGGCCTCGAGCCGCAGCCGCAGGTGTTTCGCCAATCCGGCCGATGCGCCGCCGGTGCTTACCGCGACCAGTACAGGGTCGCGGTCGAGCACGCTGGGGAGCGTGAAATCGCACAGTTCGGGACGGTCCGCCACATTGACCAGCAGGCCCATGCGCTTGAGGCGCAGTGCGGCGATCTGGGCGGCATGTCCGTCTTCCAGCGCCACGAATGCCAGCCTGGCGTAATGCGCTTCTGTCTCGGGGCAGGGGATGCCCCCTGCGCGTTCCACCAGCCGCGCCTTGGCCGCCGCCATTTCGCCTTCGCCGACAACGACGATGCGCGCGCCGGCGATCCGGTGGAAGAGCGGCAGGCTATGCATCGCGCCGCTGCATCAGGTGAGCCATTCGGGAACGCGTTCGGCATCCATGATCGCCGCTGCCGCGATCCGGTCGGCAACCACGGCATAGCGGTCGCCGTCGACCAGCGCTTCAGCCACGAAGCCGCGCGAGTTGTAGGATGAAGCCATCGTCGCGCCATAGGCGCCGGCGGTGCGAAATACGGCGAGGTCGCCCGCCACCAGCGCATCACATTCGCGGTCCATCGCGAAGGTATCGCCCGTCTCGCAGATCGGTCCGACGATATGCGCGGTCATGCGGTCGCCGGTCGGCGCGACCGCTTCGAAATCGTGCCATGCGCCATACATCGCCGGGCGGGCAAGGTCGTTCATCGCCGCATCGACGACGACGAACGGGGGGCCGTTACCGCTGCGCTTGGCACGGATCACCCGCGTCAGCAGCACGCCGGCATTGCCCGCGATCACGCGCCCGGGTTCGAACATCAGCTGCACCCCCCAGTCGCGCGTCACCCGCGCGACCATTGCGCCGTATTCGGCGGGGGAGGGCAGGCTTTCACCTGCCTTGTAGGGCACCCCCAGTCCGCCGCCGAGATCCGCATGCGTCACCGTGCATCCCGCCGCGCGCAATTCCGCAATCAGCGCGCCGACCTTGCCGAAGGCTGTCTCCAGCGGCTCGAGCGTCGAAAGCTGGCTGCCGATGTGCACTGCCACGCCGCGCATATCGAGGCCGTCCTCCTGCGCCAGCCGGCCATAGATATCTGCCGCCCGGTCGAGCGGGACGCCGAACTTGTTCTCGCGCTTGCCGGTCGAGATTTTCTCATGCGTGCGCGCATCGACATCGGGGTTGACCCGCAGCGCGCAGGCGGCGCGCTTGCCGTGTCGTGCGGCAATCGCGGCCAACTCGTAGCCTTCCTCTTCGCTCTCGATGTTGAACTGGCCGATGTCCGCCTCGAGACCCTGCACCAGTTCGGCATGCGTCTTGCCCACGCCCGAGAAAACGATATCCGCGGGTTTCATGCCCGCTGACAGCGCCCGGGCCAGTTCCCCGCCCGAGACGACATCGGCGCCATAGCCCTCGCTGGCGAGGATCTTGAGCACCGCCAGGTTGGGATTGGCCTTCACCGCAAAGGCGATGTGCGGGTTGTCGACCCCTGCCAGCGCTTCGCGAAACACGCGTGCGTGCCGCGCGAGCGTTGCGCGCGAATAGATGTAGACGGGCGTCCCGACTTCTTCCGCAATGCGCGGCAGCGGAACGTCCTCGGCGTGAAGCACGCCGTCTTTCAGCTCGAAATGGTCCATGGCAGGCCCCTGCCCAAAGGCATTCTCTTTGTCGAGCAAGCCTTGCTTGCCCGATTGAAATTCACTCGGGCGGCAGATCGAAAGGATCGTCCTCGCGCTCTTCCGAACGGGTCCGCAGCTCGACGCTGCGCGCGGGGGCGGCCTCGGGATCGAGCACCAGCAGTTCATCGGCGGTGGGCTGCACATCCGCGCCATAGGGGGCGGGCGGCAGCGCTGCGCCTTCTACCGGTTCGAGCGCGGATTTCTGCCCGCAGGCAGCAAGCATCAGCAGCGCGGCAAGGGCGATCCGGTGGCGCATCAATCCTCCATGCCGAGACGCTGTTTCGCCGCGGCCACCTGCTGCCTTACGCGCTGCGGCGCCGTCCCGCCATAGGAAGCGCGCGCCGCGACCGAGGCATCGACCGACAGCGCATCGAAAACGCGCTCGTCGATGCGTTCGTCGATAGCCTTCAGATCGCCGATCGACAGCCCATCGAGCGCGACGCCTTGCTCGTCGGCCAGCTTCACGGCCGCCCCGGTAATGTGGTGCGCTTCGCGGAACGGAATATCCGCCTGCCGCACCAGCCAGTCGGCCAGGTCGGTCGCGGTGGCGTGGCCGGCTTCGGCCGCACGGCGCATGCGCGCGGTGTCGAAGCCGCTGTCGGCCACCATCCCCGCCATGGCGGCAAGGCTGAGATCGATCAGGCCCGCAGCCTCGAACACCGGCGGCTTGTCGTCCTGCATGTCCTTCGAATAGGCGAGCGGCAGGCCCTTCATCGTGATCATCAGCGATGTCGCGCAGCCGATTACGCGGCCGGCATGCCCGCGCACCAGCTCGGCGGCATCGGGATTGCGCTTCTGCGGCATGATCGAACTGCCCGTCGACAGCGTGTCGGGCAGCTTGACGAAACCAAAGGGCTGGCTGGCCCAGATGATGAATTCCTCCGCCAGCCGCGACAGGTGCAGCGAACACTGGCTCGCCGCGGTCAGGTAATCGAGCGCGAAATCGCGATCGGATACGGCGTCGAGGCTGTTGCGCGTGGGCTGTGCGAAGCCAAGCGCCTCGGCGGTCATGTCGCGGTCGAGGTCGAAGCCGGTGCCCGCCAGCGCCGCCGAGCCCAGCGGGCATTCGTCCATCCGCACCAGTGCATCGGCGAAGCGCGAACGATCCCGCATCAGCATTTCGAAATAGGCCAGCAGGTGATGGCCCAGCGTCACCGGCTGCGCGGTCTGCAAATGCGTGAAGCCGGGCATGATCGTGCCGGCATGCTCCTCGGCGCGGGCGACCAGCGCGGCCAGCACCGCTTCGATGCCCGCGATGGCGCGCCGGTTGGCGGTGCGCACCCACATGCGGAAATCGGTCGCCACCTGGTCGTTGCGGCTGCGCGCGGTGTGCAGCCGCCCCGCTACCGGGCCGACGATTTCGGTCAGGCGGGCCTCCACGGTCATGTGGATGTCTTCCAGGTCCCAATCCTCGGGGACCCCGTCGCGCTCGTACTCCGCGGCGATCTGCTGCAATCCTCGATCGATGGTGCCCGCATCTTCGGCCGAGACGATACCTTGCCGCGCGAGCATGGCGACATGCGCCCGGCTGCCTTCGATATCCTCGCGCCACAGGATCTTGTCGAACGGAATGGAGGCGTTGATTTCGCGCATGATCGCGCTAGGTCCTTCGGCGAACCTGCCGCCCCACATGCTGTTGGAGCCCTGAGTGTCCCGCTTGTCGTTCACGCTTGCCATCATCCTCGGTCTTGCAGTCGCGGGCTGCGATAGGGGCGCACCCGATGCGGCGCAAGAAAGCAGCGCTTCGTCCGCCCTAACCGGACAGATCGACGAGAGCGCGGCGGGCGAACTGATGCCGGCGCTGAATGTGACCGATCCGGCAGGGCGCACGCTCAATCTCGGTGCGCTGCAGGGCACGCCCGTCCTGCTCAATCTCTGGGCCACCTGGTGTGCGCCGTGTGTCGAGGAGATGCCGCTGCTCGATACACTTGCCGGCGAATACGAAGGTCGCTTGCGGGTGCTGACCGTGAGCCAGGATATGCAGGGCGCCGAAGTGGTCGGCCCGTTCTTCGCTCAGGGCGGCTTTGCGAGGCTCGAACCCTGGATGGATACCGAAAGTGCAATCGGCTTCGCGGTTGGCGGGGGGAGCATGCCCACCACCGTGCTATACGATGCCGCGGGGCAGGAGATCTGGCGGGTGCAGGGCGGTTACGACTGGACCAGCGAGGAAGCGCGCGCCGCGATCGACCGCGCTATTGCGGAGTAGGGCGCAAGCGGCGCCGAGCGGGTGCCACGATCGCGGCACCGGCGGAAATGGTGGGCGATGACGGGCTCGAACCGCCGACCCTCTCGGTGTAAACGAGATGCTCTACCAACTGAGCTAATCGCCCGCTCCGTTTCAGCGGTGCGCTGCACATAGCGCCCAATTCGGCAAAATCAATTGCCGAGATCGCGCGTGGCCCGCTAGGCGGCGGGCATGACCACCAAGCTTACCGTCCTCGCCACCGGCGGCACGATCGCCGGGATCGCCGGTTCCGCGATTACCCCGGGATACCGTTCGGGCGAGATCGGGATCGAGGACTATCTCGAAAAGGTCGGCGGGCTGGGGCTCGAGGCCGAGCTTTCGGGCAAGCAGATCGCCAATATCGATTCGGCCGACATCGGACCGATGGTGTGGACCCCGCTCCACCAGGCTGCGCAGGCGGCGCTGGCGGACCCGGCGTGCCAGGGTGTCATCGTCACCCACGGCACCGATACGCTGGAAGAAACCGCGTTCCTGCTCGACCAGACGCTGCCGGCGGACAAGCCCGTCGTGGTGGTCGGCGCGATGCGGCCCGCCGATGCGGTGGGCTATGACGGGCTGCGCAATTTCGCCAATGCGGTGCGCGTGGCGAGCGATCCCGATGCTGCGGGGCGCGGGGTGCTGGTGGTGATGGGCGACCGGATCTTTGCCGCGCGCGACGTCTACAAGGTCCGCACGCGCGGGACCGAGGCCTTTCGCGGGTTCCCGCGCGAATCGGTCGGACTGGTAACACCCGCTTCGCTCGAATGGTTCGGCGCACCCTGGCGGACCGGGGCCGGGGCGGCCTTCGGCTGGCCAAAGAGTTTCCCCGGGGTGGCCATCGTCTACGCCTATGCCGGTCTCGATGCGGCCGACCTGAACCGGCAGGTGAGCGCTGCCACGCGCGGCATCGTGCTGGCCGGTGTTGGCGAAGGGAACATGCCAGATGGCGTCCGTCAGGAACTGGCGAGGCTTGCTTCGCGCGGGGTCTGCGTCATCCGCGCCAGCCGGGCTGACGAGGGACTGGTCGACCGCGAGGACAAGGACAATGCCAACGGTTTCGTCGCGGCCCGCGCGCTCAATCCGCAAAAGGCGCGGATCCTGCTGCAATTGCTGCTGGCCGCGGGCGAAAGCGATCCCGCCACGATCCAGCGCGCCTTCGACATGAGGTAGGCCGGACGCTGTCCCCGCCCGCATCGCTTTGCGGACGGGGAAGCATTCGGGGCACGCCTAGCCGTGCGGCATCACGAGATATTTCTCGCCGGTCTTCATCTGGCGATAATCGAGGATCGCATCCTTGGTCAGCATGCCTTCGAGATCGACCTTGGTCTTGTAACCGCTGGCGAAGGTGGTGGTGAGGTTGTCGAGCACGCGCTTGCGCATGCGCATCACCGTTTCCATTCCCGCGGTTTGCAGGAACGGCGTCAGCAGCCAGCCCGAGAGCGTCCAGCCGAAGCCGTAGCTGGGGGTCAGCGTGGTCGGCCCGAAGTCGAGGCGGCCATAGATGAACATCCGCTTCTGCTGGTTCGAGCCATAGCGCGAATATTCGGTCATCTTGCCGACCGCGACCTGTTCCATTGCCTTGAAGCAGGTGTCGACCATCTTGCCGCCGCCGATCGGATCGAAGCCGTAGAAAGCATCGGTATCGTCGATCGCCGCCTTGAGCTGGTCGAGGAAATCGTCGTCGGAGGAATTCACGACATGCGTCGCGCCCTGATCCTTGAGCAGCTTGGCCTGCTCGTCCTTGCGCACGATATTGACGAGGCCCATGCCGTCCTCGAGGCAGATGCGGTTGAGCATCTGGCCGAGATTGGATGCGCCGACGGTGTGCAGGATCGCCTTGTGGCCATCCATCCGGGCGTTCTCGACGAAGCCGAGTGCGGTCATCGGATTGACGAAGCTCGACGCGCCGGCTTCGGCGCTGTGATCGCCCAGCGGCAGGCACATGGCGGCATCGGCAATCGCGTATTCGCTGTAGGCGGTGCCCGGCACGCAGGCGACCCGCTGGCCCATCAGCGCCTTGGCCATGTCGCTGTCGCCGGTTGCGATGACCGTGCCTGCGCCTTCGTTGCCTGCGGGCAGGCGCTGGCCATGGCGGGCTTTCTGACCCGAGTTGAACGGCTCGGGCATCTTGGCGACGACCTTGCCGGGCGAATAGTCGGCATTCTCGAAATCGGCCGCGCCGGTCAGGATCGCGAGGTCCGACGGGTTGATCGGCGCCGCTTCCATCTTGACCAGCACCTGATTGCCGGTGGGATCGGGAAATTCGCTCTGCGCGATCTCGACGGTCAGCGTACCGTCGCTTTCAAGAGTGGTGAAAAGCTGCTTTCCGGTGGTGGTCATCTGCATTCTCCCAATTCAATTCTGGACCTAACCGGCCTATCGCTAGGCGCGCTCGTGGCGCTTGGCTAGGGTGACGTTGGGTCAACTATCCGCGGGGTAGCTCGCCGATACGAAATACAGGCCGTGCGGCGGCGCGTTCAATCCCAATTCTTGTCGGTCGCGCGCCGCCAGCGCTTCGGCCATGCGTTCTTCGGGCCAGCGGCCCATGCCGACCAGCGCGAGGCAGCCGACCATCGAGCGGACCTGGTGATGGAGGAAGCTGCGCGCGGCGGCATGCACGCGCACTTCCGCGCCCATCGGGGTCGCCACCTGCTCGACATCGAGCCGGTCGAGCGTCTTCACCGGGCTGTCCGACTGGCAATGCACCGAGCGGAAAGTGGTGAAATCATGCAGCCCGACCAGCGCCTGCGCCGCGCGGTGCATGGCCTGCGCATCGAGTTCCTGCGGCACCTGCCACAGCCGGCCGCGTTCCAGCGTCAGCGGCGCGCGGCGGTTGGCAATCCGATAGACATAGGACCGCCCGGTGCAGGAAAAACGCGCATGCCAGTCGTCGGGGACGATCGCGCAATGCGTCACCGCGACCGGATCGGGGCGGAGGTGCGCATTGAGCGCCTCCATCAGGCGGTAAGGCTTGATGTCCTTCTCGGCATCCAGATGGCTGCGCATCGCGATAGCGTGCACGCCCGCATCGGTCCGGCCGGCGCTGTGCAGCCGCACCTCTTCGCCCAGCACGCGAAACGCCGCTTCCTCGACCGCCTGCTGGACGCTCGGCCCGTCCTTCTGCCGCTGGAGGCCGAAGAAGGGCGTCCCGTCGAATTCGAGAGTAAGCGCGAAACGGGTCATCGGCGGACCATACTCCCCGTACCCGTAATTCCCGCGCAGGCGGGAATCCAGCTGACGATCGCGGCAGGCGAGAGGGTATTTGGACCCCCGCCTTCGCGGGGGTGACGTGCTGAGGTTACAGTCATTCGAGGATTGTACCCGGCACCACCGCATTGCCGCGCAGGACCGTTGAATTCGAAAGTGAGCGCGAAGCGGGTCATTCTGGCGCTACGCTCCCATCCCGTCATTCCCGCGCAGGCGGGAATCCAGCCGACCTTGCGCACTGGCGAGAGGGTATCTGGGCCCCCGCCTTCGCGGGGGGTGACGGATAAAGTCAGCAGTCATTCGAGAATGACACCCTTGGCCACCGCATTGCCGCGCAGGAAAGTGTCCAGGTCCATCTTCGGTTTGCCCGCGCGTTGCAGTTCGAGCGGACGGATCGCTCCCTCGCTGCATGCGATCGCCAGCCGCTCGTCGAGCACTTCGCCGGGTGTGCCCGCCCCCTCGACCACCTCGGCGCGCAGCAGTTTCACCCGCTGGCCATCGAGTTCGAACCAGGCCCCCGGAAAGGGCGAGAGGCCGTGGATATGCCGGACCACCTCCACTGCCGGACGGTCCCAGTCGATCCGCGCCTCGGCCTTGTCGATTTTCGCGGCATAGGTCGCATCGGCATCGTCCTGCGCGATCGGCACATGGATCTTGAGGTCGCGCAAGGTGCCGACCATCAGTTGCGCGCCGAGTTCGGCCAGTTCTTCGGTAAGCTCGCCGGTGGTCTTGCCCTCGATCGGGGTGCGCGCCATCGCCAGCATCGGGCCGGTATCGAGCCCGGCTTCCATCTGCATGATCGTGACGCCGGTCACATTATCGCCCGCCATCACCGAGCGGTGGATCGGCGCCGCACCGCGCCAGCGCGGCAGGATCGAGGCATGCACGTTGAGGCAGCCATGCTCCGGCGCATCGAGCACCGCCTGCGGCAGGATCAGCCCATACGCAGCGACCACCGCGACATCGGCATCGAGTGCGGCGAAGTCCTCTTGATCTTCGTCCGATTTCAGTGATTTGGGATGGCGGACCTCGATCCCCAGATCGCTGGCGCGCTGGTGCACCGGGGTGGGGGTCAGTTCCTTCCCGCGGCGGCCACCCGGACGCGGCGGCTGGGTATAGACGCAGACGACCTCATGCGCCGCATCGACCAGCGCCTGCAGCGTCGGCACTGCGAAATCGGGCGTTCCCATGAAGATTATGCGCATGATTGGGCGGTTGGCCTTTCTCTGTTTGGCTGCGGCCCCTATCTGTCGCCCCATGGCATCGCAAGAGATCGAAACCCTCGCCGCTGCACTGGCGCGCCTGCCCGGGCTCGGACCGCGCAGCGCCCGGCGCGCGGTGCTGTGGCTGGTCAAGCGCCGCGAAAGCGCGCTGCCCGCGCTGCTCGAAGCGCTCGCCACGGTGGGCGAAGCGCTGGTCGAATGCGACACTTGCGGCAATGTCGACACCACCAACCCGTGCGGGATCTGCCGCGATCCGCGGCGCGACCTGAAATCGCTCTGCGTGGTCGAGGATGTCGCCGACCTGTGGGCGCTCGACCGCGCGAAGCTGTTCACCGGGAAATACCACGTTCTCGGCGGCAAGCTGTCCGCGCTCGACGGTGTGCGGCCCGAAGACCTCAATATCGCGCAATTGCTGGCGCGCGTGGAGGCGGGCGGGGTGGACGAGGTGGTGCTGGCGATGAACGCCACGCTCGAAGGGCAGACGACCGCGCATTACCTCGCCGAACGGCTGGAAGAGCATCCGGTGCGCATCACGCAGCTTGCCCACGGCCTGCCGGTCGGCGGCGAACTCGACTATCTCGACGAAGGCACGCTCGCCCAGGCGCTACGCGCGCGGCGGCCGATGGGGTAAATCCCGGCGCGTGCAGACGGGGTATGGCCTGTGCGCAACGAACAATTGAAGAATCCGCATGGCGCGACTATCTGGCAACCCATGGCTATCCGTGAAATCCTCGAAGTGCCGGATCCCCGGCTCAAAACCGTGTCCGAACCCGTCACCGAATTCGGCGACGAGCTGAACGAACTCGTCTCCGACATGTTCGAAACCATGTATGCCGCGCCCGGCATCGGCCTCGCCGCGATCCAGGTCGGTGTGCCCAAGCGCGTGCTGGTGATCGACCTCCAGCCCGAGGATGAGGATGCCGAGCCCGAACCGTGCAATCACGACGGGCACGAACACGTCCACTATCCGACGAAGAAGGAACCGCGGGTCTTCATCAACCCCGAAATCCTCGATCCCGCGGAAGACCTCGCCAGCTACCAGGAAGGCTGCCTCTCGGTCCCCGACATCTTCGCCGATGTCGACCGCCCGGCGACCTGCCGCGTGCGCTACCAGGACCTCGAGGGCGAGACCCACGAGGAAGACATGGACGGGCTGATGGCGACCTGCATCCAGCACGAGATGGACCACCTCGAAGGCATCCTCTTCATCGACCATCTCTCGCGCCTCAAGCGCAACATGGCGCTGAAGAAGCTGAAAAAGCTGCGCGAAGCGGCGTGATCCGACTTCCCTACAAGATTCGGAATTCGAAGAGGCGATTCGCGACGGGCGGGTCGCCTTTTTCGCGAGCATGTTGATCAAGTACATCCAAGGCGTCCCCGTGAGTGTACCGGCGAACGGTCATCTGCACTGCTGACGATCAGAAAGAGCCGATGCGACGTTAACGGCGGGGGATCGTGTAGGAAAGGGGCTGGTGTTCCGCATGTGTTCCTCGTAGCGTGACGCCATGGAAATAGCTGTCATTGCAATCGTGGCGCTGCTCGTGGGGGCAGG
>Ga0098074_1001014_pt1 | contig 15858 bp, 13 predicted proteins | sample 32_taG_FD_75064 | JGI IMG/M metagenome (GOLD analysis project Ga0098074, IMG submission 75064) | Marine viral communities from the Gulf of Mexico - 32_GoM_OMZ_CsCl metaG | ecosystem: Environmental > Aquatic > Marine > Oceanic | place: Atlantic Ocean: Gulf of Mexico | collected 2015-07-12
CGGTCGAGGCGAGCTACCACGCCGACCTCGAGCAGCAGCGCCGCACGGTGGGCGCCGGCGGCGACCCGTGGCGGCCCCTGCCGGTGATCGAGGAGCTCAAGGCCGAGGCGCGCCGCCGCGGTCTGTGGAACCTCTTCCTCCCGCCGTCGGGCCAGGGGCACGGGGGCGAGCATGCCGGCGAGTACGCCGCCCGCTTCGGCACCGACGGCGGCGAGGGGCTGAGCAACGTCGACTACGCGCCGATCGCCGAGCTGACCGGTCGTTCGCACCTGGCGCCGCTGGTGATGAACTGCAACGCGCCCGACACCGGCAACATGGAGGTGCTGCTGCGCTACGGCTCGGCCGAGCAGCGCGCCACCTGGCTCGAACCGTTGCTCGACGGCACGATCCGCAGCGCGTTCGCGATGACCGAGCCGGGCGTCGCGTCGTCCGATGCCACCACCATGGCGGCCACCGCGGTCGTCGACGGCGACGAGATGGTGGTCAACGGCCGCAAGTGGTGGTCGACCGGCGTGGGCCACCCCGACTGCAAGGTCTTCGTCTTCATGGGGCTGACAGACCCCGTCGCCGACCGCCACCACCGCCACTCGATGGTGCTCGTGCCGCGCGATGCGCCGGGCGTGAAGGTCGAGCGGATGCTCAACACGATGGGTTACCACGACGAGCCGCTCGGCCACGGCGAGGTGTCGTTCACCGACGTGCGGGTGCCGCTGGCCAACGTGATCGGCGGACCCGGGGAGGCGTTCTCCATCGCCCAGGGCCGGCTCGGGCCCGGGCGCGTGCACCACTGCATGCGACTCATCGGATTGGCCGAGCTGGCGCTCGAGCTGGCCTGCCGCCGTTCGCTGGAGCGCAGCGCCTTCGGCAAGCCGCTCGCGAACCTGGGCGGCAACCGGGAGCGCATCGCCGAGGCACGCATCGCCATCGACTCCACCCGGTTGCTGGTGCTCAACGCCGCCTGGAAGCTGGACGTCGGTGGGCCGCTCAACGCGCTCAGCGAGGTCGCCCAGATCAAGGTCGCCGCCCCGACGATGGCGCAGAACGTGATCGACATGGCCATGCAGCTGCACGGTGGCGGTGGCCTGTCCGACGACCACCCGCTCGCCGCCGCCTGGACCATGGCGCGGGCGCTGCGCCTGGCCGACGGCCCCGACGAGGTGCACCGCGGCGTGATCGCCCGGCTCGAGCTCGGCAAGTACGGTGCCGCCCGATGAGCCACCCGCCTGACGGCAACCCGGCCAAGCCGGTGCGCGACGAGGACGCCTTCGACGTCGAGGCGGTCGCGGCGTGGCTCGGGCGTGGGCCGATCGCCGAGGTGCGCCAGTTCGCCGGCGGCGCCTCGAACCTCACCTACCTGCTGCGCTACGACGCGGCGTCGGGGCAGCCCGACCTGATCCTGCGGCGCCCACCGGTCGGCGCCAAGGCGAAGGGCGCCCACGACATGGGTCGCGAGCACGTCGTCCAGAAGGCCTTGGCGCCGGTCTTCCCGCTGGTGCCGGCGATGGTCGGTCACTGCACCGACGACGCCGTCATCGGCAGCGAGTTCTACGTGATGGAGAAGCTCGACGGCGTCATCCCGCGCAAGGACTTCCCCTTCGAGCTGCCGCCCGCCGACGTCTCCACGCTGTGTCGCAACGCCCTCGACGTGCTCGTCGCGCTGCACTCGGTCGATGTCTCGGCCGTGCCCGAGCTGGCCGCGCTCGGCAAGGGTGACGGGTACGTCGCGCGCCAGGTCGGCGGCTGGACCAAGCGGTTCGGCGACGCGCGCACCGACGACACCGGTGATTGGAGCGACGTAACCCGCTGGCTCGACGAGCACCAGCCCGGCGACGTCGCGCAGCGGATGATCCACAACGACTTCCGCTTCGACAACCTCGTGCTCGCTGCCGACGACCCGACACGCGTCATCGGCGTCCTCGACTGGGAGATGGCCACCGTCGGTGACCCGCTCATGGACCTCGGCGGTGCCTTGGCCGACTGGGTGGAGGCCGACGACGACGAGTTCTTCCAGCTCTTCCGTCGCCAACCCACCACCACCCCGGGCATGTGGACCCGCGCCGAGGTGGTCGATCACTACTGCGCGGCCATGGGCTTCGAGATGGACGCCGAGCGCTGGCGGTTCTACGAGGTCTTCGGGCTGTTCCGCCTGGCCGTCATCGCCCAGCAGATCTGGTTCCGCTACGCCAACGGCCAGACGACCAACGAGGCCTTCGCCGTGTTCGGGCCGGCCGTGGGCTACCTCGAGACCCGCTGCCGCTCATTGATCGCCGGTCCGCTGGTCGGGGGCGCCTGATGGGGCGGGTGCTGCTGGTGCGGCACGGCCAGGCGTCCTTCGGAGCCGACGACTACGACGTGCTCTCCGAGACGGGGTGGGCCCAGGGCCGCGCACTCGGCACGTGGTTGCGCGACGCCGAGGTCTCCCCGACGGCGGTCGTGCGCGGCGACATGCGCCGTCACCGCGAGACCCTCGAGGCGATGGCCGAGTCGGCCGGATGGGCGCTGGACGACGTGCGGGTCGACCCGGACTGGGACGAGTTCGACCACGTCGGCCTGGTGTCGGGGTTCCCGGAACTGCCGCCGGGCGAGCTCGACCGGCGCGCGTTCCAGCAGGTGTTCGAGCAGGCGACGGCGTCCTGGATCGACGGCGCCCACCCGGCCGAGGGGAGCGGCGGTGAGACCTATGCCGCCTTCGTCGACCGCGTCGGCGACGCCCTGCGCCGCACCACCGAGCTCGCCGGTTCGGGACAGACCGTCGTGGTGGTCTCCTCCGGCGGCACGATCGCGATCACCGCCGCGCTGCTGGTCGGCGGCCTCGACCAGCCGCCGTCGGCCGTCGGCGCCCTGTGGCAACGGTTCAACACCGTCATCGCCAACTCGTCGCTCACCCGCCTGGTCGTCGGCTCGACCGGCGCCCGTCTGCTCACCTTCAACGAGCACTCCCACCTTCCCCCCGACCTCCTCACCTACCGCTGACGCCGAGTCGGCGCATCTTTACGCCGACTCACCGCAACACTCGGGCCGAGTCGGCGTACGTTGACGCCGACTCGGCGTCGGTACGGTTCGGGGCGTGAGTGACCAGGCGACGAACGCGCTGCTGGCGGTGGCGCTCGGGAGCGTGGCCGCGGTGGTCCTGCTGGTGCCCACCGCGGCGTACCAGTACCGACTCGACGGGAAGCTGCAGCCGCGCGACCTCGCCGTGCTGCTGTCGGGGGCCGTCTACGGGCTCGCGCTGTGGACCTACACCCTCCTGCCGATGCCGGAGAGCGGCACCTTCCGCTGCACCCAGCGCCAGCTCGAGCCGTTCGGCACCATCCGCACGATCTGGGACGACGACCCGGCCAGCCTGCTCGGTCTGCTCCGCGAGCCGGCCTTCCTGCAGGTCGCCCTCAACGTGCTGCTCTTCGTGCCGCTGGGCTACTTCCTGCGCGTCATCGTGAAGCGCGGAGTCGTCACCGCGACGGTCGTGGGACTTGCGACATCGCTGCTCATCGAGACGACCCAGGCCACGGGTGTCTGGAACCTCTACGACTGCGCCTACCGCAAGTTCGACGTCGACGACCTGCTGGTCAACACGCTCGGCGCGCTGGGCGGCTCGCTGCTCTCTTACGTCTTCGCCGATCGTCGCGACGAGTCCACACCGCCGCTTCCCACCACCGTCAGTCTCGGACGCCGCGTGGTCGGCATGGCCGCGGACGCGATCTTCGCGGTACTCCTCGGCGGTGCCGTCGCGGCCGGGTACCGCGGGTGGGCCCTGTACGGGCCCGGTGACGGGCTCGACCGTGACCTGCAGCTGGCCCTGCTGCTCGGCGTCCCCTTCGCCGTGGAGGCGGTCAGCGTGGTGTGGTCGGGGCGCACGATCGGCGAGCACGTCGTGGCCGTCCGGGCCCTGGCGCGGCGGCCGCGCCTCGTGCTGACCTCGCGTCTGCTCAAGCTGGCCACCGGACTGACTCCCGCCTACGTCGTGCTGGCGCTCAGTGGCGTCTCGGTGTGGTGGGCCGCGATCGGGTTGCCCGTCGTCGCCGTCGCGAACCTGCTCGTCGCCTGGCGCACCGAGCAGCACCGCGGTCTGAGCCACGTGGTCGCCCGGATGGACCTGCGGATCGCACGGGACGAGGCGTACGATCGCCGCCGATCGGCGCGTGACGTCGAGCGTCCCTGAGAGCGCGCTACCTTCGCCCCATGTGGTCATCTGGACGTCGCAGTCGAAGCGAGCAGGCGCGCGGCACGTGGGTGGAGAATCGGAGCGGCTCGCCGCGAGTCCGGCGATTCGGCGGTCGAGGGCAGGACGTCGCCCTCGTCTACGACCACGAGGCCGCCGTCGACCGCCCATGGCGCTTTGAGCGCGTCGTCAGCGACTTCCTGTGCGAGAACCACGTGGGCTGGCTGCTGCGCGAGCTCGACGTCAATGTCGTACTCGATGTCGGGGCCAACAAGGGCCAGTTCGCTCAGACGTTGCGCCGGAACGGCTATCGGGGACGGATCGTCTCATTCGAACCCCTGCCCAACTTCGTCGAGGAGCTCCGGGCACTGGCGGCCGAGGACCCGGACTGGCTCGTCGTCGATGCCGCCCTGGGTGACGCCAGCGGATCCGCCGAGATCAACGTCGTCGACGGCGCCATGAGCTCGCTCCTGCCGAGCAGCGATTTCGGCAAGGAGTGGTCGCACAAGCTGCGCGAGACCACGACGCAGACCATCCGCATCGAACGCCTCGACGAGGTCTACGCCGATGCCGTCGCCGGCGTCGGCTCGCCCCGGGTGTACCTCAAGCTGGACACCCAGGGCTTCGACCTCGAGGCGTTCCGGGGTGGCGGCAGCGTGGTCCCGTCGCTGATGGGCATGCAGTCGGAGGTCGCCATGGTGCCGATCTACGACGGGATGCCTCGGTTCGCCGAGCAGCTCTCCGTCTACGAGGCAGCCGGGTTCGAGACCACCGGGTTGTTCCAGGTGAGCAGGGACAAGCGCACCTTGCGGGTCATCGAGTTCGACCTGGTGATGATCGGTCCGGCCGGGCTGGCCACGAGGCGTGCAGCGCGACGGGGAGCCAACTAAAAGTCAGGCTTGACTGTTTGTTGGTGGTGCGGCAGGGTCGCCAGTGTGACGACCGCCGCATCGACGCGACTCTCCCAGGAGGAGCGGACCCGGGCGATGCGCGCGCGGCTGCTCGAGTCGGCCGTCGAGTGCCTGGTCGAGCACGGGTTCGCCGGGACGTCGACCACGCTGGTCTCTGAACGGGCCGGGGTGAGCCGGGGCGCTCAGCTGCACCACTTCCCGACGAAGAACGACCTCGTGCTGGCCGCCGTCGACCACCTCACCGCCGTGCGCGGCGCCGAGCTCGCGGCCGCGGCGTCCAAGCTTCCGACCGGTCCGCGCCGCACGCGCGCAGTGCTGCAGATGCTCGGCGACCACTTCACCTCCCCCGTCTTCACCGCCGCCCTGGAGCTGTGGGTGGCCGCCCGCACCGACGAGAACCTGCTCGCCGCCGTGGCCCCGCTCGAGCAGCGGGTCGGCCGCGAGACCCACCGGATGACCGTCGAGTTGCTCGGCGCCGACGAGACGGCGCCGGGGGTCCGCGAGCTCATCCAGGCGACGCTCGACCTGGTGCGCGGTCTGGGTCTGGCGTCCACCATCTCCGACGACACCCGCCGTCGCTCCCGGATCCTCGACCAGTGGGCCGACGTCCTCGATGCTCGACTGAAGGAGACCCCATGACCGGCTCGAGCGACCTGCTCGACGACCTGTTGGCCGATCTCGCCGCGGAGGGGGACCGGTTGCGCGCCGCCGTCGCGGTGCTCGACGAGACCGAGTGGGTGCGTGACACCCCGGCGGCCGGCTGGACCGTCGCCACCCAGGTGGCGCACCTGCTCTGGACCGACGAGACGGCCACCACCGCAGCGCGCGCCCACCTCGACCAGGCGGCGTGGGACGCCGTCGTGCTCGCCGCGATGGCAGACGTCGAGGGCTTCGTGGACACCAGTGCCCTCGAGCTGGCGGGCCTGCCGACCGACGAGCTGCTCACCCGCTGGGACGCCGCCCGCGTCGCCCTCGGGCACGCCCTGCGTGAGCTGCCCGAGGGACAGAAGATGCCCTGGTTCGGCCCGCCGATGTCGGCCGCGTCGATGGTGACCGCGCGCTTCATGGAGACGTGGGCGCACGCGCTGGACGTCTACGAGGCCCTCGAGATCGAGCCGGAGATCACCGACCGGATCAAGCACGTCGCCCACATCGGCGTGCGCACGCGTGGCTACTCGTTCGTCACCAACGGCCTCGAGGTGCCGGACGCCGAGGTGCGGGTCGAGCTCACGGCACCGAGCGGGGAGCTCTGGGCATGGGGCTCGGACGACGCCCCCGAGCGGCTGACCGGTTCGGCCTACGACTTCTGCCTGCTGGTCACCCAGCGCGTGCACCGTGCCGACACCGACCTGGTGGCCGACGGCCCGGGTGTCGACGCGTGGCTCGACGTCGCCCAGTGCTTCGCCGGTCCGTCCGGCCCGGGACGAGAGGCGGTCCTCGGTGGTTGAGGTGCGAGCGGAGCGAGCCTCGAAACCGCTGCTGATCGGCAACTGCTCCGGCTTCTACGGAGACCGCATCTCGGCGATGCGCGAGATGCTCGAAGGCAGCACCGGCGGCCGTGCGCTCGACGTGCTGACCGGCGACTACCTGGCCGAGCTGACCATGCTGATCCTGGGCAAGGACGCCATGAAGAGCGCCGACCTCGGCTACGCGCGCACCTTCGTCGCGCAGGTGGAGGACACGCTCGGCCTCGCCCTCGAGCGGGGCGTGAAGATCGTCAGCAACGCCGGCGGACTCAACCCGGCGGGGCTCGCCGCCCGCCTGCGCGAGGTCGCCCACGGGCTCGGTCTCAACCCGAACATCGCCCACGTCGAGGGGGACGACGTCCGGCCGGTCGCCCACGAGCTCGGGATCGGTGAGGCCCTCACCGCCAATGCCTACCTCGGCGGCTTCGGCATCGCCGCGGCGCTGGACGGCGGCGCCGACATCGTCGTCACCGGTCGGGTCACCGATGCCTCGGTGGTGGTCGGTCCGGCGATCGCGCACTTCGGCTGGACGCCCGCCGACCACGACCAGCTCGCCGGCGCCGTCGTCGTCGGCCACGTGCTCGAGTGCGGCACCCAGGCCACCGGCGGCAACTTCTCCGGGTTCAAGTCGCTGCCGCTCGACGGTCGCCCGCTGGCGTTCCCGGTGGCCGAGATCGCCGCCGACGGCACGTCGGTCATCACCAAGCACGACGACACCGGCGGTGCGGTCACCGTCGACACGGTCACCGCCCAGCTGGTCTACGAGATCCAGTCGACGCGCTACCTCAACCCCGACGTCACCACCCACCTCGACACCATCCGGCTCGAGCAGGTCGGGCCCGACCGGGTGGGCGTCACGGGCGTGCGCGGGGAGGCCCCGCCCGAGAAGCTCAAGGTCTGCGTCAACACCCTCGGCGGGTTCCGCAACACGATGGAGCTGGTGCTCACCGGACTCGACATCGAGGCCAAGGCCGACTGGGTGCGCTCGCAGCTCGACGGGCGCCTCACCGCCCAGAGCGTGACCTGGACCCGCAGCGCCCTGCCGCCGCCCGACGCCGACACGGAGGAGGGCGCCTCTAGCCTGCTGCGCTGCACGGTGATGGACCCCGAGGCAGGGCGGGTCGGCAAGGCGTTCACGGCGCCGCTCGTCGAGCTGGCCCTCGCCTCCTACCCCGGCTTCACGATGACCTCGCCACCCGGGCCGCCCTCGCCGTACGGCGTCTACCGGCCCCAGTACGTCGACCGCAGCGCGGTGACCCACACGGTGGTGCACGCCGACGGCCGGCGTGAGGTGATCGCCGACCCCACTGAGTTCAGCACCCCGGACGACGACCTCGGCCGACGTCCGTCACCGTTCCCGGCACCAGCCGACTCACTGACCCGCCGGATGCCGCTCGGCACGTTCGTGCACGCGCGCTCGGGCGACAAGGGCGGCGACGCCAACATCGGCCTGTGGGTGGTCAACGACGGGTCGCCGAAGTACGGCGAGCGCGTCACCTGGCTCACGAAGCTGATCACCCCCCGCAAGGTCCGCGAGCTCGTGCCCGAGGCGGTCGACCTCGAGGTCGAGGTCTACGTGCTGCCCAACCTGGGCGGCGTCAACGTGCTGGTCCGCGGCCTGCTCGGCGAGGGCGTGGCCGCATCGACCCGCTTCGACCCGCAGGCCAAGGGCCTCGGTGAGTGGCTGCGTTCCCGTTCCGTGCAGATTCAGGAAGGACTCTTCTGACCATGGACGTTCGCGAGATCGGTGCCGAGTTCACGCGGCGAGAGATCCTGCCTCACCTCGACCAGTGGGAGGACGACCTGACACTGCCGCGCGAGCTGCACGCCGCGGCGGCGAAGCAGGGCGTGCTCGGGGTCGGCTTCCCCGAGGAGGTGGGCGGCCAGGGCGGCGACCTGCTCGACACCACCGACCTGCAGGAGGGCATGTTCGCCGCCGGGGCGTCGTCCGGGCTGATGGCGGGCCTGTTCACGCACGGCATCGCGCTGCCGCACATGGTGGCCTCGGGAGACCCGGACCTGATCGACCGCTTCGTGCGCCCGACCCTGGCCGGCGAGAAGATCGGTTCGCTGGCGGTCACCGAGCCGGGCGGCGGGTCGGACGTCGCGCGGATCCGCACCACGGCGGTGCGCGAGGGCGACGAGTACGTCATCAACGGTGCCAAGACCTTCATCACCTCGGGCACGCGAGCTGACTTCGTGACCACCGCGGTGCGCACCGGCGACGCCGGGCACGCGGGCGTCAGCCTGATCGTCGTCGAGAAGGGCACGCCCGGCTTCACCGTCGACCGGGCGCTGCGCAAGATGGGCTGGCACTGCTCCGACACCGCCGAGCTCTCCTACGTCGACGTGCGGGTGCCGGTGGCCAACCTGGTGGGCCAGGAGAACGCCGGCTTCTACCAGATCGCCGAGCAGTTCGTGGTCGAGCGGATCGGCCTCGCCGTGCACGCCTACGGCATCGCCGGGCGGGCGCTCGAGCTGACCGCTCAGTACTGCCGCGACCGGGAGACGTTCGGCAAGCCCCTGGTGGCCAACCAGGTCGTGCGGCACAAGCTGGTCGAGATGCGGCGCCAGGTCGAGGTGGCCCGCGTCTACGCCCGCGACGTCGCCCGCCGCCACGTCGACGGAGAGAACGTCATCGCCGAGGCCTGCATGGCCAAGGAGACCGCCTGCAACACCGCGACGTTCGTCGTCGACCAGGCCGTGCAGCTGCACGGCGGCGCGGGCTACATGCACGGCACCGAGGTGGAGCGGCACTACCGCGACGCCCGCATCCTGCCGATCGGCGGTGGTGCCACCGAGGTGCTCGCCGACCTGGCCGCCCGACTGCTCGGGTACTCCGGTGGTTGAGGTGCGAGGAGCGCTAGGTCGGGCCACGCCGCTGGTTGAGGTGCGAGGAGCGACGAGCCTCGAAACCCCGAAACCCACGAACGGACGGCAAGCATGAGCATCCTCAAGCCGCTGGGCGGCGAGGTGTCGATCACCATCGACGCACCGATCGCCGAGGTGTGGAGCCTGGTCACCGACGTGACCCGCATCGGGGAGTTCTCGCCGGAGACCTTCGAGGCGCAGTGGACGCGCGGCGCGACCGGCCCCGAGATCGGCGCGACCTTCAAGGGCCACGTCAAGCGCAACGGCGTCGGGCCGACGTACTGGTCGCCGTGTCGGGTCACGAAACTCGAGCACGAGCGGCTCTTCGAGTTCATGGTCGGCACCGAGGGACGCCCGATCAACAACTGGGGCTACCGCCTCGAGCCCACCGGGGTCGGCACGAAGGTGACCGAGTACTTCCGGCTGGAGCCGATGCTCCCGCTGCGCCTCTACTGGCTGCTGCTCGGCCGGCTGCGCGGGAAGACCAACGAGCGCGGCATGCGCACCACGCTGGAGAGGATGAAGGCGGTGCTGGAGCAGTGACGACCACGGTGACCGGAACGGGCAACCGCGAGGCGATGCTGGAGAAGCTCGCCGCGCTGGACGCCGAGCACGCGAAGGCGATCGCCGGCGGCGGCGAGCGGCAGGTATCGCGCCACCACGAGCGCGGCAAGCTGATGCCCCGCGAGCGCATCGAGCTGCTCATCGACGAGGGCTCGGCCTTCCTCGAGCTCAGCCCCCTGGCCGGGTGGGGCTCGGACTTCACCGTCGGCGCCAGCGTGGTGACCGGCATCGGCGTCATCGAGGGCGTCGAGTGCATGATCACCGCCAACGACCCCTCGGTGAAGGGCGGAGCCAGCAACCCGTGGACCGTCAAGAAGATCTTCCGGGCCTCGCAGATCGCCGCCGAGAACGGTCTGCCCACGGTCTCCCTCGTCGAGTCCGGGGGCGCCGACCTCCCGACGCAGAAGGAGATCTTCATCCCCGGCGGCAAGCTCTTCCGCGACATCACCCGCTCCTCGGCCGCCAAGCGGCCGACGGTCGCGCTGGTGTTCGGCAACTCCACCGCCGGTGGTGCCTACGTGCCGGGCATGAGCGACTACACCGTGATGGTCAAGGAGCGCGCCAAGGTCTTCCTGGGCGGACCGCCGCTGGTGAAGATGGCCACCGGTGAGGAGTCGGACGACGAGTCGCTGGGCGGGGCCGAGATGCACGCCCGCACCTCCGGTCTTGCTGACTTCCTCGCCGAGGACGAGCGCGACGCCATCCGCATCGGACGCCGCATCATCGCGCGGCTCAACTGGCGCAAGGCCACCCCGTCGGAGGGGGCGACCACCGACTACGCCGAGCCCGACCTCGACGTCGAGGACCTCCTCGACCTGATCCCCAGCGACCTCAAGGAGCCCTTCGACCCACGCGACGTGATCGCCCACCTCTGTGACGGCGTCAGCGCCACCAACGGCACGGTCTTCGACGAGTTCAAGCCGCTCTACGGACCCTCGCTGGTCACCGGTTGGGCCAAGATCCACGGCCGCCCGATCGGCATCCTCGCCAACGCCCAGGGGGTGCTGTTCAGTGAGGAGGCCCAGAAGGCGACGCAGTTCGTGCAGCTCGCGAACCAGACCGACACGCCTCTCCTCTTCCTGCACAACACGACCGGCTACATGGTCGGCAAGGAGTACGAGCAGGGCGGCATCATCAAGCACGGCGCGATGATGATCAACGCCATCAGCAACTCGACCGTGCCGCACCTCACGGTGATCCTCGGCGCCTCCTACGGCGCCGGCAACTACGGCATGAACGGCCGCGCCTACGACCCGCGGTTCCTGTTCACCTGGCCCAGCGCGAAGTCGGCGGTGATGGGCCCGGCCCAGCTGGCCGGCGTCCTCTCGATCGTGGCCCGGGCCGCCGCCGAGGCCAAGGGCGCGGCGTACGACGAGGAGGCCGACGCCGGCATGAAGGCGTTCATCGAGCAGTCGGTGGAGGAGCAGTCGCTGCCGCACTTCCTCTCGGGGATGCTCTACGACGACGGCGTGATCGACCCCCGTGACACCCGCACCGTGCTGGGCATCTGCCTGTCGGTCATCGACAACAGGGCCTACGCCGGCACCGACCGATTCGGGGTGTTCCGCCCGTGACCTCACCCACGCCCATCGCCGAGTCGGCGTACGTTTACGCCGACTCAGCGCTTATGTCAGCCTGCGCACGCCGAGTCGGCGTACGTTTACGCCGACTCGGCGCGGAGGGGGGCCACCGATGATCACCCGACTCCTCGTCGCCAACCGGGCCGAGATCGCCAGCCGGGTGTTCCGCACCTGCCGGGCGCTCGGCATCGAGACCGTCGCGATCCACTCGGACGCCGACGCCGACCTGCCCTACGTGCGTGAGGCCGACCACCGCGTGCACCTGCCCGGCAACGCGCCGTCGGAGACCTACCTGCGTGCCGACCTCGTGCTGGACGCCGCCCGCCGGGCCGGCGCCGACGCGATCCACCCCGGCTACGGGTTCCTCTCCGAGAACGCCGAGTTCGCGCGCGCCGTGATCGACGCCGGCCTGACGTGGATCGGCCCCGACCCGGAATCCATCGTCTCGATGGGCTCGAAGATCGAGTCGAAGAAGCTGATGGCCGAGGCCGGGGTGCCGGTGCTCACCAACCACACCGCCGAGACGGCCACCGAGGCCGACCTGCCGTTGATCGTGAAGGCGTCGGCCGGCGGTGGTGGCCGCGGCATGCGGATCGTGCGCACCCTGGGCGACCTGCCCGGTGAGATCGAGAAGGCCCAGGCCGAAGCAGAGTCCGCGTTCGGCGACGGCACGGTGTTCGTGGAGACCTACGTCGAGCGCGGCCGGCACGTCGAGGTGCAGGTGCTCGGGCACGCCAGCGGCGTCGAGGTCTACGGCGAGCGTGACTGCTCGATCCAGCGGCGCCACCAGAAGGTGGTCGAGGAGGCGCCGGCCCCGGCCCTGCCCGAGGCCACACGCGCCGCGCTGCACGAGGCAGCCCGGGCAGCCGCCGCGGCCATCGACTACCGCGGGGCCGGCACGGTCGAGTTCCTCTACGACCAGGCCGGCGACCGGTTCTTCTTCCTGGAGATGAACACCCGCCTGCAGGTCGAGCACCCGGTGACCGAGGAGGTCTTCGGCGTCGACCTGGTCGAGCAGCAGCTGGCCGTGGCCGAGGGGCGCCCGATCGCGGCGCACGGCGAGGCGCGCGGGCACGCGATCGAGGTGCGCCTCTACGCCGAGGACCCGGCCGCCGACTACCAGCCGCAGAGCGGTGGGCTGACGACGTTCGAGATCCCCACCGAGGGCGGGGTGCGCGTCGACACCGGCTTCGAGTCGGGTTCGGAGGTCAGCACGCACTACGACGCGATGCTCGCCAAGGTGATCGTGCACGAGGCCACGCGCGCTACGGCGGCGCGCAAGCTGGCCGGCGTACTGCGCCGCAGCCGCATCCACGGACTCACGACCAACCGCGACCAGCTGGTCGGCATCCTGCTCTCCGAGGCGTTCCTCGACGAACGGGTCAGCACCGCGTTCCTCGACGAGCACGAGACGCCGGCAGCGCCCGACGTCACCGGGGCCCGCGTCGCCGCAGCCCTGGCGATCGCCGAGCAGAGCCGTGTCGATCGCACCGTGCAGCAACGGATGCCGGTGGCCTGGCGCAACGTGCCCAGCCAGCCGCAGGTCACCGAGTTCGAGGGTGACCCCGAGGCGCACCGCGTCGAGTGGTGGGGTGGCCGCGACGGCTACTCCGTCGACGGGTTCACCGTCGTCGCCGCGTCACCGGGAGTCGTCACGCTCGAGGTGGACGGCGTCCGGACGTCGTACGAGGTGGTCGCCGGGGCGACCGGCACGTATGACGTCGACTGGCCCGGCGGTCACGTGCAGCTGCGTCGAGTGCCGCGGTTCGTCGACCCCGCCGACGCCGTGGCGAGCGGCAGCCTGCTCGCGCCCATGCCGGGCACCGTCGTGAAAGTCGCCGTCGAGGCCGGTCAGCAGGTCGCCGCCGGCGACCAGGTGCTGGTGCTCGAGGCGATGAAGATGCAGCACACCGTGAGTGCGCCCACGGCGGGCGTGGTCACCGAGATCAACGTCGAACCCGGCACGCAGGTCGCGGCCGGCGAAGTCCTGGCCGTCGTCGAGGAAGAGGGAGTCACCACATGAGCAGCACGTTCACCGAGACCGAGGAGCGCCAGGAGCTGCGCAAGCAGGTCGCGAAGCTCGCCGGCAAGTACGGCCGGGAGTACTTCACGGCCAAGGCGCGCGCCGGGGAGAAGACCACCGACCTCTGGCTCGAGATCGGCAAGAACGGCTACCTCGGCATCAACATCCCCGAGCAGTACGGCGGTGGCGGTGGAGGCATCGGCGACATCGCCGCGGTGTGCGAGGAGCTCGCCGCGCAGGGCTGCCCGCTGCTGCTCATGGTGGTGAGCCCGGCCATCTGCGGCACCGTGATCACCAAGTACGGCACCGAGGAGCAGAAGCAGCGCTGGCTGCCGGGCCTGTGCGACGGCACCAGCACGATGGCCTTCGCCATCACCGAGCCGGACGCCGGCACCAACACCCACAACATCACCACCACCGCCCGCAAGGACGGCGACGGCTGGGTGCTGAACGGTCGCAAGATCTGGATCTCCGGCATCGACGAGGCCGACAACGTGCTCGTCGTGGCCCGCACCGAGGACGCCAAGACGGGCAAGGTGAAGCCGGTGCTGTTCGTCGTGCCGACCGACGCCGAGGGGTTCGAGGCCAACGCGATCCCGATGGAGATCGTCTCGCCCGAGAACCAGTTCCAGGTGTTCATGGACGACGTCCGGCTGCCGGCCGACGCGCTCGTCGGCGACGAGAACGGCGGCCTCGTGCAGCTGTTCGCCGGCCTCAACCCCGAGCGGATCATGGCGGCGTCCTTCTCGCTCGGCCTGGCGCGCTTCGCGCTCGAGAAGGCCACCGAGTACGCCAAGGAGCGGGTGGTCTTCGACGTCCCGATCGGTGCGCACCAGGCGATCCAGCACCCGCTGGCGCAGAGCCACATCGAGATCGAGATGGCCCGGCTGATGACGCAGAAGGCCGCGGCCCTCTACGACGCCGGCGACGAGATGGCCGCGGGGGCGGCGGCCAACATGGCCAAGTACGCCGCGGCCGAGGCCGCCTGCGACGTCGTCGACCGGGCCGTGCAGACCCACGGTGGCAACGGCGCGAGCCAGGAGTACGGCATGGCCGGGCTGCTCGTCGCCACCCGCGTCGGCCGGATCGCGCCGGTGAGCCGCGAGATGATCCTGAACTTCGTGGCCATGCACTCGCTCGGCCTGCCGAAGTCCTACTGACGAAGGTGGCGACCACGGTGATCGAGCACGAGGGCTGGAGCCGTCCGGCTCCCGAGGCGTTGACGGCCTACGCGCCGGACGTCGGGTGGGCCGCGCTCGCGGGAAGCCGACCGGCGGGTCTGCCCTACGAGCTCGAGGTCGACCCGCGCGTGGTGGCGTTCGCCGAGCAGTTCGTCGCCGACGTCTCGGTCATCGGCGACGGCCAGCGCGCCGCCTACCTCGAGGCGGCGGGTGATGCCGCGTTCGCGATGATCCAGATGATCTACGTCGCCGACCTGTGGCCCCGGCTCCGCTCGGCCCTGGACGCGCTCTTCGTCCCGGGCGGGTGGCCACCTGACGACCCGCACCCGGTCGACGACCTGTGGGGCGCGCTCGAGGCGTTCATGGCCGACGTCGCCCGGCTCGACGCCCTCGACCCGACCCTCACCGAGCTGGTGCGACTGCGCGGTGCGCGCCAGCACGACTGTCGGCTGTGCACGTCGCGCCGGAGCATCGCGGCCATCGAAGCGGGCGCCGACGACGCGACCTTCGCGGCCGTCGACCGCTGGCGCGACAGCGACCTGCCCGCCCCCACGAAGGCGGCGCTGGGACTGGTCGACGCGATGATCTGGACGCCGTCGGCCATCTCCGCCGAGGTGGTCGCTGCCGTCCACGAGCAGCTCACCCCGGCCCAGGCCGTGGAGGTGGTGCTCGACGTCGTGCGCAACGCCGCCAACAAGATCGCCGTGGCCCTCGGTGCCGATGCCCCCGAGGTCGACGGCATCCAGCTCTTCACCACCGCCGCCGACGGCACCGTGATCCCCGCTGACCCGTCCCCTATAGAGGACGGGTCACCCTGATGCGCGCTGACCCGTCCTCTATAGGCGACGGGTCAGCGCAAAACTGCAGGTCACAGTAGATTCGCGGCATGGGGGCCGTCGGCAGCGTGGACCGCACGCAGCGGCGGTTCCGGGTGCTGGGCTTCTCGCTGGCGGTCATCTACAAGTTCTTCGACGACCAGGGCAACTACCTCGCGGCCGCGATCACCTACTACGCGTTCGTCGCGATCTTCCCGCTGCTGCTGCTCGCGTCGTCCATCTTCGGCTTCATCCTGCAGGGCAACCCCGAGCTGCAGGACCAGGTGC
>Ga0098074_1001016_pt1 | contig 15850 bp, 16 predicted proteins | sample 32_taG_FD_75064 | JGI IMG/M metagenome (GOLD analysis project Ga0098074, IMG submission 75064) | Marine viral communities from the Gulf of Mexico - 32_GoM_OMZ_CsCl metaG | ecosystem: Environmental > Aquatic > Marine > Oceanic | place: Atlantic Ocean: Gulf of Mexico | collected 2015-07-12
AGATAGGCCCAGGTGCGGGTGGCAAAGGGGTGAAGACCTCCCAGGGTCACCCATTCCAGCGCTGAAACCACGGTAGGCAGCAGCAGTGACAGTGGAATGGCCCATCGCCCCACCACGCTCCCCAGGGCGCCGACCAGCGCCATATAGGGCAGGTACCACAGGAGGCCGCAGATCAGCACAACCAGGAATACCAAAGCCATCTGGCCATAAATGCCGACAATAGCGCCGAACAGGCCGCCACTGCCGAGGCCCGCAATCATCGTGGTGACATAGGCCACCCCGAACATCAGCAGGATGCTGATCAGCGCCACGGCAAACACCGCGCCGGGCAGGATCGTTAACGCCGCCGTAATCTTGCTCAGCAGCACCTTGAAGTCGGAAACCGGCATCGATTTCCAGAACAGCATCGCGTTGTTGCGCTTGTCGGCGGCAAAACCATCCGCGCAATAGAAGAACAGCACGAAACCGAGATAGGCCAGCCACGCGCCCGAGAGACCGGCAAAGCCGGCTTCGAACACCCAGGTGGGCACGACGGTCAACAACTGGCCCGAAAAGCGTGTGTCGAGCCGGTCGACGCTGAAGGCCAAGAGGGTCAGGGTGAACACCACGCCCACCAGCACCAGCGGCGCAATGAAAAAAGCCCCGCGATGCTCGATGAACTCGCGGTGGATCAGGGCGAAGAAGGCCTTCATCGGGCGGTCTCCGGATTGGCCGTGGGCCGCTGCATCAACGCCACGAAGAGGTCCGAAATGGTAGGCGTCGAGATGCGGCCCAGCGGTTCGAGTTTTTCGCGTTCGACGCCGTCGAAGATGAACACGGTCTGGCCGAAGCGCGTTTCCTCATAGACCGGGCCGTGTGCGCGGGCCTGGGCCTGCGCCTCGGCGCTGTCGGCCACCAGCTGGGTGAATTTCTCGCTGACCGTCTCCATCTGCATGTGCAGGATCATTTCCCCATCGCGGATGAACATGATGTCGGAGAGCATGAACTCGATCTCGTCCACCTGGTGGGTGGTGATGATCAGGGTGCGCTCCTCGGTCATGTAATCTTCGAGCAGCCGGCGGTAGAAACGCTTGCGATAGGTGATGTCGAGCCCGAGTGTCGGTTCGTCGAGCACCAGGAGCTTGGCGTCGATTGCCATCACCACTGCCAGGTGCAACTGCGCGATCATGCCCTTGGACAGTGTGCGGATTTTCATTTCGGGCCGGATATCGGTACCCTCAAGGAATTGCCGCGCCTTCTCTGGCGAGAAATTGGGATGGATATTGGTCAGCAGCGCGAAGAGCTCGCGGACCCTGAGAAAGCGCGGCAGGCTGGCCACATCGGAAATGAAGGCGACGTTTTCCATAAGTTTGGCGCGGCGGGCGAATGGATCTTCGCCCAGCACGCGGATGGTGCCTTCGTAGCTGGTCAGGCCCAGCATGGCATTGAGCGTTGTGGTCTTGCCCGCGCCATTGTGCCCCACCAGCCCATAGATGCGTCCGGCCGGAATGTCGAAATCGAGCCCGTGCAGAATCTGCTTGCGGCCGAAGGACTTGGTCAGCCCGCGCGCGGAAACGATCGGGTCGGCGGAAACGGAAAGCTCACTCATTTGGTCTGCCCTTCGCGCTTGGTGTCTGTGCTGATCAGATCCTCGAGATCGAGATCGAGCGCCTTGATCTGCGCCGCAATGCGCGGCCAGTCTTCCTTCAGGAATTTCTCGCGTTCATGAGCGAGCAATTGCGCCCGCGCGCCGCTGGTAACGAACATGCCCAGTCCCCTGCGTTTCTCCACCACCCCGATATCGACCAGGGCCTCGAAGGCCTTGGTGACCGTCAGCGGATTGACCGAAAGATCGCCGGCAATCTGGCGCACCGAGGGCAATGCGTCGCCCTCCGCTACCCGTTGCCGGAGGATCATCTCGATCAGCCGCTGCCGGATCTGTACGAAGATCGGCTGGCTGGCGTGAAAATCATCCATGTGTCTTGCCTATCTAGTGTGCTAGATATGTAGCACACTAAACGCAGAAGTCAACATCATTTGATCAAGGCCACCAGACGACGCGTCACGGCACGGTCAGACTGCAATTGTAGAGAAGGGGGAATGGCGGAGAGAAAGGGACTCTCCGGGAATTCGGGAAGCGCGGTGCTTTTAGCGACATAGGCTCAAAAACAAATGTGTATCAGGCACATTACGACTTCAAGGGCACCATTGGACTCGAGCAAACTGTCACCCAAAATCTTAGCGGAGGGTCCGAGTTGGGGGGGCCGTATCCGGACGGTCTGCTTTTGTAGAGCGTTGGCCAGGAAGCGGCCGTTCATGCAGCGCATCATCGAGCAGTTTTCCTCGTCAGTTCGTGACCTCACCCGAGCCGTTCCATGGCCCACTGTAAAGTTTTGGCTGCCGTTTAGCGGTGGCGCATGAGACCGGATCGGTATGAGCCGGCAAAGCTGGTCGAGTGCGCAGAAACACCACACTGCGGGTACTCATGAACGCAGTAGGCGCCAGCGAGCGGCATCAACCGAGCAACTGCTACCTGCGGGGCGGCCGTCCTCGTCCCGCTGGCAGCGAAACACTCAGCTACGCCACGCAACGGCTTCAGGCAGGCTTCGATGAAACAGCTCACGGCCGGTACGCCAGCCGTCCTGCAAGGTGTCACGGTTGGTCCTCCGGCTCCAGCCGGTGTCCGCCAGTGCGGTAAAGACTGTGTGAGTTGCAGGTATCATCAAGAGGCACTGTCCACCCCAACCGGCGGCTAAAAGATAGCTGTTACCGATCCAAAAACCATCAACATAAGGCAGGCATTCCGGCGGCATCGGCGGCGTCGGTTCCCCAGAGCGCGGTACGAGGGGCTCCGCGCCCAGCCAATGCATACCGAGCCTGAGGGTGTCCCGCACACTCAGGTGTAGGTGTGCGTGCCCCCAAGGAACACCCGTTGCATCGCCTTCCCACTTGTAGGCGCTTATGCCGGCCGGCAACAACACTTCGTCCTCAACGAAGCTCCGGGCGGATCCGGTGCGGAGGTGAAGCTCCCGCATCAAAAGATGCATTCCGGCGTTGACATATTGTCCTGTGCTCGTTGAACGACCCAGCGCGTTAGCGATAGACGGAACCGGATCTACGGCTCGACGCTCGATTTCGTCCATGTCGGGCTCCAGCCGCCATGACTGCTTCATTGCGAGCAAATTGCCTATTGTGGGTGGACACGTGTGCCCGTCGAGCGTGACCGTGTCGTCCAGACTAGCAAAGAGGCGTTGGTGTAGCGCATGCCGTGCAGCCATCGCAACGACCGCCTTTGTAATCGAGAAAACGTTGGTTAGGCGATCAATTGCTGGTCCCCCCAGTCGAATATTTTCGCCAGAAGCAATGCCAATGCCTTGTATGTGTGCGAAGGCTGGTTCCCCGAGCATGTCAAGGCAGGTGCTGAAGATGCTATCCACAACGCCCTCTTGCCGGCTCAAAGAGACCGAGAAACTGTCCATAAATACCATTGCCTCTCTTGGTCAGGTGTTTAGTTCGGGAGCTCCGGCGACATCGTCGGAACAGTAGCGATACATCCACCGCATTGCTTGATTGGTTGGCCGGCCGGATCAGGTGATTCCGCCGGCCAACGCTGCTCCGGTGAAATGGGGTGTCGCTGCTACTCGAATGTAGCAACAACGGCACGACCCGATTTCTAGTGTTGGGTAAACTCAAGCCGGCTCAGCTTCCCATCAGCATTACTATCCACGGCACGAATGAAATCGGCTGGGATGCTGCCATCGGCATTCACGATTTTCAGCTCCATTGCATCGGCGAAACCGTCTTGGTCCTTGTCAACGGAGTCAAAGAGTTCAGCCATCACCACGCCGTGACGGCGGAAGAATTCGCCAAAGCCCAGCAGGCCGTCGCCATTCGAATCTGCGCTGGTGAACTCATCCCACATCGCATCGCCGACGTGCTTGTCAGATGGAGGCTCGTTTTGGGCCAATGCCGCAATGAAGGCAGAGGCAGAGCCGGTTCCTGGCTGCCCGACCATGAGCAGAACGTCACTCCCTGGTGGAACTTGGTCCATCGGTTTGACTACAGGCTGATGAGTTGGTGCAGCCAAAGACGATGCGCGGTGCGAAATAGCGCCCTTGAACTCATCTTGCGTCAGGACGCCATTGCCGTCGGTGTCGAGATGCTTGAAGGCACTAGTAAGATCGGGCACGGCATTCGCCGGCGAAATCGTGAGCACCACAGCGCCCAGGCCAATCAGGGTGGTCAGTGCCGCGATGGCGGGACGCCAGCGGCGCCCGGCAAAAAACATCGGGTCGTGCTTAGAATTACGTCTCATAGGCGTTTCCTTCGGTTCGAGGACGTTTCGTTCTTCTGCAGATCCCTGCAAATACACATCGATGTGCCGGCGCAGGACGGCGCTAGCCGTCACGCCTTCCTGTCGGACCTTGGCCATGAATGCCGCCTTCGTTTCGTATGGCAGCCGAAGCTCAATCACTTCGCTCTTCTTAGGTGGACGTTTCAGCATATCGACGTGCTCGCAGGGTTGCCGCGCCAGTTGAGAAGACTTGCCGGTCGATTGGAACTCAAGTCTTGTCCCGGTGCTGCCTCTACCGTGTCCGGACAGCGGCTGATTGCACGAAGCATGGCCAAAGACCTAAGCGGTTTGGGTTGAGCGGCAGACCGTAGGGATGAGCGGCGGGAATCGGTGCCATCAGCACGTTGTGCAACCTGCAAGGCCGGCGCTAAGTTTGCTGCATATCGGGTCCCGCTGGGCTGACGGGTTTCGTCCGGCGCGATTTTGCCTGTTCCGATTTGGTTTGTTCTTATTGTCCAATCGCAGAGGGAGTTGTGGCATGAAAGATGTGGTTGCACTGGTTACAGGCGCGAGCCGCGGCGTTGGCAGGGGGATCGCTCTGGCACTTCTTGCTGAAGGCGCTACGGTGCACGCAACCGGCCGTACCATGACAGAGGCCGAGGCGCAGAAGCACCCGCAGGGCGGGGGGTCATTGGAGGGGCTGATCCAGGATGCGGCGTCCTTGCCCGGCCGCCTGTTCGTGCACCGCTGCGATCACGCAGTTGATGCCCAAACCGAGGAGGTTATCAGCGACGTTGGCCGCGGCGGCAGGCTCGACATCGTGGTCAACAATGCCTGGCCGGGATATGAGCACATGGTAGAGGGCCAGGAGTTCACTTGGGGGCGGCCCTTCTGGCAGCAGCCGATCCGGCGCTGGGACGCCATGATCGACGTGGGGGTGCGCGCAGCCTTCATCGCATCGCGGGCGGCGGCTCCAATTCTGATCGGCAGTGGACGCGGCTTGATCGTCAACATCTCGTTCTGGGCCGCTGAACTATACAATGGCAATGCCATCTATGGTATTTCCAAGGCTGCAGCCAACAAGATGGCCGCAGACTTTGCCCATGATTTGCGACCTCACAATGTCGCGGCCTTGGCCCTCTACCCTGGCTTGGTCCGAACGGAGGCGGTGTTGCGCGCGGCGGAGTTCTTCGATCTGTCCAACTCGGAGTCACCGCAGTTCATCGGGCGGACCATTGCCGGCTTGTGGAGGGACAGGGACTTGATGGCAAAGTCGGGTCAGGCCCATGTGGCTGCGCAACTCGCCCTTGATTACGGCATCTCGGACATTGACGGTTCGCGACCTAGGCCCCTCACCAGAAAGGAAATATCGTAACGCCGCCTGGACGATGTTGGACGTCCCGCTGGAGGCTGGAGCAGTCCAGTCCTCGCGTGATTGCTTCCTGCACTCGGGAAAGTCGAATTGTTCAAGGCTGTGAAACAGGAGTCGCGCCGGGCACGTTAGCGCGGTACCGGCGCGATCCCCTGAGTTCGGTGCCGTCGACGAGAACGGCGGTGAAATCACCGTCGCGGCGGGGGCGGATTTCGCTCAGATGCGCCGAGTTCACAATCAGCGTGCGGTGGATGCGGGCCACATCCACCCCGGCATCCATGATCTGTTCAAGCAGCGCCTTCAAAGTGGTGCGTGCCAGGTAAACGCGCCCATCGATACAGACTTCCACATAGTTCCCGGCAGAACTCGCCCACACAAAGCTGGCGCTACTGAACATCAGCATCCGGCCACCTGACTTGAGCGTCAACCTGCCGGAGGATCGCGCCTCGTCTCGTGAAATTCTCGCGGCCTGACGCGCCTCAAGCATGTCACGAGTCAGTTTGAGCAACATCACGATGATGAAGTAAGGCAGCAGATCCTTTCGATATTCATAGAGTGCGTCGGCCAGTGGATCATCGAGGAAAGCGTAGTCCCGCCCCAAGACAAGGCGGAACGAAATCACCCGCGACACCCACATTCCCAGCATGTGGGAGGCGGAGAAAGCAATGCTGCCGGCCAAGTGTGCGACAGAAGCGCTTCGCAGAGTTTCAATTGTAAAGGGAAAACGCCGCTCAAGCGCGGCGACGGCGGGAATGAGCACGCCCAGCGAGACCACGCTGGTCACCTCGAGAATCCAAGGTTCCAACCAGTCCGGTGAGGTTCCGGCGCGCTGTGCCTCGGTGATTAGTGTCAGAGTGTTGGTGACGGCAACCCCGGCCAGGAACACCACGCCAAGCAGCCAGACGCGCATGAGCACCTGCCGCTCGAGATCCCGCTCGAATCCAGCCGACTGTCTCCTCGCCACTCGTCCCACCCGTTAGCCGCTCGTCACTCGTCGATACCCGATCCCGATCGCAAGGGCTAGGCGTCGATGCGAACCAAAAAGCAGCTCGATGACATACACAGTTCATACCTCCCCAAAGCCCCGCCGCCACGATCTCGATTGGCTAAGGGTCGGCGCCTTTGCGGTGCTTATTGCCTACCATATCGGCATGTTCTATGTGAGCTGGGACTGGCACACCAAAAGCCGTTTCCACTCCGACGCCATTGAACCCGTCATGCGCCTGGTCAACCCGTGGCGCCTGCCACTTCTGTTCCTGATTTCGGGCATGGCCCTTCGATATGCGCTTGATCGCGTGCCCGTTGCGCAACTTTGCGGCCTGCGGCTGAAAAGGCTGGGCTTGCCATTGATGTTCGGCTTTTTTGTCCTGTGCGCGCCGCAGAGCTATTTCGAACTGCTGCAGAAAGGCGAGATCGGCGCCGATTATTGGGCGTTCTACATGGACTATCTCGATGTGGACTTCGAGTTCTCCATTCTTACCCCGGCGTGGAACCATCTCTGGTATCTGCTTTATCTGCTTGTCTACACCCTTATCATCTGCGCGGCAGCAGGTCCTGCCGACCGCCTGGCCGCCTATTTGGACGGTAGTGACAATGTCTGGCTGGGCCTTGGCCTGCTGGCCATTGCTCCGATCACTTTCCTCGTCGCCAGTATCGTCCTGGCCGATCGCTTCCCGGTAACCCATGATCTGATCAATGACTGGTTCACCCACGCGATCAGCCTGACGGCAATGCTGTTCGGGTATCTGGTCGCCCGCGCTCCGTCGTTCTGGCGGTGCGTTCGACAGACCGGCTTGTGGGCCGCTGTGTGCGCCGCGACGCTTGGTGCCGTGCTGGTGTTGGACTTGTCGCCCGTGGCGGATGGCGGAACAGTCCGGTTGATCTACGCGTGGTGCGTCATTGTGGCGATGCTTGCTGCTGCAGACAGGTACCTCAACTGCAAGACCCGACTGCTGACCTACCTGAACAAGGCAATTCTGCCGTACTACGTTCTGCATCAGACCCTGATTGTCTCCCTGGGCGCTCTAACCACAGCCAACCACTTGCCGCTTGTGCTCGAGGTCTGCCTGGTGACGTTCGGCACCGTTACGGGGTGCCTGATCGGCTACGAACTCATCCGCCGCGTCGCATGGCTACGGCCGCTGTTCGGACTGCCGCTGCGCTCACCGGGATCGCCGGCAAATCCCATTCCGTCTCTGTCCCATCGATAGTTCCATTCTACCAGTCCCCAAGCGAAGCCTATCACCATGCAAGACACCAATAGCACCCAGCGACCAAGCGATCCGATCCTGGTCCGTGCCCTGCGCTGGATTCCCTTCACCGCGCTGTCCCTCGCGAGCGTCTGGGCGGCCAACGATGCTCCGAAGGGGCGCCGGGCACCCCAGTTCGACTGGACACTGTCCATGGACGCGGTTTTGAACGCGCTGACCAAGCTGCCCCACATCGGCTCAACCTTTGCCATCATGCTCGCCGCGGGCGCCGCATTGGGATCACGGCGGCTTACTCTTGCAGCGGTCCTGACGTTTCTTGTAAGTGCGGCTTGGGAAGTCTCGCAATCGACGGTCGTGGGCCACAATCCCCGCCTTGCCGACCTCTTTCCCAACGCATTGGGCATACTTCTTGGCTGGATTGCTTTCGCAGCGATAGCGCGCTTGGTGACCAAATGGCGATGAACGCTCCCTGCACCGAAGGGAATCGGTCGCCCCTGCCGCAAAGGTCATATCCCAGAATCGAGACCGAGCGGACTGTGCTCGACCCATGGACGCTCAACGATGCTCCCTTCTTTGCGCAGTTAAACGCTGACCCGGTGGTCCGTCGCTATTTCTATCCTGCTGTCCTTGATGCCGCTGCAGCCTATGGCGCCCTCAGTTGGATCATCGCGCACTGGCAGCGCCACGGCTTCGGATTTTTCGCAGTCCGGCGTAAATCCGACCAGGCGCTGATCGGAGGGGCGGGCCTCTCGGTAATGTCGAGCGATGAGGTTTCCGGTTCCCTCACGGTCGAGATCGGCTGGCTGTTTGCGCCCTGGTCCTGCGGCCGGGGGTTGGCCACGGAAGCGGCCAACGCCGCCCTGGACGACGCCTGGCATCGCCCCAGCATTGAGGAAGTGGTGGCCTACATGACCAAGTCGAACGTCCGTTCCCGGCGAATGGCCGAGCGACTGGGCATGACCCATGCTCCAGCCGACGACTTCGAAGATGCGACGGTGCCGATTGGTCATTGGCAGCGACCACATGTTCTCTACCGCATCAAACGACTTTCAATCTGACACAGGCCCAATCCATGTCTATTTACTCACCCACCGAGCACCGCAAGTATCTTCGTTTCACTCAGCTTCTTAACGGCGCGATGGCGGCTATCGCTTGTGCCGTGGGCGCATGGATTCTGCTGTCACCGGATCGGGCCTCTGACCCGCAGTGGCTCTATCTCCTGATCTGGCCCATAGCGACACTTCACACCGTGGAAGAGTACATTTTTCCTGGAAAATTTCTGAATTACTTCAACAAGTACGCATTCGATAGTCCGACCGAGCTCGGACCACTGACCGCCAAACGGGCGTTTCTGACCGACACCTTGACCGGGATATTCAACCCCGTCATCCTGATCCTGTTCGGTACGTTTTTCCTACCCGGAGTCTGGTTTTTCGTCGGGTTGCTTACCATCAACGGCGCATTTCATTTGCTGGAATCCATCAGGCATGGAAACTACTTTCCGGGCCTGGTCACGGCTATCCTTTTGTACTTCCCAGGCTTCGCCTATATCACCTGGTTCTACCTGGACCAGGGATTGATTTCAGGCACTTCCATTGCGTTGACCTTCGCCCTAGCCGGTCTGGCGACCGCGGGTTTCTTCCGGCAGGTTCGCGGTTGGCAGGCCGCGGAATGATAGGCACTTTGGAAGTCACTTATGGACCGCTTCGCTTTGCCGACCGGCAGATCTCGGGGAAGAACCCAGGAAGTCTTTACGGCCGGAATGGGGCGCATCAGCGATGGTCCGGAGTTCTTCTCCGGACACCGCGCTTGCCCGGTGTCCACTCGTGCGGCCTCATCTGTGGTGGGGCCGCTGATCGTCACACTTCGGTGTGCTCTGCCAGTTCCAGCGCGTCTTCGACGTCGACGCCCAGATATCGGACCGTGTTCTCGAACTTGTTATGGCCCAGAAGGATCTGCACCGCGCGGAGATTGCCGGTGGCCTTGTAGATGAGCGAGGCCTTGGTACGCCGGAGCGAATGCGTGCCATACTCCTCCTTGCGCAGACCAATGGCGGTCACCCACTCATCCACCAATCGGGCATATTGCCTGGTGCTCAGGTGATCATTCGGATCAGCTCGGCTGGGAAAGGCGAAGTCCTCAACCGAGCCCCCTCGCCTCTTGAGCCATGCCAGCAAACCTGCTCTGGCATCGCTCGTGATCTCGAATTGCACCGGTCGGCCGGTCTTCTGCTGGATCACCATCGCCCGGGCGCGAATGTCATGACCGGTCACAAGTGTGCCGATCTTAGGCTTGACCAGATCGCAACCGCGCAACTTGCTGTCGATGGCCGGATCAAACAGCGCTCGGTCGCGCATTCGACCCTCCCGGTCCAGGAAGAACCTGATTGCCCAGATCTGCCGGACCTTGAGCGCCCGCTTTGCGCCAACTTGCCGACCGGCGTTCCAAGCCGGCCGACCTCTGGCGGCGGGGTCATATGGTGAGATACCCATTTTCATTCTCCTTTGGCCAACATCGGCCAATCGGAGAACGATTAAGGCGAGCGGTTCATCGGTCGGCGCCGGGAAGCCCCGGGTGAACTACCCCCTGCCGCACAATTCTCCTCGGCAGCGCCTTCAGCGGGGCCGGAAACGGACTGACCGCTTTAGGGACCAAGACGCCGAAAGCTGACATTCGGTAGCAAATGGGACCGAAGGCAGCCCCCCCCATTTTGGGCGTTCATACTAAGCGGCGCTGAAGATCAGCCCGCATTGTCATGCATTGGCCGGCCACATGCACCTCAAGGTCAATGGTCAGGCCTGTTTTGGATGCGGACACCGATGGTTGAAGTGCGCTGCTAGACGTCCCGGCGGCCGGCGCCAGTTTGCGGCTGTGTGTTGCTCCACGAACGCGCTCGCATTTGCTCGTGAATGCCAACTAGGTCAGTACACGGCTCAGAAAATTGCGGATCAGCCCCGCTATTTCGTGAGCATGCGTTTCCAGCGCGAAATGTCCTGCATCGAGCAAATGAACCTCAGCATCGGGAATATCGCGCTTGTAAGCCTGCGCGCCAGCAGGAACAAATGCCGGATCGTAGCGCCCCCATGCCGCAAGCATCGGCGGTTGGTGCTCACGGAAGTAAGCCTGGAAATCGGAATAGAGCGCCACATTGTTGCGATAATCACGGATCAGATCGAGTTGGATTTCCTCGGCGTCTGGGCGCGACATATACGCGATATCGAGTTCGTATCCGTCCGGCGACAGACGCTCGGGATCGGCTCCTGTGCCATATTGCCAGATCTTGATCACTTCAGGAGAAAGTGACGGGCGGCAGGCTTCACGGTTGGCTTCACTGTCCGTTCGCCAGTAGGCCTCCCAAGGCCCCCATTGATCGCTGAAGCCATCGGTATAGGCATTGCCGTTCTGGCTAATGATAGCCGAGACGCGATGAGGATGACGTTTCGCCAAGCGGAAGCCAACCGGGGCACCGTAGTCAAAGACGTAGAGCGCGTACCGATCGATCGCGAGCGCTTGCGTAAATCCGTCGATCACGTCCGCAAGGTTGTCGAACGTGTAGTCAAAAACGCCTCTGGCTGGTGTCTTCGTCTGGCCGAACCCCGGCAAGTCGGGGGCGATAAGCCGATAATGATCGGCCAGAAGCGGAATTAGCTCCCGGAACATGTGGCTGGCAGTCGGAAACCCGTGCAGCAGAAGAATAACTGGTGCTTCAGCAGAACCAGCCTCGCGATAGAACACCTCAGCGTCCGCAATTTTCTGAAACCTGTATCGTGTCGACATGAACCCACTCCTTTGTCCGTCGCCGCGAGGGTATTCTGTTGCAAAGGTCGGCATAATACGGGCAGCCTGAAAATCTTGATTGCAGAATTGGAAAGAAAATGGACCGCCTTGAGGCCATGGCAATCTTCGTTGCAGTAGTTGAGGGTGGCTCTCTTGCTTTTGCCGCTCGCAACCTGGGGCGATCGCCCGCGTCAGTTACACGGGCTGTTGCACAGCTCGAAGCCGCTGCTGGCGAGCGGCTCCTCGAGCGGACAACGCGCCGCTTTTCGGTGACCGAAGCCGGCACCCGTCATGTAGCGAGCTACAGATCCATTCTGGAACAAGTCACTCAGCTTGTGGGAGCTGAGCAGGACCAGGCAGTACAAGGTACCGTTGTGATAACGGCACCGGAGCTGTTTGGGCGGCTCCATGTCATGCCGGTAGTAGAGAGTTTCCTCAAGCTATACCCGGATGTACAAGTCCGCGTGCTGCTTCTAAACCGTGTGGTGGACCTTGTTGGTGAAGGTGTGGACGTGGCGTTTCGTCTCGCCGAATTGCCTGACTCGACGCTGAAGGTCATCAAGATCGGCGAGGTGCGTCCCCTCATCTGTGCGGCAAACGCCTATCTCGACAGACATGGCTCGCCAGAACATCCTTCCGACTTGCAACACCATTCTTGTATCGGGTTGAACGATGCCGGAGCTCAGGAGCTTTGGCGCTACAGTGAACCCAAAGCTCCCCACCGTACGCGATCAGTCAGGGTGACCTGTCGGCTTTCCGTCAACAGCGCTGCCGCCGCGATTGCGGCTGCCGAGCGTGGGCTCGGCATCGTGCGTCCATTGTCCTACCAGGTGGAACATCAAATCGCTGACGGTTGCTTGGTCCCGCTGCTTAGCCAATACGAGCTGCGACCCGTTCCAATAAATATGGTTCTTCAACCGGGCACCTGCCGGCAAGGTGCCCTGCGCGCCTTTATCGAATATGCCGCTCCGCTTCTGAGGAGATCAGCGGCACCGTGACACTGGGGAACACGTACGAACGGGCCAGCCAACTACTTAAGGCGAGGCGAAACCAAGACCGCCGACAGATGCCTACCTGCAGCAAATAATCGAGGTCGGCGGCCTGCAGCCATCTGACAGATAGGGGGGCGGCGATATATCGCCATGTGGCCCGGGTCAGTGGTCGACTTCGAAGCATTTCAGGTGGACCTGCTTGGCGCAAGGCGACCTGTTTCGAGGGAGCCCCGACGGGCAGTCGCGTAGCTAGGTGGCTGATACCGGTTTGCAGCGGATGGCGATGCCCTGCGCGGTCGTCGGCATAGATTGGTCCAGGGTGATCCCGCGAAACGTGTCGAGAAACAGTGCCTCGGCTTCTGCATTGTGTCGGACAGAGCGTGGTTGACCGCCCGTTCCACCTTGCAGGCAGTCTCCTCGTTCTGGCTGGCGATTGCGTATGTATGGGGGGTTCTATGATAAGTCCGACTCGGACTGCCTCGCCCCAGAGGGCCAAGGCGGCGGTGTGAGTTTGTATCCCGCCGCCCCACCCGCTGCTCAGGGCAGCCGAATTCGCAGCGGAGGCTGCCCTCTACCACCTAATGGCCGTCACCCTTACCGGCTCAAACCTTGTATTGTGCTGGTTGTCCGGTTTTACGGGATCCTCGGCGGCGGTTGAATGGCGGAAATGGGGGCATCTCTGCTTCCCCTAGAGAGACGCTAGTATGTAATCCGGCGTCACCACTGCCCGTGCATCCAGCGGCACACCGGTTTCCACGAGGATTGATGTGACGCCGGCGCGTTGACCGGCGAGAATATCAGTTTCCAGTTGGTCGCCGATCATGATGGCCTGGCTTGGGGCGAAGCCGAGACGGGACAGTGCTGTTTCAATAATTGTCGCTTCGGGCTTGCCCATGAATATCGGGGTTGCACCAGAAGCTGCCGCAATGGATTGCGTGATAGCGCCTGCACCGGGCTCGAAGCCGTTCGACAGTGGCCGGACAAGATCAGGATTGGTGCCAATCAACTGGGCGCCACCAAGTACATTGGTCAGCGCAGTGGCCATCATGGCGTAGTTGAATTTTCGGTCGAGCGCCACCAGCACTGCGGCAGCACCTTTCTCGACGATATCATATCCGGCCTCAACTACACTGTCCTTGAAGGCTTGGGTGCCAATGACATTGAGCCCGACGCCCTTTGGAAAAGCCTTTTTAACATATTCGATTGCGATCTCGCCCGAGGTGACGACCTGATCAGGGACGCAGTCAATGCCCAGCCCGCGGATCTTGTCGGCGAAGGCGGCAGGTGCCTTTTCTGCATTGTTGGTGACAAAACAATAAGGCAGCCCCGTCTCGCGCCAGCGGTTGAACCGGGCAACCGAGCCGGGCACGGGCTCCTCCCCGCGATAAACCACACCATCGAGATCGGAAAGCACCGCGGAAAACTGCAATTCGTCGATCGAGCTGAGACGCCGGGGTTTCGAGGTCATTCGCCATTATCCCCCAGGTTGGGGTCGAACATATCACGCAACCAGTCACCGATCAGGCTTATGGCCAGCGTGGTCAGGAAGATCACGGTGCCCGCCGGAATGCCCATCCACCAGGCGGTGGTCAGATAGTTGCGGCCCTCACCGAGCATCAGCCCGAGGCTTGTGCCCGGCGGCTGCACGCCGAGTCCCAAGAAGGAAAGCGAGGTTTCCAGAAGGATGATTTCAGGAAAGTTGAGGGTGATCTGCACCATGATGACGCCCAGCATATTGGGCAGAACGTGGCGAATATAGACCTTGGCCGGGTGAACCCCGAGGGTGCGAATGGCAAAAGCGTAGCCCTGGCCATTGGTCGAGAGCACGAGGCCACGGGCGATGCGAGCATACCCGTCCCAGCCGAACAACCCAATGAGCGCGATGAGCAGCAGGAAGTTGTTGCCGAGAAATGCGAGGACCGCCAGGGCGACAATGAGGAAGGGCACAGACGCCTGAAAGTCCACCAGCATCATGATGATGTCGTCGACCCAGCCGCGGAAGTGAGCCGCGACGATGCCCATGATGGTTCCCACCGTTGCACCGATAACTGTTGCCATCACGGCAATGAGGATGCTGGTTCGCATGGCAAATAGCACGCGGCTGAAAACATCGCGACCAAGATCGTCCGTGCCGAGAAGGTTCTCTGTCGGCCCGCCAAGCGCTGACGGCGGCTTCAGACGCTTGAGCAGGCTTTGCTCGGCATAGCCGAATGGCGCAAGATATTCGGCAAATAGCGCGGCAAGAATGACAATGGTGAGCCAGGCAAGGCAGACGCCGATCACCAGGGGCGGTCTTGCCTTCCAGATGCGTGTCAGCCAACCACGGCGGCGCAATCCCGAAATAGCGGGGGAGACATCCATGCTGCTCATGCCGTAGCCTTTTTGAGATTGTGCACTTCGACGCGTGGATCGAGCCAGCCATAGGTAAAATCGACGATCAGATTGACGACGACCATGGTCAGCGCAATCAGCAGCACGACCGCCTGTACCACGGCGAGGTCACGCTGGTTGACGGAATTGACCAGCAACATGCCAATACCAGGCCAGGCAAAGACGGTCTCGATGGTGACGGTACCGCCGATAAGCCCGCCGATCCGCATACCGATTACGGTGACAACCGGAATGGCCGCATTGGGCAGAGCGTGCCGGGTGACTCGCCGATTGTGCGGGATCCCCTTGGCTTTGGCGGTCCGCATGAAGGGCTGGTGCAGGACATCGAGCATGGAGGATCGGGTAAAACGCGCCACCGTGGCGGTGGTGGCCGTCCCAAGCGTCAAGGCAGGCATGATCAGATGCCAGACAGTGCCGGTACCAGAACTCGGGAGCCAACGCAGCGTCATCGAGAAGACCAGGATCAGGATAATGCCCAGAAAGAAATTCGGCACACTCTGGCCAAAAATAGTGAAGCTCATGGCTGCATGGTCCGCCATTCGGCCACGGTTCAATGCCGCCATGATACCGGCGGGGATACCCAGAAGCAGCGTGATCATCAGGGCGGTTATACCCAATTGCAGGGTCACGGGTATGCGCTCAAGCACGACCTGCAAAGCCGGCCTTCCATCGCGAAAGCTGTCGCCAAAATCGCCCTGGATGATGGCAGAGAGATAGGTCAGATACTGTTCGAGGTATGAGCCATCGAGGCCCCAACGCTTTCGGAATGCCTCGATCGCCTGTGGTGAGGCTTCGTCAGACAGCATCATCTGAGCCGGGTCGCCCGAGGCACGCA
>Ga0098074_1001020_pt1 | contig 15836 bp, 30 predicted proteins | sample 32_taG_FD_75064 | JGI IMG/M metagenome (GOLD analysis project Ga0098074, IMG submission 75064) | Marine viral communities from the Gulf of Mexico - 32_GoM_OMZ_CsCl metaG | ecosystem: Environmental > Aquatic > Marine > Oceanic | place: Atlantic Ocean: Gulf of Mexico | collected 2015-07-12
GTCCGACATCGCGCCGATCAGCATCATCTCGTGGTTGCCGGGCAGTCGCACGTAGCGATCCACCTTCGCTCGGTCGCCCGCGCCATCGAGGCCCAGTCGGAGGCAGTCCATCGATTGCGGCCCGCGATCGATCAGGTCACCCAGCAGGACGAGCTCGGAATCCTCGGGGGCCCTGGGAATGCCGGCGATGTAGTCGAGAGCTGACGTCATCACGTCGAAGCGGCCGTGGATGTCGCCCAGCGCGAAGATATGCATGGGGCCGGTGTCGACGGGCAGGGGGCGCCAGTCGGTCAGGCGAATATAGAAGCCGGCCTCCTGGTGGTGCTGGGTGTAGCGCATATGAAGTCCTTTCGAGCTTCTCATCGTAGGATGTCCCCAAGGATTTCACAAGGTTACTCGCGATGCGCTCATGAAAAAGAGCAAGAGCTCGCCCAAGTCTTAACCCCTCATCCAGCCGGCCGCCTATATCAGGACCGTGCAGGACGATGCTGTCAGCAGGAGGACGTGGAAGTGGCCATGAACCGGATTCGACGCAAGGCGGAGCGAGGCGCGGCGCTGTTGAACCTGGCGCTTGCCATCAGTTTGGGAATCCTGGTCACCGCTGGGGCGTTTTGGGTGGCTGCGCCCGCTCTAGAGAAAGGGCGGATGCGCGCGTCGGTCGAGATGGTCGAGGAAGTGGCCGACGCAATTAGGCGAGGGTGGGCGCATGAGCTTGATTACGGATCGCTGACCGAGACGGCGCTGGGCAACCGGGGAACTTTGCGCTCAAACTACTGGCGCGGGAACACGCTCTACGGGCCTCTAGGGAATGTCGATGTCGGGCCCTGGGTGATGGCGTCATGTGGATGGCGGGGCTACTGCAATCGCGGGTTTAACGTTGCCCTCCGTGACCTGAGTGTCGCGGCGTGCCGAACATTGGCGACCGAGATCGTGGGCCTCAGTCACTTCGCAACCGCCGTTAGGTCAACGGCTGGCGTCTACACGACCTTGAGCGGCAACACTACGGCAGAGATACAGACCGCCTGCGGCCCGGATAACGGGAACAGTGCCACTGTCATCTTCTTTTTCGGATAGGTGGCGGGATGTACCTGTTCTACGTCTTGTCGGCATTTCTGGTCATCGCGGGATACCTGACTAACCATGGGGAGAACCGAGCGGACGCCACCTTGAAGGCCTCCCTTCGGACGCAGGCTACGCACATGTGGACCTTCCATCAGGCGGCGCGCGAGTATTGCTCTGTCAGCGGGGCAACCTGCGATACAGCGCGCGTCCTGAACATCAACGACATTCGTCCCCATCTGCCTGTCATGACGGTGTCGGCGGGGCGGCTGACCAGCGGCCAGTTTGTGGCGTTCACCGATGGGACAGGGAATGTGGTGACAATCCATCATGGCCTTGAGGCGGGGATGGATCAGATGCTCAGGATGCACAGGAATGTCGTAGGGAACTCCCTAAAAGAGATTGTTCCTGATTACGTGTATGCTGGGAACTACAACCGATCCGCCCAGCGCGTCTACAACCTCCGTGGGCAAAGCCAGTTCCTGACCCGGAACCCCGTCCGGGGCGGTCTCTATGACGAGATCCCGTTGATCCTCACAAATTACTGACGCGCTCTGTGACAAAGGCTCCGGCACCTTCGCACCGGAGCCTTTGTCTTCATACTCGCGCGGCGTTCCATGCCTCGATCACGCGATCAAGGCCGACTGCGACCTCGAGGTTGCGCACGTCGTCCGCGAAGTCGGTGCGGATCGACACCGACGCCATCTCGCGCCACTCCCCGCGATAGAGAACCTCGATGTCCAGCGTGCTCTCGGAATAGGCGGGCAGGCGGTCGCTCTCCACCACCCGAGCCTCCGAGCGCGTCAGCCACGAGATCGTGTCGGCCAGCTCCGGCATCAGCCGCGCCCGGTAGTCCGCCTTCGTGTCGATCGAGTAGAGGCATTGCAGCTCGAGCTGCCAGAACTCGAAGAAGCGTAGCCGGGTCGCGGTCGACTGTTTCTCACGTCGGAAGCTCTTGCCGGACTGCCAGAAGCAAGCCGGCAGCCGCAGCTTCTTGTGCGCGAAGTTCTGGCGAATGTAGGCGTAGGTCGAGGCAGTGGTTTCCGCCCGCAGCACGACCTGGCGCTCGGCGATCGTCACCGGCGTCACCCAGATGTCGTCGTCACTGTACTCAGCCGAGAGGAAGTCGCGGGGCGTCAGCAGCGGCCCCTCCATACGCTGGAAGGCCCAGGCGGGGTTCGTCTGTCGAAGGTTGGTCTGCACCGTGGAGACGATGGCGGCTTGCGCCCGCTCGCGGTGCTCGATCTCTGGCTCGCTCCAGAAGCGCAGCTGGGCGATGTTGTGGAAGTCTTGCGTGCTCATGTTGTTGCCTATCAAGGCGACACCGGATGCACCCGTCCGCGCGGCGGCCGCGCAGGGCGAGACATGGGGTCCGAGTGTCGGGGGAAAGGATCGCTGCCGCTGGCGATGTCTCGCGGCGTCCGGTCGCGGCGGGCGTTACCGGGCGCCGGACATACCGAGGCCACCGGCAATCGCGCGCAGGGTCGTGCAGCGGATGGTGATGGCGAAGGCGGGCATCGATCTATCCTTGAAGGTCTATCATGAAAATAGCAGATGGCCATGCTTTCGGCAAGGACCGTCTGCCACTGGTTAGGCGTCGTGGATTTCGCAGAGCAGGGCGACCAGGCGGCGCCGGTGCTCGTCCGAGATCGGCTTGAAGATGCGCACGATCGTAGGGCCGCCTCCGTCGGAGATCAAGACGGACCCGAGGGCGCCGTGCTCGGCATCGCTTTTCTCGCGCAGGGTATCGAGTTCGTTTCGCACCGCGCATGCCTGGCAACCCGGGGTCTGATACATGATGGTCCATCCTTGGAGATGCGTGCGGTTGCACGGTGTCGATCCATTCTGCCAAGGGGGAGTGGCGAGGCAAGGAATGCCGTCCGCAGTCTGCTGGTGTCGCCGCACTCGCGGACTATTGCCAAGTTCGAAGGGTTCTTTACCATGAAGCCAACAGATCGGAGGCCATTCTCATGAAACGTAATCTGCCGAAGCGCCGGGTGCCAGCACGCTCCGTGGGCGAGGGCTGGTCTTCCCGGCGGTATCGCGAAGAGCCGGAGTTCGCCGCCATGGTGGATGGGATCATCGAGCGCGTGCATGGTGTCCATTATCCGCGCCGGACCCGACAGATGCAGATCCTCGCCCGCGCCGCCAAGTTCGGCCGCGTTCGCCTGCACTGTGAAGGCGGTCGCGGGTATGACAAAGACTGCCGGGATCTCGTCGCTCGAAAACTCATGAAGTTCGAGCGGGTGGCTTATGGAAAAGGCTTCGGGGGCTGCAACTACGATCTGCGCCGGTCGCAGCTGGTGCTGACCGAGAAGGGGCGCAAGGCGCTTGAAGACGGAAGGATCACGGCATGACCGGTAGGCAGACCAAGTCCGGCTCGTGGGAGCCGCGCATCGATGCGGCGGCCAACCGCTGGGTCGTGCAGAACATGCGAACCCTGGAGGTGGCGCAGACCGCACCGCGCGGGAAGGGCGGCACCATGGATAGGCGGTTCAAGGATCAGGGCGCGGCCCAGGCCGCCGCCGACAAGCTGAACGCTGCCGAGTTGCCGCCCCTGGACTACAAGGCCATCGCCATCTGGGCCCTCGGTCCCGGCACGAGTGCCTCGTCCAAGTGCCTGGCATCGTACCTGATGGGACTGGAGACCAACGGCTCTTACCCGACCGGGGATGGTGGCTTCGCAAGCTGTGAGCGGCTGCTCTCGACGGTGCCCGGGCTGCGCCAGCGTCTTGCGGAGATGGCCAGCTGCAATCGCTACTGGGCGGCTCTCGTGCCGCGCTGGGAGGAGATCCGCGAGGCGCGCGACAAGCAGGCGCTGATCGAGGAGATCGTGAAGCCCCTCCGGGAGGGAGAGCCGTTCAACTTGAAGCGCCCGAAGTTCCCCGCCGAAAGCCCGGCCCGGGCCTGATCCTCGGCGCTGGGCGGCCAGTCTTGCCCAGCGCGCTCACATGCGGGGAGCGGCCGCCTGGCAGGGCTCTGGGTCGCGGCAGTAGCCCTCGACGATGGTGACCTGGTCGAGATCCCACACCGCGTAGGAGTCGGTCTTCTCGCGCCCCTCCCAGGCGTTCTCGTACACGATCGCATCGTAGCCCTCGGCGCGGGCCCGCTCGATCTCGCGGATCCAGCTGAGGTCGGTCATCGGGTCCGGGATGCGCTTGGCGTTCTCGATCGCCAGCTCCACCCGGATGATCCGGCCGCGCCAGCCGTTGACCTCCGGCCGCCGGGCGAACTCCTCGGGCCGCATCCCGCCCAGCGCCATGGAGGCGACATGCGCAGCCTGGTCGAAGCTGCCAAAATGCACGCCGGCTGGTGACGGACGGAAGGCGTCGAAGTCGACAGCCGTGCCGTGGAAGGCGACGATCGTCATGGCGCTCTCTTACTGTCGGTCATGATGCGCGTGATCGCGCGCTGCGTCGTGAAGCAATGTTCCAGTACGCCTATGAGCTGTTCGTTTCCGCCGCTGTTGCGGGGGATGTTCAAGTCGAGATCGACGCCGTCGCCTGTCTCGTCCAGGATCATGAGCGCCAGGTCAAACGTGGGTTCCTTGCCGCTGTCGTCGTCGAAGTAACCGAAGGTGACCGAGAACTCGGCATCGGAGCCTTCCGGCGAGACCGAGTACGGCTTCTCTTTGATGATCGCATCGAACATCGCTTCAGCCTCATCGGCATCGAGCGTGATCACAACGTTATCGTTTCCCTCCGCCACGAGGTGAACGACCATCCGGTCCTTCTCGTAATCCATATGTGAAATGGCGATCAGCGGATTTTCCACCGGCTTGGTGATGATGACTGCTGTCTTGGCGCTATGGGAGATCTGCATGTCGTGGCCTTTCGGGTGCGATCCGATCGCGGTTTCAGGGAGAGGGGGCCTTCTCCAGCTCCTGCCGGAGCCCGATGTTATGATCAAGAACGCTCATGATCGTGCTGAACCCGTGCGAGCTAGGGGAGTATGCGATCTTGGATGACCCAGGGCCTGCACCAGGGATGCTGTCGCCCCATTCCGGCGACCGAAGCCCGTAGATGAGGACGACGTATTCGTCGAGGTACGGCTTGCCCTCGTTGTCCCGGTGGGTCTCCAGGTAGCCCTGCAGGCTCATCTCCTTGTCGTCGGACTGGATCACGCACTTCTCGCCCGTCTGCATGGCGTCGAAGAGGTGCTGCACATTGTCGGCGTTGAGCGTCATCATGCCGCCGGTGCCATGGGCATCCTCCGGGCTGGTTGCCTTCATGCGGGCGAGATGGACGACCGGCTGCCCGGCGTTGTCAGCGGTGGAGATGAGCAGAAGATCCTGCTCAAGCATCTCGATCTTGGTGTCTTGGTGAATACGCATGGTGTCCTCTGTCTGCTTGCTTACGGCGCCGGCGCCGCCTTGAGTTTTTGATCGAGGTCCACGCAGTGCTGCAGGATCTCCTTGATGTTGTCGAGGTAGTGGCCATCCTCGAAGTACCCGCCGAAGACCCTTTCGCCCCAGTCGTTCCCTGCCTTGATCTCCTGCACTTCAATATCGAAGCCTTCGGTGTAGGGATCGCCCGAATTGCTGCGGCTGGCGGTGAGGCAAACCTCGCCGGCAGTCGCCTTGAATCTGTTGCCCCAGGTCTCGGACTTGGCGTTCAGGCGTTCGAGGAAGCGGCCGGCATCATCTGCGTCGATCTCGACGACGCAGATGTCCTCGTCAAACCAGGAGGAGGTGCGGATGATCTGTACGCGGGCCTCGCCCCCTCGCTGGAAGCTCGCAAAGGTGTAGCTGTCGTGATGAGCGTCCGTGACGCCCGTGGCTTTGGCATTGCGGAACACGTCCATTGGATACCTCTTGAGTTCATGAAAGGGCGCCGTGCCCTTCGAAGGAGGCCGACTGCGGCTCAGGGTGTCGGCGCCGCCTTGAGCTTCTGGTCGAGATCCACGCAGTGCTGCAGGACCTCCATGATGCTGTCGAGGTGGTAGCCATCCTCGAAGTAGCCGCCGAAGATCCTATCGCCCCAGTCGTTTCCGGCCTCGATTTCCGACACCTCGATCTCGAAGCCTTCACTGTAGGGGTCGCCGGAATTGCGACGGAGGGCGGTCAGGTGGATCTCGCCTGCTGCCGTCTTGAAGCTGTCTTCCCAGCTCTTCGCTTTCAGGCAATCGAGCAGTCGACCGGCATCCTCCGCGCTGATTTCGACGGCGCAGAGGTCCGAGGCGCCTCTGGAGTAGGTGCCGATGAACTGGAGGCGCGCCTCATCGCCTCGCTGGAAGCCGATGGCAGTGTAGCTTTCACCATTGTCGTCTTTGACGGTCGCGGCCTGGGAATTGCGGAGTACGTCCATTGAGCACCTCATGATTTCATGAAGAGGTGGGGGCGGGCCTGCACGAGGCAAGCGCGGTCTGCGGCCTATCGCAGACCGGCAGCACGCTCGCGCCTGGTGATCTTGCCATGGGCATGCAGGACCGCGTCCTGGATCCAGCCGGTCCGCATCTTGTGCCAGCGGACGCCGGTGCTGCGATCCGGCACGAACTCCTCGCCATCGGCGGCGCTCATGTAGGCCGCGCTCGCGAAGACCGGGTCGCGCCCCAGGATGATCCGGGCATCGCCTTCGGAGAAGATCGGTACCGCCATGGCATCCGCCGCCGGCAGGCAGTTCCCCGGCTTGACCACCATCAGGTTGAAGCTCGTCTCCGACATGCGCGCGTCGCAGTAGCCGCCCACCACCAGGTATTCCTGGTCACGGCCATTGGCGTCGCGCATGGAGATCTTGTCGTGGTAGCGTCGGCGCGGGCTCTCGCCCAGCAGGGCATCGACGATCTCGATGGGCAGGAAGCTCTGGAACTGCTCCGGAGGGAGGGCGGTCGCGATGTTCGTCCGCCAGTTGGAGATCTCGAGGCGGACCTGCAGATCCTCGTAGGGCTTCTGCACGCGCGGCTGGATTGCCTCGTCGACCAGGTAGTGCCATTCGACCCTGCCGATGTCGCAATCGAACTCCGTATGCGCGAGAAGGGAGTGACGCAGGCGATGGCCATGGCGCTCGGTTGCGGCCTTCTCGGTGAGCGGGATGCGGCGATGGGAGGGGGCGGGAAGGGCTTGCTGCATGGCGTCCTCTTACGGCTTGGCGCCGGCGGCGGACTTGAGCTTGTGGTCGAGCTCGAGACAGCTCTCGAAGATGTCCTGGATCATGTGGATGTGGTGACCATCCTCGAAGAAGCCGCCGAAGATGTGCCCCGTGCCCGGCTTCTCGACTCCGATCTCGAAGCCTTCGACATCCGGGTTGTCACGCTTCGACCGGTAGACGCTGAGGCGATACTCGCCCTCGGGGCTGTCGTAGCCGTCCCCGAAATCCTCGCCATCGAGCGCCTCCACGACGCCGATAGCTTCCCGGGCGGAGATCTCCACCATGGCCGGGAGGCGGTCGCTATGGGTCTCCCCTCCGGTGAACAGGACCACGGCCTCGCCGTCACGCTCGAAGCTGGCGAAGGTGTAGATGTGGCCGCCGCTCTTGATATGGGCAACCTTAGAATTCTGCAGCGCCTTCATGAAATCATCCTTCTGATTGCCCGGAGAGGTATCAATCAAAGGATGGAGCGAAATGCGTCATGGATACAAGCCCAGATTTACCGGACTTGATCGGGTCACAGCATCATGGCGGCGTTGAGCATCATGGATATATTGCGATCTTCTTGGGCTGCCGGTCTCAGGGTAGATCCATGCTGGAAGACGGCCAGGAGGCTCGTGAGATCCCTCTCGTAATAGAAGAAGACGTTCAGCAGGATGTGCTCTGTCTTTAGATCGGTGATCAGGAACTCGAAGCCCTCTTGGCCGTCACGCTCGGCCGCTTCCACGACGAGATCGACGTCCTGGTTGCGCGCCACGAAGGGCATGCCGCGCTGCCCTCTTAGGTTGTGCGGCCGGGTCATGTAGGAGACCAGGTCCGTGCAGTCCTTCGGGCTGAGATGCACGACCGCAGAAGGAAGCAAGCTGCCTGGCTCGGAGGCTTCCCGGCCGAACGTGATGGTGGGCCGACCGTCATCGGCATGGCTCAAGGCGAAGATCGTTTCTTCCCAACAGGAGCGCAGAATTGCCACTTGGCAGGATGGAACAGACATTACGAGAAACCTCTCAACACACGCTCCCGATTGTGCACATTGTTTCGAGTCTGAGAAGGAAAAACTTCTCCCACAGGGGGAGGTTATCCTGCCTTCGCGCAGCCTGCAGAGGTGTCAGCGCAGGATACTTCATCCATGTTGACTATCATTCATGGGGGCTAGTCATCGACGCAAATTGGCTACGACCTTGGCACTAGGTCACATTCTCATTTGTGAGGCCAAGGCCTGCCGCGCACCCGCTGCCCGGGATCATCCAAAGGGAGTGTGCGTCAGATCGCATCTTTTTTTCGGCTGTGTCGATCCGCTCGGGTCTGGGCCTCGAGGGCTTCCTGTCGCCTGGATGTGAATGACCGGCCCCGCTCCGGTAGGTTGATGCGTCCGGCCGGGCGCCGGGGCTGCTGCGACGGCGGGTGCAGCTCAGGCTTGCATTCGATCCGGCTGTCCCGGTCGCCGCTGTCGGCTGTCAGCAGATAGCGCGGATCAGCCGAACCATGCGCTCGGCGATCCAGAACAGGGCAATCAGGGCCATGGCGAGCACGCTGTATCGGCCGACGGTGTCAAAGGTGAAGTCGAGCAGTCCGAAGGCCACCATCCAGCTATAGGACAGGCCATCGACCTCGGCGCTGATCATGGCGCCCAGCCAGAAGCCGCCCAGAATGAGCAGCGCCGGAACGAGGAGGGCGTGGAGCGCGCGCCAAGTGCCAGCCTCCAAGCGAGACAGGGAGACTGGATTTCCGACGCGGCCTGCCGCCCGAAGATCGGTGATCTGGTCGATGCTCATGCCGTCTCTCCATCGTTCTTCGCGGTGGCGTTCTTCAGGGCCCGCCGCGCCTGCGCCCGGGTCGCGCCGGTATCCTTCATCAGCTTCGAGACGGCGCGCCCCGTGGCTCGGCGATCGGCCTCGTCGCGCAGCATGGCGGCGACCCGTCCCAGGCGATCCTTGAGCTCGCCATCGCCCTCGTAGCCATCCTCGAGCCACTCGATCGCGGCCTCCAGATCCTCGGCAGATACGCGCTCTCGTGTCATGTGAGCCTCTCCTCGTGCTGGGCGGCGCTCACCGCGCCTCGGGGCCTTCCTCGGTCACCCCACCGCCAGCCTCCGTGCGGAAGACGGTCAGCAGGGTGTCATGGGAAGGCATGGCGGTCACGTGGATCTCGCCCACGGCCTCGGGGTGGTCGGCGAGGTGCTGGCGTGCGCGCTGCAACGCCCGATCCTTCTTCGCTTCGCCTTCCGAGAGGGTGGGCAGGTTGCCGTCGCCGGTCTGGATCAGGAAACTCATGGTTCAGGCCCTCTGGTCTTCGGTGTGGGCGGTGCCGCCGAAATTCAGGAGGTTGTAGTAGTCCCGAAGCTCCTGCTCGCCACCGTCCTTCACGGTGTAGGAGGGGAAGTGGCGGGTCTTGAACTCACGCTGATCGACCACGGTCAGCTCGGACCAGCGATAGCCGAAGACCGGGAACTCGTCTTCGAGATACTGTTGGATCGCATGGAGGCGCTGCTGGCCGTCGATGAGGAGGCCGTCGAGCTCCGGCTCGGCGTGGTTCTGGTAGAAGGAGAAGGTGCCGATCGGGATGCCCTTCCAGACGCTCTCGAGAAAGCGGATCGACTGCGCCCGGGTCCATACGAGGTCTCGCTGCCATTCCGGAACCGGGAAGCCCATGATGGTGCGCAGGCCCTTCGGGTTCGGAAAGTCGGAGTGGCCCTCCAGGTGCTCCTCATAGCGCACCATGGGGTTCCGCATCGAGGTCTGCACGTATTCGCCCAGATCCAGCTTCGGGGGCATCAACCGCTCGGTCATCATGAAATCTCCTATATCGGCACCGCTCGGCGCCTCAGTCATGACAACATTACAGGAGGCATGAATAGAGGCAAGCCTATTCTTGGCTACTGTTCGAGTGCCAAAGGAGGCAGCATTTAAGGCGCCGGGTGGCTCTCGGCCTCTGCTAGCCGCCGCATCCGGTCGCCCCAGCCTTCGCTGTCGGCATAACGGACGAGGGCGGCCTTGCCGGTGTCGGTGAGGGCGGTGCCGTCCTCCCTGACCCAGCCTTTCTTGATCATGCGCTCCACCCTCCGCTCGGGCTTGTCGTGGTTGGAGCTCTTCGGAAGATCCCAGCCCAGCCAGATCGCTTGCGCCGTGATGGCCTCCTGGAACGTCATGGGGGCGGGCTCCTGTACCTCCGCGAGAGCTTCCTCGCCCTTCTTGGTGAGATAGAGGCCGGCGGGGTAGTGGATGCCTGCTGGATCCGCGTTGTAGTCTGTCACGCCTGGCCTGTACTCGATCAGCTCGTCGAGGAGGAGACGGTCGAACATCTGGGCGGTTGGAACGCCTACGCGATCGTAGCGGCAGCCCGCCTTGATCCACTCGAGAGCGGCCTTGCGTTTGGGTGTCATGAGATCTTCCCCGAGGCAATTCATGAAAACCGGTGTGCCAAGGGTAGATGGGCGCCGGCCATGAGGCAAGCGCCGTCGCTTGCGGCTCGCCCTCCTTAGAAGCGCGGGCCGGGCGTGGGGTCTACCTCAGGTGCGGAGCTGTCGCGGAGCTGCTGGTCGCCGACGTGACTGCGCACCTCGTCGGCCGTCAGCTTGGTGTAGGGGGTGCCCTTGTAGGTGAAGTCGCCCTCTTCCTTGCAAGCCTCGAAGGCCTTCTGCATCTCGATCGGCAGGTTGCCAGTGCGAATGACGCATTCGTCGGTGAGCGTCATGACTGAGGGTAGGGCGTAGTGGGCGGCATGGGCATCTTCCCGCACGAATAGGATCTGCAGTTCGCCCATCTCGTTCTTGAGCCCGCCCAGGGCCAGGAAGGTTGCCGCATGACCCTCGCGGCCGACGATCTCGAACTCGCAGATGATCTGCTCGGCCAGGCGGCGCAGCTCATAGACCCGCACGGCACCCGGGTTGGCCTCGTTGTAGGAGGCCTTCATCTCGTCGATGTCGTCGCCCGTGATGACGACCAGGTCGAGCTCGTTCGGATCCCAGAGCACGAAGCTACCCGCAGCAGTACCGGCGATCTGCTTCAGCAGGTCGGACGCCTCCTGCTCGAAGACTTCGCGGGCCGCGATGCGCATGTGGTAATGGCTGTCGATCTGGTCGGTCATGGGCGTCCTCTCGCGATGCTATGGCGCCGGTCCGGCCGGCGTGGGTGCGGGCAGAGGATATGCAAGATCGATGCAAAGCACCTGCTCGCCGCGCTGGGCGGCGGCCGCAACGTGGTGGTAGCCGTCCAGCAGGGTCATCCCGTGGCGCACGACGATCCGATCTGCATCGAATTCCTTGGCCTTGGAGGCGACCAGCTCGATCTGCCAGTCCTCAGCATGGTCGTGAAAGACATCCAGAACCGGGGTGATGTCATCCTTGGTCAGCAGGTCGGAAAACTGCTCCGGGCTCAGGATGGTGACCTCGAAGACCTGGTCGCGCCAGTCCTCGTACAGCCAGGGACAAAGGGTCTCCTCGTGCTCTTCGTCATCGAAGTCATCGAGCTCGTCGGGCTCGTAAATGTCGGCCAGGGCGATCAGGCGGCTCATGGTGCGAAACTGGCTCCCGCGATTTCCGGCTCGGCATCCATGCCCAGCGTGGTGCGAACTTGTTCTTGCAGCTGCTCGTAGGCGGCCCGCTGTTCTTCATGATGCCACCAGGAGCCGCGCGCGTCGCCTTCCCAGTTGCGCATCATACCGAGCAGTGATCTGACCCGATCCGGGCGCTCATGCCGCTCGCAGCCCTCGTAGGGCGCGCTGCCGGTCGGGGCGATGATGACCTCCTCCAGTCCGAACTGGTCGGCGGTCAGATCGAGTTGGCCATGTTCGGGATGCTCGAGCCACCAGTGCGGCGAGCTGGGCGCATCCCGGGCGATCACGTAGCCGGGTGGGGTGATCATGCCGCCCCTCAGGACGTCGCCACTTACGATGGTCCAGCCATCCTGCCCAAGGCCCTCCAGGAGGCGCTTCGCGAACAGACTGGTGTGCCGGCACATGGCGGACGAAAGCGGGGTAGGCATCTCCTTGGCGCGCCCCCATTTCAGGTCGCTCTCGTGCAACCTGATCCAGAGGGGCTCGAGATAGGCCCTGATGATGTGGCCAATCTGGCGGAGTTCGTCGTCGTTCATGAGATCACGGCCCCGGCGTTGGGGTGGGCGCCACCCACAGGTCGTCGACCAGCTCGGTGCTCATGTCCCGGTCGCCGTCCCAGAGGACGAAGACGGCGTCGCGATCGGGGTTCTCGTCGTCGGTCGTCCAGCCTTTGATGGTGCCTTGGGTGTCGCCCATGAAATCGGTCACGCGGCCTTCGGTGGCGACCATCTGCTGGGCTTCGTCATGCGTCATGGCTGCATCCTTTCACAGGCGTGGCGCGGCCGCCGAGGCGAAGCGATCCGGCCGCTTCTCCTTCGGACGCGATTTCAGGCACCAATGTGGGTCGTCATCGAGAACCTCGAGCGTGAAGACATATCGATTGGGGTTCTCTTTTTTCTCGAACATGCCCCATTGCTCGACGTTGCTTAGGACCATCTGTGGCGGGGTGTGCACCTTGAGGCTGTGGCGCCGACCCATCCTTGGATTCCACGAGATGGTCACGAAGGGCAGGTGCGTCTCGTCCTCGGGGAGCGGGCACGGCTTCGCCACCTCCGGAATCGGCCTGACACGGGCGATGAAGGCCGTAGGGCATTCCGGCAGGATCACTTCCAGCTGCGCCTGGGCCTCGTCCTGTGTTGGGAGAGGGCCATCCAGCAGCATCAGGTAGGGACGCCGGTGGCAATCGCAGACGAGGTAGGCGGGGTCGTTCAGCGTTTCGAGATCCATGAAATGGCTCCGTGGGGCAGAATTCAAAGGCCGGGGGTTGGGGATGTCGTCACCCCGAACTTCTCGCCCAGCTCCAGGATGATTTCTGCGTCTGCAGGGGTAAGGAAGAATTCCGGATCATCGCCGACATCCTCCGGGGTCAGATATGCCTTCCCACCACGCTCTTGAACGTGAGCCGCATAGCGGCCGATCAGGTCGCTCACGTTGCGCACGTCAGATGCCACGTTTTCGAGTAGCTCTCCCAGCTTGTCGATGGCTTGGGCTGCCTCCTTGGACAGTTCGCTGCCTTCGGCTTGCAGGCGGTTCTTCAGATCGATGATATCCATGGCGCAGGTCTCCTTGAAGGGTGTGTCCGCGATATGGCCCGCCCGACGCAAGGGAGCGCGATGCTACGGCCGAGGAGCGCCCTGCACCCGGGCTTCGCCCTCGTACATGATCCCATCGAAGCGGCGCAGCTCCTCGGCGGTCAGTCGGCGCATCTCTCCACGCCTATAGGTTAGCTCGTCACCTGGCTCGGTATTCCAGACGAGCTTCGCGAGCTTCGGGCTCACATCGTTCACGGCCACGATGCGGTCCTCGTCGGCCTTGACCCACACGTAGGGCCGCTCGACCTCGGAAGGGCTGCGCAGGAACGCCGCCGCGCCGACGTGCACCACGGCGATCCGAAGCGACCCGTTGGCCTTCTCGACGCCGCCGCAGACGAGGTAGTCGGTGAACTTGTCGGCGCTCGAGTGCTTCCAGGTGATGGTAGCGGCGTGCGGCGTGTTGTGCGGCTGTACGCCTTCTTCTTCGATCGTCAGCACGTACTCCAGGGAGGGCGGCACGTCCTCGGGGTTGAGCGGGCCATGTTCGCGCCAGTGGTCGACCCGATGCTTCATGCGGCCGTCCTTGGCGTAGATGGCGATATTGATGTCGTTCGTGCTGCGCCCGTCTGCATCTCGGTCCGCCTCGAAGGCATAGAACCACTGGAGCCGGTTCGGATCGAGCGTCGGCCGGCTCGCCCGGGCGAACTTCTTGGCGAAGGCGGCGACGATCTCCATCGCGGCCTCGGGGAAGTGGTCTTGGACTTCGGTGAATGTCGTCTGCAGGTCGGACATGGGGTCTCCGTTGCGGATGGGGGCGGTTGCCGAGAGTGCAGGCCGCGACGGAGGCCGCCGGTCAGCGCAACTTCTTGTAGGCCAGGAAGCGGCCCTTCTTGTAGCGGCCTTCTTCGTTCTTCTCGCGCTTGCGCCGCAGCAGCCAGCTCCAGGCGAAGCAGACGCCGGCCAGAAGGAACAGCAGGGCTACGATCGCGAACATGGCGCCGTAGGACCACTGGTAGGCCTTATGCGCGGCCTCGAAGTCGCCGAACAGGAACAGGAAGAAGGCGACCACCCCGCCCAGCGCCGGGATCGTCCAGAGCAGGTCCATGGTGGTCTTGAACTTCTCGCGGCGGGTGCGTCCGAACGGCATGGGGGGTCCGATCTATATGTGTCAGCGTTTCTTGGCGATCCAGGTGCGCGCCGTTGCCAAGACGACGATCATGAGAACCATGTAGGCGAAGGTGCTCTTAACCAGTGTCCAGGCCCAGGAGAAAGCCCAGTCGCGCCGGGCGAAGTCTTCCGTCACATGGCCATAGAGGCCGAGTAGGAGCATCATGAAGACACCGAACAGGAAACAACCAAGGAGTGTCATCGCGAAGTCGCGGGCCATTCCAAGTTTGAACTTCTGCATCTCGTTCATGAAATTCTCCGTGCCTCAGGCGTCGCCAAAAATCTTGACGAGAAGCCGCTCGAAAGACCAGCCGATTACGACCGAATAGATGCCGGCGAGACCAGTTGCGACCGCGTAGGCATTCCACATGGTGATGGTCTGCAGGTCCACCTCTGCGCCCAGCGCCCGGGCGGCGCTTTGGAACAGGGTCGGCATCCACAGGGCCGCGATGGGCAGAAGTGATGCCGTCGCGAAGAGCAGGCCGCCCGTCTGGCAGACGCGGAGATACCGGCGCACCGGGTGGGATTTCTGCAGGCCCGTGGGGCGTGAACTATCATGGTGTGTCATGAGACAACCTTAAGGATAGAGCCGCCTTCGGTCAAGGAGATGTTGGCGTTTCTCGGGACTTAGACGGATGCGAGAAGGGGTCGGATCACGCGCTTGTAGGCGCCGAGGATGCCCTCGAGGACGAAGCAGGCGATCCCGCCCAGCGCAGCCTTGTCGCACAGATCTCTGGGCGTGATGTCGGGCCAGTGTCCCTGCAGCACAGAGATCATGCCGCTCGAGATCCCCGGGACGAGCGAGAGAACGGCCACTGCCAGGAAGCCGGCACCCATGGTCAGAAGGAAGACCCGCATGCCCCACAGAAGGTGGCCTCGAACTTCTCGGGGCAGGCGGTCAAGCATCCATGGTCTCGTCTGTTAGGTCATGGATAGCACTATGGATAGATGGTGGCAGCGTCAAGAAAGTAAGCCTTATGAGCGAGCTCGTATGCCTATATTCTTGACATGCGGGTTGGTTTGTTGCATGAGGGGGGATGCCGGTTCCCATCTATCATGAGATCCTTGAAGTCGATGGCGTGGCTTACGACCTGAGACACTTGGACGCCTTCAAGGTGTCTTTGCCTGGCAAGGGCAGGGAGGCAGGAAGTGATCTGTCAGTCCGTGTAGCATTCTCATGTCATGTCTATACAGATAGGGCGGAGCATGGTCAGGCTCATCACATGACAGACCATCACGGCACCCGCAGGGCGTTCAGCAGCGATCGCTACGAGATGTCGCTACAACTGCCCAACATCTTGGAGCAACGTGTTCGGGGCAACGCCTTGGCTTTCGAGGCTAAGTCGGCCGGGGGGCAGAAGAACATCATCATCCTCGAAACCGAAAAGGGTCGCACATGGACCCTGGTGTTCTGCTTCTCGCCAACGGGCGAGCCTAGCGA
>Ga0098074_1001022_pt1 | contig 15811 bp, 9 predicted proteins | sample 32_taG_FD_75064 | JGI IMG/M metagenome (GOLD analysis project Ga0098074, IMG submission 75064) | Marine viral communities from the Gulf of Mexico - 32_GoM_OMZ_CsCl metaG | ecosystem: Environmental > Aquatic > Marine > Oceanic | place: Atlantic Ocean: Gulf of Mexico | collected 2015-07-12
ATCGACAACCTGGGCAACCGCCGGGTCCGTTCGGTCGGCGAACTGCTGGAGAACCAGTACCGCGTCGGCCTGCTGCGGATGGAGCGCGCCATCAAGGAGCGCATGTCCTCGGTCGATATCGACACGGTCATGCCGCACGACCTGATCAACGCCAAGCCGGCCGCCGCGGCCGTGCGCGAGTTCTTCGGCTCGTCGCAGCTGTCGCAGTTCATGGACCAGACCAACCCGCTGTCGGAAATCACCCACAAGCGTCGCCTGTCGGCGCTTGGGCCGGGCGGTCTGACGCGTGAGCGCGCGGGCTTCGAAGTCCGTGACGTGCACCCGACCCACTATGGCCGGATCTGCCCGATTGAAACGCCGGAAGGCCCGAACATCGGCCTGATCAACTCGCTGGCCACCCATGCCCGGGTGAACAAGTACGGCTTCATCGAAAGCCCCTACCGTCGCATCAAGGACGGCAAGGCCACCGACGACGTCGTCTACATTTCGGCGATGGAAGAGGCCAAGCACGTCATCGCCCAGGCCAATATCGAGCTGAAGTCCGGCGAGATCGTTGAAGATCTGGTCCCGGGCCGGGTCAACGGGGAATCGCAGCTGCTGCCCAAGGCCGACGTCGACATGATGGACGTGTCGCCGAAGCAGGTCGTGTCGGTCGCTGCCGCCCTGATCCCCTTCCTCGAGAACGATGACGCCAACCGCGCGCTGATGGGCGCCAACATGCAACGTCAGGCCGTGCCGCTGGTGCAGTCCGACGCGCCGCTGGTCGGCACGGGCATGGAGGCGGTCGTGGCCGTCGACTCCGGCGCCGTCGTGGTCGCCAAGCGGGACGGTATCGTCGAGCAGATCGACGGCACCCGGATCGTGGTGCGCGCCACCAACGAGGCCGATGCCGGTCGTTCGGGCGTCGACATCTATCGCCTGTCCAAGTTCCAGCGTTCGAACCAGTCGACCTGCATCAACCAGCGCCCGATCGTGCGCGTGGGTGACGAGGTCAAGGTCGGTGACGTGATCGCGGACGGTCCCTCGACCGACCTCGGCGAACTGGCGCTGGGCCGTAACGCCCTCGTCGCCTTCATGCCGTGGAATGGCTACAACTTCGAGGACTCGATCCTGATCTCGGAGCGCATCGTGCGCGACGACGTCTTCACCTCGATCCACCTCGAAGAGTTCGAGGTCATGGCCCGCGACACCAAGCTGGGGCCGGAAGAAATCACCCGCGACATCCCGAACGTCGGTGAGGAAGCCCTGCGCAACCTCGACGAGGCGGGCATCGTCGCCATCGGTGCCGAGGTCCAGCCGGGCGACATCCTGTGCGGCAAGGTCACGCCCAAGGGCGAAAGCCCGATGACCCCGGAAGAGAAGCTGCTGCGCGCCATCTTCGGCGAAAAGGCTTCGGACGTGCGCGACACCTCGCTGCGCCTGCCGCCCGGCGTTGCCGGCACAGTGGTCGATGTGCGGGTGTTCAACCGTCACGGCGTCGACAAGGACGAGCGCGCGGTCGCCATTGAACGCGCCGAGATCGAGCGTCTGGGCAAGGACCGTGACGACGAGCTGGCCATCCTGGAACGCAACGTCTACGGCCGCCTGAAGCCCCTGCTGCTGGGCAAGAAGGCCGTTTCGGGTCCGAAGGGCCTGGGCCGTGGTGAGGTCACCGAGGACAAGCTGGGCGAACTGTCGCGCGGCCTGTGGTGGCAGATCGCTCTCGACGACGAAAAGGCCATGGGCGAGCTCGAGGCCATGAAGAAGCAGTTCGAGGACGCCCGCAAGGCGCTCGACCGCCGCTTCGAGGACAAGGTCGAGAAGCTGCAACGCGGTGACGAACTGCCCCCGGGCGTGATGAAGATGGTCAAGGTCTTCGTGGCCGTGAAGCGCAAGCTTCAGCCCGGCGACAAGATGGCCGGCCGTCACGGCAACAAGGGCGTCATCTCCAAGATCCTGCCGATCGAGGACATGCCCTACCTCGAGGACGGAACCTCGGTCGACATCGTGCTGAACCCGCTCGGCGTGCCCTCGCGCATGAACATCGGCCAGATCTTCGAAACGCACCTGGGCTGGGCGGCCGCGGGCCTCGGCAAGCAGATCGCCGGCCTGCTGGATGACTGGCAGCACGGCGGTCAAAAGAAGGCCCTGATCGAACGCCTGACGGACATCTACGGCAAGGAAACCCCGCTGCCGGACGATGAAGAGGACCTGATCGAACTGGCCCGGAACCTGTCGAAGGGCGTGCCCTTCGCCACGCCGGTGTTCGATGGAGCCAACATCGGCGACATCGAGCGTCTGCTGGTCGAGGCCGGTCTGGAGAAGTCGGGACAGTCGATCCTGTATGACGGCCAGACGGGCGACCGCTTCAAGCGTCCGGTTACGGTCGGCTACATCTATATGCTGAAGCTGCACCACCTGGTGGACGACAAGATCCACGCCCGCTCGATCGGCCCGTACTCGCTGGTCACCCAGCAGCCGCTGGGCGGCAAGGCGCAGTTTGGCGGCCAGCGCTTCGGCGAGATGGAGGTCTGGGCGCTGGAAGCTTATGGCGCTGCCTACACCCTGCAGGAGATGCTGACGGTCAAGTCTGACGACGTGGCCGGTCGCACCAAGGTCTATGAAGCCATCGTCCGCGGCGATGACAGCTTCGAGGCCGGCATTCCCGAGAGCTTCAACGTGCTCATCAAGGAAATGCGCTCGCTGGGTCTGAACGTGGAGCTGGAGAATTCGTGAGTGACGAGTGACGAGTGACGTGTGGCGAGCCAGCCTCGCCCGCGTCCTCCAGTCACTCCTCGCCACTCACCATTCGCCACTCGCCACCAATCGTTTTCGCGGCATGAGCCGCAGCTAAGGAACTGAGATGAACCAGGACGTCCTGAACATCTTCAACCCGGTCCCGGTCACCCCGACCTTCGACCAGATCAAGATCGCACTGGCCTCGCCGGAGAAGATCCGGTCGTGGTCGTTCGGCGAGATCAAGAAGCCGGAAACCATCAACTACCGTACGTTCAAGCCCGAGCGCGACGGCCTGTTCTGCGCCCGTATCTTTGGCCCGACCAAGGACTACGAATGCCTGTGCGGCAAGTACAAGCGCATGAAGTACAAGGGCATTATCTGCGAGAAGTGCGGCGTGGAGGTCACCCTGGCCCGCGTTCGTCGCGAGCGCATGGGCCACATCGATCTGGCGGCCCCGGTCGCCCACATCTGGTTCCTGAAGTCGCTGCCGTCGCGCATCTCGCTGATGCTCGACATGGCGCTGAAGGACGTCGAGCGTGTCCTGTATTTCGAGAACTACATCGTCACCGAGCCGGGTCTGACCCCGCTGAAGCAGAACCAGCTGCTGACCGAGGACGAATTCTATCGCTATCAGGAAGAGTTCGGCGATGACGGCTTCACCGCCGAGATCGGCGCCGAGGCCGTCCGCAACCTGCTGATGGGCATCGACCTGCACGCCGAGGCCGAGAAGCACCGCGCCGAACTGGCCGACAGCCCCTCGGAAATGAAGGCCAAGAAGGCCTCCAAGCGCCTCAAGCTGATCGAGGCCTTCCTCGAGAGCGGCAACAAGCCCGAGTGGATGGTGCTGACCATCGTGCCGGTCATTCCGCCGGAACTGCGCCCGCTGGTGCCGCTGGACGGTGGCCGCTTCGCCACCTCGGACCTGAACGATCTGTATCGCCGGGTCATCAACCGCAACAACCGCCTGAAGCGCCTGATGGAGCTGCGTGCGCCGGACATCATCATCCGTAACGAAAAGCGGATGCTGCAGGAGTCGGTGGACGCCCTGTTCGACAACGGCCGTCGCGGTCGCGTGATCACGGGGGCCAACAAGCGTCCGCTGAAGTCGCTGGCCGACATGCTCAAGGGCAAGCAGGGCCGCTTCCGCCAGAACCTGCTCGGCAAGCGCGTCGACTACTCGGGCCGTTCGGTCATCGTCGTGGGTCCCGACCTCAAGCTGCACGAGTGCGGCCTGCCCAAGAAGATGGCGCTCGAGCTGTTCAAGCCGTTCATCTATGCGCGTCTGGACGCCAAGGGCCTGTCGGGCACCGTCAAACAGTCCAAGCGCATGGTCGAGCGCGAACAGCCCCAGGTCTGGGACATCCTCGAGGAAGTCATCCGCGAGCACCCCGTCCTGCTGAACCGCGCGCCGACGCTCCACCGTCTGGGCATCCAGGCGTTCGAACCCAAGCTGATCGAGGGCAAGGCCATCCAGCTGCACCCGCTGGTCTGCGCCGCCTTCAACGCCGACTTCGACGGCGACCAGATGGCCGTGCACGTTCCGCTGAGCCTCGAGGCCCAGCTGGAAGCACGCGTCCTCATGATGTCGACCAACAACATCCTGTCGCCCGCCAACGGCAAGCCGATCATCGTGCCCTCGCAGGATATCGTGCTGGGCCTGTACTATCTGTCGCTGGTCAAGGACGGTGAGCCGGGCGAGGGCAAGCTGTTCGCCAACATTGGCGAGATCGATGCCGCGCTTGATGCCGGCGTCGTCAGCCTGCACACCCGCATCAAGGCCCGCTGGACCGAGATGAATGCCGACGGCGAACTGGTCACCCGGGTGATCGATTCCACCCCGGGCCGGATGAAGCTGGGCGCGATCCTGCCGAAGAACCCCAACGTCGGTTACCGGCTGCTGGAAAAGAACCTGACCAAGAAGGAAATCGGCAATCTGATCGACGTGGTCTATCGCCACTGCGGCCAGAAGGCGACGGTGATCTTCGCCGACCAGATGATGGGCCTGGGCTTCCGCGAGGCGGCCAAGGCGGGCATTTCCTTCGGCAAGGACGACATCGTCATTCCGACCAAGAAGCTCGGCATCGTCGACGAGACCCGCACCCAGGTCGAGGAATACGAACAGCAGTACGCTGACGGCCTGATCACCAAGGGCGAGAAGTACAACAAGGTCGTTGACGCCTGGGCCAAGTCCACGGACCGGATCGCCGACGCCATGATGGCCGAAATCGCCCAGCCGCGTGTGCTGGCCGAGGGCGAACGCCCGGACATCAACTCGGTGTTCATGATGGCCAACTCCGGCGCCCGCGGTTCGCAGGCCCAGATGAAGCAGCTGGGCGGCATGCGCGGCCTGATGGCCAAGCCCTCGGGCGAGATCATCGAGACGCCGATCGTGTCGAACTTCAAGGAAGGCCTGACCGTCCTTGAATACTTCAACTCGACCCACGGCGCCCGTAAGGGTCTGGCCGACACCGCGTTGAAGACCGCCAACTCGGGTTATCTGACCCGTCGTCTGGTGGACGTGGCGCAGGACTCGATCGTTACCGAGGAAGACTGCGGCTCGACGCGCGGCATCACCCTGCGCGCTGTGGTCGAGGGCGGTGACGTGCTGGTCTCGCTGGGGCAACGCGTGCTGGGCCGTTACGCGGCCGAGGACATCAAGGAGCCGGGTTCCGACACCGTGCTGCTGCCCGCTGACACCTACCTTCAGGAAGAAGAGATCGAGATCCTGGAAGAGGCCGGCGTGCAGGCGGTCAAGGTCCGTTCGGCCCTGACCTGTGAAGCCGAAGCCGGCATCTGCGGCCACTGCTACGGCCGCGATCTGGCGCGCGGAACCAACGTCAACATCGGCGAAGCGGTGGGCGTCATCGCCGCCCAGTCGATCGGCGAGCCTGGCACCCAGCTGACGATGCGGACCTTCCACATCGGCGGTACCGCCCAGGTGGCCGAGACCTCCTTCATGGAGGCGACCAATGCGGGGACGATCAAGATCACCGGCCCGACCGTCAAGGCGGCGCACGGCGACCTGATGGCCATGAGCCGCAACGTCGTCGTCACCGTGGTCGTGGACGGCAAGGATCGCGAGACCCACAAGGCCCCCTATGGCGCCCGTATCCGGGTGACCGAGGGAGCCGAGGTCACGCGCGGCCAGCGTCTGGCCGAGTGGGACCCCTACACCACCCCGATCCTGACCGAAGTGGGCGGCACCATCCGCTTTGAGGATCTGGTCGAGTCCCTGTCGTTCCGTGAGGAAACCGACGAGGCGACCGGAATCGCCCAGCGGGTCGTGGTCGACTGGCGCGCCAATCCGCGTGGGTCTGACCTGCGTCCGGCCATGGGCGTCACCAGCGGTGATGAATACGCCAAACTGGCTTCGGGCTCTGACGCCCGCTACCTGCTGCCGGTCGGCGCGGTTCTGTCCGTGTCGAACGGGGATGTGGTCAAGCCGGGCGAGATCATCGCCCGCGTCCCGACCGAAGGGGCCAAGACGCGCGACATCACCGGCGGTCTGCCGCGGGTGGCTGAACTGTTTGAGGCCCGTCGTCCCAAGGACTGCGCCGTCATCGCCGAAATGGATGGCCGCGTGGAATTCGGGCGCGACTACAAGAACAAGCGCCGGATCAAGATCACCCCGGAAGTGGATGCCGATGGCAACCAGGCCGAGGCGGTCGAGTTCCTGATCCCGAAGGGCAAGCACATCTCCGTCCACGACGGCGATCTGATCCAGAAGGGCGACTACATCATCGACGGCAACCCGGATCCGCACGATCTGCTGCGCATCCAGGGCGTCGAGGCGCTGGCCGAGTACCTCGTCAACGAGGTGCAGGAGGTCTATCGACTGCAGGGCGTGCCGATCAACGACAAGCACATTGAGGTGATCGTTCGCCAGATGCTGCAGAAGGTCGAAATCCTGGATTCGGGTGAAACCACCCTGATCAAGGGCGACCACGTCGATATCCCCGAGGTCGAGGCCGAGAACGCCAAGGTCCTCAAGCGCAAGGGACGCCCGGCGACCACCCAGCCGGTCCTGCTGGGGATCACCAAGGCCTCGCTGCAGACCCGCAGCTTCATCTCGGCGGCGTCCTTCCAGGAGACCACCCGCGTCCTCACCGACGCCTCGGTCAACGGCAAGGTCGACAATCTGGAAGGCCTGAAGGAGAACGTCATCGTGGGCCGCCTCATCCCGGCGGGTACCGGTGCCTATCTGCGCTCGCTGCAGAAGGTCGCCAACCAGCGCGATGCCGAGCTCACCGACGCTCGCGAGGCGGCGGTCGAGGCCCTGCCGGCCGATCTGGCCGCCGAGCTGGAAGAGACCGAAGGCTGAGTTCAGCCTGAGTGATGAAATGTAACGGGGCGGTGTCGAAAGGCACCGCCCTTCTTCTTACTCCTCGGGCGCGCGGCGCCGGTCACCGAGGCCCTGATCCAGCTGGTCATTGGTGTCCTGGCGGAAACCGGGGTCCAGATGCGCGCCGGGGCAGCCGATGCCGAAGTTGGAGCCGGGGCAGTCGCCGACACCGGTGACGCCGGTGCCGCCCGCCAGCGGTCTGCGACGGCTTCATAGGCCTCCATCTCGCGACGTCCTTCGGCGGCGAACCGGGCGTCGCGGGCGGCATTGCCACTGCCCGAGATGGGTCGGGCCCGCGCCGCCCCCTCATTGAAAGCCTCGTCGCAGAGCGCCTGTTCGGCGGCAGACATCCGGCCGTTTCTGGCATTGCAGCCCACTGTGCTGGTCCGCAGGCTGCGGGCCACACGGGCGCGCTCCTCCTCCGGTCGGGCCAGCCATCGCGGATCGACCAGATCAGAACCGGCCGCCCCGGGCGTGGGTCGGGCCGCCTCGGTTGGGAGGGTGTCCTCATCCTCGTCCTCAGGCCGGGTCAGCAGGTCGCGGGGCAGGGGCATACGATCCGATGGCACAGCGTCGGCCGAGGGTGAGGGCGGGGCGAACCGCGGCGTGCGCGGTGTCTCGCCTTCCAGAAGCGGACGCGGCTCGATCTGGAGATAGACGGGAGGGTAGTAGGGCGGGGTCGCGACGGGAGTGTCGAAGGTGTTCAGGGCCAGCAGGCTCAGGACCACTGCGTGGGCCAGAACCGATCCGGCCACCACCAGCGAGTTGCGGACCCGGGGTCTGGCCGCCGCAGCCGTCATCGCCTTCAGCCGTTCGGATCGGATCACGTGTCGCAGCCTCCCCAGTTGCGAAAGACAAGCGGTCAACCGTGGCCCGCGTGGGGCTGAAATGAGGGCCTATTCGCGACGCAGTGCCTCAATCGGGTCCAGCTGAGCCGCGCGCCAGGCCGGATAAGCCCCGAACACCACGCCGACAAAGGTCGAGAAGCCGATGGCCAGCGGCGCGGCCCAGGCGGGAATAGCGGCCGGCCAGTCTCCGAATTTCGACATCAGTAGCGCACCGCCAACGCCCAGCACCAATCCCAGCAAGCCACCCAGCAGCGACAGGGTGACGGATTCGAGCGCGAACTGGGTCAGCACATCGCTGCGCCGCGCGCCGATGGCCATACGCAGGCCGATTTCACGCGTCCGCTCGGTCACCGACACCAGCATGATGTTCATGATCCCGACCCCGCCGACCAGCAGCGACACCCCGGCCACTGCGGCCAGCAGGATGGTGAAGGTGGCCGTCGAGGACTGCGCCGCCTCCTGAATGGAGGTCAGGTTCTGGACGTTGATATCGTCCTCCTGACCGGGGCGGATCCGGTGCCGGTCGCGCAGCAACTCGGCCACGTCCTGCTCCAGCCGATAGAGGGCGTCCTCGTCGACCGCCTTGACGTAGATCTGGTTGACGCTGTTCCCGCGCGAACCCGAGCCCCGCCCGATGACGCGGCTGCGGGCTGCGTCCAGCGGGATCACGACAATGTCGTCCTGGTCCTGAAAGCCGGACTGGCCCTTGGCCCCCAGCACACCGACGACGGTAAAGGGGATGGGGCCGATCCGCATGCGCTGGCCGACCGGATCGACGCCCTCGCCGAACAGTTCACGGACGACCGTTTGGCCCAGCACGGCGACCTTCCGACCGCTGTCGGCGGCGGCCTGATCGAACATCTGGCCTGATACGATTTCGAGGTCGCGCGCGACCAGATAGTCAGGGGTCACCCCCTCGATCCGGCTGGCCCAGTTCGCGCCGTCAAACACAAGCTGCGCGCCGCCATTGACGGCAGGCGACACGGCCCTGACGCCGTCCAGCGTGCGCATGGCTTCGGCATCGTCGATGGTCAGGCTGGCACCCGAGCCGCCGCCGCCCCGCACGAATCCGCCGCCCGCACCGCGCGGCGCGCCCGGCCGGATGACCAGCATATTGGTGCCGAGGCTGGACAGGGCTTCCTCGACCCGCTGCTGGGCCCCCAGACCGATCGAGGTCATCATGATGACCGCCGCCACGCCGATGACGACCCCCAGCGATGTCAGGGCCGAGCGCATCGGGTGGGCGGCGATCGCGCCCACGGCAAACCGGACCAGCTCAAGCGGGCTCATCGTGCCGCCGGTGGTCAGGGGAGGGCGGCTATCCGACATTGCGGTCGTCCGATACGATATGGCCGTCGCGGAAGGCGATGCGGCGACGGGCGCGGGCCGCGACCTCATTGTCATGGGTGACGATGCACAGCGTCAGGCCCTGACTGTTAAGCTCGTCGAACAGGGCCAGCACCTCCTGACCGGTGGCGGTGTCCAGCGCGCCGGTGGGTTCGTCGGCCAGCAGCAGGTCCGGCGCATTGGACAGCGCCCGCGCGATGGCCACTCGCTGCTGCTGTCCACCCGACATCTGGGTCGGCTTGTTACCCAGCCGGTCGCCCAGACCGACCCGTTCCAGCAGGGCCACGGCGCGGTCCCGCCGCTCGGTCGCCGGGATGCCCGCATAGATCATCGGCAGTTCCACATTCTGCACCGCCGTCAGCCGCGGCAGCAGCTGGAAGGACTGGAAGATGAAGCCGATCCGCCGGTTGCGGAAACTGGCCAGTTCGTCGTCGTCATAGTCGGCCACCGGGTCGTCCTCGAAGCGGTAGTCGCCCGCGGTCGGGCGATCCAGCCCGCCCAGCACATTCATCAGTGTCGACTTGCCCGAACCGGACGGTCCGACGATGGCCACATGCTCGCCGCGACCGATGGTCAGCGACACCCCGCCCAGCGCATGGATGATATTGTCGCCCATGACATAGGTCTTGGTCAGATTCCGGATATCGATCATCGGTCGGCCCTAAAAGCCACGCGGGCCACCGCCACCGCCGGTGACGCGGGCGGCCTGCTGCTGGGCGCGGGCATCGGGCGCACGCGGGCCACCCCCCGTGATGACCTGATCGCCGGCCTTGAGCTCGCCGTCGATGATCTCGGTATAGGAGCCGTCGGTCGCCCCGGTCCGGACGGGCACACGCACCGGCTTACCGTCCCGCAGCACCCAGACCACGCCGCGGTTGCCGCCGCCGGCCAGGCGCAGGCGCTGGGTCTCCATGATCGCCTGCTGGTCCGGGCGCAGCAGCGGTTTGATCTCGTCCAGGGCGGCATTCAGGATCGCCGCCGAGGCCGGATTGCCGCCGCGTTGTCGCTGGCCGCCACCCGCGCCCCGCTGGGCCCGCATGTCCTGCTGGGCCTTCTCAAGGATGGGCATGACGGTGGTCCGCTGGGTGGCGTCCAGCTTCAACTCTTCGACAAGCGTGGTGACGATATTGCCGCGCCCGCCGCCCCGCTGGCGGTTGCCGCCCGACGCCGGTCCGAAGGGCGAGCCGCCGCCCCGGGCCTGACCGGCCTGCTGTTCGGCCAGCACGTCGCCGGGGGTAAAGCGCAGGGCCGCATTGGGCACGCGCAACACATTGCGCTTTTCTTCCAGAATGATGTCGGCATTGGCCGTCATGCCGGGCAGCAGCTTCTCGCCCGGATTGTCGGCCTCAACCACGACCGTATAGGCGACCACGCTCTGTTCAGTGGTGGGCAGCACGCGGATCTGGGTGACCTGTCCGGTGAAATTGTCGTCGGCAAAGGCATCGACGGTGAAGCGCACTGTCTGGCCGACACGGACCGATCCGATATCAGCCTCATCGACCGTGACCAGCGCCTGCACCCGCGACATGTCCTGGGCCAGGGTGAACAGCACGGCGACGTTCAGGCCCGAGGCCACGGTCTGGCCCGGCTCGATCTGGCGGTCGATGACGATGCCGTCGATCGGGGCGGTGATGGTGGTCCGGCCCAGGGTCGCCTGATTGGCGCGTAGCTGGGCCTGTTGCTGGCGCACTTGGGCCCGGGCGCTCTGCTCATTGGCGCGGGCCGTGCGCAGCGAGGCCTCGGCTGTGTCCAGCGCCGCCTGGGCAATGATCTGACGGTCAAACAGGAATTTCTGGCGATCATACTCCGCCTGGGCCAGGGCGACCTGCGCCTGGGCCTGGGCGATGCCCGCCTGGGCCGAGGCGATGGCGGCCAGCGACTGTTCGACCGACGACTGCTGGTTCTGCGGGTCCAGCCGCGCCAGCACCTGACCGCGCCGTACCCGGTCATTGTAGTCGACCAGCACATCGGTCACCTGCCCCGAGATCTGCGAGCCGACCTCGACGGTGACCAGAGCCTCGAGCGTGCCAGACGCCGAGACGCTGCGCACGATCTCGCCGGTGCGGATTTCTTCGGTGCGATAGGGGTCGGCGTCACTGCCACCGCGCAGGAAGAAGAACCAGACCGCAAGCACGGCGATCAGCAGACAGGCGCCGGCCATGATCCAGGTGCGACGATTCCTGCGGCGCGGGCGCGGTTTGGGCGAGGACGGGCCGGTCGAAAGGGTCGAGGTCATGCGGATCGGGTCTCATCGGTCAGTGGGCGCTCGCCGGGGAGCCGGGACGTGAAGGCTTAACGCCGGCAGCCGGCGTTTCCGTCGCAAGCTCAACACGAAACCCGCTGAACCGCAGATGACAGCGATGTCAGTCCCGATGGTAGTAGACGTCGACCGTGCAAGCCCAGTCGTCGTCCCCCTGCCGAGAACAGTCGCAATAGCCGAATTGGGTCACCGACAGGGTGCGCGACGGATCCCGGCTGCCCCGTACCGAGGCGTAGGACAGGTTCCGCACCTGCCGCTCACCGGCCCGTTTGGCATCCTGGCAGGCGGCGGCCCGGCTGTGACCTGTGCCCCAGGCCGACAGCACCTCGGCCATGGCGGGCCCGGCTACTATCAGGCCGACGGCGGCGATCAGGCCGGGAAGGGGGAAGTGCAGGCGGGACATGGCGAGCTCCTTGCTGTGACGATCCGGAGCTGCAGTGTATCGCCGGGGGCCGGGCAGGGGGCTGACCGTCCCTGACGCCCCCTTATGGAAGCTGACAAGAAGGCCCTGCTGCACACCCTTGACCCGAGGGGGCTGTGGGCGTAGAACCCGCGCACTTTTGACGGGGCGGATTCGTCGGCTCCCGAGATCGTGACAATCGAATGCGACGGGCTGTGTCCCGCCGGAATGCCCAAAGCGCGCATTCCGGCTTTTGCGTTTGAGACCAATCCACCCGGGCTACGGCCATCCGGCCGGGTCCAAAAGAAGGCTCCGAGACGCCCCGGCCGACAGGCACACGTCTCCTACATGAAGAGAAAACGGTTCGAATGCCTACGATCAACCAGCTGATCCGCAAGCCCCGCCAGCCCAAGGTCGCCCGGAACAAGGTTCCGGCCCTGAAGGGTTGCCCCCAGCGCCGCGGCGTCTGCACCCGCGTCTACACCACCACCCCGAAGAAGCCGAACTCGGCTCTGCGTAAGGTTGCCAAGGTGCGCCTGACCTCGGGCATCGAGGCGGTGTGCTACATCCCCGGCGAAGGTCACAATCTGCAGGAGCACTCGGTGGTGCTGATCCGCGGCGGCCGCGTGAAGGACCTTCCGGGCGTTCGCTATCACATCCTGCGCGGCGTGCTCGACACGCAAGGCGTCAAGGACCGCAAGCAGCGTCGTTCGCACTATGGCGCCAAGCGTCCGAAGTAAGCCTTCGCGCCCTCCGATACATGCCCGGCTGAGGCCGGACCCCAGACAACCAAGAAGAGCAAGCCATGTCCCGTCGTCACCGCGCCCAGAAGCGTGAAGTCCTGCCGGATCCCAAATTCGGGGATCTGATCGTCACCAAGTTCATGAACTACGTCATGTACGAGGGCAAAAAGGCCGTCGCCGAAAACATCGTCTATGGTGCGTTCGACATCTTGGCCGACAAGAAGAAGGACATGGAGCCGGTCGCGACCTTCCATTCCGCGCTCGATAATGTCGCTCCGGCCGTCGAAGTCCGCTCGCGTCGCGTCGGTGGTGCCACCTATCAGGTGCCGGTCGAGGTTCGCCCCGAGCGCCGTCGCGCCCTGGCCATCCGCTGGCTGGTCAACGCTGCCCGCAAGCGCGGTGAAAACACCATGACGGAAAAACTGGCCGCCGAGCTGCTGGACGCCGCCAACAACCGCGGCACCGCCGTCAAGAAGCGCGAAGACACCCACAAGATGGCCGAAGCCAACCGCGCCTTCAGCCACTATCGCTGGTAGGCGCCTTCAAAGCGTCACCTGCACTGACTATCTGAGGGTTCACGGCGCGGGCGGTTTCAGCTAAATCGCCCGCGCCGCTTATCCGCACAGACCGACTTTCCCGAGGGCGCCCCCCGCGTCCTGATCTCACTTCAAGGCACGTTTCCCATGGCCCGCATCAACAAGATCGAGGACTACCGCAACTTCGGCATCATGGCCCACATCGACGCGGGCAAGACGACGACGACCGAGCGGATCCTGTTTTACACCGGCAAGAACCACAAGATCGGCGAAGTGCACGACGGTGCGGCGACCATGGACTGGATGGACCAGGAGATGGAACGCGGCATCACCATCACCTCGGCCGCCACGACCGCCTTCTGGCGCGAAAAGCGCCTGAACATCATCGACACCCCCGGCCACGTGGACTTCACCATTGAGGTCGAGCGTTCACTGCGCGTCCTCGACGGCGCCGTGACCGTGCTGGACGGCAACGCCGGCGTTGAGCCGCAGACCGAAACTGTCTGGCGTCAGGCCGACAAATACCGCGTGCCCCGCATCGTCTTCGTCAACAAGATGGACAAGATCGGCGCCGACTTCGACAAGTCGGTCGAGTCGATCCGCGACCGTCTCGGCGCCAAGGCCGTGCCGATCCAGTTCCCGATCGGTGCCGAGTCCAACCTGACCGGCCTGGTCGATCTGGTCCGCATGAAGGCCGTGGTCTGGGATAACGACAACCTGGGCGCCAGCTTCCGCGACGAGGAGATCCCCGCCGATCTGGTCGACAAGGCCAATGAGGCTCGTCAGTACCTGATCGACAACGCCGTCGAGCTGGATGACGAGGCGATGGAAGCCTACCTCGAGGGCAATGAGCCGTCGGAAGAGACGATCAAGAAGTGCATCCGCAAGGCCGTGCTGACCGGTGCCTTCTATCCGATCCTGTGTGGCTCGGCCTTCAAGAACAAGGGCGTGCAGACCCTGCTGGACGCCGTGGTGGACTACCTGCCGTCGCCGATCGACATTCCGCCGACCCCGGGCATCGACTTCAAGACGGAAGAGCCGGTGGTCCGCAAGGCCTCGGACGAAGAGCCCCTGTCGGTTCTCGCGTTCAAGATCATGGACGACCCCTTCGTCGGCTCGCTGACCTTCTGCCGCATCTATTCCGGCAAGATGGAAACGGGCATGGGCCTGCTGAACTCGACCCGCGACAAGAAGGAGCGCGTCGGCCGCATGCTGCTGATGCACTCCAACAACCGGGAAGATATCAAGGAAGCCTATGCCGGCGACATCGTCGCCCTGGCCGGCCTGAAGGACACCCGCACCGGTGACACCCTGTGCGACCCGATCAAGTCGCCCGTCATCCTCGAGAAGATGGAATTCCCGGCGCCGGTCATCGAGATCGCCGTCGAGCCCAAGTCCAAGGCCGACCAGGAAAAGCTGGGCGTTGCCCTGGCCAAGCTGGCGTCGGAAGACCCGTCCTTCACCGTCTCGACCGACCACGAGTCGGGCCAGACGATCCTGAAGGGCATGGGCGAGCTGCACCTGGACATCAAGATCGACATCCTCAAGCGCACCTACAAGGTCGAGGCCAACATCGGCGCGCCCCAGGTGGCCTATCGCGAGTCCATCAGCCGCAAGGCCGAGATCGACTACACCCACAAGAAGCAGACCGGCGGTACGGGCCAGTTCGCCCGCGTCAAGCTGGTGTTCGAGCCGGGTGAGCCCGGCACGGACTTTGTCTTCGAGTCCGCCATCGTCGGCGGTGCCGTGCCCAAGGAATACATCCCGGGCGTCGAAAAGGGCCTGAAGTCCGCCAAGGACAACGGCCTGCTGGCCGGCTTCCCGGTCATCGACGTCAAGGCGACCCTGGTCGACGGCGCCTTCCACGACGTTGACTCCTCGGTGCTGGCGTTCGAAATCGCCTCGCGCGCCGCCTTCAAGGAACTGCGCGAAAAGGGCGGACCCAAGCTGCTAGAGCCGATCATGGCCGTCGAGGTGGTGACGCCCGAGGAATACCTGGGATCGGTCATCGGCGACCTGAACGGTCGTCGCGGCATGATCCAGGGTCAGGACATGCGCGGCAACGCCACCGTCGTGAACGCCTTCGTGCCGCTGGCCAATATGTTCGGCTATGTGAACACCCTGCGGGGCATGTCGCAGGGCCGCGCCCAGTTCACCATGCAGTACGACCACTATGAGCCGGTGCCGCAACACGTCGCCGACGAAGTGATCAAGAAGTACGCCTAACCCCAACCCCCCTGCTTTCGGCGGACTTCGGTCCGCCGGGGCCCTGAAACCCCAAGGACGAGCCCCCTGTTCAGGGGACGGAGAGAAGAGAATGGCCAAGGAAAAGTTTGAACGCACCAAGCCGCACTGCAACATCGGCACGATTGGTCACGTTGACCATGGCAAGACGACGCTGACGGCGGCGATCACGATGACGCTGGCGAAGGCCGGCGGCGCCAAGGCGATGAACTACGCCGACATCGACGCGGCGCCGGAAGAGAAGGCGCGGGGCATCACGATCAACACGGCGCACGTGGAATATGAGACGGCCAACCGTCACTATGCCCACGTCGACTGCCCCGGCCACGCCGACTATGTGAAGAACATGATCACGGGCGCGGCGCAGATGGAC
>Ga0098074_1001026_pt1 | contig 15765 bp, 13 predicted proteins | sample 32_taG_FD_75064 | JGI IMG/M metagenome (GOLD analysis project Ga0098074, IMG submission 75064) | Marine viral communities from the Gulf of Mexico - 32_GoM_OMZ_CsCl metaG | ecosystem: Environmental > Aquatic > Marine > Oceanic | place: Atlantic Ocean: Gulf of Mexico | collected 2015-07-12
AGCCGCAGCCCGTCGAGCCGGTACTCGTTTAGCCACATAAGGGCGCAATCGATCCAGAACTGACGCACCGCTTTCTGCGAGAAGTCGATGGCAGCGCCCCACGGTGTGTGCCGGTCCGGGTTGAAGAATTCAGGTGCGATTGTGTGGAGATAGGCCCCGTCCGGACCGAAATGGTTCATGACCACGTCAAGAATGACGCATAGCCCGTGGCTCTGCGCGGTGTTGACGAGATGCCTCAGATCATTGGGCGAACCATACGCTGGATGGGGGGCAAAGGGCAGCACTCCGTCATAGCCCCAGCCTCGCGACCCGGGAAACTGGCTGATCGGCATGATCTCAATTGCAGTGAAACCAAGCTTTGCCAATTCCTCCATCTTCTCGGCCGCGGCCCGGAATGTTCCGCTCGGGGTAAAGGTGCCTATATGAAGTTCATAAAGGACATATTCGTTGAAGGGACGTCCTTTCCAGGAAGGTGCCCAATCGAAATCCACGCCCGAAACCAGGCGTGAAGGCCCGTGGACGTCCGAGACCTGCAGGCGGCTGGCCGGATCGGGATAGCGTTCGTCGTCAACGATGAAGCTGTAGTCCTCACCCTCTTCGGCTACCAACGTTGCTTCCCAGAAACCGTCGCCCCCGCGGTGCATGCGGATAAGCCGCTCCCCAATAGCAACGGCCACCATGCTGGCGGAAGGCGCCCACAATCCGGCCCGCCACTGCGCGCCTGTCTTCTCGACACCCCAATGAGACATCAGGAACGGTCCTCTGGCAGAGCGGGCGGACGCTTTTGAAGCATATCGTCAGCTTGCCGTTCGCGCAGGCAGCGGTCGAGGGCTTCGAACCAGTATGTTTGTTCCTGCCCATCGGGTCTGCCAGCTTGTTCCCACAGGAAGTATGCGGTTTCACGTACCCGTTGCTCGAAGAGGGGATCGACCCAGGGGTCCGTTGCGTCTTTCTGCATCAGCGCTCTCCAACTGCAGACCGATAATGCGGTGCGGCGCGTTTCGCTCCATTGCCCGCGACAATTCGGAGTCAATTGGTCCCGCGCTTGACTGCAAGCGCCAGTCCATCAGGTAACTGCTCCGGGCATTTGTGAGTGTGTAGCAGGTTCCAGCATAGGCGGCGAGGCCATGACACCGCCCGTGGCCCTTGATCAATCTCTCACTTCCAAGTTGAAACGGCTTTGCCGCAATCGCCGCGCCCCAAAGTTGCAACCAGCCTTCTGGCACTGCGACACCACCGGCAATTGCTCGCTTTATGACATGGTCGAAGCCAGTTGCCTGCGAAGGGCCGGCGTGGCCGATGCCGCAGGGAGGGGGCGTTTCACCGCTGGCGTGAATCCCCAGAAAGTCTCGAACTGTGGTCGGGTTCTGCACCTTGCCCCTTGCTGCCCGACGCGCTCGGGCGTAGCAGCGTGGCACGTTTCAGATACACGCCTGCGCAAGGGGCCCCTCATGTTCGGCATTGACCCGAGTTTTCTCTCATCGCTGTTTCAGGTCATCCTGATCGACCTGGTCCTGGCGGGTGACAATGCCGTGGTAATCGGGCTGGCCGCTGCGGGGCTACCCGCGGATTTGCGCCGCCGCGCTATTCTGATCGGCATCTTGGCGGCTACCGGGCTGCGCATCGGCTTTGCGCTCATCACTACCCAGCTACTGTCGCTTGGTGGCGGCCTGCTGATAGCTGGCGGCCTTCTGCTGCTCTGGGTGTGCTGGAAGATGTATCGCGAACTCACCGTTTCGGACGCTGAGGAGGAAGAGGCGACCGAGGCGTTGTCGGATGCCGATCACAACGCCGACGGTACCATTGCCGGCAAGGCCCCGCGCAAAACGCTGCGGCAGGCCGTTACCCAGATCATCATCGCCGACGTGTCGATGTCGCTCGACAATGTGCTGGCGGTTGCAGGGGCGGCGCAGCACCATTTTGAGGCATTGGTGTTCGGCCTGGCGCTGTCGGTGGTGCTCATGGGCGTTGCCGCCACCTTTATCGCCCGCCTGCTGCACCGCTACCACTGGATCGCCTGGCTTGGCCTGGTGATGATCCTGTTCGTGGCCATCCGCATGTCCCTCGAGGGCCTGGGTGCCTTTGTGGCCATTCCAGAAATACCGTTCCTCTATACGCCCCACGCGGTGGATGCCGCTGCGGCTGCGCACTAGGGGGGCGGTTCCGCCATTCGCGCACAGCGCTCATGGCCCTTTCGCCTAAAATCTCGCCACCCGGAGAGATTTTGGCCTGCGGGGACGGTTCCGCCATTCGCGCATAGCGCTCATGGCCTTCTCACCTCAAATCCCTCCACCGGAGGGATTTGCCCTGCGGGACGGTTCCGCCATTCGCGCATAGCGCTCATGGCCTTCTCACCTCAAATCCCTCCACCGGAGGGATTTGCCCTGCGGGACGGTTCGAAGTTTGGTAACCACGCGCGGAATTTTGGCGCATTTGTTCCTGTGGGATAGGGATTTGATCACCACGGAGGTTTAGCTTTCGGCAGAACGCGTATCAGCCGGAAGCAGAACCATGTCCGTCTCCGCAGGAGCAGCTCAGACACATGACGAGCGTGTCGCGCCGACGCCGGTCGGTCCCGCGGTGACGAGTGTTGTCGCCCGGCCGGTCGATGGTACCGAGTGGGATGCGGTTGTCTCCGGCTTTGATGGCCTTTGCCAGGAACAGCTTTTTGCCTTTGCCTCGATCCGCTGGCCTGGCGTGACCGCCGAGCCCCGGCTGTTTGAGCGGCACGGGCGCGTTATCGGTGGTGCGCTTGTCATGGTGCAGCGCCTGCCGCTGGGGGTTGGTCAGATCGCCATCATCAAGTGGGGACCGATGCTGGCCGACACAAAGGCTGCGGAAGCCGCAACCCTCTATCAGGCGATGGTCGAGGCGCTCGTGGCCGAATATGCCGACGAGCGCGGCATGATGCTCTCGGTGCTACCCCATGCCAGCACCGGGGAGGGCAACAGCGAATATCGGGCCCTTCGGGAACGCGGTTTCAAGCGCGGCGCGGTGTTGCGGTTTCCCGACCGCTATCTGGTCAATCTACGGCTGTCCGATGAGGCGCAGCGCAAAAGCTTCGGCCAGACCTGGCGACGGCAACTCAACAAATCGGAAAAGTCCGGCCTGGTGTTCGAACATGCGGGGGCCGAGCGTATCGGCGACTTCAAGGCGCTCTACGCCGCGATGAGCGATCGCAAGCAATTTCCCGACTATTCGGCTTTCGATACGCTGGATGCCCTAATGGTACTGGACCAGCCGCTGCGGCCCGAATTGTTCTTCGTGCGGCACGAGGACGAACTGGTCGCGGGGGCGTTGATCTTCAAGGCCGGTACGCGTGCGGTCTATCTCTATGGCGCCACAAACGACAAGGCGCTGCCACTGCGCGCCGGATACTTCATGCATTGGCATATCATTCGCTGGCTGCGCGATCACACAAGGGCAAGCTGGTACGATCTGGGCGGTACCGATGGCTTCCAGGGGTTGCATCAGTTCAAGAAGGGCATGGTCGGAGACGAGGGCCTGATCCGGCCGGTGCCGCCCGTGGCAAATTTCGCAAGGCGGCCGCTCGCTTATGCGCTGGGGGCAGGGGCCTTTGCGGCGCGGGAGGCCTATAACGAGTTGCGTCGGCATATCGAGGCGGTGCGTCCTTCGCGCGCCCGACCCGATCAGGAGCCTTCTCCGCTTCCGCCAGAGTTCCGATGAGCCTCGCACGCCGTCTGGCCTCGCAATCAACGATCATTTTTGGCGGGCGCCTGTTCGGCGCCGGCCTGATCTTCCTAGTGCAAGCCTTTATCGCGCAGGTCTGGGGCGCCGCGATCCTGGGTGATTATCTGTTGGTGATCGCAACGGTCAATCTGATCGCCGTCGCCATGCCGCTGGGGTTCCAGACCATTGGGACCTATTTTGCCGCAGAGTATCGGGCCCGTGAGGACCGGCGGCAGCTCATCGCATTCCTGTTCCGCGCTTACGGGCATGTCGCCCTGGCCTTTGCGGGGTTGATGGTGGCTGGGCCTTTGGTCCTCAATGGAATGGGCCTGGGTGGTCATGTCGTTGCGCTGCATTTCGTGCCTGTGGTGTTGCTGGCTCTGGCCACGGCGCTGGTTTACGTCAACGGAGCGATACTGGTCGGGCTCAAACGTCCCTTCGCCGGCTTTTTCGCAGACGCCATTTTCCGTCCGATGATGGTGCTGGCCACGGTGCTCTGCTGCGCCTGGCTGCTTCCTACAGCGCCAGAGGCGTTCGAAACCATGCTCTGGGCCACGGCGCTCGGTTATGTCGCGATTGCGCTGGTGCACATGGCGATTGTGATCGCGACGTTGCCACATATTGCTGAAACCGCTCAGTCGCGTGCTGCGGAGGTGCCCCGTTGGTGGCGTTTTGCGGCACCTTGGGTGCTGATCACCCTGGCCACGGATTTCTTTTTCGACATCGACCTGCTGCTGCTCGCCAATCTGCTTGACCGGGAGGAGCTCGCAATTTTCGGTGTCTGTACTCGGGTCTTCTCGCTGGTGTCGTTCGGCGTTGCGGCCGTCTATGCGGTCATCCTGCCCGACATGTTCGAGAGCGAAGCCAATGCCGATCGCGCCGCGTTCCATCGCAAGGTGGGTGAGGCCAATCTGGCGGCCAGCATCGTGTCGCTGGTGCTGTTCGGGCTGGTAATTATGGGTGCGCCGTTTGCCCTGCTGCTGTTCGGTCCCGCCTTCACCGCCGGTGCCCTGCCGCTGGCGATATTGTGTCTCGGTCTTGTGGTTCGCTCGGTCATGGGGCCGGCTTCGATGGTGTTGTCCATACATGACCGGCCCTGGGCCAGCCTGCCCGCCGTTCTTCTGGGCATGGGGACGCTTTTTGTGGGCAATCTGGTGCTCGTGCCCATGCTGCACCTGGTTGGGGCGGCGCTTGCAGCCGTAATCGCCATTTCGGTTTGGTCGGTTGTGCTTTGGGGAATTGCCCTGAGAACCGCGCGGATCGACGTGTCGATCCTGCAGTGGTTCAAGGCCCGGCGGATGCTGGCGGCAGAATAGGGTTCACGCCCCGACAAGCCCCTTCAGACGGTTCTTGAGGCGGCCCAAGCGACCGACATAGCCGCTGTCGTAGGGGACCTCGGGCCGAGTATAGAATTTTTCGATCAGCAGATAGTCCTGGCCGAAAATATGCTGCTTGAGCAGCGCGGTCTCGGTGTAGCCATAGCGCTGCAGGAGCATGCGGGCGACCTCGTTTTCGGGCCGCACATAAGTGTAGGCCTTGTGAAACCGAGTGTTGTCCCAATGGGCGTCGAACTCGCGCATGCCGAACAGGGCAAGCTTGGACTGGCGGTGTGAAGGAAATACCCAGCTCCAGTAGCGAAAGATGGCGCCACACTCTGGTCCCGAAATGATCGCGCCCGCCGGCACGCCATCCACGCAACTGATCATGATATGCCAGGGATCGATGGCGAGCAGGCCCTTGAGGAAGGACTTGTCGAGCCTGTTGGTCTCGTGCTCCTTGAAGCGGTCACTGTAGTGCGGCGATGTCTGAATGACATCGCGCAATTCGCGCAGCACCAGATCCAGATCCGCATGTGTTGCGGGCCGCATGATCGTCTCGGCCATCGTGCTCCTCCTCAGGACAGTTCATCGGCTGGACGGGCCATGGTGTGAGCCTAGCGCAAGCCGGTTAACGGTAGGTGCCGTGCCCGAAGGGCAAACACCCATGCCGGAAAAACCCATTGAGTCGCAGGCACTAGGCCTTGCCGCCACGAGGGGGGAACATTAGAACGGATGCCGGGAGAGATAAGGGAGGATGACGATGAGCGACCAGCTCTTATTCCAGCCAAGCGCGGCCGCGATCGCGCGCACCCATACCACGGCCGAGCAGTATGATGCGCTCTACCAGCAGTCCATTCAGGATCCGGATGGGTTCTGGGCCGAGCAGGCCAAGCGGCTCGACTGGATGACTTTCCCCACCAAGATCAAGAACACCACGTTCGAATATCCCGATGTGTCGATAAAATGGTTCGAAGACGGTGTGCTGAACGTCGCCGCCAATTGCATTGACCGGCATCTGGTCGAGCGCGGAGACGACATCGCCATTATCTGGGAGCCCGATAATCCCGCGGATAAGGCCGAATACATCTCGTATCGGACACTGCATGAAAAAGTGTGCCGCTGCGCCAATGTGCTGAAGTCGCTCGGCGTCAAGAAAGGCGACCGCGTTACGATCTATCTCCCCATGATCCCGCAGGCGGCCTATGCCATGCTGGCCTGCGCCCGCATCGGGGCGGTTCATTCGGTGGTGTTTGGCGGATTCTCTCCAGACTCCCTGGCCGGCCGCATCAATGATTGTGACTCGGCAGTGGTTATCACCGCCGACGAGGGCCGTCGCGGCGGCAAGACCGTGCCGCTCAAGGCCAATGTTGACAAGGCGCTGGAAGACTGTCCCGGTGTTTCGAAGGTGCTGGTGGTGCGCAATACCGGCGCCGACGTGGCCATGAAGGGCGCGCGCGATGTGTGGTGGCACGAAGCTGCCGCAGGCGTCGAACCCTTCAACGATCCCGAACCGATGAATGCGGAAGATCCGCTGTTCGTGCTTTATACCTCGGGCTCCACCGGCAAGCCCAAGGGCGTGCTGCATACGCAAGGTGGCTATCTCACCTATACCTCGCTGACCCACGAACTCAGCTTCGACTATCGCAAGGGCGATGTGTTCTGGTGCACGGCCGATGTGGGCTGGATCACTGGGCACAGCTATATCGTCTATGGCCCGCTGGCCAATGGCGCGACCACGGTGATGTTCGAGGGTATCCCGTCCTGGCCTGACGCCAGCCGCTTCTGGCAAGTTGTGGAGCGGCACAAGGTCAATATCTTCCATACCGCGCCAACGGCCATCCGGGCGCTCATGGGCGCGGGCGCCGAATTTGCCGAAAAGCACGAGATGCCGTCGCTGCGGCTACTGGGCACTGTGGGCGAGCCGATCAATCCCGAAGCCTGGCTTTGGTACTACAACAAGGTTGGCAAGGGGCGTTGCGAGATTGTCGATGCCTGGTGGCAGACTGAGACGGGCGGTCACATGATCGCGCCATTCCCAGGTGCAATTCCGACCAAACCCGGTTCGGCGACCAAGCCGTTCTTCGGCATTCAGCCCGAGGTACTTTCGCCTGAAGGCAAGGTGCAGGAGCAGACCAAAGCTGAAGGTGTCTTAGTCATCAGGGATAGCTGGCCTAGCCAGGCGCGCACCATCTGGGGCGATCATGGCCGCTTCGTCTCGACCTATTTCGAGACCTATAAGGGCAATTACTTCACCGGTGACGGCTGCCGCCGCGACGAGGACGGTTATTACTGGATTACCGGCCGCGTCGACGACGTGCTCAATGTATCCGGTCATCGTCTCGGTACAGCAGAGATCGAAAGCGCGCTGGTGGCGCATCCCAAGGTCTCCGAGGCCGCCGTGGTTGGTTTCCCGCACGATATCAAGGGGCAGGGCATTTACTGCTATGTGACGCTGATGGCCGGCGAGCAGAGCAGCGATGAGTTGCGCACTGAACTGCGCAATTGGGTGCGCAAGGAGATCGGGCCGATTGCCTCGCCCGATTTCATCCAGTGGGCGCCCGGCCTGCCAAAGACGCGATCGGGAAAGATCATGCGGCGCATCCTGCGCAAGGTTGCCGAGAACGAGTTCGGCTCGCTGGGCGATACCTCGACCCTGGCAGATCCCTCGGTAGTCGATGATCTGATCGCCAACCGCCAGAACAAGCCGGCCTGAGGCCAAAAAAGCGGGCGGTGGAATCAATCCACCGCCCTTCCAGTTCGGCGGGGGCCGGCTGGAAGGTTGAATACCACCGGTCCTGCGTCCACCATCCGCACAGGTGGCATAGCCAACGACCTTTCGGCATCCCCTATTCAGGGGAGACCATTGTCTTGCCGCCATTTGCTGGGCACTCTGCAGGCCCGATTCTCCGCCGGTGATGCCCTTGTTCCGCTTTCTGCTTGCCCTGATCGTTCTGGCCTGTCTGGCATCGCCTGCAGCAGCGCAGTCTCTTGAGGAAATGGCGGGGCAGATGATCCTGGTGGGGTTTGATGGGGATGGCCCCGATGATGCCGGTGTAAGCGCCGTCGTCGACGACCTTGAGGCCGGTCGGCTGGGCGGGGTCATGTACCTCAAGAAGAACGTCGCCAGTCTCGCGACCGTGCGAGAGATGAACGCGCTGTTCCGCGACGCCGCGCCCATGCTGCCGCCTTTCATCACGCTCGACCAGGAAGGTGGAGCGGTCGAGCGCCTGACCAAGGATGTGGGCTTTGCCGAGATTGCCAATGCGGCAACGATTGCAGCGCGCAATACGCCTGAGCAAGCCAGAGCGATCTATGCGCGCATGGCCCAAGGCATTGCCGAACTGGGGTTTTCGGTCAATTTTGGACCGGTTGCCGATCTCGACACCAATCCGAACAACCAGATCATCGCTCGCTTCGGGCGCGCTTTTTCTGACGATCCGGACGTGGTTGCCGCCTATGGTACAGCGTTCATCAGGGCCCATCACCAAGCCGGGCTGCTTACGGCGCTCAAGCATTTTCCTGGCCACGGGTCGTCGACTGCGGACAGTCATGAAGGCTTTGTCGATATTACCCGCAGCTGGGAGCCTGAGGAACTGGATCCCTACCGGGTGATGATCGGAGAGGGCTTGGCCGATATGGTCATGGTCGGTCATCTCTATCATGCCGATTATGCCGACGCGGATGGCCGGACACCGTCTTCTCTTTCGCCGCGCTGGATCGATGGTGTGTTGCGAGACGAGCTCGGTTTTGACGGTGTGGTCATCAGCGATGATCTGGAAATGGGCGCCATCCGGGACCATTTTTCGCTCAAGGAGACTGTCACCATGGCCGTGCGGGCGGGCATGGATATTCTCCTGTTTTCCAACACGGCGGATTACCGCCCGGGTCTGGCGCAGGAGGTTCTCGATATCCTGCTGGCTGAAGCAGGAGCTGACCCAGCGTTTGCAGCGCGGATTGAGGAGAGCTATGCCCGCATCGCGGCGCTGAAGGCGCGATTGCAGTGAGCTGCTTTCCCCGGCTTTCTTGGTCTGTGTGTTTCCAGCGCCCTGCGCAGCCGATATGATGCGCGTCCTGTGTGAGGAGATCCCAGACTGATGTCGGAAGACCGCGAGATCAGGCGCGTACGGGCGCTTTTCCTGTCCGACGTGCATCTGGGCATGAAGCCGATCCGCAGTGCGCAACTGGCCGATTTCTTGCGGGCGCATGATGCCGAGACGATTTATCTGGTCGGCGACATCCTCGATGGCTGGCGATTGGCCAAGCAGTGGCACTGGCCCAGCCAGTACAATGAAGTCATCCAACTCATGCTGGACAAGGCGACTGCGGGAACGCGGATCGTCTATCTGCCGGGCAATCACGACGAATTCCTGCGCGAGTACCTGGGCACCTATTTCGGCGAGATCGAGTTGGTGGACCGGACCATCCATACATCGGCGACGGGCAAGACCTATCTCGTGATCCATGGTGATCAGTTCGACGTGGTGGTGATGAATGCCAAGTGGCTCGCCCATGTTGGCGACTGGGCCTATAACGCGGCGCTGCGGGTCAACATCGCGATCAACTGGGTGCGCCGGCGGCTGGGGCTGCAATACTGGTCGCTCAGCGCCTGGGCCAAGCAGAAGGTCAAGAACGCGGTTTCGGTTATCGGCCGGTTCGAGGAGGCGCTGGTGCATGAGGCCAAGGAAAGCGGGGTGGATGGCGTGATCTGCGGCCATATCCATTTTGCCGACATCCACGACCGGCTCGGCATTCAGTATATCAACACCGGCGACTGGGTGGAGAGCTGCACGGCCATAGTCGAGAATCACGACGGCGCTTTCGAGCTGATCAAATGGACCGAAATGGTCACTGGCGAATCCCGCAAAGCGAAACTGCGATAGAGTTCCGGGCAGTAACCCCGTCAATTGAACGTCACATGACCGTCACGCGACCGACGCGTGGCTCCCGCACCATGGTGGCATTGCGAGCAATCGTGGTGCCGCCATGTATATTGATCCCAAGCTTTCCCGCCGCCGCATCCTGATCGTCACCGACGCCTGGCGTCCGCAGATCAATGGCGTGGTCCGCACACTCGAAAGCCTGGCCAAGCAATTGCGCGAGTGGGGCCATGAGGTCAGTTTTTTGACCCCCGAGCCATTCTGGACCGTTCCGGTGCCGACCTATCCGGAAATCCGCCTGTCGCTGGCCTCGCGCCGTGCGGTATTCCTCACGATGGTGCGGGCGCGGCCGCATCATATTCACATCGCCACCGAAGGGCCCCTTGGGCTTCTGGCGCGGCGCTATTGCCTTGAGCGCGGCAAGGCCTTCACTACGAGCCTGCATACACGTTTCCCCGAATATGTGGCGGCGCGGCTGCCGGTGCCAGAGGAGTGGAGCTATGGCTATCTGCGCTGGTTCCATGATCCCGCGGCCGCCACCATGGTGCCTACACCGTCGCTGCGCGAGGAGCTGCGCGGGCATGGCTTTTCGCACCTGACCCTGTGGGGCAGGGGCGTTGACGGGCAGCGGTTCCGGCCGGGTCCGAAGACCATGTTCACCGATTTGCCCGGCCCGCATCTGCTCTATGTGGGGCGGGTATCGGCGGAGAAGAATGTGGCCGATTTTCTGGCGCTCGACATGCCGGGCAGCAAGATTGTGGTGGGCGATGGACCAGAGCGTGCGCATCTGGAGCGGCTCCATCCGGAGGTGCACTTTATCGGCTATCTGCATGGCGAAGCGCTGGCCGCGGCCTATCGCAGCGCAGATGTCTTCGTTTTTCCCAGCCGGACCGACACCTTCGGCAATGTGCTGACCGAAGCGCTGGCCTCGGGTACCCCCGTTGCGGCCTATCCGGTGACCGGGCCGCGCGACATTGTCACTGATCCCAGGGCCGGGACGCTGAGCCAGGATCTGGGCTCGGCCGTGCGCCGGTCGCTTACCCTGGCACGGTCGCATGCGCGGGCGCTTGGCGAGCAGTTCACCTGGGCGGCCAGCGCGCATCAGTTTGTTTCCGCGCTCACCCCGGCCCATGCCGCCGAGAGGCTGGAACGGGCCATCTAGAACGTTCCAGAGACCGGTTTGAGGGCAGATTGGCACAGAATTGCCCTTGCCTCGCGAAGCCATCCGAGTCAGGTAAGGACACGCGGCGCGCCTCTGCGCCGGGAGTTCATTTTCATGCCATCGGCCTTTTCGCGCTGGGATTCTCCCGAGCTGCGCGCGTCCATTTATCAGTTCACCGTCTATCTGCCGGGCGGCGTCGCCTCGGTCTTTCTGGGCATCTGGCTTAGCGAGCATGGCATTCCGGCTGATCAGATCGGCATCATCAATGCCATGCCGACCCTGTTGCTGCTGCTGCTCAACATGATCGTGGGCCGTATCGCCGACAAGGCGGACGACTGGCGCACGGCGCTGATCGGCATATCGATCATCTCGGCGCTGACGGCGGTGCCGATGTATTTCGTGTCCGAATTTTGGGGCATTCTGCTGGTCTGGGGGTTGTGTGCCTCCAGCAATGGGCTGGTGGCGCCGGTGATCGATGCGGCGACAGTGCGCATGACCCGGCGCAACGGCACCGATTTCGGCGTCATCCGCGCCTGGGCAACGGTGGGCTATGTCGTGGGTGCAGGCGGCATCGGACTGTTTCTCAACATTCTGGGGTCGGGTGCGTTCATCACACTCTATGTGGCCATGGTCGTCGCTCGGGCCGGGCTGGCGTTTCTCCTGCCGCGGTTCCGGGCGCCCAAGCCACAGGTGACACTGGCCGATGCGACCTCGGGCATCGAGGCGCCGCCCAGCCGGCTCAAGGATGCGCTGCAGCCCTGGTTCGTGCTGCCGCTGCTGGCCTTTGCGCTGGTCAATTCGTCCAATGCCGTGATTGGCGGGTTCGGGGCGCTGCTCTGGCACGAAAACGGCATTCCGAGCTATTTCCTGGGGCCATTGCTGGGTTTTGCGGCCGTTGGCGAGGCGGTGCTGATGTTTGTCTGGCGGCGTTTTGGCGGGCGGGTGACGGCACGAAACATGATCCTGGCGGGCGCGGTTGCCGGGCTGATCCGCTTTACCATCATGGCGTTCAACCCGCCGGTGGAGGTGCTGTTCCTCACCCAGTCGCTGCATGCCTTCAGCTTTGGCATGGGCTATTTCGGCGTGGTGCACTTCATCGCCAACTGGACCAATGAGGCCAATGCGGCCGAGGCGCAGGGCTTTTTCAACATGCTCAACATGGCCATGGCCATGCTGGCGCTGACCGTGTTCGGTGTGCTGGTCGAGTTTTTTGGCGCCTATGCATTCTTCTATTCGACGGTGACCTCGTCGCTGGCGATTGGCTGCGTGCTGTGGTCGCTGAAAATGCGGCCGCCAAAATCGCTGGTGGGGTAGGGTGTCGATATCCCCCTGCGAGACCTATTGCTTCGCATATGGTTCAGGCCGGACGGTGTGGCCACCTCCGGGTTTGCCTTGGCGAAGGCCGGGCCCTGAGGCGATGCCAGGGTTATGTTCGTCTCAGCAACTCAGGGTGGACCCGGGGTCAAGCCCCGGGGTGGCAGCCACAACGGGGCAACGGGGATGATCAGTTGCCGACCCCAAATCGGCCAAAAATCGCCAAGAGTAATGCCTCTAGAGCGACGCCAAGCAAGTTGTCAGGTTTCGGGGCTTCTGCGACAGCTTAGGGGATTCATTGCAGCTCTAGGCAGCGGCTCGCTTTTGGAACATCGAACGGAAATGACGCAAGCCGGTCGTCGTGAATGTGACGATGCGGGTCGATTTATCCAAATGCGCCCAATCTAGCTCGACAAACCGTGCAAGCATCGCGCGTCCCAGGCTGCCCGCCAGATGCGAGCGGCGTTCGCTCCAATCGAGACACTCCCGACATAGCTCCGAGCGGCCAGCGGCGAGTTTTTCAACGTCGACGCCTAGCCTGGTTGCAAAGTTCCGGCCCAACTCCGTCAAGCGCAATTGGCCGCTGCCAAGGTGGAGAAAGTCTTGCGCCACCAGGCTGTCAAACATCTGGACCCCCATGTCGCCGGCCAGATGATTGTAGCAGATGCGGGCCTGCCGCAGCGCTTGGTCCTTTGGGCCGGGGCGGCGGCGAAGGTGACCTGCATTAGCTGCGAGGCCCATCAAAGCCTCTAGCACGTCCGCCACCTCGGTCGATGCGAGCGCAAAATACTTGTGACGCCCCTGCTTCCGCACATGCAGGAGTCCCCCTTCATGCAGCCGGGCAAGATGTGAACTTGCGGTCTGCGCCGTGATTCCCGCCTCGGCGGCCAGTTCCGTCGCGGTGAGCGCCTTGCCGCTCATCAATGCGACTAGCATGTTCGCGCGGGCGGGATCGCCGATGAGGGCGGCGATGCCGGCAATGTCAGGGCCTTCCTTCATACTTCGATCATAACCGAAACATGCGCGGCAAAACAGCCCCTATGGTTGGCTCGAAGCAACCGGAGAAAGCGCTATGCTGACCTGTATCATTCGCTATCAAATCGACCCAACGAAGAAGGAGCAGTTCGCGCAATATGCCCGCAACTGGGGGCAGGCGATCCCGCGCTGCGGCGCGGACCTGATCGGCTATTTTTCGCCGCACGAAGGCTCGACCACGCTGGCCTACGGTATCTATAACATCGCCAGCCTTTCCGACTACGAGGCTTATCGCGCGCGGCTGGCCATCGATCCGCTCGGACGCGAAAACTACGAGTTCGCCATGCGAGAGCGGTTCCTGCTGCGCGAGGACAGGACTTTTCTCAAGCTGGTCTCCGCGCCGCACGGAAGTAAGTCATGATCGCGGTCATCTTCGAGGTCGAGCCGGGCGAAGGGCGGGAAACCATCTATCTTGATACTGCTGCCGAGTTGCGACCGCTTCTCGACGAGATCGAAGGGTTCATCTCGGTCGAGCGGTTCAAGAGCCTCAGTGATCCGGACAAGGTGCTTTCGCTGTCCTTCTTCGAGACTGAGGAGGCTGTGGCCCGCTGGCGCAACACCGCCGAGCACAGACGTGCGCAAAGGATGGGCCGAGGCGGCGTGTTTCGTGGTTACAGGCTACGCATCGCAAATGTCTTGCGCGACTATGGCTTGTCCGAGCGTGACCAATGTCCTTCGGACAGCCGTGCTGCGCATGAATAATATCGATGGTCTAGGACCAGACGAAACGCCGCGGTTTCGTCGCGGAAACTTGGTTCCAGCGACTCGGCCGCCCCATGCGACAGATCTTTGCGACAATGGGAGGCTGGTTCCCCGCTGCCTGCACTATACCGGTCAGGCGGTGATCCCCCATATCCGCCAGCGCAAGCAATCATCAGCAATAAAAAGGCCCCGGATCGCTCCGGGGCCTTTTGCATGTCCTGGCTTTCAACAGCCTCAGCCCAGCCGGCCGCTGGCGTGGGCGAGGGTGGTGTAGACCTTGCCCTTGTCCGAGAGCAGATATTCGCGGGTTTCGGCGGCCGGGTTGGGGCCGGCGGCGGCGCGTTTGAGGAGCTGTTCGAACTCGCTCATATAGGCCTGTGCGGTCTTGGCGAAATCGGGTTCGCGCTGAATGCGCTTGCGGACTTCGTCATAGGTGCCCTGGCCGGTGAGCGTATAGATGCGCCGGGTGAAGACATTGCTTTCGCCCGCCTGGTAACGGGCCCAGGCTTCGCTGAGGGCGCCATCGTCAATTGAGCGGGCGATTTCCTCGCTGAGGCCGGAAAGAGCCTGGGGCGCGGCGCCACCTGCCTGCTTGGCCGAGGCATTGCGCAGCACGTCGCGCAGCCAGCCGCCGCCTTCGGCCTCTGCAGGCTGGCGCGGGGCAGGCGCCGAAGTGGCAGGCGCAGGCGCGGGCTGTTGTGGGGCCGGGGCCGGGGACGGGGACGGGGACGGGGACGGGGCGGGCCGCTCGATGACAGCGGCTGGGCGGATTGGATCGACCAGGGTCTGGCGCGGAGCCTCAGCGCGATAGGTCTCACGCGGGGGCTCGGGCTGGCGTTCAGGCTGACGCGGCGGCGGCTGATAGGCCGGGGGCTCGGGCGCGCGCTGGGGGCGCTGCGAAGCGCGGCGGTCGGTCAGGTCGTGGCTGGCCGGCTGAGAGCGGACAATGGCGTTGAGCTCGGAGAGGGCCTCGATCTGCTCGGCCACGACGCGGCGCATGGCGGCGGCGCTGGCGCGGGTTTCCTCGGGCAGCTCGTTGACGCCACGGGCCAGTTCGGCGCGGGTGGATTCGAGCTCGGTGCCCACTTCGCGGGCGGTTTCGCGCATGGCACGGGCGGTTTCGGCGAAGCGCTGGGTGGCTTCCTCGATGGCGCGCTGCATTTCGGTGGCCATGCGCTGCTGGGCTTCCTGCAGGGCCTGGTTGGCGCGGCGGCCTTCGCTGTCGGCCACTTCGTGGAATTCGCCGAGCTTGCCGGTGACTTCGCCCGTGGTTTCATCCAGCGCGCGGCGCAACTGGCCGGTGTTGGACGCAATGGCGTTGCGCACTGAGCTGGTTGAATCCGAAATGGTGTCGGCCAGGGTGCTGGTGGTGGAGGTGAGCACCTCGGTGACGCTGCCGGCGGTGGAGGATAGCACCTCGCTGACGCGGCTGGCGTTCTCGTCCAAAGCCGAATTGACGCGACCCGCATTGTCCTCGAGGATGGAACTGACGCGGCCGGCAGTGTCCTCAAGGGCGGAATTAACCTGGCTGGTCTGTTCGGAGAGGGCCATGCGCACTGATTGCGAGGTCTGATTGAGTGCAGCGGCAGCGGCTTCGGCGGCGCGCCGAACCGCATTGTCCATCTCCGAGACATTGCTTTGCAGCGTGGTCGAGAAGCGCTCATTG
>Ga0098074_1001028_pt1 | contig 15732 bp, 12 predicted proteins | sample 32_taG_FD_75064 | JGI IMG/M metagenome (GOLD analysis project Ga0098074, IMG submission 75064) | Marine viral communities from the Gulf of Mexico - 32_GoM_OMZ_CsCl metaG | ecosystem: Environmental > Aquatic > Marine > Oceanic | place: Atlantic Ocean: Gulf of Mexico | collected 2015-07-12
CCTTGAAACCGACGTCGCGATAGGCCCGCATGCAAGCAAGCATGTCGGTCTTGCCGTCGTCGTGCCAAGTTTCCTCGAATTGGGTCGGCACGCCGCGCACATCTCGAAAATGGACGAACGAGATCTTGTCGCCAAACGTCCGGATGGTGGCGGGCAAATCGTCGGTCATCAGGGTGAAATTGCCCTGACACATGGTGATCGTGTTCATTGGACTGGGCACCATGTCGAGAAGCCGCTGGTAGTTCTCGACCGTGCGCATGATGCGACTGACCCCTCGAATGGGCGTTATGGGAGGATCGTCGGGATGCATGGAAAGTTTCACATTGGCCTTCTCGGCGACCGGTAGAACGCGCTTGAGGAAATAATGGAGATTATCCCAAAGCTCCGCTTCGCCGATTGGCGGCTGGTCGGTCAGATCTTCAGGCACGTCATTGGCATCAAAACTGGTGACCACCGAGCCGCCGCGTGAAGGCGTGTCGAGCTTGGTACGAACCCAATTGAAGTCGGTCATCCACTCATAGCACCACACCGGGATGCCCAGTTTGCCCATGCTTTCGAGCAGCGTGCAGACCACATCGATCTCATCGTCGCGCCCATCCAAGCCTCGCTTGGCCTTGTCCAGCGGAGGACGAGCCTCAATGACTCGAAGGTCGAACCCGGCGTCCTCATAGTTTCGCTTCATTCGCGAGAGCGGGGCTAGATCGCCTACCCGTTCGCCCGGGTGTAGGTTGTCGAAAGGCAGGCCGCCTACAGCCAGGTTCACGCCGGCCTGAAGGGCGAGCTTCCAGACAGGCGAACGGGTCGGGCTGATGAATTCCGCTATTTCCATGATCTGTCTCTCAGGCCGGTAGCAGTTCGGACAGACGCTCAGCGTCGACGGAAGGCAGCTTGTCGTGGAGATAGCAGGCGGCCGCCTGATGCGGTGTGATCTGAAACAATGGTGGCCGGTTCCGGCAGATATCCATCGCCTTGGGGCAACGGGGCATAAATGGACAGGCTCCCGGATCGTGCAGACCGCTTTCCCGCGCAATTATGGCGTGTTCTCCCCACCGCTGATCCAGATTGGGCCAGGGAATGGAATCCACGAGGAGTTGAGTATAGGGGTGTTGAGGGGACTTGATGACCGAATCAACATCGCCGGCCTCCATCACCCCGCCGCGGTAGAGTACGACGATCGACTTCGCGATGTGGTAGGCCGTCGTCAGGTCATGCGTGATGTAGATAATCGAAACGCCATAATCGCGCTGCAGATTGCGCAGGGTTTCCAGAATATTGGCCCGCAGCGACGCATCCACCATCGATACAGGTTCGTCGGCGATGAGCAGTCGTGGCCGCAAAAGAAGCGCTCTGGCCACATTGATGCGCTGCCTCTGGCCACCCGAAAGCTGATGCGGGAAGCGGCCCAAGACGTCCTCGGGACGCAGGCCAACCGCTGTCAACGCCTCCTCCATGCGATCGCGCGCCTCGGCTTTGCTTTTTGCCAGCTTGAAGCGACGGATGGGCACTGTGAGCAGATGATCCACGGTGTAGAAGGGATTGAAGACCGCAAACGGGTCCTGGAACACCGCTTGAACCTCGCGGCGATAGGCCATGCGCTCGGAGCCTGTCAGGCTTCTGATGTTACGACCCTTGTAAAGAATCTCGCCCATCGTCGGGTCGATGAACCCGAGCAGAAGCATGGCCAATGTAGTTTTGCCGCTACCGCTCTCGCCAGCCACGGTCAGAATGGTGGGTTCGTCGTCCTTCAGCGTCAGGGAGGTTTCACGCAGGGCGATCGTGGGATTGGAGTGTGTCAGGCCGCGCGTATAGACCTTGGAGACATTGCGCAATTCAAGCAGATTGGTCATGAGCAGCCTCGGCATCAAACAGGTGGCAGGCGACGCGACGACCGTCTTCGAGCGTCAAGACATCGGGACGAACGGCCTTGCAGACATCCATGACGTTTGGGCATCGGGGATTGAAAGCGCAGCCGCCGGGTATGCGCAGCAAAGATGGTGCCAAGCCCGGAATGCCCTGAAAGACGCCTTTGTTGTCCAGGTTGGGCAGGCTCGAGATCAGCGCACGCGCATAGGGGTGGTTGGGATCGGTAAATATCTCGCGCACGGAGGACACCTCTACCAGCCGGCCCGCATACATCACCGCTACCTTGTCGACGAATTGCGCCATCAGACCCATATCGTGACCGATCAGGATAACGGCGGCACCGATCTGGTCCTGCACACGGTCAATGGTCTCCATGACCTGCCGCTGCGTCACCACATCGAGCGCGCTTGTTGGCTCATCGGCAATAATGACGCCGGGTTCGAGCAGAATGCCAATGGCGATGCAGACGCGCTGCTTCATCCCGCCGGAGAGCTCATGGGCGTACATATGGAATACGCCGGGATCCAGATCGACTGACCGCAGCGCATGTACACAGCGGTCATTGATGGCCGCCCGGGACTCGCCGGGCAGATGCGCCTTGATAGCATCCACCATTTGCGCGCCGATCCGGATGACAGGATTAAGCGAGTTCATTGCACCTTGCGGGATATAGGCGATCTTGTTGAGCCGTGCATTGCGCATGCCCGCTTCGCTCAATCCCATCAGTTCGGTATCGCCCACGAATACCGAGCCACCTTCAATGCGGCCGGGCGGCTTGATCATACGCATCATGGCAAGCGCCAGGGTGCTCTTGCCTGACCCGGATTCTCCGACCATGCCCAGCTTCTGTCCGGCCTCAAGAGTGAAGCTGACATCGTCAAGCGCCTTGGCTCGGCCGAGATCCGTGTAATAGGTCACCTCAAGATTGCGAACGCGGAGAACCGGCTCGCTAATCGCCGGAACAATGGCGTTGGTATCGGATTGTTTCGGTTCGATCATGTTCGCTGTCATGTGTTGCATGGCCCTACTCCGTCCGCCGCACGCGAGGATTGGCCAGTTCATCCAGGCCCATATTGACTAGTGCCAGCGCCCCCAGAATGAGGATCATCGCGAAAGACGGCTCGAGCGGCCACCACCACCAGCCGTTAAAGAATGCGCCCTGGCTCTGTGCCGACCAGATGATGTTGCCCAACAAGGGCTCTCGCAGCGGCCCCAGGCCAAGTACGGCAAGATAGAAAGAGGCAAACACCGCGCCGAACACCTGCCCCACAAAGGCTGCAGCAATGAAAGGCAGCAGGTTTGGCAAGATTTCCTTGAAGATGATGCCCATGTCCGAAACGCCCGACAGCTTGGCCACGGCAACGAACTGCCGTTCCTTCATCGTCAGAACCTGTGCGCGAATGACCAATGTAGGGCCCATCCACGCCAACATCGCCACGATCATGGCCATGGTCACGATGGTCACGTCACGTTTGTCGAGCGAACCGGCCACGACGACTTGAATAAGCAGCACCGGAATGGGCGTCAGGATCTGGCAGATGACGCGGATCGTGCTGTCGATCCGGCCCCCGAAATAGGCAGATATGAAACCGAGCACCACGCCAACCAGTGTGCCGATGCCCCCTGCAAGCAGCCCAATGAACGCCGTCTGCCAGGTTCCCACAATCATAGCGGCTAGCAGATCGCGCCCGAAGAAGTCCGTGCCGAATGGATACTTCAGGCTTGGTGGCTGCTTGATGGCGGCTGAAAGGGGATAGGCCTTTTTGGGATCTATCACGATCAGGCCAATAATTGTGAAAAGCGCCAGCGCGATGAGAATGGCGAGGCCGATGGCAAGCCCTTTGTTGCGGCGGATATAGCGCAGCGTCAGCGTCAAGCGCGACGGCTGTTCGATCCGCATGGCGTCCTGCCCCGATGCCGTCTGTACGAGCGTCATGGCAGCCTCCTAATTGTTGCGTATGCGCGGGTCGAGGATCGGATAGACGAACTCGAGCAGCGTCATGAGCAAGGCAATGGCGATGGTGATGAACAGGACAATTCCATAGATCACCGGGAAATCGTTGGCGCGGATGGCCAGGTTCAGCGCAGTGCCGATACCGGGCAGCCCGAACAGGCCCTCGACCACGACCGCCGAGGTCACAACGGTTCCCAGCGCCAGAGCCAGGCCGGTGACCTGCGGCAGCAGCGCATTGCGCAGATAGTAATCCCGGAAAATGCGTCCGCCGCTTAGCCCCTTGTGCTCGGCAAAGTTCACGTAGTCCTCTCCCTGGATGGTCACGCCCATGCCCCGCATGGACAACACCCAGGCACCCACTGAGCCCAGAATTAGAGAGAGTGCAGGCAGAATCTGATGCTCCATGAGGTCGAAGAAGAACGTCCATGACCAGGTGGGGACCACGCCCACAGAATACGCGCCGCCCAACGGCAGCCAATTGAGCCGGAAGCCAATGAAGAACAACAAGAGGATGCCCATGATGACCGGTGGAACACCGGTGAGCAGGATGAAGGGGGTCGCGATGGAACGCAGCCACCCCGGCGCCCTCGGCCAGGCCGCGACAGCACCCAGAAGCGTGCCGATGACGAAACTAAGAACAGTGGTGACCAGCAATAGACCGATCGTCCAGGGGAGCGACTGCGCAATGACATCGGTCACAGTCATGGGATAGCGGCTGAGCGAATAGCCGAAATCCATACGCAAAATATTGCCCAGATACTGCCAGTACTGCTCGAGAATGGGTTTATCGAGGCCGAACTGCTGCTGCATCGAGGCAACAAGCTTCTCGATGTCCCCAGGGGAGAATCCCCCGGTTCGCGCCAGTTCGCCGAAGCGCTCGCGAATTGCATTGCGAGGCGACAGCCGCGGCACAAAGAATACGATTGTCGAGGCGGCCCACACCACCAGGACGAAGAATGAAAATCTCTTGACGATGATAGCAATGCTCACTGGACCATTTCCCAATCTACTGGGTGAAGGGTGCGCGGACCCACGCCGCGCACCCTCGCCTGAGGGCTATTTCCCGGACGCTTGCAGTCCAGTGATCACAAGCATGCCGGTATGGGCCCAGAAGGCACCATTGGTGCCCATGCCCGGGTTGTCGGCACTCGGCCAGTTGGTCCAGTAGTGGTTGTTGTAAGGAATGCGGTGCAGCCACTGAATCACCGGCACGTCAATCGTGTCGCGCCAGTAAATCCCCAATGCCTTGGCAGCGCCGGCAATAAACGCCGGATCCTGGGAGTCGAGAGGCGCTATCTCATCGAGCAGCGCGTCGAATTCCGGGTTGGAGTAGCGGGAGAACCGGTTATTGCCCGCAGACGAGCCAATCGTGCTCGAGTACTTGCCGTGGAACAGGTTCAGCGCCTCATACGGGTCGAACAGGCTCGCGCCGTGGCCAAACAAGTAGAACCCAGCCTTGCCATCGACCATGTTCTGATAGGCATCGGTGCCGAAGTTGACGTTGGAGTCGAATCCGGCCTGGCGCAACATCTCCGCCAGAATTGGCGCGATATCGCCGTGGATACTCTCGAAAGCCTGGATGGTGGCGTCGAGTGTTTCCCCATCCTTGGTCCAAAGCCCGTCACCATCGCGGGTGAAACCGGCTTCTTCCATCAGAGCGGCGCTCTGCTCGGGATCATAGGTCCAGGGGTTGTACTTTTCCTCCTCGGCCTTCACCTCGGGCGAGTCCGCAAATGCCTGCAGGTTCGGATAGAGCGGGAACGGATAGACTGTCGCGATCTCGGCCCCCTCGTAGAGGATCTCGTTGATGAGGTCACGATTGACAGCCAGACTAACCGCCTTGCGGATACGCGGGTCGCTGTAGGGTTCGAGTTGGGTGTTCATCCAGAGCGAGTTCGGCCACCAGTCGAGATAGCCATATGGGGACTCGGTGCCCGTCCAGGACTGGATGTCCGGGTTCTGCTGCAAGATATTGCCAATGATCTGGGCACGCATGTCGACCGATGAATCGAACTCGTTGTTCACGAGGCGCTGGGCGACCGTGTCGATCGGTTGGTTCAGGATGTTCACAATGACGACGCGCTCGACTTGCGGCTGCTCGATGCGACCCGCTTCAACAGCCCACCAGTCGTCTCGCAGATCGAGTATCTTCTGGTTTGCGTTCCAGGCTACGACGTCATAGGGCCCCGAGTGGGGCATATCGTCCAGACCCGGGGTCTTGGTCGGATCATCCTGCTGGGACAGATAGTGCTCTGGTACGATCGGAATACCGGTATCAAACTTCTCGGTCAGCACCTCGAACTTGAACCGCGGCGCAGGCTGGCTGAATGTGACCTCAACCGTGAGATCGTCCTTCTTGGTGATGGTGTCGACCAGATCGGCAAATTGGGTGTGGTAAGGCAGCGTCTCGTATTGGCGCTGACCCTCGAACGTATAGACCACGTCGTCAGCCGTGACCGGCTCGCCATCCGACCACTTGGCAAGCGGATTGAGCTTGATCTCTAGCGCGGTAAATTCGTCGTTGGTGTATTCCATGCTGTCGGCGAGCCATGGAATGAACTCATTGGTGTAAATGCCGAAATACATCAGGGGTTCGAACAGCAGGTTGTTGCCTTCCTGATGTGTGTAGCCCGGCAAGACCCACGGATTGGTCGTGCCTACCGACGATGAGGCGGAAACACCCCAGGCCAAATTCAAGGTCTGGTTCCTGGGCACTTCGGCCAAGGCGTCCGGAACGATCTCTGTTGGCGGCGGCGCGCCTGTCTGAGCATGGCTGGTGACGGGGACCAAAACGAGGCCCAGCGACACCACCGCAGCGGCAATAGCTGTATTCTTGACCATAGGTCAGCCTTCTCCCTTATTTGCAGACAGCACCCACCGCAGCAGCCAATGGCCAGCGGCTCAGCGCCCTGCACCCTACAACCGGCTCGTGCCGGCGTTCCCTGTTTCAGGCAGGCAGTCAGGACCTTCTCGGGCCTGGCATGTCCGCCTCCTCCATCGCGCTCGACCGTCCGATCTTGAGCCGGATCACGTACAGCGACAGTTTATACTGCTCCATCAGCCATAGTCATGCAATACAGTATTTAGTGAATACTTTCTTTGATCACTAGTTACGTGAAATTTGTCTGATAAGATTGCTCTTATCAGTCAAACAACTTCACCTATTTCGGGAAAATTACTAGCCCAATCCTTGTCTCCCTACTGAGGCGCGAATACTGTGCTCGATTACCAAGGGCTCCTCCGGGATCAGCGCTACCGCGGTCGCAATGCCTCTTTCGTTTATGGGATTGGAACGAGCCGAGAGAGCGGTGTTCAGATCGAACGCGGAGGCGATGGGCTCAACGCCGATGCCGCGATATGCGCCGTTCCACGGTGGCCCCTCGATACCGCGATCGGTGCACCAGATCTGCAAGGACGGCAGGATGTCCCGGTCCCAATCGAGCTCAACGCTCGCTGCTTCATCGAGAAATGTTGCCCTTAACGGCCCTCGCATGCCGCACAGTTGTACACTGACATTTGCAAGGCCGACCGGAACGTGACTCAGATCGATTGCCCTCCCGCCGATTGGAACTGCATCCAGCCGGCTGAATTCCATGGCTCCAACAGCGTTCGCATGGCGCGGATGCACCAGACCGAAGTCAAACTCTGCCGACAATTGAAGCCGCCCCGGCCTATCGGGCAAACGGAGGATTGGGTGCAGGCCGACGGAGATACTACCTGCTGCGCGTGAGAAGATTTTTAGTTGCGAGCAAAGTAAAGGTTCGCCATCCGAACCATAGACGGTTCTCTCCAGGCGCCTGACGATGGAATCCTCGGGATATGAAAGCGTGAGGGTGACGCTGGAGGGCGTGTGTTCCACGAGCTGCCATTCAGCATCTCCGGCGGGTCCATGTATTGGTAGCAAAGGCGGGTCGGTGATTAGATCTGCCCATTGGGGCGGTCCTGTCGGGTGCACAGGACCGGCCCCAAACGGCACACAAGCGAAGTCCCCACCAAGCTCACGCAAATGTCCAATGATCTGGGGATCGGTCACGGTCCCCATCCAGGGCGCACGGGCGAACGGCCTGAACGGCCCGGAAGGGAGATTGAACTGGCAATCGGCAAGGACGGCTGCCGTGCTGAGGACGACCGCCTCACCATCACTCCATTTCAAAGCATAAGCGGTCACCTCGGTGTCACCAATTGGTCACCGACCCATCTGTGCGGCGCAAATGAGGCGCTTCCCAAAAGCGGAAGGTTTCATGCGCAAGGCGGGTCTCATCTACTTCGATGCCTAGACCGGGCGCATCAAGAACCGGATACGTCACCCCCTCGAGAGCCGGCTTGTTGAGGAAGGGACTGTCCAGTTGATCACCACTATAGAGGTCGCCTTCATTGCCCCGCGTTTCAAGCCAGGCAAAATTCGGAACGGCGGCCGAAAAGTGAATAGTCGCAGCGGTACATATCGGACCAAGCGGATTGTGCGGCATCATGTCGACGTAATGCGCCTCGCTCCATCCGGCCACTTTCATCGCCTCGGTGAAGCCCCCGATGTTGCACAGATCGAGCCGGTTGAACTGGTGAATGTCCCGCTCGATATAAGGCAGGAACTGCCACTTACTGGCGAATTCCTCTCCAATGGCAAAAGGCACGTCGGTCAGCCGACGCAGTGCCTCGTAGGCCTCCGGCGTTTCGTCCCGGATCGGCTCTTCGAGAAAGTCCAGGGTCCCCGACGGCATTTTCTGGCAGAAACTCGCCGCCTCGGCGACGTTTAGGCGGTGATGGTAGTCGACTCCTATCACTACGTTATCGCCTAGAACCTCGCGGGCGCGCACCAGCCAACGTGCCGTCTCTCCAATCGAGACTCGAGGCTCAAAGACTCCGTCGTCTCCCGCCCACGCAGCCGGAAAAAAACGAACGACATTCCATCCCCTGACGATCAGGGCTTTGGCTATCTCGATGGTCTTTTCACCTTCAATACTGCCGGTGGAGGGGAAGGTCGGGATCACATCGCGATGTTTGCCACCGAGCAACTGGTAAACCGGCACATTCAAGGCTTTGCCCTTGATGTCATGCAGAGCGATATCTATCGCCGATTGGGCCGCCAGTAATACGCGCCCGCCTTCAAAATACTGGCTACGATAGAGTTCCTGCCAGATGGCACCAATAGCAGTGGGATCTCGTCCGATCAGAAATTCCCTGAAGTGCTCGATTGCACCGACGACAGCCTTTTCCCGCCCCGAAAGGCCGCTCTCGCCCCAGCCGTAAAGCCCCTCATCGGTTTCGACCTTGACGATGAGCTGATTGCGGTGGCCGATCCAGACCGGAAAGGGTTTGATTGCGGTGATTTTCATGTCGGGCCTACCAGCTTGTCAGGGTGCCGTCTTCCAGACGGGCGATTGGAAGATAGGCGGGCTCATAAGGATTTCGCGCAGCAACATCTTCATCGATATCGACGCCGTGCCCAGGTGCTTCGCCAGAATGCAAATAGCCTCGCTCATAGCTCCAAGCCCGCGGGAACATCTCAAGGGTCGCGTCTGTGTAACCAGAGAATTCCTGAATCCCGAAATTGTTGATGGCCGTATCGACATGGATATTGCAGCCCATGGCGACCGGCGAGACATCCATCGGCCCGTGGCAAGCAGAACGCACATGATAGATCGCGGCGAAGTCGAAGATCTTCTTCAACCCCGTTACACCTCCCGCATGGACCGAGGTGACGCGAATGTAATCAATCAACTGCTCGGAGATCAGCGTGGTCAGGTCGTAAACGGAATTGAATACCTCACCCACGGCGAGGGGCTGAGTGGTATGCTGCCGAAGCACACGGAAGCCGTCCTGCAGTTCCGCAGGAACTGCATCTTCCAGCCAGAACAGACGAAAAGGCTCCAGATCCTTGCCGAGTCGGGCTGCTTCTATGGGGGTCAGCCGGTGATGTACATCATGAAGCAGATGCACATCCCATCCCACAGCATCGCGCACCTTCTCGAATAACCGCGGCACCAGGGGCAGATATTTGTGCGTGGACCAGACCTCCTCGTTTGGAAGAGGATGGATCATACCGCCTGCGGCCTGGTCTGTAGATGAGCCAGTGCCGTAGATGGGCGGCAAGCCCGGTATGGCCACCTGAGCGCGGATCGCATCCACGCCTTGCTCGCGCAGCGCGAGCACATTGTCCACGACCTCTGGAATTTCCAGCCCGCTGGCGTGCTTGTAGACCATCACCTTCTCGCGGGAGCGCCCGCCCAGGAGTTGGTACAGAGGCATATTGGCCGCCTTTGCCTTGATGTCCCAAAGGGCCATGTCGATGCCGGAAATGGCTGCCATGGTGATCGGGCCGCGGCGCCAATAGGCGCCCTTGTAAAGATACTGCCAGACGTCTTCGCTGCGCATGGGATCCCGCCCGATCAGGCAGGGAACGACGTGATCTTCAAGATAGGCGACGACAGCCTTTTCCCGACCATTCACGGTCGCATCGCCGATGCCATATATGCCTTCATCGGTCATCACCTTTACGGTGACAAAGTTTCGTCCCGGGGAAGCGACAATGATCTTTATTTTGGTGATCTTCATGGAGCGTCAGCGCAGTTTGGGGTGAAAGGCAACAACAGTAGGCGACCCGACATCAATCCCTGGTCCCAAGGCAGACAGCGCACCAGTTGATGCGTCTCGCCGAAACAGCGCAACGTGATCACTTTCCTGGTTGGCAACGGCGAGCATCGTACCGGAGGGGTCGAACACAATGTCGCGGGGCACTGAGCCACCGCTCGGGGTCGTGGACCGGAAACTGGCTATTCCCGTAACCGAATCCGTGACCAAGCAAGCGACGCTGTCGTGACCGCGGTTGCCCACATAGACGTGATCTCCGGCTTGCGAGATCGCCAGGGCCGAGCACGCGTTCCCCGAACATCCGGCATCCGGCAAAGTTGAGGCAGTGGCGAGGGGCCGCAAATTGCCTAACGCAGCGTCGAACGCCATAGTCACGAGCGTACCGTCGAGCTCATTGACGCAATAGAGTACCGGCAAAGAGGGATGAAAGAGTACGTGACGCGGCCCTGCGCCGGGCGCCAGGGCGACTTCGCCATGCGGTTCGACAGTTCCGCTGATTGCGTCGAAGCGATAGACCATCAGTCGATCAATTCCCAGGTCAGACACAATCAGAAATCGGCCATCTGGCGACCATCGGACGCAATGTGCATGGGGTCGTGATTGTCGGATCGCATCCACCCCCTGACCTACATGCGTGATCTGCGCACACGGCGGAGAAAGCTCCTTTTCCACCTGATAGAGGGCAAAGGATCGATTTGGCAGTTCTGTAACCGGCATGCCGCCATAGTTGGCAACGCCAACAAAGCGTCCCGTTGGATCATAACCCGTGTGACAGGTGTAGTCGCCGCGGGTCGGCTGCTTGTTGGAATATCGGAGCGCGCCATTGGACGGGTCGACTCGATAGCAGCTGACCACCCCTTCGTGCCAGCCATCCACCTCGCTTACCGCCACCAAAGTATCACCGTCGGGGGACAGTGCGAGGTAGGTTGGATTGTCGATACCCCTGGTAACGCCAAGTGCTCTTGAGGCACCGCTCTCCAAGTCAATCTCGTAGGCCGCTATACCCTCAGCCGCAGCGTTCGCCACGTAGCCGATCCCCCGATTGACTCCACCGATGTAAGCAAGAGCAGAAGGCATTTGAGAGATCCAGTTTAAGCATGTGTTTCGGCGCCGAGCAGCGGATTCACTTCAATGTTCCCGAATGGGCGGCCATCCGTACGAGGCCCTGCATGTACCCGATGGCATGAGCCCTACCCCGGTGGTTCCAGTCGCTGTCTCCATCCATTTTGGGAACGTGGTCATCAAGCAGGAAGCCATCAAAACCGCGCCGCGCGAGTTGGGTGACGACCTCTGCCGGATCAAAATTTCCGTCTCCGATGAAACATTCGGTGAAATTGGGGACAGAGCCTTGCACATCGCGGAAATGGATGTATGCGAGGGCGCCCCGTGGCGCGAAAAAGTCTATCATCTCCGCGACATTGCTGGCCCCACCGGGCATCTCCGAGCAGCAGCCGAGACACAGGTCGAGCGCCCAAGCGGCAGACTGATTGGCCATTTCATAGGCCTTGCGGAAGTTTTCCGGCTTGTAGAAGAGGCGCGCCACGCCGCCCAGCATGGGTACCGGCGGATCATCAGGATGAAGCGCCAGACGCAGCCCTTCTTCTTCGGCGACTGGCAATACAGCGTCGATGAAGTAGCGATAATTCCCCCACATCGCCTCCTCGGATACAGTGGGACCATCCTTGCCAAAAAGTGGCATGGAACTGGCGCGACCTAGCGTCGTCGGCATGAAACTGCGCAATTGATCCAGATTGTCCGCATTGGCCTCAACAACGGCCATGTCGAACTGTCGCGCAGTAGCCCCGCCGCGCGTCTCGGCTGTACGACTGGTACTCCACACGGAATTGGGCATGAAGTGATAGCCCAGCACCGGGATGCCTGCCCGAGCAACGGCGCGCATGGTGCTCTGGTAGTTTTCGATTTGCTCGTCGCGCCCGTCCAGACCGAGCATGACCTTATGGTAGAAGTGAGTGGGGACGTTCTCGATCGCCTCGAACGTCAAGCCAGCGGCTTCGACCTGTTCCACTAGGGCTCGTACATCCTCCAGCTGCCACCTGACATCACCAGGAAGGGTCGGGTTGTTCATCTGGATCCCCGACGCGCCGATCTGCTTTGCAAAACGCAAGCGATCTTCGGTCAGGTCATGAAATTGCCCTACAGCGATCCTGATCGCCATACACCCCTCCCCAAAGTATTTCGGCGACCTTCACTGTTGCCGACCGATGAACAAATGCTATCGCAGCGTCCTGCGTAAACCAACCCTTTGCACACCAGTTTCCATAAATAATGTACGATTTCCGCATTTTGCCACCAGCGAAAGGCGTTAACCTGTGAAATTAAGAACTTAGAAAATGGCAGCGGGCCAGTCGCGCCGCTAATCGAAAAAGTCGGCATCCTCATCGAGCAGGTATTTGCGAGCGCCTTCCGCATCGATATCAAGGCCCAGTCCAGGTGCCTCCAGCAGATCCACATGACTGTCCTTGACTATCTGCTTGGGCAGACCGATCACGATCTCCTCCCACCACGGGTCGGAGGCACTGGGATATTCGAAGGCAATGTAATTGGAGGGCAGCGTTGCACAGACGTTTATCAGGGCCCCTAGACCAAGCAATCCATTGGCCGTGCCATGCGGCGCCATCATGATGGAGTGCATATAGGCGTGCTCGGCGACCCATTTTAGTTCAGCAATGCCGCCAATATCGGCCGGATCAGGACCAACCACCCGAACCGCCTGCGTCTCGATCAGTTCCTTGAAATTATGTCGCAGATAGATCTGCTCGCCCGTGTGAATGGGCGTGGAAGTCGATTGCGTGAGTTCACGATAGGCCTGCGGGTTGACCCATGGCACGTAGTCACCGGTCAGCATGTCTTCGAGCCACATGAGGTTGTATTTCTCAACCGCCTGGGCAAACCGGATGGCATCATTAAGGAACCAGCCGGGGCCACAATCGAGCGCTAGGCTGACCTTGTCGCCAAGCACTTCCTTCATGGCTATGACGCAATCGATCATATGCGCCATGGCGTGCTCGCTGATCTGCCCCTGCTCCATTGCGCCGTGATAACCGGACTTCACTTGGCGCACGCCATAGTGAAAATCGTCGACGCTCTCCTTCATGTTGGAGTGAAAGCTGATCCCCTGCTTCACCATGAAGAAGTTTTCAGGCCGCTCCATCATCCATTTGACATCCGCCGCGTAGTCTTCCGGTCGATCGCCGCTGCGCTTGCGGCGAATGGAACCGTTATAAACCCGCACCCGATCCCGGACTTTTCCGCCAAGAAGTTTGTAGACGGGAACCCCGGCCGCCTTGCCGGCAATGTCCCACAGGGCATGTTCGATGGCAGATACGGCCGCACCATGCGGCTTGAACGACCCACGCTGCCGGATCTTGAGCATGCAACGCTCGACATCGGTCGGGTCTTCCCCCACCAGTGCCTCCTTGAAGTGCAAGACCCAGGGCTTGAGGTATGGCTTGGTGAATTCTACCTCGCCCAATCCGTACAGGCCTTCATCGGTTACGATGCGGACGATGGGGTGGCGGCCAATGACCGCGCAGCGCAGGTCGATAATCTTCACAGCGCCACCCATCCCATTCTCGTGCTCAAGATCGTGCCGCTCATGAATTCCTCCCTATAGAACGCTAATTCTTGTTCGGGTCGCCAACATCGCGGCGGTATGCGCTCATCTGCTCGATAATGTGACGGCCCGACCCCTCCACGTGACGAGCAATTATCGCTGCGGCGCCATCTGCGTCCTGGGCCCTTATGGCCTCGATAAGATCGCGATGCTCCTGCAGCACCGACTTGCGGCGGCTCAGCGCCACCGGATAGCGGCGGCTGATTGCACGCAGAATCTCCCGATGTTTCCACCACAGGTCGGCGACGTGGCGATTGTAATGGCGGTCATAGATGAGCTGATGAAAGCGCGTATCGAGTTCGGCATGCCGAACGAGATCGGTGAAGTTCAGAGCTTCGATCTCTTGTTGGACGGCCTCGAGCGCTGCAATGTCGGCGTCTGTTGCAATGGTACAGAACCATCGGGTCAGCGCCGGCTCGATCAAAACCTCTATCTCGGTGATGTCGCGCACGAAATTCTGATCGATCGCAACGACGCGCGCGCCCCGATTGGGCTCCATTTCCACGATGCCCTCGCCGCGCAATTGCTGCAGCGCCTCGCGCACCGGGTTGGTTGATGTCCCATAGGCTTCTGACAAATCACCGATCTTCAAGCGCGTGTGAGGCGCCAGTCGTCCGGCAATAATGTCTTCCCGGATCATCTCGTAGATGGAAGCTGAAGGTTGTTCGGCGCCCGCGGGCGCTTTCGCGGCATTGTCTTTCATGCGCCTCTCCTTATGCCAAATTTAAGGAAAATCCAACCCAGAGCCACATCAAAACCACCAAATAATGTACAATCGAAACAATATTGACAGATGGTTTCTCGTCTGTAACGGTCGCACTCGGGTGACACGGACATAAGCCGGCCCCAAGGAGGATGCAGCTCTGCTGTGGGGAGGTCCGGCTCGGCCAACAGGGTCCAGCGGTCTTCCAATTTTGAGGAGACTACGATGACGCATTTGCTGGACCGCACACTGCGGTTGGGCCTGTCGACTCGTCGGCGGGTGACCGGCATCGCTTTGGCGGCGCTGACTACGACTTCCCTCGTCTCTACGACCGTATTCGCGCAGAGCGTGGACCTAAGCCAATGGTCGCCCGAGTACATCCGTTCCATTGCCGGTACCGAGACCTTCGACACAGCAGGCCATTGTGCCAGTGTTGTGCCGCTCGACTATACCGGCAAGCTGACCTATTGGTGGACCGGCCCGAACGAGGCCTCGCCCCAGATCGAACGCGATATCAACGAGCAGTTCTGGGCCGCCTGGGCCGAGACATATCCCAATATCGATACTGATGCGCAGAATATCGACTACAACACGCTTCTGGACAAACTGCGTACCGCATTGCTCGGCAATGCCGGCCCGATGGTTCTCCGCCTGCAGATACTGGGCGGCGTCGAGTTTGCGTCCAAGGGTTACTTCCAGGAGCTCAAGCCGGAAGACATAGGTTATCCAACGGCTGATTTCTGGCCCGGCGCGATGAAGTCCGTGACTTGGGACGGCACCGCCTATGGTGTGCCGACCAATAACGAAACCATGGCCCTGATCTGGAATGCGGACATCTTCGAACGTGCTGGGTTAGATCCAGAGAGCCCGCCAGCGACCTGGGAAGATGTTGTGGCCTATTCCAAGCAGATCCACGATGAGCTTGGTATTTCGGGCTATGGCCTGGTGGCGCGCCAGAACGCTGGCAATACCCCTTTCCGCTTTATGCCC
>Ga0098074_1001029_pt1 | contig 15711 bp, 15 predicted proteins | sample 32_taG_FD_75064 | JGI IMG/M metagenome (GOLD analysis project Ga0098074, IMG submission 75064) | Marine viral communities from the Gulf of Mexico - 32_GoM_OMZ_CsCl metaG | ecosystem: Environmental > Aquatic > Marine > Oceanic | place: Atlantic Ocean: Gulf of Mexico | collected 2015-07-12
AAATAGGAACTTAGCGTCTTAAATATATCAAAGCCCCCTTGACACTCCCACTTGCTTTAGCTGTGGGAGTGTCAAGGGGGCTTTGATATATTTAAGACGCTAAGTTCCTATTTTAGTCAGGTGTAAAAGATTATGAAACGATACCCCGGCGAATAAGTAATGTAAATTATTAACTAAAACAAACGTTAATGATTTCATTATATAAATCTATCGCTTGGATAAGTGCGGAGAATGGTTCTTTTTTAATACAAACCCTTACCAATAGTGTATGGGAAAGGGTGGCACAAGAAGGTATCGGGTTAATTATTTCGATACTCGCTTGTGCGGGGCTTTATTTTATGCTTAGAACAAAAGAGAAGCGGTTGGCAGATGTGGAGGACGCACACAAGGTTGAGTTAGCTAGTATTCGTAAACAGCAGTTCCAGGACGCCTTAGAGTACCAAAAAACAACGCAAGAGTTTACATCGGTAATCAGAGAACTCGAGCGTACTATGCGCGAAAATCAGCTAAGAACTGCGGAGAAGGATAATCATATGCTATTAATACTCGAGCAAATGACCAACAAGTTAGGAACTAAGTGATAAGCGGTTGCGTAATAATACCATGGACAGAGAAATTAAAAATGTAGACTTTGATTCCTTAGAGTCGCAAGTATTAGCCGCATCCATTAACTACGTAGGTGTAGCCGAGATCGACCAACGTAGTGGTAACTTGGTGTTCAATACTATTGAACCTCCTACGTATGTTAGGCATAGGGAAAAGTGGAATATCCCTTCTGACCGTACTGAATGGTACTACCCCTGGGGGGAAGACAACCAATTCCCCTTATTTCTGCTGAAGTTAAAAAATATGAGTCATACCTTGCGTACTATTGTGACCGCCTTAGAGCGAATAGCAAAGGGCAAAGGGAAGACATGCGTGTATGAGTTGGGGGAAGATCAAAGAGAGACTGCGGCGGAATTAAAAAGGTGGCTCAGTATGGTGGGGGCTAACGATGATTTTGACAGGCGTTTGTTTATGAATACCTGCTTCTTTAAAGGGTTTACCCCCGAGCTTGTGTATGGCGCCAAGGCCATAGATCCAGACACGGGGGACTTACTGGTGGATTGGTCCTCACTATCAGAAGTCAATTGCATTAACTTCCACAAGGTAAGGAAAGGCGTTCGTGATGAAGACGGAAACATTAGTAAGTACTACTTCCACAGGAACCAGTTCGATATGCAGAAGCGTAAGCGGGTCAATAATAAAGATCTTATGGCTATTGATAACTGGCCCGGGGTGGAGCAAGCAGCGGAGCAGGGCAAAAAAGTTACTGTTCACGACTATCAGCGTGAGAACCCTTTCTTTGTATCTACTGACCAAAACCCAGACCGTGACGAGCTGGGGCGGGGTAGGTATTTGTATATGTCCTATATGCCCTCTCTTGAGGCAGACGAATACCCTGTGCCTGACTGTGCGGGGGATAGTGCTATTAACGCGGCATTGCTAGACTCCTATATCTCGCAACACGAAACAGCCTCTATGGTTAATGGGCTGAAGACATCGCATATTGTGGTTATCCCCCTTGCTCGGCCTAGACGCGGCGCCTCAGAAGAGGAAAAGCAAAAACACGAAAGGGATAAGCAAGTAATAGAGACTAACCTACGCGAGAACATGACAGGCATGCACAATGCCGATGGGCTCTTGGTTATCTACAAAGACCCCAAGAGTGAAACAGAGCCTATTCAAATAGCTGAAATACCGAACAACGATAACGCAGACAATATTGAGTCTAAATCCCGGCGGGCCGAGCGCGTGTTACTAGCCGCGTACACAGTGTCACACCCTGCGATTATAGGTCTGACCCCCGAGCAAGGAAAGAACATGAACCAAGACCGTAATATGCTAACAATTGCGGAGGGGATGTTCTACTCAAATACAGTATATGACTACACACAACTTATAGAGAATTTTTATAATGAGGTATTGTTACCTATATTCTCTTTCGAGACGGGGCTCGATGTGTCAGGCATAAGAATTGCGTTTCCGTGGTCACAAAAATTCAAACGAGAGATCCCATCAGAGGTTATACTAAAGACTATGACGCTGGAGAAAGCGTTTGATTACTTTGGGTTGGAAATACGTGTGGATGACGAGTACCGGAGGGATCTGATGAAGGATCTAATATTAAGATCCTTGGGCGGCAACACCGCTGATCCCGCTCTACTGTTATCAGTGGGCTTGCTAGACCCTAACCAAGCGCCCCCAGGTATAGTAAATACAGACACCGAAAACGAATAATAATGGCAGGATATTGTCCCTCATGTGGAGATAAGTGTTATCTCATTTGTGATGCAGATCTGATTGAAGGGGTTACCCCTTTGCACCAGAACCTCCCTGTTCGGCAGAGGAGAAGCGTAGTGTATCAAGCACAGGTAGACTATGTACATATGTTGCTGGGGGACTGTTTACCCGCTATATGTGCAGCATTAGATGCTGCGAGTTTGCCTAGCACGGACCCAGGCTATATAGCAATAGACGAGGAATCCTGGGAGTACCAAGTACTAATGCAAGATTATGTAAAACCTCTAATCCTTGCAGGGGCTACGCAGATATACATAGAATCGTTTGGTTACAATAACCTAGAGCTAGACCTGCCTGCACAACCAGAAAGAGACGAATACTACGAGAGGTTAATAGGAAGAATACAAAGATTGCAACAAAATTTGCAAACATATCTAGCCCAGAATGGCGCAGGGTTTTCTACGCCGTGTAACTGCCCCTCAGAGGACGAGGAGGATATAACCCGGGTAGTTGGTGGGTCTTGGGGGTTTGTGACCGGATACCCAGAAAAGATGGTAGGAGGGCAAAGTTATTGTCTATGCTCCGAAAGAGGCGCAGAGGGTTGTGTGTGTAATGGGTGTAGTTGCGATAATAAAAGTAGCTGCGCACGATGCTGCCAATCTAATTAACCTTAACTTAAAAAAAAAACTCTTTAGTATTATGGCTACAATAACCGTAAATCTATCTAAACCAACCCCCTTCAGTCGAGACGGGGAGTACATCTACCGTGTAACCGACTCGAGCGCAAAAGGTAAAAAACACTCCGTAAAGAGTTTGCCTAGTAAGTCCAGTAAGCAAACCCCTAAGACAATTAATTTTGGGGAGGCGGGAAATAACTCACAAAACAAAACAAAGGAGCAGACCGAGAGGTACTACTCCCGTGCCTTTGGGATAAAAGATAAGAACGGCAACTTTACCGTTAATAACCCCATGAGTAGTAACTTCTGGGCTGTGCGACATATATGGGGGAATAGCCACGGCATCAAAGAAATTAAGTCCGGGGGTAACACTTTCAAAATTGTAAGGGACTAACTTAAAAGCTATCTAGTACTTGCAATAGATAGTGCATAATTTTTGGCGCGTAGTTACCCTGGTATAGTCTCCTATTTACCTCCTGTGTAAAATCGGTGGTATGGTCCACAAGAATATCTACCTTGCTATAGTCCACACCCTCGCTGCTGTGAGTCTGTTCCAAAGGAGATAATAAGCTCTTGCCATAATTATTACGCACCCCTATGACAATTCCTGAGTGGCGTTTGATCCATTCTACCTCCACATCTAACCTAGTATCCTCTAAGATAAAAAGCCGTCTAGTAGGGTCCCCTGGGATATAGCGGGTATTCTCCTGCATCACCCGCTCTGCGTACTTAGTCCATATATAGGGGTCAAAAGTACGCATAAGCTCTGCATACTGTTGCAAAAAGTTTCTCCTAGTTTTATTTGAGTGTCGGGTAAAAGGTTCTGCTTTTCCAGAAGCTGTTTTCCAAGCCTTTAGACATTCAACCCCGCCCAGGTGAATTTTATGCGCCGACATGGTTTCTATTTGAGATCCAAGCTGTTTAGCTGGGGCAGAAAACTCATAAGTGTGGTAGGACAGTCTGTCTGTATTTTCCCGATCAATGTTATACTCTGTAATAAGCCTTATTAGGGCTTTACACAGTAGGCCTTTCCCTGCCCCAGACTTACCCAAAATACCTACGGGGATGTGTACCAAATCCTTTCTCATTATACAAATACTACTTTTACGTTCTGTGCCTGACAGAACTTATCAAACTCTTTTAATTGATTCCCAGAGAAAGTGTCTGTCACACGATAAGACTTACGCTCCCCGAGTGAGGTATAATCCGCTAAAACAAAATATTTAACGGTGCTTCCTAGTGCTACTTTTTTAATATGAATAGAATCCATTACCAACACTTTTTATATGCTACATCGCTGCTATACCCCTTAACGCAATACTGATACTCACCGACACTGAGTTCTCCGGCCCGGGTAGCCGCCAATAACATAGGCGCAGCTCTTTTTATGACTGACTGCAAGCTACTTGGTATTTCGGCCCACAATATATCGGGCGAATTAATTATTGCCCTAATAGATTGGGGGGTCGCAATTCTGCGTCTATGAGCGGGGGTAAGTGTCTCCCATTGGTCTATAATATTCCTGGGGGATTCAGACATGTTGCTTTTTGTTTCTCAAGCCTAAATATAACTCTATCAAACAAAAAAAACAAAAAAAAATATCATAGGTAAACCCCCGATGCCGAGGCAACGTCACTATTATACCTGTGTAAGAAATAAGACATCACAACGGCATCAGCTAGGTTTGGGGATTTACCTATTGTGGACTTTAGCTTCTTTTTTGATTCTAATCGCAAACCCCCCGCACTACCGCTGTCATCCAGTTTCATAGCACCTAGTTCTGCGTATAGCTGGTCAAGTAGTGGCTTTGATATTGTATCTGTATTAAAGACTACCTCTTTGTTACGAATAGCAAACACTAGGACAAAGAAAGCTAATGTGCGCAGATTGCTGAAGCGCAACAAAGGTTTACCATCAGTATCCTCAGGTATTAGGCGTTCGTATTGGCCCCCCATTGCCCTAGCCCCCGCAAAGAAAGGGAATACATTCATATCGAAGTCATTTGTAAATGCGTTTACGGTTGACTCTCCGAGCCCCACAGAGTCAACTATAATATCCTCCTCTGTGGCACCGTACTCAGATAATTTGAGCAGCCCATAATCGGGTAGCGGTGTTTTTCTCTCAACCCCTTTAGGGGTGTAGTGCAGGTACTTATACAGCTCCTCATTATCTAGTACTAGGTTAGCCGCAATCGCGCCTGCATTGGCACAGGTAAATTCCAGGATATTTGTCATAACCGATCCTTGCATAACCGCAAGAGACGCCTTGTCCCCGTTTTCAGACGAGGATACGTCTATACCAAAGGCGGGCTCCTTGCCCCCAAAATCCTCGAGGGAGGCGGGCCTACAGACTGCGAAGAAGTCTTCACTTTTTAAAATAGCATGCTGATTCGCAACCGGAAATTTGCCCCTTACCCTCGAGAGGAATAATGGATTATCCTCTCCTAGATTTAGTCTACGCCTTTCTACAGACTTACGAGATACCGACCCATGTCCTATAATTTCTCTACCAGATACAACATCTGGAAAGTCTAATGCGCTAATCCGAATGGCATCTACGTCCTCCCTGCGCATAAATGTTCCCAAGGGATCTAGCATATTGTCTGGGTTTCCTGCCCCTATGATGCCGTTCCTGCTACCAGTACACGTGTTTGTAATGGCATTCATAGTAGACTGCGCCAATTTACTCTGCTCGTCACACAGAAACAGAAGTCTATCCGCGTGTATGCCCTGCAAACTCCCGGCGGACTTAGCATCTCCCCCCTCATTTTTAACCGCCCGCAGAAAATATGCCCACTTAGCATCCTCCGAAGTTGCCCCATCACATATTATGCTTCCATCCCCTAACACCTTAGCGTTCGGTAGTAACTTCTGTAGCCCGTAGTTGGGGTCTTTACTCTGCCACCTGTTCTTAACCTCCGCCCATATACTTGCTATCATAGACTGAAAGGACACCCCAACGCTTATAACCATAGCCTTATGCACGGTTAAGAAGTACCCCACTAATACTGAGAACATGTACGTCTTGCCCATAGACGTACCTGCGGATACCCCCGTCCACTTAAACTCAGATGCGTTTTTTAGCATACGATACAGCGGATCAAACGTCCCGTCCCATTCATGTGCATCATACTCTTCTAGCAGGGACCACTTAAAGTGATGGTGCTTCAACTCTATTGCCTTTTGTCGAGATAAGTTCTCATAATCATAAGGCCTGCCCGTTGCTGGGTCTACAAAAGGAATGCCGTGCAGCATATGAGAGTACCACCACAGGGGGTATTTTTTACACATAGCCAGAACCCTTTCGTCCTGCATCAATGTGTGGAAATACATTTTATTGCTTCTAGGCATTGTCTAGGTTTTCCTGTTTTGAATTATCAACTAGATCCGGCAACATACTTGGGTCGAATTTCAAAGAATCCGCCTCTACTGCGGTGTCTGGTATAGCCTCTACGGTTTCCCCAAGATTCAGCAAACTCAACGCGGCTTTGAGCTCATTTATGGTAGCTTCGTTCTTATCTTCTACCATCTTTTCTTTTTTCTTAACGCGCTCCCCGATCCAAGTGCCGGATTTATCATACATGCCCTCGGTAACTATTTCTAGTTCTTTCTTGTATCCCAAGTTGCCTTGCTTTACCCTGGAAAATATCTCCCGGGTTGTTTGGTTTAAAGCGTCCCTCTTCTCAAATTCTAGTCTCTCCTGTACTATAATTTCTCTGAGTTCTTTTACCTCCTCTTTTCTATCGGTAAGGTCTTTATCCCGAGCAATAGTTGTGAAAAATTCTGCCTCTGTCATGCGGCCTCCCGGGATACACTCCATCATAGATTTGTCTGTATTGTCTAAATAGTGCTGTAATATTGCCTCACATCTATCTCTAGGCCCTGAATCTTCCGCGATATAGTAAAACACTGCGTGGTTATCATCTGTCGGCACAGAGGGCGTATGGGGAGACACTTCGTAGTGTCTCCCCTCCTCCTCGTATGATAAATCTTCATCCTGCTTTGACTCAAGAGCTACCTTGTGGTCTTTTTTTGCAGCCCTGAACCTTTCCCCTAACTCGAAGGTTGACAGAAGCCCGTAGAACGTATTTGTGGCAAGTCCCGCTTGATAACACAACTCCTCCAAGTTCCCCCCCTCAGAATACTTACGAATAATTCTAACCAGAATAGTTCTTAGCTTTCTTTTCTGTTCGGGGGTATATTTTGACTTAGGCATGGTATTACTACGTTATATGCCTATATCTAGTTTTTTTTTAAGTGGTTAGCACTATCTGCCCCTTTCTAGCACGAGAGGCAGCTACATAAAACCCCCTGTCTCTACCGGATGTCTGCGTAAGAAGGTCCGAGTAGTCTAGTATAGAAATAGTGTACGAGGACCCCTGGGCTCTATGCACATTTAATGCGTAGCAATGCTCATAAGATACAAAGGCAGCATCCCTCCAGAGCTTGTACTCTCTCCATAGAGCTTTCCTACCGGATTCGTTGTTTCTCCACGCCTGCGTAGCTCTCGCTTTTAACCTATTCAAGAATGTGTTGAACCTCCTCTGTTCAGAGGGTAATAAAAACCTAATCTCTTCGAGTAGGTTGGTCCCCTCCTCCTGGACCAACGCTGTAAAACACCGGAATCCCTCACTGTAATCTTGGGATATGCTAGATAACATTTCTGTGGTGAAGGTGTCTTTTTTGCCTGATTGAATACGGATAATACTGCCATTTTGAAAAATGGGTTCCGTAGATATTTCATTGTCTGACCCGGAGGATACTATCTGCCGCATAAGCGGCTTTGATACTCTTATAGGTTCATCCTTAATAATAAACGGGATGCCCTTAGGGTATTTCTCCCCGTATATGGTTTTCCTTATTAATTGATTCCACATACGCAAAGCAGATGTACTCGCATTTCTAGTATAGCATATTACGCGGGCGTGGTCCGGGTTCTTGTGCCAAGCAGCCCCAAACAGACTCTTAATAGCTTGAGTGTCGCTTAGAAAGGCATGTCTATTTTCTGTTACAGACCAACTTGATTCGCTTACTTCACTGGTCAGTAGGGACCTATACCCCCCAGGGGTACGACAAGATAATGCCCTTGAATGTACGGGCTCACCGTTCGCGGACCGCATTTGCTGGTTTAGAGACATAATCTCAGGCATACGCCCTAAATTATTATTCCAAAAACTTTTCGAGAAAGCAGGTGAAGTCCCTTTGCTTGCTTTGACCGGGGCTAACTGCCCCGGGTCCCCTACAAATAGTAACGCAGCTACATCTTCTCCACCCTTTCCCGAAACCTCTAATATGTAGCGCATCTGAAAATCCGGGATCATAGACGCTTCGTCAAAGATGACCGCACCAAACTCATTTACTTTTGCTGGACCAAACTTTTTAAAAGACTGTTCCCCTGTGAACTTATCAGTGTCTTCTCGTATCCTGAGAAGGGATGGTACAGTGATGAACACAACATGCTTAGAGTCCCTGAACGGAGAATATGTTTTTGCTACCTGCATAGCTTGATGGGTTGGCGTAGCTATAGCAACCTTTAAGCCCCTCTTTGCAAAAATATTTACAGCATTCTCAGTTATCTTACCTGTTAGGTAGGATTTCCCCGTTCCAGCATTGCCCATAAGTACCCCTATGTGCTCCTCAAAACTTGGGCTAAGTATGCGGTGGCAGGTATTATACGCATTTAACTGGTCAGTATTTAGCGTAGATGTATCCACCTGCCCTCCGGTCCATTTATTTGGTGGAGGCAAACGGTAAGTATTAGTTTTGTCAATTAGTCGCTTGACTTTTCTGGATATAGGCATTAGAACTCAAATTTATCATCAAACATTTCAAGCCAGTACTTCCTGTCCCAAGCAGCAACGATAACACCTTGTGTGGCTTGAGACGTATGTATGTGCGCCCCACGAGGGTCCGGCACCGGGATAACGTGCTTAGTGTCATCGTCAGGGATGACGGACATGTCACCTACGGACAAAAGCCTTTCCCTGTACGTAGGCGCGATCCAGGTGTCATTTTTACGTAGTCCTTTACGGTTGAAGTATTTTTTACCATCTAGCAGGTCATTTACCGTTTCAATAGCGTTACCATAATCATACGCCCTCTTTGTGCTCCTATGGAATTGGTAGGTAAGAAGCACAGGGAATGGGTTACTAGAAATTTTCAATATTTTATTTCTGAATTTATCCCTCTGATACAAGATAAACGGTGCCATTTTCCTATAAAATCTAGTAACCAACGGATTGTCAAAGCCGGATGATCTACTGTTTTTCGAGCTAGGAACATTCAGTGGCAGATAAATCTCATTATCCCGCAGAGTAGGGGCAACCTGTAAAAACCTAGTGCATAACTCCTCTACCTCTAACATGTATTTTTTCTGAGAATGAGTTTGTATAATTGTAGGTATAAGCATATTAGGTAGGCTAGAATATGAAGGGTGAGGCAGTACACATACCACCCCACCCGAATACTATTTCTGCAATAACATTAACTGCCGCTCTTTGCTCTACGCCCTCTGCGTACAGGGGGTTGCTTTGTGCCGGACTTTGCCATTTTGTCCGCTTTAGCCTTTACTAAGGCCTTGTACAAAGGCATACCGTCCTCCTCTTGGAACTCGTCAATGCTGTCTTTAAACTCTTCAAAAAGTCGGTCGAACTCTTCAATTTGCTCTTCCGTGAAGTCCTTATAGGGGTCTGTATCCTCTGACTGAGCAGAATCTTGACCGTTGGAAAACAGCTCCTCGTCTCCAATCTCGTCCTCGTCAGAGATCCCCTCTTCCGTTGCCCCCTCATTCACTGCGGGGCTTTCCTGCTGAACGTTAGAAGACATCTCCAAACGGTCTGAAACATCCTCGTCATCAGCGGACCCCGTTGCCTCAATATCTTGAGGAGCGGTCGGCAATCCCCCCGGCCATTTGTTCTCAAAGGCATCTGAGGAAATAACCCCAAAGGTATGCTTCAAACTGTCAATAGCCCACTCGGTATCCCCCTGAGATCTCTGTGCGTAGGCAATAGGGTCTGGAACCCCATCAAACTCTGGGAGGTCATTCCCATTCTCGTCCTTACGTAGAGAAAGTGGGGTAGATAGTTTCGTCTTGATCGCGACCCCTCTGCTCTTACGAAAATCCATCTGGTACGCATGCTTGGCGGGCTTAGTCCCCGGCGTAATACGCATCTTGATGTCATAGGTAGTGTCCATACCTGGGTACATAACAAGAAGCCCTGACGCGTCCTGAGGGATACCCTCCTGCTCGGAGAACTCCGAATTGGTTTTTGCCTGCCCTGCTCTTTCAATTAGGGAGCCACCTACAATAGTAGTAGCGCCGTTTCGCATACTGAGGCCAAAGGCATCCATGATCGCTGCCTTACCCACGGAAAGGATCACTGGTTTGTCAATAGGCACTGAGTTGCCGTCTTCATCGAGTTTTGATGCTACGGGCTGAATAAGGAAGTAGTAGCTTGTTTTGTACAACCTACCCCAATACCTGATATTAGAAGCAGCTTTGCTCGCTTCTTCCAACTTGATTCCAAGTTTTTTGGTCAGTTGAAAGGCTTTTTTCTTCTGTGCATCAGCGCCTAATGCAGAGTAGTCAGTAGCGCCTTTGCCGCGAACTACCTTTTTTAGCTCCTGCACAGCAGGGGACTGCCCCACCCCGGTATAATAACCCTCCTCGTTGGAAAAGAAATCACCGAGAAATTCCCGAATGGGTTCATTGCACTGCTTTGGGTTCAGGTAGCAATCAGGGTTTACAGAATTTTCCAGGGTTACTCGGCGAGTCTTGTAATACTGGTGCGTTGGGCTAGCCCCTTGCAGGGCGGCTCCGAAGGGGATTTCTACCTGATTTACTGTCAGGAAGGGGAAATGTTTGCCTGTCATTTCAGGCATACGGATGATCCCGAGCATTTTGAAATATACCTCGGCAGACGTTTCGTTGTCTTCGCGACCGAAGAACTGCCCGTCATACACTACGGTCTTTGGGCGGGATTGCTCGTTGGATGCCTGCATTCCTGCGGCAAGATCCGCTACCTCCTCTGAGGCCAGATCGAGTGAAAAACTAAAATTTGTCATAGAAAACTGTTGTCAATTAATTTTGTCTGGTTACAAATATAAGAAACCTAGACTTAGTAACAAAAAAAAATTTAATTTAATCTTAGGTGTTAAAACGTGCGTTCGCATTACGTGTTCTACCTATTTGAATAGCTTCTTTAACAATCGTTAAGCTGCGCTCAACCCTGGATACAACAAGATTAACTTGCTCCAACCTCGCCGATGCGTCCCTATACGCCTCAAAGTGTGATGGGAACACCGCTTCTGCCAACATAGTGAAGGTCTTGTTGTTAGGTACCTTGCCTAAATTATATTTCTTTGCCATAGCCCAAGCATCCCCCTCTATTTGATTAAACTCTCTGCGGATACTATCCCTATGCTCGCAAATGTCTGCGTACACAGCATTCATCTGGGCCATTATCTCTAACAGCCCAACGCCGTCATAGTAGCTATACCACATTTGGTCTTCAGCTTGTAGAGAAACGCCTTTGGCTAGTACTGCATCACATATCAGGTACTCATATTTGCCTGGGATATTAACCTTGTACGCGGTGAGATCTGGTGGAAATCCTGAGCCGATCTTGATAACACCTTTTTTATCTCCGTCTTCTGACATTAGTTCTGAAAAGTCTACCATTTTGTTACTTGTAAAGATTCTGTAATAGTGGCCCAGCTACCCCCGGGCTCCGAGTGTTCAAAGTCGGCGTCCATACTTACTAGGTTAAACGTAAATCCAAAATAAGGTTCCAGAATTGGGTCTATAAGAGTGTTCGCTAGTACCTCCGCAAAAAACTCCATTTCATCTACGGGAATAATACACGGTAGGTCATCGTGAATAATATTGACCACGTTGCCCTTTAGGGCGAACACTTCTTTTCGCATTCTAAAACGTACCCCTGCGTAACAGGTGTATATCCCCGCTGTCCCCTGTATAGGCGTGTTTATAGCCTTACGTATGTCCGCACGGACCAGACGTTTTACCTTAGAGTTTACATTATCTAGCTCCCGCCTAGTACCAAATGCCGTCTCACAATAGCCCAATCTCATAGCTTTTTCCTCTTCCTTCTTGTGCGCTGCTGGAATTTGTGTGTACAGCTCGGTAAGGAATCGGGTCCGTATTGCTTCCGCCTCGTCTTTGTTGAGAATAATCTTAAAGTTATCCCTCGCGTAATCTATCATAGCCTCCGCGCGAGCCCCGTATAGTAGAGAAAAGTTAATAATCTTACCAATATTCCTATAATGTTTTTTACGGTCCTTTGGTAGTGTGTCCCAATCCTCCTCCGATATACCTAAACAGGTTTTTGCCGCGATAATGTGTAGATCTTTTCCCGCCTCTATATTATCGGCTATCTGAGTGATCCAATACACCTGAGCAAAAACGCGTATCTCGGCCTGACCTAGATCACATTTACCCCTGACGTATCCCTCCGGGGCCTCAAATATGCCCAATAACAGATTCCTATAATGCTTAGAGTCAAACACCCAGGATCTTTGTGGTATGTTTTGCAAATTAGGTGCTTGGGACGAGGTGCGGTCTGTACCCACCAACGGGAATCTACTATGTATTCTACCAACAGAATCTACCTGCATCTCTATCTCTTCCATTTTAGTTAGATAATAGAGGATTGTTTTGTAAAGCATAAGGTCCGCCACAAAACCACTAGAGTCTAAGGCAGCCCCGCATATATTCCTGTGCTCCTCTACCGTATCGGTTGCAAAGTATTTATCCTGCCGCCACCATAATACTTTGGCCTGAGACGGGGTGGTTTCTTCCTCGACCCACTGTTTTACCTTCTTGCCCTTATTTGGGTCATATACGTCCTTATACGACCCCTTAATAACCACCGGAAACTGTAGACCGTGATCTGATAGGTACAGCAGGTCCCCTATCTGGTCCGGGGATCTGAAGTTAAAGTCTAGGTCTACCTTTTTAATGCTTCCTGACTCTGAGCGTATTAATACCTCGTCTACCTCCCCCATAAGCAATGCGGTCCTATCCGCTACATATTTTATAGCAAATTTGTAACTATGGGGGGACGTTTCATCAAAGGACTCCCCCTCTAACCAAGCTACCTTGGCAATAAGGTTGGTATAACTTTTTAAATGCTGCTTGTTCTGAGGGAACTGTGATATTTTTGTAGTTAATTCTAGTATCTTTTCTTCCTTTTTTCTGTTATAAATTTCATCAAGCAATGATATAGCATCCTCTATATAGTCCTTCCTGCGCATAGTATTATAGTACTGAAATACTTGAGACGAGCGCAGTTGACCCTCTAACACCTCGAGCTTTTCCTTTGTCTCTGACATTGCCGATTTCAGCTTAGGTAAACTTATCTGCTCGCCATAGTAGGATAACTCGCTTAACCAGTAAACAGTAGGTAAGGATGCATTATAGTAGCTGTAAAATACTGAGGGCTTTTTGTATAACTGTAACAGCTTGGTATGGTACAGCCTTAGTGTAGCATCCAAGTCTTTTACCCCATACTCGGCCAGTACATTGAACGGTGACAGAACATAATCTATTTCTGCTGCCCAGCCTAATAAATCCGTCCAGTAGTATTCCGCATTAGGCTTTAGGCCCTTAGGTTTATTCTTGCTCAGTGCGTGACACATTACCATTGTATCCTCTACTATGCCTGCATGCTCTATCCCATACTTCTTCAGGATCTTGTAATCAAATGCGTAGTTATGGTATATTTTACGTACATCAGGATTCTGGAATATCTGCTCGTTTAGGTACGGTATTACTACGTCCTCGAGCATATTACCCCAGCCCTTATCCGCACACTCCTGCGTATTCTCTAACCAAGCGTGTGCTTGTTCTTGAGTGAAGATTTGAGGGGTTCCCATGTAGTCCGTTAGTATATGCCCATTACGATATATGTAAAAATCCTTGCAATCAGAATGGGATAGGCGCTCTACGGTATCGAACCATTTCAACTTATGGTCTTCCTCCAATCTAATCAGATCCCCCTCTGTTACATAGGTGGGGGCCTGGGATACCGCGCTTACAACGTCTACTAAATAGTCTTCTTTCCCTACATTGAACCAAGATTCTGGACCGGACATAGGCATTGCCCAGCCCTCGCCAATAAGGGGGCTCATAAGCAACATCCTCATTTTTGACAACCAAAAGCTAGTGTTATGGTGTAACCAATCCTTAGGATCTACTCCCTTCGTCTCAGGCATAGTTTCGGTGTCAACAACTACGAAGCCCTGCTGTTTAATTTTTCTAGCTAAGTCCCTTAGCTGCGGCATTGAGTAGATAACGTGCAGCTTGGTGTCTATTTGATGCTCCGTTGTCCCCTTTACATATTGTATTGCCTCGAAGCACGTTTTTATCGTGTTTTTGTAGACCGACATTAGCTTGCTAGGTCTGCCTTTTTTCTTATTTATTTGATACCATGTCTTTACATCACATAGCTGCGTGACGTTTTTTCTGGATATTGTTTTATCACAATCACCTATGTACAGCACCTTGCGGTAATTACTAATATCTAATTCAGGATTAACGGAGGTTTCGCAAAACTTCTTAAAGTTGTGACGAATAGCATTATTTAAGCCTCCATGATGTTTTGCCTCATACCGAGACTCCCTAGATAGGGCTTTTATAATGACCTGTGTTCCGTGTTCCCGGACTTTTGCAATAGGTTCTCCAGGTATGTATAACAATACTTTATTCTGCATGGCGGCTAATGATTTCGTTTATAATCTCTGGATCGTGTGTATGCAAATATTCTTGCAAACGTTCTTCTATATCGGGGGCGTCCCATTTGAAGTTTTGTTCCCTTATTTTTTCCGGGGAAGCAAGGCGCTGATTTACGATGCGATCCCACTCCTCCGTTATAGTGTATTTTCCTGTACCGGGGAAGTGTCTCTCGCGTAGACTAGGTTCTGCCCGCATAAGTTTTGATATGCCAAGTTGAGCACATATATTCCAGGCTTGACACTGCGAACATTCCCTTAACTCAGGGTCATACAACTGCGTCTCGCATCCGTTCTGGGACAAGAAGTCAGTAGCTTCTTTATATAAGCCTGATTTAACCCCGTTAAACACATGTTCCGCCTTTAAGGGGCTACATGTTACCCGATTTCTCTTTTTACGCCCCATTTATTAATTTTTTTTTTGCCAAGTGCTATATTTTCGCTATCCCAAAAATACACAAAAACTTTTTTATATACAAGACAAAATGCCCCATATGTATCAATATATGGGGCATTTTTTTTAGTAACAGAATTAAAGCAACCTGAATCCCAAGAAGCTATTATCGTCCCTCTGCACTAGTTCGGGAAAATTTTCGCATATACGACTTAGGTGTCGCATATCATTACAGCTCTTCTTTTCGGGGTATATATCCTTCAACCCTCCTTTTTGTTGGTACATATGCCCGCTTATGCCCGCACTAATAACCTTCATATTATGTAGGCCCCGGGACCTCATTTTGAGACAAAGCTCTGGTAGGTCGTAATAATCGTCACCAAACCCGCCAACAGAGGTATAGGCGGTCAGGTCGATGAATACACCCCCTGAAGTAGTCACTACCTGCTTATCTAGGTAAGTAATCTTTTCCCCAGGTTTATTTTTATGATCTAATTGGAGCATGTGCGGGCGATCAGCTTGCAATTTTGACAAAACATACTCCCAGCTTTCCAAGTGATCATATAATACGTTGTCATCGTCTAGCACTAGAACATAATCAGCCTCATTT
>Ga0098074_1001037_pt1 | contig 15633 bp, 16 predicted proteins | sample 32_taG_FD_75064 | JGI IMG/M metagenome (GOLD analysis project Ga0098074, IMG submission 75064) | Marine viral communities from the Gulf of Mexico - 32_GoM_OMZ_CsCl metaG | ecosystem: Environmental > Aquatic > Marine > Oceanic | place: Atlantic Ocean: Gulf of Mexico | collected 2015-07-12
CAATATGATGTTTAAAACAAATGTTGGCCCAGTAGACGACGACAAATCTATCAGTTATTTACGTCCAGAGACTGCACAAGGTATTTTTACCAACTACAAAAACGTCGTAGACAATTTTTACCCAGATCTACCTTTCGGTATTGCCCAAATGGGTAAAGCCTTTCGAAATGAAATTTCACCACGAGACTTTATTTTTAGAAGTAGAGAATTTGAACAGATGGAGATCGAATATTTCATCCATCCTGACGAATGGGAAAAAATGTTTGAAGGCTGGATAAAAGGCATTCGTATGTTCCTGACATCCGAGCTTGGCTTACCCGCAGAATCTATCCACGAATTAGAAGTTCCCGACGACGACCGCGCGCATTACAGCAAGCGAACAGTCGATTTCGAATTTGACTTCCCAATTGGCCGCGAAGAACTGTTGGGTCTTGCGTACCGTACCGACTTCGACCTTAAGAACATTCACGACAATGCTGGCAAAAACATGGAATACACAATCAAAGGCACCAACGACAAGTTCATTCCACATGTTATCGAGCCTAGCTTCGGTGTCGAACGTATGATTATGGCTGTACTAACTAGCGCGTACAAAGAAGACGAACAAAACGGTGAAAAACGAATTTACTTGGCATTGCCAGAAAACTTAGCGCCTGTGAAATACGCAGTTTCACCTCTGTTAAAAAATAAACCAGAGTTGGTAGCTAAAGCTCAGGAAGTCTACAAAGCTCTCAAGAAAAAACACGGCAATGTCATGTGGGACGACAACGGAAACATCGGCAAACGCTACCGCCGCCAAGACGAAATTGGCACACCATACTGTGTTGTGATTGATTTCGATACATTAGAAGATGACACCGTAACTATCCGCGATCGCGATACGACTGAACAAAAGAGAGTAGCAATAAAAGAAATCATCTAGATGATTAATGAAAATTTTGTTTTTCTAGGCGCATTACTAAGTCTTATTGGTAGTTTAAACTATGTTTGGAATACTCTCAGGGGCAAGACAAAGCCAAACCGCGTAACTTGGTTTTTGTGGGCTTTAGCACCGATGATTGCTTTTACAGCAATGATAAACCAGGGCGTTAGTTTTCAGGGTGCATTAATGACATTTATGGTCGGCTTTGGTCCATTGATGATTTTTATCGCGTCATTTGTAAATAAAAAGTCTGTTTGGAAAATTACAAAATTTGATATGATTTGCGGCGCTCTGTCCATTTTAGGAATTATCGCATGGTTGTTGACTCAAACCGGTAATGTAGCCATATTTTTTAGTATTGTTGCGGATGGATTGGCTGTTCTACCAACACTAGTTAAATCTTTTAATGAGCCCGAGACAGAAAGTTCCCTTGTTTTCTTAAATGCCGCCATTAGTGCAGTGATTACTTTGCTAACTGTCACAATATGGGACTTTCAGCATATTGCATTCCCAATCTACATTTTTATAGTGTGTTTCCTATTATTTATACTTATCCAATTCAGACTTGGTCCTAAGATAAAGAAGCTCAAGGTATGAATAATATTATTTTCGCTCATGGCTTCGGCGTTAGAGCGGATGGGCGGGGGATTTTTACTGATATTGCGAAGGCAGTGCCTGAAGCAAATTGCATAACTTTTGATTTCAATGCATTTGATAGTGAGGGAAACACCACAGTTACACCGCTAGACGGTCAGGTAGAAATATTGCAAACTCACATAGACCAAGCGCAAAAAGGCGCAACTTTAATTTGCCATTCACAAGGTTGCATTGTTGCAGGCCTAGCGAACCTCGATAAAATTGGCCAAGTAATTTTCCTAGCGCCACCTCCGCTAATATCTATTGAAAGGTTTATGCAAAAATTTGGGAGGCGTGAGGGAAGCGTGATGAACCCTGACGGACTTTCTTCGATACCTCGTAGTGACGGCAGCACTACGTATATACCGAAAGAATACATAGACAGCATAAAATCTATCGACGTACCAAGTTTGTACAAAAAAGTTGCCCAAAACCACAAACTCACAATCATCCGTGCCACCAAAGACAATATATTGGGCGAAACCAACTTTGACTATTTGGAAAAAGTAGAAGTTATCGATATCTCAGCCGACCATGACTTTACTGGTGAAGCTCGTGGTGAGCTGGTTGAAATTGTAATAAAAATTCTAGATAGTTAGTATGCTTGAAAGGTAATATGATTTTGATATGAAGGTCACAGTTCGAGTAAAGTCTAGCAGTAAAAAGGGTGTGTTTGTACAGACTGGGCTAGGTGGTGATTTATTGGTCCATGTACGTGAGCCGGCAATTGACGGCAAGGCCAATAGGGCGGTTATTGAGCTGCTGTCGGACTATTACGACGTACCAAAAACGCGCATAGAGATAGTGCGCGGGCTGACAAATCCTATAAAGGTTATCAAAATAGATCAGGCTAGCTAGTAGTAAAATGGTATGATTGGTTTATGAAACAAGCAATTCTACTACACGGAACAGGTGGAAGCGATACAGATTACTTTTGGTTTGAAGATACCAAGAAGTATCTAGAAGAAAACGGCTACAAAGTTTGGTGGCCGCTTATGCCGCATACCGAACGGCCAACACTGCAAGATTCGCTCGATTTTTTAAACGAAAATATGCCAGAGCTTAGCTCAGAATCTATAGTGATCGCGCATTCGTCGGCATGTCCGCTTGTGTTGTCATTGTTTGAAACTCTACAGACGCCAATCAAGCAGACTGTTTTGGTATCGGGCTACTATGTATCGATAGACGACCAAGGCTTTTCGCAGCTTATGCTGCAAAAAGCTGAATATAACTGGGAGGCGATAAAAAAAGTTGCTGGTGAAGTAACAGTGATAAATTCCGACAACGACCCGTGGGGTTGTGACGACAAACAGGCAAAGCCAGTTGCAGAAAAACTTGGTGCGAAGTTCATATTGGCAGAAGGTCAGGGGCATATGGGCTCGACATCATGGAACCAGCCGTACAGGGAATTTACGTTACTAAAAAATCTATTAAAGTTATAATAAGGATACTACTATGAGCATAGAACTACCCACATCAAGTCCAGAAGCCTACGAGTATGGTCGTGGCTATATATTGTTGTCAGACTTGAAGGTAGGTAATATACCAGAATCTATTCAGGTAGAGGGTATAAATTTGGTCAAAAAGTCTGAGTATCATATTACACTCGTAGCTGCTAATCGCTTAGCTAGCCTTATAAATCCAGAAGATAGCGAAAGACTAGAAGCTGAAATAACTGATAAGTTCAAAGAGTTTGTAAAGGAAAATCCAATAGAAGATTTCGAGCTAACTCATGAATTTCGACTTGCACAAAGAGGTGAGAAAAAAACAGTCGTTGCAATGGTTGATATTGAAAACCTCGCAGGTTTTTATGACTTACTTCGCCAAGACTATGGAGGTGATGTACCTTTGCAACCCGCGCACATAACTCTGTATTCACTTGAGCCAGAAGTGGGTATTTCGCTTTCATCGCAAAAAGATTTAGATAACGATACAAGAGTAATTGATATTCCAGAACTAGGTAATATCGAGCGTTTATAAAAAACCATGAGTGGTACAATTGAGCCATGAATAATTCAGAAACACAAACAAATATCCAACTACCAAACCTCGATTCAATGGATACTAAAGTACCGTTTCATAAAGTATGGAAAGAAAGTCTGGGGAGGATTCCGATTGGTTTTCGCATAACATCAGGTCTGATGGTCTTTATATTTGTTGCTTTCATTGCAATGTTGGCAATTACATTTCAGACCAAACCCTTCCGTCCAGATATGATATGGGCAGTAGTAATCATATTTGGTTTTGTGATTTTGGTTGTGGGCGCTTCAATCTGGCGTGGCTATATAAACTACAGAGATTTTGTCATATTGAACGAAGTTGCTAAGGCAAATAATTTTGAAGTAGTCGAACGAATAGACAACCCTCAATATGCTGGCAGTCTTTTCAGAGCTGGTAAAATTCAGCCTATCTACTCACTACTAAAAGGCGTGTGGGAAGGTAAGAAATTTGAGCTTTTCAATCTTATCTATGTGTCTAGGGAGGGTACAAGAAGTAGCACAAATTATGCAGGAATAATATTGGTAAAATTATCCAAATCACTCCCTAATGTTGTTTTTGATAATAAATCGAATAACTTTATGGGTATAAGTTCACTTGGTAACGTAACACCTAGTCCGAAGCAGAAAGTTCAGCTAGAAGGCGATTTTAATAAATATTTTGATGTTTATGTGCCTAAAGATTATGAAAGAGAAATGTTATATTTCATAACCCCAGATTTGATGCAGCTGCTTATACAGATTGCTAAGGATTTTGATATTGAGATAATAAATGACGAGCTTTACGTCTACAGCACAAAACCTTTTGATTTTAGCGATAAAAGTGAATATAAAAAAATATTCGAGCTCATAAGTTTAATTGGTGGTAAGCTGTCGGAAAATACACAAAACTTTGAGAGCCAAGTTGCAACTGCACAGCCTGCAGCCTCTACACCTAGCAAGACTATTAAGCTAAGAAAATTTAATTTAAACATAATTTTTACAGTTCTAGGTTTTGCCGTAGGTATATTAATTTGGATAGTTGCAAATTACACCGCAGTTTAAATCGTTGAAATTGACAAAAACTGATACAATTGAATAACTATGAAAAGATTTGAAGCCGTACTATTTGATATGGATGGTGTGATTGTCGATAGTGAAGAGTCGCACGTAAAAGCAGAGCAGCAGACATGTATAGACCACAACTTCGATATAAATCCTGAAGATTGGGATGGATACAAAGGCAGAACTGCCGTAGATATATTCCGACATTTGATAGACACATATGGTGATCCTAAAATCCATGACATTGAGAAGCTCATGGAGTACAAAACAGATGTATTTTTACAGATTGCCGAAGCCGAGCTAAAGCAAATTGAAGGTGCTGTAGAGTTTTTGCATTGGTCTAGAGAATTTTTTAAGGACATGGCACTAGTAACTTCTAGCAACCGACGTACGCAGCAGTTTATAGTAGAAAAACTAGGTATAAATAGTTTGTTCGACACTGTAGTAACGGGTAGTGACATAAAAAATGGCAAACCGCATCCAGAGCCTTACCAAAGAGCTATGCGTGCTATGGGCTCTAGTGCACATAGGTCGCTCGTGGTAGAGGATTCTATGAGTGGTATACAGTCCGGGCACGCAGCAGGCTGTGAAGTTATGGCTGTTGCAACGTCGCATACAGCAGAGGAGCTTGAACAAGAAAGTCCCTTACATATATTTGAAGATTACTCACAAGCCAGAGCGTATTTGTTCAATTGGTATGGCTATTCTTAAAGAGTAAAAATTTTACTATTGCAACATTTTTTGTTTGTAGTAAAGTAAACGTAGATGAAAGAAAAATTGGGGTGGCAGTCCAATAGCAAAGAGGCTACAGAAGCCTCTGGCATTAATTTAAAACCTAAACTCGCAAAAACTCTCGGCATTATCGCAGGTATATCACTGCTGTTTCCTGTATACGCCACTGCAAAGCAGGTTTCACGAGACAGTGGAGCAAAGTATGAAAAGCTACCGGATGATACAGGCTTTAAATCCGTTCCGAGATACAAAAAGTATAAAAATGCATCCGAGGCAGAAAAAGCGATAAATGATGAGTTCGAGGCGAATGAGCCTACTCTGCCACCCGAGCCACAGTTTGATAAACAAAGTAAATCACTGTTCAAAGCATGTGTCGATGGCGTATACCTGTATCCTGTATCTCGTGGTAACGGAGCATTCTTATCCGCTAGGATCGATGATGATGAGGTAGGTATGCAAATATTCTCGAACGATGACTGTGGCTATACGCAGTCCAGAATTGTAATTGGACTAGAAGAACGAAAAAACAAAAAAGATTTGTTCGAAGAGGTTAATACACCACCAGGTATCATCAAATATTTTGCTAGCATGCCCGAATACGGAACGGCATACTCAGAAACATTTAAGATGGATGACTCGTGCAAGACCAATCCAGAACTAGAAGTGCGCTTTACGTTAACAAATGTTACGACAAGTATCTATCAACCGGCTCACTTAAAGAGCAAACCACTTCCTTTCTACACAGGTAAGGTTGGCATGCAGTACGGTACTCCAGAAAAGACTCAACAAACCATTACCTGTTAGATAATTTTAAAACGTGACTAACGCTACCAAGGTGATAAAATAGAAGTACTATGGGATTTTTTGGAGGATTAAGTCGTTTTGTACAAGGGAAACCCGTCTTTGAAGTACCTACTGATAATCCGACTGTATCGAACAATCCCGACCCGACATCTAACCCGGGTACAAAATCTATACCGACAGTTTTTATTGAACGAAGTGCATGCTATAACACTACCGGTACTGGGGTACGAGTAACTGCAATTATACGGAATTCTTCTGACAAAATGGTGGAGCTAGACAAAATTCGCTTGCTAGGTACAAGTACCGAGCTCGACACCCAACTTCGCGCAGGTGAGAGTAGAGAATTTAAAATATACGATGGTAACCGACCAAATAACAGCAATTACAACGACGCATTTTTGGTATACAAAGACACAACAGGCGATTATTTTGAGGCGTATCACACTGTGCAATTTCGACAAGAGTCTGACGGAACATACAGTCCGCAGCAGTTCCGGTTTACTGGCCCTGTAAAAGATATTTAAAGATAACTAAAAATTTGAGGTGCTAATACTTTTTCTGGATCTTCAGGAAGTTCAACCTCGCCGAGAAATGCAGGGAGTATAGTCTCTGTTTTTGGGTCAATAAATTCAAATCGTTCTATTTCGAGTATGCCATGCGATGTAGCTGTGAGGTCTATTGTTTCGAAGTTATCGGCATTTTTTATATGAAAGAAGAACTCAAGCTGCTCAACATGATCATCTTCAAATTGCTGTATGAAGAGCAAGTTGCCAATATCTGGCACAATGCCAGTTTCTTCAATAATTTCTCGTCGCAGACCCTCCCGGACCCCTTCGTTACTTTCCAAGCCCCCTCCAGGTGTTGACCAAAAATCATTTATAGTGCCATCTGAGCGCCTTTGACGTACGCAAAAAAGTTTACCATTTTTGTATATAATTCCTCGGACTGCTATTCGTCTGGCCATGGCTATATTGTACCATTAATTCAAGGCGTCCATACTTGCATATATGGGTATAAAGTGGTAAAGTTTGTATAATATGAACAAAGAGCCATCACCGCAGAGTGCCGAGTCTAAACGAGATAAGAACGCAGAAATAATTACCTCTAGTCTTACGAAGTGGTTTGAGTCAAAAAATTCAAATGAACCAGCCAGAGAGGGTGACTTTCAGTTTGCGGCAGATTTACTAGAAAGCGCAATATATGACAAAAGCAGCGACTTCCAATTAGTGGTAAGTGCCGTTGAGGCACCTGTAAAGACCTGTGATATCATCGGCTCTGTCGGTGACAACCTAGATGTTTCTCCTTCAGCCAGGGGCCCGCTAAATGTTGGTCAAAAACTTCCACTTCAGGTTATTCGAAAGATATTTAGCCCGCGTCTTGGTGGATATGCTGCAGCAAAAAATAATGTATATGTAGGTACTTATGCTCAATATGTCGAAATGGGCGAACTAGCACGAGCTGTAGCAAATAATGATGCGGAAATTTCCTACGAATCTCCAATAAGAGAAAAAATAAAGCAGCAGTGGGATGAAGTAGTAGCGCCGCACATTGCTGTTGAAAAGAAAGCTGATGCCGAATACATCCTCAACCAAATCATGGAAGCGTACAGTGAAGAGGGCAGAGCGCACCACAATCTAGAGCACATTGCAGAATGTTTTGAAGCTCTCGAGCCCTACAAGGATAGAGATGATTACTTGCAGCTATGGTTTACATTGCTTATGCACGACGAGACTTATAATACTCATGCTCATGACAACGAAGAGGTGAGTGCTGACAATGCCGTTAACTACATGCGTATCCTCGGGCTGCCGGGTGCTGACGATGTGCAGCGACTAATTATATCTACAAAGTACCATGCTCCTGAAAATGAAGACGAACAACTAATATGCTCAATCGATATGTCTATATTGGCAGCGCCCACACAAAGGTATGACAGATATGCTAGAGCAATCCGAAAAGAATATGACTGGGTGGACGAGCAGTTGTACGTAGACGAGCGCATAAAAGTTTTGAGGACTTTTAAAAAACCTTTTACTCACCCTGACTTCGAGCATTTAAACGACAAAGCATACGACAACCTCGCAAGGGAAATCAGCGAGTTATCTTCAAGTTCACTTTAGGTGTATTATAAAGATAAGACAAAAAACTCTTATTAATCAATAATCACAAGGGGGTGAATTATGTTAAATCAAGGAAAAGTTTACGCAACTCTTGCAGTAAGCGACATAGACAAAGCAAAAGAATTTTATGGCGGAGTACTCGGACTTAGCCAAGTTGACGAAAACCCGGGAGGGGTTACATATGAGAGTGGAGGCGGTAAATTATTTGTTTATAGCGCACCTACTGCTGGAACAAACCAAGCAACTAGCGCAAGTTGGCAAGTTGAAGATCTTGAATCGACCGTAGCCGCATTAAAAGAAAAAGGTGTCGTATTTGAACATTATGAAATGCCAGGAGCTACACTAGAGGGCGACATACATGTTATGGGTCCAATGAAAGCTGCGTGGTTCAAAGATCCGGACGGTAATATACTCCACGCTGGCAGCATGTAGTCACATTGACAAAACAGATTATTTAGTGTAGTATATATTGTATAACTTAACTACACAAAAAATGCCTTCAACAGAAGTAAAACAAACACCAGAATTTCAGAAAGCTTCACTAAAACAAGAAGCTGTAGAGCGCCTTATAGAAAACGGTGATCTATTGAGATTTAATGATCTCGAAGTGTGGCACGGCAGGGCATCTTTTGGTGAAGATTGGAAAATTGAGCCGTTTCATGAATATAAGGAGTCGAGAAATGTCTACGAAAGTATGCTATACGGAACTCTACACAAAGAAGATGCTGAGGCTTTTGCACATAAAAGAGCTCGAAGACATTCTGAAGCCGAACCTGCGCTACATCAAATAGTTGCACTGTCGGATAGTAGCCTCATATTTGATGGTAGGGGAGTAAATACACTTATTTTACCTAAAGAGATGGTTGGCTCGCCGAAGAAATACGCACAAAAACAACCCTGGTATTCAGCAGATTTAAAGCCAGCTATTTTAAAACTTATGGAAGACAGAGTGTCGTATATCGAAATCGGAGAAGTACAGAAAGTATCAAGAGATTTAGGTGTAAGTATAGATGCGCTTAGAGAATATGCTGCGGTGCTGAATGGTTACTTTTCACTTACTCATGCACCTGTTGGTAAAAGTGTTGGGCAAATGCTCTATAACCGCGACTTTTTCCAGCTAAGACAAAGCAACCGAACGGAAGTTATAGAAACTTCACCTGACTATACAAGGGATGTTTTGAGACAAAACCATATTATAGGTTCGAAAGATCGCATGCGTAGTGGAACACTTCGTAAAAGCATAGACGATGTCATAGTCATATGGGATTTTGACGCTGTACAGGACAAAGAAGTGTACAAAAAGCAAAAGAAACAGCTTGGTCACGCTAGTATGAGCGCATCTTAGTGTGACAAATACTTATAAAAGTTTTACAATAAGAGTAAAGCGTGGGCTTACGAAAATATAAGTAGGAGTTGCTGTGCCTAGTGCTAAGAAAACTACCAGCCAAGAACTAAAAGCCTTGAAGCTCGAAAATGCTCGTTTGAAAAGCCAGTTAGACTCTTTACAAACCAAAAAGACGCAAGGTAACAGGTGGCGAACAGCGCTTATAATTTTACTCGCTGGTGTTGCAGGCGCAATTTTCATTTCTGCAAACTTGCTTTTTTGGACTGCTAGAACTCTTGTGGAAACCGACCGCTACATCGAAGCCACAAAATCTCTCATACAAAAACCGGCAGTGCAAAAAGCTATAGCCGACCGAACAACTGAAAGAATTTTTTCTCAAATAGATACCGAACAGTTACTTGAAGAATCTTTACCGCCTCGCGTTAAGTTTGCAGCACCAACGCTGTCGCAGCAAATTGAAAACTTTACCAACAATAAGGCTAGGGAAATTACGGCAAGTGAAAAATTTCAAACAGTATGGGTAAATGCCAATGCCAACGCACATAAAAGACTCATTGAAGGTCTGCGTGACTATAAAGGTGATGGAACGATAAATATATCGGATGTTTACAACAGACTAACAGATAGACTAAAAGATACTAAGTTATCATTTTTACAAAATGTCACATTGCCGAGCAGCATAGGAAGTATAAAAGTTTTGGATGCTCCGTGGCTCAAGCAAGCACACTGGCTAGTAGTCAATCTTCAAACTCTTCGTATAGTTACTATCGGGTTGTTTTTTGTACTAACTGCTTTGATTATTGCTGTAGCCCGAAAACGTCGCATGATGATCATAAGACTGGGTGTGTTTTATGCTGTGTTGATGTTTGCTACTTTGGTGTCGGTTCGAATAGCCCGTGCAGTAGCTGTAGCTCAAGTTGATCCTAAATATCAACAAGCGGCCACAGAAGCTTACCAAGCAATTCTCAATCCGTTTGTAGTACAAACAGCCACTCTGATGACCCTAGGTATTGTCATAGCGCTTATTGCTTGGCTGGTGGGGCCTAGTAAACTTGCTCAAAAAATTAAACGACCATTTATAGAGTTGTTTGAAGGTAAAATACACACAGCACTTTTTGGAAAAAAGGAAAACGGATATACAAAATGGGTACGTGCGAACAAAGCTACTTTACAAGCAGTTGCTGCCTCGTTAGCATTTATCTCCTTACTATTTGTATCTATAAGTATTGCCAATATATTTTGGATATTGATTGCGCTGCTGGTGGCAGTATCAATTATTGAAGTATCAGCTGCAAAACGCTAAGCGTCTGCAGCTTTTTTCTTTTTCTTGATCGCTTTTCGCTTGTTTTGACCTTTTGCCATAATGTTCACCCTTCATTTATATGTGCTTAGTATGCGCCTAAATACAATTATTTTCAAACAGGACTCGAGATTTTATAAGTGGTATAATGTATCTAATTAAAAGAGGAGTAGGGGATGCGAATATCGTTGCCGTTTAGGAAAAAGAAAAAACCAGAGCTTAATGTACTACAAAAAACTAGTTTGTATTTTTTCAAACGACCAAGAAAGACAGCTCTATTGTTTTTGGTTGTTGCGCTTTTTGGTATAGCCAGCTACACAACACTCCTTAAGCGAGAAGGATTCCCGAGTATTAATACACCAGTTGCTTCAGGGCAGGGTACATATATGGTTGGCGATCCAGCTAAGGTTGATACTGATGTTGCAAAGCCTCTGAGCGACTATTTGCTCAAGCAAGATGGAGTTAAGTCAGTTACAACAAGCAGTCTCGACAATTTCTATACAGCATTTATTTCGTACAAAGAGAATGTTGATGCTAGCAAGCGTAGTAGCGAGCTGCAAAAACAAGTCGAAGATGCCAAAATTTTGCCCGCCACAGCTACACTTAAAATTGAAGCGTTGAAATTTGGCTTCACTATGCGTGGCGACGACATGGTGATTTCGTTCTATGCCAAGAGCAACAAAGTTAGTAACGAAGAGCTAGTTGCAAAGGCTAAGCAGGCAGCAGCGTTTATTGATGATCAGGATGTTGAACTAGTTAAAAAAGCTTCAATTATAGATCAATATCAGACTGCTAAGAATCCTTTCACAGGGCAGGTGCAAACCACTCAACAATCATTTAAACGTTATGGTGTACGTAAGCACGACGAAACAAGCTACTACAACTCTGTAGTCATCGGTATTGAAGCCGTAAAGGGTGCCGACAATCTCAAGCTTAATAGTCAGGTTCAGGCAGTAATAGAGAAGCTAAATGACAAAGATAAATTTGACGGATATAAAGCGGTTATTAGTGCTAGTTACGCACCTCAAATCAATCAACAAATCAATGAGCTGCAACGCGTTCTGTTAGAAGGTCTCATCGCTGTGTTGGTAGTTGGGTCGTTGGTGATTGCAGTTCGAGCATCGATCATTACTGTGATTTCAATGTTTTCAGTTATCGCGATTACAAACGGCGTATTATTCCTCGCTGGATACTCACTCAACACAATTACGTTGTTTGGTCTTATTCTCGGACTGTCGCTTATTGTTGACGACACTATCATTATGGTAGAAGCAATTGATGCACAACGTCGGCGCAAAAAAGATCCTAACGAAGTTATACAGGCGGCAACAGGCAAAGTAGGGCAGGCAATGATAGCTGCTACATCTACCGCAGCTCTTAGCTTTACACCGTTACTCTTCGTAGGTGGAATACTCGGAAGCTTCATACAGGCAATTCCAATAACGATCATATCTGCGCTTATTATTAGTTTGTTTGTAGCGCTGGTATTTATTCCGCTGTTTGCTCGCTTTATATTACTCGGTAAAGATCAGCTAGGCGAAAAGGGGCACAAAGATCTATCTGCTGGGCTAGAGGCACGAATAGCTGAGTTTATCGCAACACCTATGCTGTGGGCGAGAAAATCAAAATTGAAGTTAGCTGGTGTTGGTATAGTGGCGGTACTTATCGGCTTTGGCTTCATTGGGGCAGGTGGGTATCTTTTCCAGAAAGTTACCTTCAACATTTTCCCTGCGTCAAAAGACTCCAACAAGATTTCGGTAGTAATTGATTTTCCTGCTGGTACATCAATACAGCAAGCGGAGCAGATAACTGATAAAGTCGACGCAAAAATTGGCCAAAAATTGGGCAGCACGTTCGTACGTTCAACCAACAGTGGCAAGGCAGATAACAAGACTGCGACTCTAACTGTTGATCTGACAGATTATAACGACCGTGAAGCGACAGCTCCGCAACTTGTCGATAAACTCAAAACCACCTTCAATGACTTTGAAGGAGCGAAAGTATCCGTAGGTCAGATTGATGCAGGCCCACCAGCTTCAGACTTTGCAGCGCAAATCGATACTAGCAAAAACCGTGCAGCATCTGAGAAGCTAGCAAACGATGTGGCTGCATATCTAAAAGATGTGAAGCTAACTCGCGCCGATGGTTCTGAAGCAAAAATTGAAAGTGTTTCGGTCGCAAATACAAGTATCTACACTCGTAGCGACAACAAGCCCTACATTGCTGTAACTGCGCAATTTGTCGACGACGATACGACGACATTGGTCACACTGGCAAAAAATGCAGTAGAAAAAGAATTTGATGCTGCAAAGGTTGAGTCGTACGGACTAAGTAGTGACACTATTAGCTTCAACTTCGGTCAAGAAGACGAAAACCAAGACAGCTTCGCTACAATGGCATTAGCGTTTCCAATATTGCTCTGTGTTATATATGTACTTCTAGCGTTCCAATTTAGGAGCTTCTTGCAACCATTACTGATATTCATGGCTATACCATTTAGCTTGTTTGGCATAACCCTGGGGCTTTACCTAACCGATAACGCATTTAGCTTCTTTGCAATGCTTGGCTTCTTCGCCCTTATTGGCTTGAGCCTGAAGAACACGATATTGCTAACCGACTCTGCTAACCAAGCCCGCCGCGACGGCAAGGGCGCAGTAGACGCTGCTCACCGGGCGCTAGCAGAAAGGTTCCGACCGCTGATCGCAACAAGCTTCACAGCAGTTGTATCGCTTATTCCACTAGCTATATCAAGCCCATTCTGGGAAGGTTTGGCAGTTGTGTTGATATTTGGTCTGCTATCAAGTACATTCCTTGTTATCACAGTATTTCCATACTATTACTTGGGTGCAGAATACATGCGTGGTATCTTCCGACGACAGGTGACTAATCGAGTTCGTCGAGCATTCAGATAGTAATTCAGGCTTAGACACACTCTCGGACTCGCTCACTCACGAACTATGTTCGTTCGCTATCCGGGAAGGATAGTCCTCGAGTGTGCCAAGCCTAAGCCTCTTTTGCAATATATATAGAAATATTGCAAAATATATTTTAGTGTGATATACTGGTTGGATAGCGAAAAAATCGCTGGATGAATACATAAGCCTAAAAATTCTTGTCATTCATCATTTAATTAATGAATGATCATAGAAAGGTATTCATGCAGAGAAATAACTCTTTTAGTGGGCGAAAATCCTACTCACACAAAAAATCTAAATTTAGCGGCGGCGGACGTCGAGGTGGCGGTTTTAACAAACGCGGCCCAAAGAAACAATCTATCCACCCCAGTAAATTCATTAACAAAGCAGTCATAGGCGAAGAGCCGGCTGTTTATGAACCGAAACATCTATTTACGGATTTTGCGATTCATCAAATGCTTAAGGACAATCTAGTACACAGCGGTTTTACAAAACCTAGTGCTATTCAGGATCAAGCAATTCCGTTTGCGCTAGAAGGTCGTGATGTTATTGGTCTTGCCAACACTGGTACAGGTAAAACAGCAGCATTTTTACTACCAATTTTAGAAAAACTATATGCAAATCGTGAAATTGCGTCTGTACTTATAATGGCTCCAACTCGTGAGCTAGCACAACAGATCGACGAAGAATTCCGAAAATTCTCTCGTGGCATGAAGCTATACAGTGCTGTTGTCGTTGGTGGCGTAAATATGGACAAGCAAATTCGTGAACTAAAACGTGGTCCACACGTTGTTATCGGTACTCCTGGACGTCTGAAAGATCTACTTAACCGTAGGGTTCTACGTCTTGGTAATATCAACACATTTGTACTCGACGAAGCTGACCGTATGCTTGATATGGGATTTATGCCCGACATCAAAGCTATCATGAGTGAGCTTCCGTCTGAACGTCAAACGCTATGTTTTAGTGCAACTATGACTCCTACAATTGCAGCGCTTGTAAATGACCTTATGAAAAATCCAGAAACGGTTTCTGTTCGTAGTGGTGTTACTAGTGATCATGTCGATCAGGATGTTATTGAAGCAAACGACAAAATGCACAAAATCGAAATACTTCAGGAGCTTCTTCAAAAAGAAGAGTTCGACAAAGTATTGGTATTTGGTGAAACTAAGTTTGGTGTGCAACGTCTTGCTAAGGCTCTTACAGACAACAATATTCCGTCTGAAGCCATTCACGGTAACAAGACGCAGGCACAGCGTCAGCGCGCTCTAAAAGCTTTTAAGGACGACAAGGTTAAAGTACTTGTTGCTACTGATGTTGCGGCTAGAGGACTAGACATTTCTGACGTATCTCACGTAATCAACTTTGATCAACCTCAAACTTATGACGACTATGTTCACCGTATCGGCCGAACCGGTCGTGCTGGTAAAACTGGTAAAGCGCTGACTTTTATCGATAGACGATAATTCCATATTTGTAAGCTATAATAGATAGCAATGGACCAAGAACTAGCAATCGAAATTATGCTCTCGGGGGAGAGCATTTTTTTGACTGGTCCGGCTGGTAGCGGTAAAACGTATGTGCTCAATCAATTTATTCGTCAGGCGAAACACGAGGGTAAGAAAGTCGCCGTTACGGCAACTACAGGACTAGCTGCAACACATCTTGGCGGTAATACTATACACGCTTGGAGTGGAATAGGAATTCATGACGAGTTGCCAAATAACTTCTTTACACGACTTTCAAAATCGAGAGCAGACACTATCAAAAAAGCCGATGTATTGGTGCTTGACGAGGTTTCGATGCTGCACGACTATC
>Ga0098074_1001039_pt1 | contig 15618 bp, 8 predicted proteins | sample 32_taG_FD_75064 | JGI IMG/M metagenome (GOLD analysis project Ga0098074, IMG submission 75064) | Marine viral communities from the Gulf of Mexico - 32_GoM_OMZ_CsCl metaG | ecosystem: Environmental > Aquatic > Marine > Oceanic | place: Atlantic Ocean: Gulf of Mexico | collected 2015-07-12
ACTTGGTTACTAGCAGTTGGTATAGCATTATATCCTAATAAAGTTATATTACTATAATTAAATTGGGGTGTAAAAGTATGTGTATCTGTACCTGTTGAAGATAAGTTACTTGTATAAGCTTCAATAGTATTAGCATCTATTATCTCAAACTTATAAATATTGTTATTAAATAACCCTCCTATTTGAGTACCAGTAGTACTATATCTTAGATTAATAAAATCTCCTATACTTCCAAATCCATGAGCTGTTATAGTTACCCTATTTTGAGCAGTATCTACGTCTGTAGCTGCATTTGCCACGTTTTGAGCTGAACCAGAATCATCATAAAAAATATTAGATACATCAGGAGTGCCAACTATTGTATTAAAATTTCCAATATTATGAATACCTGCATTAACTCCTATAAATACTCCTGAATCTCCACTATTATTTCTTCCTGCATCTGTTCCTATCCCTACTGCACTAGTACCTGTATTACTATTCAAACTGCTTAAACCTATACCTGTAGAAGCATTACCTTGATTATATCTCCCAGAACTGCTTCCTATAAAAGTAGACGAAGATTGTGTATTTTCTTGTCCTGCATAAGTTCCTATATATACTGTTTGACCTCCTGAAGAATTTTGTCCTGCTCTAAAACCTATACCTACCTGATCTGCATTACTAGCACTTCCTAAAGCATCTGTTCCTACGCTTATATAAGTATTAGCTACATTATAAAATAACTCTAATTCATTAAAACTAGCTGCATCTATTCTAAAAGCTCCTAAATCAACATTAGCAGTTGCTCCTGTATATGGTACATAAACATCTCCAAAATATTCTTTAGACATAAAAGTAACAACATAATTATTACCGTTACTCTTGTATATCTTTACAAACGTATCTTGAGGAACTATAATACTAGAAGTTCCCCCATTTACAATAGCACTTCCTGTAACTGCAATAGTAATATCACCTCCTGTAGGATTATCTATAATAGCACTAGCACCAGAATTTTGCCAGTCAGAACTTGCAGACATTGTAACATCATCTCTTAAGTTAAGAGTTCTAGCACCATTAGCGTTTCTCCAAATATGTTGAGTACTAGTTAATACAGTATCAAAATTAGCAGGTGTTCCAGCAGCCATTTGAGCTTGTTCCCATTCTGGTTCCCAAGCAAGAGAAACATTTGTTCTATCTCCACCTCCACTAACTATTCCTCCATAATTTCCTGGAAGAAAATTAAGTCTTTGAGCAGAAGCATTTACTTCAGAGGTAGTATCCTCAATTATAAGTTGAGGAATAGTAATAGTAGTTTTTCCACCACCTCCATCTGTAGCAGTTGCCCCTGTACCTACAAAATCTAATATAGAAGAATTAGCTAACACTTGTACGCTTTCTTCTTGTGTTTCTACTCCTACAGGAAGTGTAATATTTCCAGTAACATCTGCTAAGTTTCCATTAACAGAAACAGCTAAAGTATTACTTGCATTAGGAATATATACCGTTCTTTCTGCTGTTAATGTAGCAGGTTCTATAATACCTTTAAAAGCTGAGTTAGCATCTGCTAATCCTAATCTTCCTCCTAAAGTATCATGAGATTGTATAAAAGAACCTTTTCCTAGTCCTGATGTTATATCAAAAAATACACTTGTGGAATTTACAGTAATATCATAATAAGAATCAACAAAATATCCACCTAGATTACCATTACTACCAGCATAAAAACCTTGACTATCTGCTACATTCCTAGATTGAAAATAACTAGTTGTATTATTTTCAATAGTCATAGTATTAGTAGTTAAAGCCCCTACATCAGTAACAGCTTGTAAATCTGGAGTAGGTACTAAAGTAGCAGGATCAGTAAGTTGTAATCCAGCTTCGCTAACAACAGCAGGAATATAACCATTTTTACCTACATAATCAGTATCTATAGTATCACTTAAATCTATATAATTAGTAACACCTGTACCACCTCCACCATTATTATTATCATTAGCTCCTGTTTGGTATTCTATAAAATCTATATTGATAGTAGGAGTACCTTCAAAACTAATAAAAACTCTATCAAATTGTTGAGAAGCAAGATTCATAGCATTCAAAGGAATAGTAACTCTTTGCCAAACATCTGTTTGAGTATGGTCAAATCCATAACCTTCTATAGAATTCCTATTAACTTGTAGTGTAGCAGATGCTACAGCACCTGCAGAATCATATAATCCAAAACGTATTCTAGCTTGATTATTATCCCATTCAGCCGAATTTCTCATACCAAATGTAATAACACCTGATATAGCATTATAAGTTTGAGGGTTACTAGGAGTATCTATACGAAGTCCTCCAAATGCAGAAGTAATCTGCATAGAAACCGAATTATTATAAGGATTAACAGCATCCGCTAAATTAGTACCTATAGGAGAAGTTGTTACATTCCATTCGGTAGGATCTCCCGCATTTTCATCCCAAATAAGTACAGTAGTAACTTCAGCAGGTGTAGTTTCTGTTTCTAATAAAAGTTTTTCACCTACTTCTACTTGATTAGTAACATTTACTACAGGTTTATCTGGATTAACAGCAGGGATACCTTCTATAACACCTTCTTGTGGAGTATCAAGACCTCCCGCTAAATTAGAAGCGGTAAAAGTAATTGAAGTAGTTGTAGCAGCTACGACTAAACCATTATCTGCAATTCCTCCACTTCTTGAAATAATATTAATAGTATCTCCACTTACAGAAGCGTAATAAGGAGAAGCTAAATTATCAGTTATATTAGCTGCTACTGCTATAGCTGTTGTAGCTAAATCTGTATCAAAAGGAATAACAGCAGTTAAAAGATTATTACCGTCTACTGAAAGAGTATCTACAGAACCACTAGAACCAGCAGTTAAAGTAACAGTACCTTGAGCAGGTTTTTTATGATTAATTACAAATACATTCCATCGTTTTAAGGTAGGATGAGCAGCCGTAAGTGTAACATCACCATTTACAGGTACAAAAATAGGTTCACTATTTTCCATATAACCTGTTGCCCAAACATAATAAGTAAGACCTGTTCTATGAACTATACCTCCATTAATTAAACCATTTTCACCATGAATATCAGCAAAAGTTACATAATCTTCTTTATAAGGAAAGAAATTAAAAGAACGATTACTATAATCTATACCATTTGCGATAGTACCATTAGGATAAGTAAAATCAGAAGTAAGAAGACGATTTTCTTCTACATCGTTTTCCTCTCTCCAAATATATTGTTTTTTATCTTCGTTAACAACAGCAATTAAACCTTCATAATAGTTATACGCATTTACATCATTAGTTCCTAAATCTTGTAAATCTGAAAGAGTAAGAAAATATTGTTTAGGATTTAAAGCAAACTGACCTAATAATCTAGTTCCTGTTAATAAATCTATATAAGGCATGAATTTTTATTTTTTAGTTTATGACAAATTTTAGGAATATATTTCCTGTAATATAATGTTCTTTAGATACATATGTTTCTACTAAAGTATTTGAATTATACACTTTATCAAATACAGTATCAGTTATATCATTGTTGAAAGTATCATAGATAGCATATCTATCAGGTAAAACGTTTGTAAGTACAAACCCAATTCTACCTATATTACTAAGAACAAATGTTCTACCTACTACCATTTCATCTTCATCAGTAGGAGCACCATTAAGAACTAAGTATGCATCTGTTAATAAATCAATATTATTAATATCGTAACTTACATCATCAAATTGGAAGAATGTAAAATCAGTTATTGTTGGATTCACAGTAAATAAAGGTTTAAGATCTTCTATATTAATACAACTACCACACATACAAGCGACAATTTCATCGTAATGGAACTTTTGTTTTATAAAGGCTAGTTCATCTGTATCATCACCAGCTAAATTTTCTTCTATAAAATACATTCCTGCCCAGTATAATGAAAGATAAAGATTAAAAAGTTTACTAACATCTCTAACCCCACCTGTCAAACATTCTTCTTTAAGAATATTATTAATAGTAGTTTGAAGTTTACAATTATAAGTTGCTGCTCCTTCTTCTAAGAAGTTACAAAAAATAAGAGAATAGTTAGCTCCATATAAAGGTATATATAGAGTTTGAAAAGTCAGTAGTTTTACAAACACAGATTTATGTGTTAAACATTCTCTAGCAGACTTTTTAAGACAATTTCTAGCAAAGGTTTCTGCACATTTACCTTCTTTACCACAAATAAGAAGTCTTGCGTCTTCTATAATGGAATCCTGTAAATATTTAATTACATCAAATTCTATTTCAACATTAGTCTCTCCTGTAACAATTAATACTAAATTATATTTACCATCTTTAGTAGTTTCCATAATAGCAGTACTTCCGTTAAGTACTGCACCAGTACATACTAAGCTATTACTATTATCAGAAGTGTAATATAGTTCAAAATTAGTATCTTGAGATACTCCTAAAATATGTTGATCTTGACTTTTATCAAAGGTATATACTATAGCCATTTTCTAGATTTAAAAAAACCCTTACCAATAGAATTAGTAAGGGTAATTTATTAACAAATTTATTTATTATGATATATGTTTCCCTTATAGATTAATTACCACTTACTCCGTCATGTTCTGTACCGTCATCGGTAGCAGTTTCATAACCTTCAGTAGCATCATAAGCGTTACCAAATATATTAGCCATAATACTTAAAACATCTGAAGCGGCTTGTCCATTACCAGCGGCATTAACACAAGCAATAGCTAAACGATTTTTCATTACATTATGTGAACGAGTTGGAGAACTATGTTGTCCTTCCCATACAGTTGTAATTAAATCATAATTAGCAGAAGCAGAAGCTTCCATAGTACGACTATAATACTCAGCAGAATATTCAGTATAATTACCATTACCTTCTTCTACACTAAAATCTTTCTCCATTTGAAGAATATCAGCTCCACCACCTATACCATGTACAAAAGCAGTAGTATTTACAATAGGGTCTAATTCAGCTAACCCACTAAGAGCTACTCTAATTGCTACACCATCTTCTTTAGGAGTAATACCTATAGTACCTGCACTATCAACACCTTGTTGAGTAGTAGCTAGAGTGGCAGCAGAGGTAGTAGCTGTTCCAGCAGCATAATTAGCAATATCAGTTTTACTTTCAGCAACAACACTTGTTACAGTTACTTCATCTACACCATCACTTACTGCAGTCCAATCTGGAAGAGCATCAATAGTAGCAGCTATTTCATTTGCATTAGTAGCTATATCAGTATCACTAAGAGGTAAATTAACAGTAACACCATCAAGGTCTACTGTAGCAGTTCCAGCAGCAGTAGCCGCAGCAGTAACAGTAATAGTTGCAATCTCTTCAGCAGCAACAGGATCAGTAGCTACTACAAAACTACCTGAAACATTTAATTTATCTTCTAATTTCTGCATAACATCGCTAAGACTATCAGAAGATCTTTTATATACAGAAGCATTAAGACTTTGTACATTATAACGAGAAGTATAAGAATCATCTGCAACCTGTACAGAAACATCACCTTCATCACTAGCTCCAAAACTAAAAGCTCCTACAGTAATAACTGGTTTAGTAAAAGCTCTATAATTAGCTAGATTAATATCATTAACAACTCTAGGAACCATACCTAGCATTTGTTGGTCATCAGCACGTCCAACAGCAACTTGAACATACTTTAAATCAGGAATCGTTGCAGCAGCGTTAGCATTCGTAAGCAAAGTTCCTTGAGGAGTAAAAAAGGCTAATGCACCAGCATCAAGTTGGTCAACTTCATTGGCATCTGCAATAGTTCCTCCACCTTGTTTAGCAGCATAAGCCACGTCTTTTAAAACAAAAATTCGATTCATAATTTATTTACTTTATTCAATTAATATATTTTCTTGTGTATAAGCTTGATAATTATTTGTATCTACAAGAGCTTTTAGAAAACGTATTGTATTACTAACAATCTCTTTTGCGACCTTTGTAGATACATTCAAATTACTACCCAAAACTAAGTCGATTAGTGTTGGTTTACAAATATAGACTAAATCCACCCTACCTAATATAGCACTTTTTGGCGGTGTTACAACTGCCACCCCTTCCCTCAATACTGATATAGGAGAATGTATAGTACTTTTAGATAAAGAAGAATTTATAATATCTCTTTGAAATTCATCATCAACAATTCTCATACTACTTATAAGACCTAAAGAATTTTTATCGTATTCAGATACAATACTATTAGTAGTATTATAATTAGTAACAGTACCATTTACATCTACAGTTACATAATTAACTTCGTCAGTAGTAATTAATGTAAAAGCTTCACTTCTATAATTATACCCTTCTCTTTCCCAGTATAAATCAGGAGACGTGAATACTCCTTCTACTGTATCGGGAAGTTGAATTAGTAAAGCTTTTATAAGTAAAAATTGTTGTTTCTTAAATTCATCATTAGTAAGGTAATCAGTAGGAAGAGTATTTATATTAAAAAGACTAGTAGTACCAGAAGGAGTTGTTACACTTATGGAAAACGTAGTTAATGATGTATCATCTGGCAAATTTAAATCGAAAACAGTTTTATAATACGTAACAGAGGTACTACTAGCTTTTAAACTGTCGCAGTCCTTACTTAGATAAGCATCTAATCTAACATAATCAAAATAATTTGGGGGAAGAGTTATATAACTTTCCCCCGCATTATCCGTAGAAACTGGTAGATTTTTAACTTTAATTAACTCTTTAAGATCTTCTACTCTTTTTGCAGTATCTTGAAACCCAGTACGTTTTATATTAGAATTAGGACTTTTTCTTTGTTTAAGGAATTTAATAACTTCATTATTTAAGAACCAATCTTTTTCTTGAGATAATATATTTTTAGTGTATTGAGAATTTAGTTTTTGAAGTTCTAAATCTATTTCAATATGCATTTCTTGAGTAATCATATCTTAATTTTTAACTTTTTAGTCGGGCTTTTATTGCCGTAACTATTTCTTGATTTTTAGGAGAATCAGTTTTCCAATATAAAACAGCATCTTCTAAAGTAGCTCCTAATAGTACTTCGTTATTTTCTCCAAAATAATAACTATCAGTATTAGAAGGATTATGAAGAATACCTTTATTAACAGCAGTTTTAATAGCCGCTTTAATTCTTAAACTTGCGTCTCTTACGTATCTTACAAAATCTGCTGACCTAGAATTTACAAAAGTTTCTAAAACTAAATGTCTATCTTCCATTGAAGGAAGAGTTGATAAATCTTGATCAAACATTAATAGTAAAGCATTTACTAAAGCATCATCTGTAAGAATTTCTCCAAATAAATTATCAGCTTCTCGTCTTAATTTAAATTGAATATGTTTGTTTTTGACTTCAATTTCTTTACTATATAAGTAAAAACGTATTTTAGGGGATCTATTAACATCAGAAGCTCTATTAGCTACTCTACCATAAACTAAGCAATATCTAAAAAGAACATAATCATCTATACCATCTACTACTCTACCGCTTTCAGAAATAATTTGAGCTTTCTTTTCAAAATCTAAAGTAGCTTCTACAGCTTCTTTAGCTGATTTATTAGTAAATTCAACAGTAAAAGAAACAGACACTCCTTGTTTTTCAGGAGTACCTAATCCATCGGCAGGAACGGGTACAGAGATATTATTCCAATAATCTCTTACAGCTTTGGTAAATTCAACATCTTGAGGAGAAATACTAATAATAGCTGGGAGATATAATCTTTCTTCTTCAAAACTAAGACCACTCAAAGGCACTTTACCATTGAGACTAGATCCTATTTTTAGATTATGTAATGTACTATCATCCCCAGGAAGTCCTCTAGTACGTCTTCTTCTTATAGAAAGATTAATAGTACTTCTATATACTTTATTTTGTGTCATTGTGGGTGTTTCCATAATATTGTTTTTTTATTGTTTAAATCGTAAGGGTAAATATTACATTACCCTTACGATTACATTATAAATTAGTAATTTAATAATTAACTAGGATAAGTCGCAGGTTAATTTGAAACAATGTGTATTTCTTCTAATACATACTCCTAAAGTTTTTAGGAAATGGACAGAAGTCTTATCTTGATCGGTAGCTAAACTTAGATTACCATTACCAGAATAATCTCCGTAACTTGCACCTTTTAATAAAGTCATACCTTGCTCAAGTCCTCTTACAAGAGTTCTTCCTTTTTGAGAAACCATTTTAACGTTTCTTTCCCCGTCATAGTTACTCATATCAATGAAATACATTTCATAAGAAGTTAGAGGAAGATTTGAAACAGGGTGTCTAGGAGAGTTATCAGCTCTACCACCAAAATCTAATAAATTAAGAAGTTTGATAGTAATAGTGTGACCATCTACGTGCTTATAACTTGTGAAATACGCTCCATAAGTTAGATTACGAGAACCATCAGCACCAGAAACATTTTTATTTTCAACTTGTGACCATCCACCTGATCCAACAACATCACGCTTAATAGAAGCGTCAAATTCTCTAGCTCCACCTACACCAGTAAATAGAACTACTTCCATATTACCTGTATCAGTACCTCCATAAAGAACGTCTCCAACAGTGTTGTGAAGTTTGTTTACAGTTAAGAAACCATAAGTATCTTTATGAGGAATTTGATCGTCTATACCAGCACCGTAAGGAATAGGAAATCCAGTTTCAGGGTCAATAGTAGTAATAGTACCTCTAGAATCTCTATTGTACTTACTCCACCATAAGTTTTCTTCACAAGCTTCCTTAAACTCCATTTCATGTTGGTACTCTTCCCAAGGCATCCAGTAGGACGTTACTTTACCTTTTATGTTGAATTGGAACTCTACAGTTCTATTGGAAACATTACCGCCAATCTCGTAAGACTTACGAATAATACCAATTTGGTTCTTAAGTTTTCCAGGAGCTTGTTTGTTACTTTCGTTACCACTAGAGTAAGCTTCAGAAACATTAGCACCACCTACCATAGCCCAACGAGTTCCAGGAGCAAGTTCGCTTACTGAAACATATTCATCAGCTTCTCTATAGATAAGTTGTAGTGTATATTTATACCCATTACTAACAGGTACTTTATTAATAACACGACAAGCTGTTCCTAGAGGAGAATATATATTATGTTGATCCTTTAGCCAATTAGTTTTAAATACTACAACAATAGTTGCTCCAGCTTTTCCTGGCTCATCTGTTGCAGCATATTCATGACTAACAATAGTATCACTTTTCTTCATACGTGTCATAACAGGCCAATCATATTCTATGTCTTCAATACCCTTAGTATCTAGACCACCTTTTTGACCCTCTGTTAAGAAAGTAAGAGGAAACTTTTTATTTTCGTTACCCATTAAATGAGTAATAACAGGATTTAAACTATCAGATTTAGTAAGACGCATCTTAGCTAATGACTGATTAGTAGTAAACCCACTTCCATCAAATTTTTCGTGAATAAGTATTCTACTACTATTTTGATTCGTTAACGTTTGTTCTTGTGGCATTTTAAAATTTTTTTAATAATTACGATTAATTAGAGTAACTCATCTATAGTTACATTTGCGTCATTATTAGTTTGAGATTGTTGTGTATCACTAGGTACACTAGTTTCAGCTAATTTTGCACTTCTAATTAATCTTTGTTTTAGACTATTTACATTTAATGATTTTGCCTTAGTACTAATTAGAGATTTTAAGTCAAACCCTTTAAATAGAAGATAGGAGATTGCAAGATTTTGTTCCATACTATTCTTACTTCTATCTACCATTTCTTGGCTATTACCTTTATCATCTATTGCTAAAGCTATATAATTATAAAACGCTTCTTTATCGTTTTTAGGAATTTGAACAAATCCTAAATCACCTTTATCAACTACAGTTTTAACATCATTCCAATGTTTTTCATTAGCTTTACGCTGTTCTTCTACTGATTTTTGATAGTTTTCATCTTGTTGTTGTTTTCTAGAAGTTTCATAAGCTTTCAAAGCACTTAAAGCTGTTTCAGCTTGTGCATCTATTTGATTACTATCTTCAAAAAGTTTAACTAAACTATCAATACGTTCTTGTTCCATACCAGTTACACTAAACGAATTTTTAATAAGTTGTGTTTTCTGGGTTATACTTAGTTTCTCAAGATCTACAGTATTATAATCCACTGGTTGTTTATAACTTTCTATAGTTCCTCCTGTACTTAAATGTTTATATACATCTAATATTACAGGATTATTAGTAAAGAAAGATGTTTTAAAATCTTCAAAGCGTTGAGCAGCTACATCTTCTGTAAACTCCTTCATACCCTCATTATCGTCACTATAAATTTTAGGATTTCCATTATCATCTAAAAATTCATATTCAGATTCTGCATGAAGTTGATTTACTACAGAATTTTCAGCAGCTAGTTCTGCTTTGGTTTTGATAATATTTCCTTCAGAATCTATTTGATTACCTTTATTATCTAAAGTAATGTCTTCTTCAGAAATAGAATCTGTGTAAAGTTCTTCAAAAGACTTTACTATTTCGCCCTTGTCATCTATAATATCTCCATTCTCATTAAATTGAACTCCTTCATATTTAGTAAGAAGATCTTTCCTAATACCTTTATTATCATCATCTAGTTCGGCTTCATTAGCGAAACTAGAAAAAAGGTTTTTTACTTTACTTTTATTCTCATCTGAATCAAAAGTAGTATCATCTTCTGCATTTTGACCCGCATCTGGTGGGGTATCTGTATTAGCAGGAGGAGTAGGAGGAGTATCTTCAGTTTTTGGAGGAGTAGGAGGAGTAGCACCTTCTGGAGGTGTTCCAGTAGGTTTTCTATCATCATTCTCTCCTGTATTAAGAAGTTGATCCATTGAAGGGATGAAAGGTTCGTTACTTGTATCGCTCATAATTTCTTTATTATTAGTTATTTTTCTATTATTAAATTATTTATGATTTTGGTTTCGTTCCCATATGTTTAATACGGGCATTACTTTCTTTTATATCTTGTTTTAATTTCTTATCGTCGTGGTTTAGTTTTTTAGTATCTACTTCTATTTTATGGTTATCCATTTTAGAAGTATCTTTTTCAGGTGTCTCTCCTGTTTGTCCTAAGTCTAGCATTTTAACATCTATAGCTTTATTATAATCTTTATCAGCTTTATAGATTTCTACATCATTCTTAGCTTTTTGAGAATCTGCATTAATTTGTGCTACATTTGTTTGACCTTCTATAACAGCTCTAGTATTGGCATCTTCTCTTTCTTTAGCAAATCTATCAATTTGTGCAACTACTTCTTTAGTCTTAGCAAAATTACTAGCATCAATAAGTTCTAACATAGTTAAAGCATCTGCGTTTTGCCCTAGTCCAAATCCATATTCTTTTGCTAATTGAATTTTTTCAGTTTCTTGTTTACTATTCTTAACATGAACATCTGAATCAGTTCCTAATCTATGAATAGCATCGTCAGGATTAATAGTAAGAAAAGCTTCTCTACCACTTGAATTGATATATTTACCTTTTTTACCATTTATATAGGCTAATTTAGACAAATCTAATAAACCCTCATAATCTTTTTCCTGTAATTTTTCAAATTTTCTATTTAGTTCATCGCTTATTACAGAGCTTCTAAATATAGCTTGTTCCGAAGTTCCCTTGCCATCACTAGTCTTAATGTCTCCAAAACGTTGTCTATTCATTCCAATAGAATCCCACCATTCTGCTTTAATACTTTGCATTAATTCGATTGAATCTTTTGCAAAATTGCTTAAACTCATATCTAAAACCTTAATACCTTGTAAAGCTAAAGCAGCAGTAGGAGAAGTTTCATCTATAAAAGCATAACTATTAGCATGAGCATGATACATAAAATTCTCTTCATTCCAACCTTCTCTGCCTTTAGGAATTAAACCAATAGGGATAATAGCAAGTTTATCTTTATTTTTATTCATTATCTTTTCAAATTGATAATTAACAACATTATATAATTTTTGATAACTTCTACCATAATTTACAAGTCTTTGTAATTTACCTGTAACACCTCTATTTAGTCTACCATTATAAGAAAGCTTTTGTGTAGAACTATTATTTAATTCCATTCTATTATAAGGAAGCTCTCTCATATCAATATACCGAAAATCTCTATTATAATTAAATCTCCAACCTTCACAAATAACACTTAACCAATCCCATTCAATAGAAATATCTCCAGCTTCTATATCAAGTTTATAAGTATCATCTACTTCCATTTCTCCGACTTGCCCTAAAGCATCATAATAAGTAAGAGTTCCTACTTTTCTAAAACTACGCCATTGAGCATGATGAACTTCTACACCTGTAAAATCATGTAAAATACTATGTTTTTTATAATCCTCACTGTTAGTTATATATTGAGTAGGAAGCCATGTGTAACCTTGTGTACCTACAAATAAATCATTATTAATAGAATCTAACCATTCAATATCTTCTTTAGTAAGTTTTTTGTGCCATCTATCAACAATTTGATTAACAGTCATTACTTGTCTACGTACAACCCAAGCATCATCTTCTACAAAATTTGTTTTAGAATTACCTGCACTATTAATTTCCCAAGGCTTAACTCTTTCAAAATCTATATCATCATTAAAAATACCTTTATAAGTAATTGTTTTACCAGCAATTAACCAATCCATATAAGCATCTTGGTACTTATCATCTAAATCTTGATCAAAAATAATATAATCAAGAATTTCTTGACCTGTAATAATTCTATTAGCATCAAAACCTCTATTGTATTCATCTACAACTTCTTGTACAGGAGCTTGTTCAACACTCTCTTGACCTGTTTCAATGCCAAGAGTATTTAAATTATTAACAGTTTGTTGATCGTAATATTGTTGTAAAAGTTGATTTAAACCTTTCTTATAATCATTCTCATCCCCTTCATTAGTTTCTAAAACTTGAACGTTCTTAAATCTTTGACTAAATTCTCCTGCATATAAATCTAATACAGGTTGAATAATATTATAATTTCTTAATTTAGCTCCAAATCTCTTATATCTATCAATAGTAGTATTAAAAGGATTTAAAACATAATTATAATCTTTTTCTTCAGGTTCTCCTTCTACAAAACGATAAGAAGATAAAACATCATCACGATGATAATGGTACTCATTTTCATCAACTAAATAGTCAATAGATTTTTCCCACCATGTTTTATTAGTTTCGGGATCTTTTACAGCCTTCTCTTTTGAAGTAAGTTTTTGTTTAGGAAATAAATTCATAAGTTTTTAAAATAAGTCTCTATGAAATACACTTGAACCTTCTTTAATAGGAGCAGGTTCTTCTACTTTTACAAAAAATTGTTCTTTAGTATCATACATTCCTACAATAGCAGTTGAGACACCATCAAAATTACCTTTAACTAAATTAAATCTTAAAAGCTCTTTTAATAAGGTCTCGCTATAAATATAATGTAAATTTAGGGATTCTTGTTTAAATTCTCCTTTCCCTCTTTTATAAGTTAACCAATCTTTTAAATATATAACACCATCTAATTTTCTAGCTTCATTTATGACAATACCTTTGTTATTATTACCTTTACTAGTTTGTAAAGCTTTTTTCCAAATAACTTCAGGTTCATCCGCTAATTTATGTAATAATTTATTTCTCCTAGCATATTCTTTTACATCTCCTCTATTACTTTCAAACATTATTATAGCATTATAATATTCAGCAGCAGCAAACATAATATCATTAAACTCATCTGTAGTACTAGGACGACCTCTAAATTCAGCTACTATTCTATCACCAAATCCAGGAGTAAAATTATTAGTTTTTTCATATACATAAAATACACCTAAAGAATCTCTAGAACTAACATCTTTAGTGTCTTTACTAATAGCATAAGGGTCATGCCATATTCTATATAGATTAGGAGGAACTTCTCCTTTGACCATACTATTTCCCACTAAAGTAGAAGCGTTTGTAGTTATTTTACTTCTATAAGGTGGTGACCACATTATAAAACAACCATGAGCATCATCATCCCTTTTTAAAGGGAAATTAGTAATAGGTGGATGATAATGTTTAAGTTCTTCTGGTGTCATAAATAGTTTATCTTTAAATACTACACCTTTAGAAGTTCTAACTAAATTACCTGTACGGGCTAAAGCTTTAATATCTGGGTCTCTTTGTACTCTTCTAAGTTGCTCTTCAAGTTCTGCACCAGGAAATATACCACTACTGTCTCTACTAAAAGCTTCACTAGGGGTAAAAGGTTCTTCCATTAAGTACCCTATATAATTCTCTGCTTTTCCTCTTTTCTTTTTCTCCCTTATAGCTTGTTCATATTTTATAGCACCAAACACATTACTATTACCATGTTTATCAACGAAACCTTCTTTACCCATAAAACTAGGCATAAAGAAACCACATTCGTTACCTCTCATGTCTTCATCCCAAATATTATTAAAACATAGGAATCCATCAGCAGATGGTGTATAAAATAAATCTTCAAAAGCTTCCCATTGTTTAGTATCTCCACCACCAGTACCAAACACAATCATTAAACCAGTAATAACAGGCCCAGCTTTAAGAGTAGGAAGCGTACTATCAAGAACTTGCCGTAATAAAACATTTTTACCACTTTCTTCTAGTAACATTACAGTACAATCTTTACCTCTTAATGCTCCTGGATTATTAGTAGCAAAACTCTTAGCTATAATACTACTTTTATAACCTCTTTCAATACCTAATCCATCATTTAACTTATAACCAAATTTTATAGTACTTTGGCTATCTATTAATCGACGTTTTGCCCAATCTGTATTAGCAGCAAGATGTTGCAAATAATTATCAGCCATAGTCATAGTACCCTCAGGATACAAACTACCACTATCATAAGCACCTATACCTGTAACAGTATTTCTATATAAATCGGCTCTATCTGCACATAACCAACCATTCTTATAACTATAACCTTTACGACGAGCTTTACCACAAACAATATGTTTACCTTTTCTTCTAGCTAATTCTAAAGCTTTGAAATAGTAATAATCACTATCGAAGAAAGCTGGAAAAGTAGTCTCCTTATCATCACTTAAAACTTCTTCAGGAATTTCTTCCCCTCTAGCAATAATATCTGCTATAGTTATAAGAGTTTTTTCTTTAAGTCTTTTAATAGGTCCATAATTAAGATACCCATAATGTAGACCAGTTATATGTAAATCTTGTAATACCCATTGTCCATCGGCTTTTTGAACTAATGAACAAGGTAGTGTAATACCTTCTTTTCTTCTACGCTCCTCTTCATCCCAAAAAGCATCGAATTTAGCTTTATCATAAACAGGATGCAAATGAGTATATACACCATGTTTAAGAAAATACTCTCCTACCTTACTAAACTCTTTAGTATTATAGAATACAACATCTATTGGTTCATATAAATCCTCTCCTATAATACTAACTGTCTTCTTATAAGGAGTGACCATAGGCTCTAATGAAGAATCCCGCTGTACACTATCTAGTAAAGCAGGATCTAAATTATTTAGTATGTCATAACTTCTATAACCTTGATGCATATCTAATCACTTTGCCAATCAGCAAATAATAAATCATTTATATCATAATAATAACCTATACCTGCATTCTCTTTAAACTCTCTATCACTTTTATAATCTCCAA
>Ga0098074_1001040_pt1 | contig 15583 bp, 18 predicted proteins | sample 32_taG_FD_75064 | JGI IMG/M metagenome (GOLD analysis project Ga0098074, IMG submission 75064) | Marine viral communities from the Gulf of Mexico - 32_GoM_OMZ_CsCl metaG | ecosystem: Environmental > Aquatic > Marine > Oceanic | place: Atlantic Ocean: Gulf of Mexico | collected 2015-07-12
ATTTACTCTTGATTATTATTTCAACCAATCTTTCATAAATAATCGTCAAAAACAAGGCGAGCAAGTTAAAAGCGGATTTTTATCTCTATACGAACTAAACGTTGATAGAGACCCAAGCAACCTTTACATAGAAGGACTAATAAAACCTTTTATTATAAAAGGTGAAAATCTATTGGATTTTGTTTTTATAAATGTATCAGGCTCTAATGGAACTTTGGATACAGAACAATACTCTCAAATAGCACAGGGTGCAGAGATCACGGGTGCCTATCCTTTTACATCTTCAATAACACGCGAAAGATTAATTGGCGATGGCACATCGCCATTCAATGGATTTGATATAATCGATGGGGTCTCATACATTGATTCTGTAAGAAAAATCATCACTCTTGAAAATGCTTTAAATAATAACAAAGTATTAAGTCCAAAATTTAGCTATAGTGAATATTACATTAGTGGTGGTATTGATGGAACGGTAGCAAGAATTGAAGATGCTGCATCACCATATCAGAAGTACATGACACTTTATTCTTTCCCGCAGATTTTCAAAGGAGAAAAGATTAAACCAGGGTCAGTAGAATTAAATTTTTACATCACAGGCACACTATTGGCTACAGCAAAAGATTCCAATAGAAATGGTGAGTTGATTGAAACTTTTGGTCCTAGAACTGGTTCAACAATTGGAACAGTATCATACTCTCAGGGAGTCATGTTAATTACAGGAAACTATGTTCTTGATAGCAATGTAGAAGATGGGTATTTATGCCCAGTCACTGGTACAGCAACAACCAATGCGGGACCTGGAAAAGTTGCTTTACAGGCAGCTTGGAAAGATAATCCAAAATGGGCACATTTCGGTGCTTACGAAAGCTTCATTCAAAAATCAGATTCTTCTCTATCACAAAGTTATGCGCCTACATCTTCATCATATGGATTGAAGTTTGAAGGCACAAATACAATGCCAACTTTAACTATGTTTGCCCATGCTGATAAAAATGAATTTAACTGGAGCAATAACTTAACTTATGTTCAGCGCAGTGCAGCAACTGGCTCAACATATCAAAAGATGGTGGTTGCTCAGACTGGCTCAAGTGTTTATAAAGAAAAAGAAGCACTTCCTATTAAAAATACGATTTCAAGCTCTTTTGCAAACTATTCAGCATCATATGCAGATCAAACTTTTATTTCAAAGATTAATATTTACGACGATGATGGTATACTAATAGGAACAGCTAAAATGGCAAAACCTGTAACTAAAACAAACAGTACAGATTATACCTTCAAACTAAAAATCGATTTATGATATTAGGATTAGACATTTCAACCAGCATCACAGGATATACAATCCTTGATAGCAGCGGAAACCTCGTAGAATACGGCTCTATTGACACGAGAAAGCACAAAAACTTTTTTATCAAAGCAGGGGTGGTTGAGCAGAAGTTAATCGCTCTGCGGCAATCCTACGCGGTTCAATCGATATATATCGAACAATCGCTACAATCATTTCGTTCGGGCTTCTCATCTGCACAAACTCTATCAACTCTTTCACGTTTTAATGGCGTGATTAGTTGGATTTGTTTTACGTTATTTAATTTAGAACCAGAATATATTGCAGCGGTGTCAGCACGGCGAATTTGCGGGATAAAAGTGCCAAGAGGTACCAAAGCAAAGCCAGTCGTACTACAGTTTGTGCTTGACAACGAGCCACAGTTTGTTGTAGAATATACCAACAAAGGCAATCCACGTCCTGACAGCTATGATAAAGCAGACAGTTGGGTGATTGCAAAAGCTGGTTATGATACATGGCAACAAAAGAACAAAAAATCTTAAGAAAATTATTGGGTGATTACTACGAGAGCAGCGATGAAATGCTGTTCTCTTGTCCTTTTTGTAATCATCATAAGAAGAAGATGTCCATCAATCTTGAGAAGAATGTATGGAAGTGCTGGGTTTGTGATTCATCAGGCAGATCTGTTGACTTTTTGGTAAAGAAGTTCGGGTCTGCACAAGATCTAAAAGATTGGGGTCTTGATAGAGAACTAAACTTTGAGAATATCGAGTTTATTCTTTTTGGAGAGAAGGTAGAGGTCAAGAAGGAGACGGTATTTTTACCGGAAGGATTTATTCCTCTATTTGCACCCGGTCGCTCTTATCATAAGCAAAGGGCGCTAAAGTACATGCGAAAGCGTGGATATGATGACGATCAGATTTTTAGAATGAAAGTTGGTACATGTACAAAGGGCGAGTATAAAGGTAGAGTTATTGTCCCCTCGTTTGATGAGCAGGGTGATTTAAATTATTTTATTGCAAGAACTTATGCTAATGACTTTCCAAAATACAAAAACCCGAAAGTATCAAAGGCATCGATGGTTTTTAATGAGTTGACAATCAACTTCAATCGTCCTATAATAATAGTTGAAGGTGTTTTTGATGCGATGCGTGTTGGAGAAAACGCTGTCCCAATTTTGGGATCAACAATCAAATCTGATCATCTATTGTTTCAGAGGATTGTAGAGAACAGAACACCAGTTTATATTGCGTTGGATGAAGACGCACATAAGAAAGAAAAGAAAATAATTCAGTTATTTTTGAATTACGGTATCGATGTCAAGAAGGTTAACACATCTGGATATGAAGATATTGCAGCGATGCCAAGAGAAGTAGTAGAAGAGAGAATTGAGAACGCAACTGACATGGGTGGATTGAACTTATTGTATCAGTTGATTGACGAGGTTGCATGAAATTTGCACACATAGCAGACACACACATTAAAAATTTAAAATATCACAAAGAGTACAAAGCTGTTTTCAAGCAGCTTTATGCCACTTTGAAAGAACGGGAAGTGGATTACATCATCCACTGCGGCGATATCGCACACACTAAGACCCAAATCTCACCAGAGTTCGTTGAGTTATGCTCCGACTTCCTGAAGAATTTGGGAGATATCGCCCCCACATACATTATTTTAGGAAACCATGATGGTAACCTACGAAACTCTTATCGTCAGGATGCTATTACTCCTATTGTGGATGCTTTGAATCATTCAAACTTACACCTACTCAAAGATGCTGGAGAGACACATATTGATGATAAGTTTTGTCTAAATGTCTTATCAGTGTTTGACGAGGATAATTGGGTTAAACCAACCAACCCAGATAAAATTAATATAGGACTTTACCATGGTGCGATTAAATATAGCCGAACCGACATTGGATTCGTTATGGAGCACGGAGAGCACAGCATTTCTATTTTTGATGATTGTGACTATGCTATGCTTGGGGATATCCATAAAACTCAAATCTTAAACAAGGAAGGCACAATTGCCTATGCTGGTTCTACAATTCAGCAAAACTTTGGCGAGACAGACGACAAGGGCATGTTTATCTGGGATATTCAGTCCAAAACAGAGTTTACAAGAGAAAAAATTAATTTTGTAAACCCAAAGCCATTTATTACAATTCGTCTAACAAAGACAGGTAGAATCCCAAATGGTTTTAAATGCCCAGATGGTGCGAGACTACGGCTAGTGGCAGATTCAAACATAGCTCTAGAACGGCTCAGGAGAGCCGTAGACATCGCGAAGCACCGATTTAAGCCCGAGAGTATTACTTTCCTTAATAAAGCCAGTAGCAACGATTTAACGGTGGAAAATAGTGTTGACACAGAACTGTTTGAAAACTTACGTGATGAGAAGACACAGCAAGATCTAATTAAAGAGTACCTTAAAGACTATAATGTCGGGGAGGACACACTGAATGAAGTTTTCGCTCTTAACTCAAAGTACAACAAAGTTGTTGAGGAGAGCGAAGATATTTCTAGAAACGTCCACTGGCGCATTAAAAAGTTTAGTTGGGACAATCTATTCAATTACGGTGAGGGCAACTCTATTGACTTTGATAAGTTGTCTGGCACTGTGGGAATTTTTGGTAAGAATTACAGCGGAAAGTCTAGCGTCATCGATGCTCTACTTTACACAATTTATAATAATACTTCTAAAAACATTCGAAAGACTTACAACATTATCAACCAAAACAAAGATTATGGCTCTGGTTTGGTGGAGATTGAAGCTAACAATAAAACTTATCAGATTAGTCGCAGATCGGATAAATACGTTAAGAAGCTCAAGGGTAAGACTACAAATGAAGCTAAAACCCAAGCCGACTTTGATTATGTGGACAAGGTTTCAGGAGAGGTTGGTTCCCTCAATCAGACGGCGAGAGGTGGAACAGACAAAGCAATCCGAAATGTCTTCGGAGACTTAGACGACTTCCTAAACACATCTATGTCTTCTCAATTGGGAGCACTTGGCTTTATCAACGAGGGTTCAACCCGTCGTAAAGAAATTTTAGCAAAGTTCCTTGACTTGGAGTTCTTTGAGAAAAAGTTCAAGTTAGCGAAGGAAGATGCTGCTGATCTACGAGGAGCCCTTCGTAGAATCCAAGATGTTAATTATGATGACGACATCAAGAAGACAAAGGACGACATCTTTAGAGCAGGGGCAGCAGTAGCAAAACAAAAGAACTTCTGCATAGAACTAAAGGAAAACTTAAGTTCTGTGTTGGATGAGATTGCTGAGTTAGAGAATAAACTTGCTCAGATTCCAGAAGACCCAATCTCTATTCGCCAAGTTCGTCAGGACTTAGAGCGACTAGGACAAAATAAAAAATCTCTCAAAGACAGAATCAGTTCTCTAACTAATGAAATCAAAGATAAAGAAGACTTTTTAGAGAAGGCAGATGCTCTATTGGAGACAATCGATATCCTAAACCTCAACAAACAAAAGGAAGAAGCAGACGGACTACAAGATAAGATTGATGAACTATTGCGAGAGCAGCAAAAGAAAGAGAAAGAAAAAGAAACAAGTCTCCGTCAAATCAAAATTCTAACTGATATTCCCTGTGGAGATAAATTCCTAACTTCTTGTAAGTTCATCAAGGATGCTCACAATGCGAAGCAAGACCTCTCTATTACGAAGAAGGTTCTATCAGAGGTTGAAGATAAACTAAAGCTAAAAGCAGGCGAACTATCCGACATTGATGTTGATAAAGTCAGCGGCACTATTAATAACTGGACTCGACTAACTGATAAGAGAAAGGATGAACAATCTAAACTCACCAATCTAAATCTAGACCTAGAGCGAACTAACTCTGCCCTACAAAAGTTAGAGGGTGAGATTAAAGAGCTAAACGAGACAGCCGATTACTACGAAGAACACAAAGAGGTTCTTGAGAATATCGAAAAGGTTATGTCAGAATTGGAACTTGCTAAGACAAACAAAGAGAGAACGGAGCAGGAACTACAAGATTGTGAAGACCAGATCTACACTCTTGTTGGTAAGGAAGGGGCATTAGAGCAGAAACTAGAGAATCTAAAAGACCTCAAGACAGAAAAGAATAGATTAAACACAGAATACTCTGCTTACGACCTATTCATGACTTGTATGCATTCCAACGGCATCGCATTCGATGTAATCAAGAAGGCATTACCAGTAATCAACACAGAGATCGCCAAAGTTCTATCTAACATTGTTGAGTTTGAGGTGTTCTTTGAGAATAGCGAGAACAAGTTGAATATTCTAATCAAGCACCCAAAGCACGACCCTCGACAGCTTGAAACTTGTTCAGGGGCAGAGAAGACCCTTGCTGCCGTTGCCATCAGAATTGCTCTACTAAATGTAAGCAATATGCCCAAATCTAATCTTTTTATCCTTGATGAACCCGGTACTGCTTTAGATGCTGAGAATATGGAAGGTTTTGTGAGGATTTTGGACCTTGTAAAAGGATATTTCGATGTTACATTACTAATTACTCACATAGAGAGTTTGAAAGATATTGTCGATATGACTATTGAAATCTCTAAAACTGATGATGGTTATGCCTTCGTCAATCAATAACCAGAGAGGATAGAATGGTGGCAGCAGTAAAAGCATTCGCAGATAAACATTTAGAAAGATTCGTATCAAAGAAACTTTTGGTATGGTTAACAACAACAGGTCTACTTCTTGCCGACAAAGTAGATTCCGAGCAGTGGGTTATTATTGCTTCAGCTTACGTCGGCACACAGGGTTTCGTTGATGTTGTAGCCCGTTTCAAGGGAAAATAAACAATGAAAAGTATGAAACTATTAATAGAAAACTGGCGAAAGCATCTGGAAGAGGCATCTTATTCCCAACACCAAGGTGGTTGGTATGGCACAGGCGAAACAGCGTCCGAAGAAGCCGAAGAAGATGGCTTAACATCTGATGATCGTATATCAATCGATGTTGAATGGAAGGAAAAATTAGATGAACTAGGCATGGATTGGATCCTTGACCCTGATAATTTTAATGGAAAAGTTAACATTGAAGATGATTTGGACGAGTTGGCTAAAGACGTTGCTTCGCCTAGCGAATATAAACAAAAAGTTAAAGATTATTTAAATAGCAAAGAAGATCTTGGACATGAAGATTTGGGTGACGCCGTTTTTGCCGACGAAGCCGCGGAAGAGCCAACAGAGCCACCAGCAGAGGAAGTATGACTTGGCTAGCAGTTAAGGGGAAATAAACAATGAAAGTTACAAAAGATTATTTAAAAAAACTGATTAAAGAAGAGATCGCCGCAATGGATGATGAGGCAAGCAAGAAAAAAACGGGTCATCCGGGCACGCCGACCACACCGGACGATTTAAATGCTCTCCAGCAGTACTACGATGAATTGGAGCGCACCGCCACCACCGATCGCAAAACAGCCGCTATGGCTAAATCTATGGCGGATAAAATAGCGATCACGATACCAGCGCGCTATAAATACGAAGAGAACTTAAAAAAATTTAAAAAATATCTAGAGGGATTGAAAGACGAAGGCAACTCTTATGCTGAACAGGCACTTAAAGATATAGTATCTGCTGATGAAGTCCTTGCTAGAGCTAGCACCACCGAGCGCCCAAACCCCGACGCGCCACCAGAAGAAGACGAGGTTTAAACAATGAAAAACATGAAACTAATAATGGAAACTTTCAATAATTTTGTTAATGAAGGTGTCCTTCCGGATCCAAAAAAAGTGAAAGACGTTTATGATGCCAATTGGGAGGGTGTAGACGATGCTCCTCATCCAGATAACGTCGATAATTACGGAACTATGGAGTATATGCAGATGACGTTTGCACTTTCCAACCTAACACATCTATTAGGTAGAAATGAAGAACCAAGTGAAGAAGAAATTAAAAAAGCAATTATGGACGGACTGATAGAGGGTGAATATGAATATGAGGACTCTCGACGTGATTACGACGAATAAAACGAGGCATAATGAATTGGTTAATCGCCAAACAAATCCTACAAAAAGTTTGGTTTTACATTAAAAATTATTGGTGGGTTGGAGCACTAATCGCATTAGGTTTTGTGCTCCACAAGTTTTTTCTATTTGATAAAGATGTTTTAGGTGGTCTTTACGAAGAGAAGGCAAAACAAAACGAAAAAGAATTAAAAGTTATAAACGAAACTCACAAGCACGAAAGAGTAGAGAAAGAAAGAGCAACTGAAGATTTTAAGGTTGCTGTAGAAGCACTTGAAGAAGAGCGAAAACAAGCAGGCGAAAAAGTCAAAAAAGAAGAAAAGAAAAGAATCAAAGAAATCGTTGCTATGCCTGAAGAGGAAAGAGTGTCTGCTCTTGCTGATGAGTTTGGTTTAGAGATTGTTGAGGTCGAAGAATGAGAACCACAGCAATCATTTTACTAATAATTCTTTTACCCGCACTCTGTTTTGCTAATGGTAAAGTAGCAACAATAAAGAAAGGTCAGAAAGCACCTTTCGATGGCATCTTGTTAGACAAGAAAGCAGAAGCAACCATAACTGCTAAAAGAGAATCAGCAGTTAAGATTTGCGAGATCGATAAGAATTACACAATTAAGAAATTAAAATCAGAATGCGACTTCAATAAGAGAATCCTAACAATAGAAAAAGATTCAGATAAGAAAAAGCACGATGCTCTAATGGATCTCAAAAATGCCGAAGTTAAAAGATTAGAGATTGCCCTTAAAAAATCACAGAAACCAGATTATAGTAGATTATGGTTTGTTGGCGGTTTTGTAGCCGGTGTTGGATTATCCATCGGCATCTTCTATGCCGCCGCACAGGCGAGTAAATGAAAAAAGACCTAAACTACATCGCTGGATTAGAGAAAGCAATAAAACAAAAGTACGGTAAAGAGGCAGTTCAGAACCCCTCTTCTAATTGGACACCGGAAAAAGAAAAAGAATACCTTCAACAACTAAAAGAGAATAAGATCAAAGAATTAGCTGCTGATCGCGTTGAAGAGCGTGAGGGGTTTTTATTTTCTGCAAAACTAATTAAGAAGGATAGTAAGAATGTTTGTGATGTATGCTCAAATATTCTAAAACAGCAGGACATGCTGTACGAAACAAAATACGAATGCTGTCGGAACTGCTATGTACAATATGTAGAAGGCAGAGAAGATAGATGGAAACAGGGTTGGAGACCAGATAATGTCTAAAGAAGCACTTGAAATTTACAGAGGAATTAGTCAGGCAATGGGTTATGCTTATGATGGAGCCCATGATGAAGATGGAAAGCCAATTGAAATCGGTCTAAGAAGAGATGATAAAGACCCCATGCTCGATTCCAGAGACGGTCACATGGATGGTTTTGGCGTAAAGATGGCTGGCAACAAGTTGATTGTTAATTACCACTCTGAAGCTCCAATGCCAGAGGTACACAAGAAAGGACCAAGCGCTTTTGAGGGCGAGGTTGAGCAGAGATTTGCTAACATTGCAAAGTTCCTCAAGGACCGCTACAAGAAGGCAACAGGTAAGGCTTTATCTCTAAATCCAGACGGTGATGCTGATATTCTTTTACAGTACATGAACCGCAAGAGAAGTTGGATTCAAGCAACAAAGGTCTACACCATTGGTGGCTTAGGTGATGGCGTTGTTGAGCCAGAGAAGAAGCCATTTGATGTTGTTAGAGATTTCTTAAAGACACATAAATACGGGAAGTAATGGCGCGTGGTTTAACCAAAACGCAGATAAAAAAAGAGATTATTGCCTGCGGTAAAGACCCAAACTACTTTATCAACAACTACGGAAAGATCGCTCACCCAATGAAGGGAACAATTCCCTTTACCATGTACCCTTTCCAGAAAGATGTTGTAAAAGATTTTCAAGATAATCGTTTTAATATTATTCTAAAGGCAAGACAGTTGGGTCTCTCAACTGTTTCTGCTGTTTATATTGCGTGGTTTGTTCTATTCCATAAAAATAAGAACGTTGTCGTGATGGCAACCAAACTATCAACTGCTGCGAACTTGGTTAGAAAAGTAAAGTTTGCTCTAAAGGCAATCCCCGAGTGGATGAAACTAACAGAGTTGGTTATTGACAATAAAAACTCTTTTGAACTATCCAATGGTTCGCAAGTAAAAGCAATTTCAACATCAGGTGATGCTGGTCGTTCAGAAGCACTTTCTTTGCTTGTTATTGACGAGGCAGCGATCATTGAAGGTCTTGATGACTTGTGGGCAGGTTTGTATCCCACCCTATCAACTGGTGGTGATTGTATTATCATCTCAACTCCAAAGGGCGTTGGTAACCTTTATCACAAATTATATTCAGAAGCCGAACAGGGTCTAAACGACTTTAACCCAATCAGTTTGCCTTGGCATGTTCACCCAGACAGAGATCAAAATTGGTTTGAAAAAGAAACTCGCAACATGTCTGCAAGAGAAATCGCACAAGAGTTGGAGTGCAACTTCAACATGTCTGGCGATACTCTTATTCATGGCAAGGATTTAGTTCGTATAGAAAATGAAGAATTGTTAGAACCAGAATACAAAACTGGTTTTGATCGCAACCTATGGATTTGGAAGAACGCAGAGGAAGGTAAAAAGTATTTTATGGTCGCTGACGTTGCCCGTGGCGATGGTAAAGATAACTCTACCTTCTATGTGTTTGAGTCCGATACTATGGAGGTTTGCTGTGAATACCAAGGCAAATTACCACTTGATAGTTTTGCACGTATAATCTATGACACATCAAAGAGTTATGGTATGTGTATGACTGTTGTAGAGAACAACTCAGTTGGTATGACAGTCTTAACAAAATTAAAAGATTACGGTCATCCAAATATTTATCACTCTAAGAAATCAACACACGAGTACGTTGAGGCATCTTACACTGAACAAACATCAGTGATTCCAGGCTTTTCTACCACAGTTAAAACCAGACCTATGATTATCGCTAAATTAGAAGAGTTTATCCGTAATAAAGTTTTAAAAATTAGATCAAGAAGATTATTTAACGAATTAAAAACATTTATTTGGAATAATGGTAAAGCAGAAGCGATGCGTTCTTATAATGATGACTTAGTTATGGCGTGTGCTATTGGATGCTGGGTAAGAGATACAGCATTAACTGTAAATCAACAAGAAATAGAGTATAAAAAATCAATGCTTTCTGCTATAATGACAAGCAATAAGTCATTAGATACTAGAATTGTTGGGATGGAAAGAAATCAGCAAGATAATTATATCTATGGTGGCAACGCAAAACAAAAAACAGTAAAGATACATAAACTACCGTTTTTCATGAAATAGGAACTGACCGATGGCAGAAAACAAAAAGAATCCAAGAAATCCAAGTAGCCCTTTATTCCAACGTCTAACAAGATTATTTTCAGGACCAATTGTAAATTATAAGGCACAGCAGGTTAGAAATAACCGCAAATATTCAGTAGACAAGTACGCTCCAAAGTTCAGATCAATTGGCGGTCAGTCATTTAAGCGTAAGTCCTATAACCCATACGAATCAATCTCAACTGCGATGATGAACAGTTACAATCGCGTTGAAAGATACTCAGACTTTGATCAGATGGAATTCATGCCAGAATTAGCATCAGCATTGGATGTTTATGCAGATGAAATTACAACTCACTCCGAGTTTCATAAATCATTGATTATTGAATGTCAAAACGAAGAGATTAGAGAAATTTTAGAAACTCTATTTTTTAAAGTTTTAAATATTGATGCCAATCTTTTTGGTTGGGTTCGATCCATGTGCAAATATGGTGATTTCTTTGGTTATTTAGATATTGATGAAGAACTAGGTATTAAATCTTTAATTGGTCTTCCAGTTAGTGAAATTGAGAGAATGGAAGGCACTGATCAAACAAATCCAAATTATGTTCAGTATCAATGGAATACAGGTGGTTTAACATTTGAGAACTGGCAACTTGCCCACTTTAGAGTTTTGGGAAATGATAAGTATGTTCCATATGGTACATCTGTATTAGACCCAGGTCGTAGAATTTGGAGACAGCTAACTCTGCTTGAAGATGCCATGATTGCATACAGAGTTGTTCGCTCACCACAAAGAAAGCAATTTAAGATTGATGTTGGTGGTATTCCACCAGAAGAAGTTGAGCAGTATATGCAAAAAATCATCACTATGATGAAACGCCATCAGGTTGTTGATGATAATAATGGTAGAGTTGATTTACGTTATAACCCACTTTCAATTGAAGAGGACTACTACATTCCAACAAGAAATGGTCAGTCATCAGTAGATATTTCAACTGTACAGGGCGATACATGGGGTACTGCAATTGAAGATATTAAATACCTTCAAAACAAGTTGTTTGCCGCAATTAAAATCCCAATGTCTTACCTTATTAGAGGTGGTGATGGTGCAACTGAGGAGCACGCTGCTTTAGCTCAGAAAGATATTCGCTTTGGTAGAACAATTCAAAGACTACAAAGGTCAGTGATTACAGAGTTGGAAAAAATGGCAACAGTCCATCTTTACACTCTTGGCTACAGAGGAAATGATCTGATCGGTTTTAATTTAAAGCTGCACAACCCATCAAGAATTTCTGCAATGCAAGAGATTGAAGCTCTAAGCTCAAAATTAGATGTTGCATCAAAAGCAAGAGCAGATATGTATAGCAATCGTTGGATTGCAAACAACATTCTAGGTTTATCAGATGAAGAAGTTATTAGAAATACAAGAGAAAAATTCTACGATAAACAAATTGAAACTGCATTGACAAAAGTTTCAGAAGCTGCCGGTGAAGGTTTGGCTACTGAAACACTAACTGGCACTGGTTTTGGTGGTATAGGAGATATAGGTCTTGGTGGTGAGGGCGTAGAAGCAGCACCCGAAGGATTAGAGACTGCACCTGCGGCTCCAGAGGTCGAAGCTCCAACACCAGCAGCAGAACCAGAAGCTCCAGCCCCAGAACCAGAAGCAGCCGCTGGAGAAGACGTACTTTTGGCAACCCCAGAAGGTGGTGGGAAAAGAAAGAAAGATAAGCCAGCCGTTGAATACGCAGAATATGCAGATGGTTCTTATGTGACTAAAGGCTCAAAAGGCAAGCGATATACAAAGAAAAAGTACGACGGTAGAGAAAAGGCAGGTCGTAAAGAATCATGGGGTGTAGGAACTCCAAGAAAACCACGCAATATTAATCGTGCCATGTCAGTAGGTACGCTTGTTAAAGAAAACAAATCTAATTATAGTGAAGATTTTGAAAACAAGATGTCTTCATTAAATGAGGAAATGGATAGAATATTATCAGAGGATCTATAAGATGAACCATAATAAAAGAAGAAATACTGCATTTTTATATGAAGCCTTGGTTAGAGAATTAACCAAGAGTGTTGTTGCCAAGGACGAAGAGAGAAAGTCTGCCGTAATGGCAGTAATGAAAGAGTTCTTTAATAACAATAGTATTTTAAAGCAAGATTTAAATCTTTACAAAGAGATTGTAGAAACACGCGGAACAACTAAAGACGCAGCAGAGAAGATTATTGGATATGTCCGTAAAGAGCGCGAAAGATTAAGCGCAGAGAAGTTGTTTGAAGCTCAAACACGCCTCATTAGCAAGATTCACAACAGCTTGAGTGAAGATGTGTTTTCTAACTTTGTACCAAACTACAAAGCGCTAGCTAGCGTCTACCAAATGTTTTCACCAAAAACAAAAATTAAAAATAAAGTTTTGATGGAAAATGTTGTTGTTCAATACATGTCATCCTTGCCACAGAAGTTGAATGAGGAAAAAAGAATTGATAATGCTACAATGAAAATCTTCTCTTCAAAATTCAATAGTCAATACAATGGATTGTTAGAAGAGCAAAGAGTTTTATTATCAAAGTATATTTCATCTTTTACAGACAACGGACTTGAGTTGAAAATGTATTTAAATGATGAATTGACTAGAATTAAAGAATCTATTAATAGTTCTAGTTTTGAGGGTGAAATAAAGGATAAGATTCAAAAAGTTTCTTCAGTAATTGATAGCTTTAAAGGTGAACTAATTAATGAAGACATGCTTAAGCAGGTTATGAAAATGCAGCAGCTTGTAAGAGAGATTAAAACTAATGATTAGTATTGACGAGATCAAAGTTAAGATAGACGAGGAGAGACCAGATAAGATTACTATATCTGTTGTTGAGCCTCAGCCTACTTCAATCGAGGTTGAAGTTGAGCCTATTCCAACACAGCGCATCTCATTAGATATTCGTAGAACTTTAGATAACAATTATATTGTCTACGATCATCCACTTTTCGATATCATTGTCAACCCAGATAAAAAGAAAATTATGACTTTTGTTAAAAGAAAGTCTAAAACTTCAGCTTACCCCCATCAAGACGCTTTCTTTGATTACTTAAAGAGACGTGGTGTCATTTTACCTGATACAGTTAAGGGCGGTAATATTTATGGAAGCCTTGAAGCAACATATCCAGCCAATAAAAAGATTGATGTTGTAAAAACTGTATTGTTAAACATTTTTATGTTTTTTAGAGAGGAATTACCACACCTCAAGGGTGCTTTGGATTATGACTTTGAAACAGATAAGATGCTTGTAGACCCAGACGCACAAGACAGCACTGAGTTTGGCGAAGTCCCACAACAGAAAAAGAAGGGTACAATGGATCCCTTTTACACACAATATTACGGCTTACTTTACAGGATATAAATGTCTTTACTTTGGTTCGTATTAGCGTGTTATGGTTTAACACAAATTTTGGTATATGGTTCAATTTTTAATGGTCTAAGACCTAAACATGGATTTTTAGGCGACTTACTAAAATGTCCTATGTGTACAGGATTTTGGGTTGGTTCATTAGTTTTTCTAATTTCGCCTTGGACTGAACTATTTACTTTTGAGTATAATGTAATCAACATGCTTTTATGCGGTTGGTTAAGTTCAGGGACATCATATGTGCTCTGTACTGTTTTCGGAGACGAGGGAATAAATGTCAAAGGGAATTAACAATTACGTTGAAACTAAGTGGATGCTTCAGCCACCACGCCTTTGCTGCAAGGGCAGCTATATCGGGCGGGTGACGCCCGCAGGAGAATTTTGATGAACCTAAATGAGATTAAAAAAATGGTTGTAACATCTCTCATTCAAGAGAGAGTTGGTTATTATGGTGCTATGGACGGTGATGCAGGCGGTCCAGCCGATCCACCAGATATTCAGGGTATTGTTGATGACGCTGAGAAAGAGATGAAGCAGCTTCTTGCAGCCCAGGACAATACACTAGACGCCGTTGCAACAGAGGTTGCAGAAATGGTTACACCTGTTTTAGTACACTCTGGTGTTCCAGGTGGTGAAGTTGTTGAAATGGTTTCTGACTTTCTAGCAAAGATGCACGCTGCTGTACAAGCCGTACAAGAAAAAAGAAAGGAAGCTTCCGCTGATTTGGAAGTAGATATGGAGGACGAATAAGATGTCTGACAAAGTATTACTAAGAGAATATTACGCTCTTTGTGAGGGCGGCTACTGTGACGATCTTTTAACTGAAGCTGAAAAGAACGATATTCGTGAAAATAAAGCATGGTACTTAACTGGTATTTTACAAAAGGGTAATACCAAAAACGGTAATGGTAGAAAGTACCCATCTCATGTTCTTGAAAGAGAGATGAAAAACTACGATATGCTTATCAAGCAGAAAAGAGCATTTGGGGAATTAGATCATCCAGACACATCGGTTGTCGATTTGAAGAACGCATCACATATGGTTACACGCTACTGGATGGATGGCGATACTGTCATGGGCGCTATTAAGATTTTAGACACTCCCTGTGGTGAAATTGTAAAAGGTATCGTTAAATCAGGTGGTCAAGTTGGTATTTCATCAAGAGGTCTTGGTTCTGTCGTAAACGAGTCAAACGGAACAAGCATCGTTCAAGAGGATTTTACTTTAATATGCTTTGATATCGTTGCTGATCCATCAACTCCAGGTGCATTTATGAACCCACAAAAAATTAGGGAGTCGAAAGAGTTAAAGGTTCATGATAAGGATTATCGTGTAAACTCAATTCTAAACTCAATCTTGGATTAAAATGAAGAAAGAACAATTTAAAAAAATGTTAAAACCCATTATCAAAGAGTGCATCCAAGAGGCACTAGTTGAGTCAAATCTAATTTCAGGAATCATTTCTGAAGTTGTAAAGGGAATGGGTGCCCAACCACAGCAGACACAAATCACTGAGCAAAAGAAAAAATATGAGAGTGATGAGGATGCAAAGAAAAGACGCCAAGCAAAAGAAAAGAAATTGAATGAAACAAGAAAAACTCTTTTAGGTGCA
>Ga0098074_1001044_pt1 | contig 15531 bp, 14 predicted proteins | sample 32_taG_FD_75064 | JGI IMG/M metagenome (GOLD analysis project Ga0098074, IMG submission 75064) | Marine viral communities from the Gulf of Mexico - 32_GoM_OMZ_CsCl metaG | ecosystem: Environmental > Aquatic > Marine > Oceanic | place: Atlantic Ocean: Gulf of Mexico | collected 2015-07-12
AGGAGGCGTTAAGACAACCGTAAAGATGGATTTGTATACGTCTCGCTTTGGCAAATTACAAAAACAAAAGGAAGATGCTATAGCTCAAATAGTAAGAGAAAGACAAAAAATTATAGATAATAACAACAAGATGATAAGAAGAGGTTTGATAAAAAATTCTCTATCATCTAATCTAGGGGGTGACATTAAAGCCGCTGGATCTTCGATAACAAATATGTCTGAAGCGCTTACAGATTTAGAAAAAAGTAAAAAACCTTTAGACTCAATAATTTTTAGTGTTGCTTCTCAAGATAAAACCTATCAAGCTATAGAAAGCGATGAAGATATAACAATTTCTAAGAGTTATTCTCAGGCTTCTGTTCAATCTCACGATCAAGTTTTACAAACAATCTCAAATATGGACAACAAAAATACGTCTATGGTTGCCTATAATAATTCTGCGGGAGGAAGAATAACGGACAATCTTTCTCCGTATTCTAATGAAGATCATCCAAATATGCCTTCAAGAGAATATGTTAACAGGAATGCTATACTTAATTCAGGACCATTAAGAAAAAATGATATTGCATAAGGAAAAAAAATGACAAAAACATATAATAATGATAAACCTTTCTTTGTTGGACCAAACATAGAAAGATCTACAGAAGAAGCGCATCTTATAACTTGCGATCACCCAAAAATGAAAGATTTGGGCTTGTTTGCGTTTACAACTGGAACCTTGTATGACTGGCTTCACACTAAAAGAGAAGGTGTGGAAAATATTGATTATGATGTTTTAGAGCAGGCTGGTCTTGATATTCAACTAGATGGCGGAAGTGAAGAAGATAGAAGGTTTTTTAATAAAACTCAACTAGAAGGCTATGATAACCTAAAGCATTTCATTCACGGTTATAGCTCCATGAAAGGCGTTAGAGATTATCCAAAAGCGCCCCCTCAATTGTTTTTTAGCCTGCAAAACTATGTTGGTTTTGAAAGAGGAGATGATGGCGATGGATGCGGAATCGCTACGTATGCTTACGAAGGAGGCAAATGGGTTCTGAAAGAAGATGGTTGTAGGGAAGGTTGTATTTCTAAAGCTCCAACGCTTACCGCCGGTGATCAGCGGATTCTTGATGACGGAGGAACATTGCCACCAAGACCAGTTGTTTGTTCTGAAGACTCTAATTTTGAGGACAATAGAGAAAAATCTGAAACTTACAATGGTTCGTTTAAGGCTTGGAGAAACGAAGGTCGCAACGGAAAGTATTATGAGTATAAAATAATAGACCAATCTCAAGCGCCTCTTACTTGGGAGTTTAGAGAAGGGGATGAAAGTTACGATTTTAACGATCTAAAGATAGACGAGCTACAAAGTATGGCTCAATTGGCCGAGAGCGAGACACTTAACCCAACTCTTGTTGGTGGTAAAAATGGAATTAGGTACAATCGCGGAGGTTTATTTAAAGATTCTAGAACCGTAGTGCGAGAAAAACCTCTTAAACGCCGCACAATGGATGGTCAGCCAAGAGTAAAAAAATACTTAATAGAAATAAGCGACGACCCAAATATTAGCGAAATGGACTATGCTCTAGAGCCTAACATAAACGCTTATGCTGATACAGTAGATCCTTCGTTTAGGTTTATTCAATGTCTTATAGAATTAAATAACTATGTCAATCTTCTCGTAGAAGATAAAGCAAAGTTAAATCAAGATTATGACGACTGGAGTGTTAAAGATAGGGCTAGATATAGATTTATTAACGATATAAAATCAAGCGGTGGCTCAAGCGGTAAAAGGGGATATTTTGAGTGGAAAAGTAATATTGGGTTTATAGTAGACATTGACCCAGAAGTTTTAACCCCTTGTGTAAAATACGAAACTGTAACATTTAAGCTTCATCTTTATGATAAACATAGAAAGAAAGACACTTCTAGGAAATTTGCGCAATCTGACACTGTTTTAGTTGCCCCAAAAAGGACAGCTTTTGGGCTAGAATATAAAGAAAAAGAAGACGCTGGATTTACTCCCACAAGTTCTAATCCAGATCCGAATAATCAAACTGCGGCAGAGTTGCAAACAAACTACGTTCCACTTGAGGGCAAGTTTGAATCTGGAACTAGTCAAGTTTTTGCTGTTATTCTTGCAGATTTACCAGCGGCGCAGCAGCCGAGTGTAGACGAGCTTTTGAATCAAGACGAGGATTTTCTTTTAAGTCCAAATACAGGTCTCGGCCCAAGTATTGGTAGCGGTGTTGTTATTAGTATGCAAAATGCTAATCCAATGCAATGGATGCCTGATTTTGAAAAACCAAAAAATTGTAGAACAGAGGATGACGAGGACAGAAATCAAAAGATAATACTCCAAATACATAACGTCACGTCATCAAGTTTTAAGAAGGGTGACAATGTAATACTACAAAAATTAGATGGTGTTTGGGTTCCGCTTCTTACTAGCACAGATGAAAGACAAACATTGCTTGCTCCCGCAGATCCTAAGTGGGATTTTATGTACCTGATGACAGACAGTACATATTATTTTAGAAATCATCATTGGATTTATAATGGAGACGTAGCGCCGGATACTAGAGACACAAATTGGGAGAGTTTTACTAAAAGCTCACCAGATAGCTATGAAAAATCATTTTACTATTGGTATTATAAACTTCCTGAACAGGGTGGTATTTACAATAATCCTACTCATCCAAAAATTATAAATATAGATGATAATAAAAATAGGTTTTCTGATGTTGAGAAATATGCTCAAGTTGTAAACGGCTACCTTCAAGTTACCTCTTGGGACTTTATGGGGGTCAATATCGGGGGAACTAGAAGAAAATCGCCTTATGGGAATTCGTTCTTTGCTCCGGATCAAGGCAGGACAAAAGAGGATGATTATATAATTAATGAAAGTGCTGCGTCTGAAGAGTCTTATTTAGAAGGTGTAAACGGAAACAATCTTTCATGCACTCAATTCTCTTTCAATCAAAAGGGAGAACCTTTTGAGAATGATGGTGTTGGGGGAAGAACTAATTCGTATCCATTTTTTGGTTGTGTATTTCCAGATGGTTATTTAGGTGGATCAGAGTATGCCTTGCTTATGCAAGATGCAGGTGATAAGGATTTTTTCTTGGCCCCTAAAAACTACAAATCAACATCTAGTCAGTACAATCATAAAGCTAAAGCCCCGTTTTTTTACGCGACAAATGGAAAGCCTTTTGAAAATCTAGTTGATCTGCGAAATGAAGGTTTTTATCCCGACAGCACGAAGGTTACTCATCAAGAGTTAGGTATGTTTGCAGAGGGAGAAGGCGGTACATTAAAACATCTTCCGGCAGATATTGGCACTAATGCCGCCCCAAGCGGAGGTAAAAATGGTACTCCTATTTCAAATATTGCCGCGATAGCTGCGCTTAATTATGAACTTGATGTAGACTTTAGAAATGCGGTTGGTGAATATTTTTCAAGTGACGTAGAAACAGAGCAGCCAAAAAGATATTCTTGGATGCACAAAAAAGATAAATTAGTTGGAGACAAATCCGGCTTTGATTTAGAAATAACTAGTGGTAACAAGTCAGATTTTGATTTTGGCTACCAAGATTCTGCTTTTGATATTGAGCCAGCCAACCCCTTGCGAATAGAGTTTAGGCCACTAAGTACAGAAGTTTACTCTACTTTTGAAGCGTTTGACTTCACGGATCAAGGCGAACTTTTTGTGGTTAATAAAGTAGGCAGTTATTTAGCACTTTTGCGGGGTCAGGTTGCGGGTGTAGATCTAAACTTTGTTCGCGGAGAATTTAGTTTAGGTGGATATTCATTCAATAAAAACTATTTTACAGACCGACTAGAACCTTTATTTTCTCCTGCGGCTTTATTTAGAGCGAATGACGCCCTTAGAGTAAAACCTAATATAAATAACTCTCAAATCGTAGGCGATAACACTCTACAAGGTTTGTTTAGAAGTGGCGGTAGCACTAGTAACAATGATAGGGGTTTAAGGTATAATAAAGACTTAGTAGATTTTGAATGGAATTTTTTACCAGATGATATAAGTCATGCTCCACAGAGCTACTGGGATGAAAGTTGGATGCAAGAAGGTATACTTCGGCCAGCGGGTGCTGTGGGCGTTATTGGGGCCGTAGTAACCGTAGCCACCAGAGATACTCTACAATTTGCAACAGAGAATGCGTTGGGATTAGACAACTATCTAGAACCGGGAGGATTATTAGCTGGAGCTACTTACGGAAGATCCTATAGAGATGGTGACTATTCTACTCTAAACTCTATTAATTTGTTTGCAAAGGTTTATCAACAGTGGCCTAGAGAGCAAACTATTTACGATCCAAGATTTTTTGCTGTTCATCACTTTAATGCAGGCGTGGAAAAATCTAGAACAGACATCTATGATATAAAGAAAGACTGGTATTTAAATGGTGTTGTAATTGAGGAAGGCAGTGAAGCTTTTGATAATGCTCAATCCGCTTACCCCAGCGGTAAATTCCAAGTAGACAGAAGCGAAACCCCGGTAGATTTTAGAATAATTACTGATCACGCAAACAATGCTATTCAAGATGCTGGAGATTTTGAGGTAAACTCTTTTGTTTATAGTGACTCAAGACAAACCGTTATAAACAATTCATCAGCAGAACTACCTATGACTAGCTTGAGGGACAACAAGGAACACTGGAGGGTGAATCCACAAAGAAGAGGTAAGCTATTACCATATTCATATCAATTTCTGACCATAGGCGTAAATAATACAGCCGGAATAAAAACTAAAATTGTCGATCATGATCTAATGGTAGAGGGAGACGATCCAAAAATCATCAATGTGGCCGATACAGACATAGTGATAGTAAACAGAGGTTCTGGCTACAACAAAAAAGATAGTTTTGAAGTTTCTGGCGGCGAGGGGGGTGGAGTAGTTTTATCTGCAATTTTTGATGATGCTGATCGAATATCTGGCTTTAAGGTTGAGGAGGGTGGACTTGGATTTGGACTAGACGACTTTGGTTTATCTGATCAGTCTTTAAGGTTTGAATTTGGTGAAGCACCATCATCTGCAACTCTTAGTATTGTACACAGAAATGTTGAAAGCGGAGGAGCGGGATTAGTAGCCTACGTTCTGAGGGGTACAATTATAAAAAGTCCAGTTCTAACGGACGAGAAACCTGCGCAACCTCTTTCTGCAACTGGACCAATAAAGCTTACCCCGTCCCCACCCCTGTTTAATGACAGTGTGCTACAAACTCAACTAACAGATCCAAAAAATCAATCATTTACCGTAAATCAAGATCTAAAAAGCAGTAATGATCAATATGATATATTCCTTCATTTTCATAATGACATTTCTCACACAAGATTTAATGATTACGGTCACAGTACAGGACCGCAGCAATTAGAGCAAATGGTAAGATTAAATATACTTACTAATGGTGCATCTAATACCCTAACGTCTAATTCCTCGGAAGAAAATCTAGGTGGCGGAGGATTTAATCCGGGAGAAGGGGCGGATCAATTCGCCGGAAGTGACTGGGCTATGAATTCAAATAACTTCGATGCGCCCGGAGGCGGCATTTTTGGTGGCGGATTTGGTGGCGGTATCGGCGGTGGCGGGTCTGCTTTTCGGTAGATAAACAAATTTTTCGTGTATAATATAACAGAATATTTTCTTAATAGGAGATTAAATAATGGCAGCTATTACATTTCACGTCAACGGCTTTTCGGCAGCCGCTACCGATGACGCAAGTCTTATAAACCACACTGCGGGTTCTGGGCTTGGGTTTTTTGGTAATGGTTTTGGGCTATCTGTCCCCGTGGGACAATACCAAGAGTCTACATTTGTTAGCAATTCTAACGGAACTGCGTCTGGGGTAAAAGCCTCAAATACTAAATTTGCAAGCACTAGTGGAACTATTCATAATGGTAATGCAGAAGACGATAATGAACATCTTCCAAACTACTATGCTCCACTAAATATCAGATTTACTCACGACGAGGCGGTTAGAGTACAAAACTGCAAATTGCGTATTTTTGATAGAAATGATATAGATAATATGGCTAGTGGAGTTACCACCAAAGTATACGAGATAAGGCACCCACACGGAACTGCCGGTTCTACAGCGGATCTTGGACCTCTTGCCCACAGGGGTAGAGGAACTCATGACTGGTATGAATTTGATCCAGAAGAAGATATGACAGATATGCTATTTACATCTTCTCCGGGCGTTAGTGGCCTCAATACAAGCGCTGGCGATTCGCTTCCGTCAGTTGGCCCCGGATCTCAGTATAACTGGGTCTTTAACGAAGGCGCTGCTCACGAAGCTTTGCGTCACGACTGGTATATAGCTCTAAGTGCTTCTCCAGATAGTATCGGTAGCAAAACCCAGTATGGATTATATTTCACTTTAGAATACCTATAGGAGACTATTATGCCACTTTTTAAAAGATGTAAATGTGACGAGCTTTGTACCGATAAATGCGCCTGTAGATGCCACGGGTTTATTAGACGGCACAAAATAATCAGAAGAATCGCAGCTTTGGGTGGTGTTTTGGTTGGTATTTATTTCCTTGGGGCTTCTCAAGGTTGGTGGGATAGATTTCTATTCTAAAAAAATAGGGGGCGTAATGCCCCCTAGCCGATTTATGGATTTACAGCTTTTACGTTAACTACGGCTCGTTACGTTTACCCAAGCTGTAAAAGGATAATTAAGGCCGCTTAGGGCGGCCAGTCCGCTGATTTATGATTCTACAACTTTTACGTTATCTACAGCGCGACACGTTTAGCCAAGCTGTAAAAGCTTAGTTATCGTTACGAGATGCGTAAAGAGCAATGTTTTTAGCTGCATTTGACGCTTCATCCATAACATTATCACAATGAGGACAGTCAAAAACGCCTGTCTCATGGAACTTCTTATTCTGTGCGGGCGTAACAGTCTTTCCGCACGCAGAACATGTTTTAGATGTTCCCCTTGACGGAACTTCTAGACAAGGAACACCCATTTGCCTACAAAGCTTAGGCACAACTCTTTGGATGTTCTGTTGGTAATAATTACCCATTTTAGATCCAAAATTAGCTCCGTCAATAGCTAAACCTTTGCCATTTGCCTTGCATTTTTTAACAAGTGGTAGAAAAATACTAGCAATATATTTGTCCATTTTTCTTGGAATGAGCTTTACAACCTGAATTCTTTTGGGTCTTCTGTGTTTAGATTTGATATTTGCTCTATCTTTATTGCCAATTTCTTTATTTAATTGCTTTACTTTATCAATTAATCTTTGAGCATATGGCCCTCGTTTCCACTTAAAAGATTTTTTCTCGTTTAAATCATAAAACGTTAGCCAATTATCTGCATTTACATTACAGTCGATACCATACCACTTTGTTGGATCTTCTGGGATAAATTTTAAGCAATCTTTTTCTTCTGATAAAACAATTACATTGTTTTTCGCATTTTTCTTTTCCGTCAGGATAAAATTGCCACCCTTGTTGACCCCTTCGTAGTTTAAATTACTGGTGGTAAATTCGTATGGAAAAGTAGTTCTAACCGGCTTGCCTTTTTCGTCAACATCTCTTGTTAATATGGAGATTGTTTTAGTAGAAGTGTTGATTTTAAATCCATCTTTAGTGTGGAAAGTTTCACTCCTAAGCTGCGGTGGTCGATTTATATTTATTATGACATCGCACAACTTGTGTTTATTAAACTTGTCACCCCTAATTCTAGATTTAAGCATTTTTATATAATATGCAACAAGATTAGATCTCCAAGCATTGTTTGTGCTTGGTAGAACAGACTCTAACATATCTTTGATAGATGTGTCAGTTATTTTTTTACAAGTAACCGTATCCGACTCTTTAAGACCCTTTTCACCCTTTGCGTCTACCCATTGATTTTTAGGAGTTCCGTCATTTTTAAGTTCTCCATCTCTATTGTAGACTCCGAATTTGAAGTCATAATTATTACCGTCAAACCCTACATAATAACTATCTTCAACGTCATCGTTTTGTATAACGATTTGTTGCGGCTTGATATCAACGTTTTCTGGTCCGTATTTAGATATGATATCTTTAAGAAAATTAAATACGTAATTGGTAGTAATTCTTAGGTCATTTCTATAAACTTCTAAGAATTCTTCTAGATCGAAAGCCTCTTTAGGAATCATAAACTTTGATCCACGAACTTCCTTAGAATCTACAACAATAAAATTAGACATATTTATATCTCCAATGTCTAGTGTTTATCAAAAACTGGGGGTCCACCGTGAACCCCCTAGAATTTTGATTTATAACCTAATGACTTTTACGTTAACTACAAATCGTTACGTTTATAGGCAAGCCATTAAACCTTAGTTAAGGCCGCTTAGGGCGGCCAGTCCGCTGATTTAAAGTGTTACAGCTTTTACGGTATCTACAGCACGATACGTTTTGCCAAGCTGTAAAAGCAGGGTTGCCGATTTATGACGATGTGGTTTTTACGCTAACTACGGCTCGTTACGTTTTTTGCCAAACCACAAAAGCTTCGTTACTCATTCTGCCCAGTCTTAGCGTTCCACTTGACCCACCCGCGATCAGGTAGCCAGTTTCCATCTGCATCTTTGCGTTTTGGGAAGAGTGTTCCACCCTTTTTGTTAACGCCAAACGCTAGACGTGCGCCGCAATCTGCACATCTGAGTTCATAATATTCGTTGTCATCTACAGTTCGTACAACAAATCTTACATTGTCACTGCCGCATTTGCCGCAGACAGACTCTTCAAAAACCTCTTGAAACTTAGCGATTTCTGCAAAGATTCCCTTTTGGTCATCTCCACTAAGCTCTACACTAAGTCGTCCATTTCTAGTATGATAATTTACCTTCATGCATTTCTCCAATCTTGTTGATACCCAGTAATAGAATCAGGAATTGATCCTTTGTTTTGTTGATACTCATTGATTTTCTCAATAGCATCGCTTGCTTGTTTCTTGTCAATCTTCTTTGACACAGAAAGATTAAATACTTCTTTAAACAACTTTCCGGGATGAATATCCAGTTGCTTACTTTTGCCGTCGATGAACCGCTCTTGGTTCTCGGTCATTCTACCTGTTGATTGATATTCTCCTTGTGTAGTTTGTACCCCAGTAGTTCGACTAATACTCTTAGCGATCTCTGCGGTGTTCTTTTTAGTTACCTCTTCTGCGGCCACAACGCGCAATCTAAGGGCTTTTCTGAGCGCACGCCCCTCTGCTCTTGTTGCTGCTGTAGCAGTGTTATAGACACAGAATGTGTCGTCTGTGTTGCCCTCCCAAGAGTCGGCAACATCACAGAAAGCAGACCCATCGGCAAACTCTACTTTCCAAATAACTGTAGACCTTCCGATCTCATTGCCTCCAGATGGAGGGAATACTTGTACAGGTCCACTAAAAACAATCCTGCCCATCAATAGCTCTGCAACACGCCTGAGTCCATTACAGAGAGGCATACCCTCAAAAAGCTCATTGTCCTCAAAATGACCTAGAACATAATCGTTCCATTCTGGGTCTGTAGGACACACTGGGCTTTCAATAACATCTTTAGTGCCTGTCTCTGTATTAGACGGTGTAGCAAGTTCAACATCTTCAAATAGATCACTCATAATTCAACCTCTATAAATCTTTTAGTCTTTGGTGGAAACTTCTTTTCAATACTTTTTAATGTGCTTACAATATTAGATATTAGGTTCTCCTTCTTTTTCAGGCTTGCGTTTGCAATCGCCTTGACTCTTATTATAGCGAATCCCCTGCTCAAAATTCTACCACTTTTTTGTAAATCTGCCTTAATTTGTTTCTGTAGCTTTTCTTCGCCCCAAATTGGCAGAAAGTGTGAAGGGCCGTCCACCTCTATTATAGTCTTCAAAGCAGGAATGTAAAGGTCTATTTCTAGTTTTTCATTAGGAATCAATGTTTTATTATGAAAGTCTACGGTGTATCCACTTTCTATCAACTTATCCATTACAAATTTTTCTAGTTTAGAACCTTCTTTTCCTGCTTTGCGTATCGCATCTGTAGCCAGACGACACATCTTTTCTTTTTGTGATGCGTCCATCTTCTTCCATCTTTCTTTTGCTTGATTGACACGATCTTGCCTTTGCTCTTCTGTCATTTTCTCCCAGTGGGTTTCCATGCCCTCGCTGATTCTAAGTTTCTCATCTTGAGTTCTTTTCTTGCCAGCGGTTGGGTGAGCGCATCTTCCACTTTTCAATGCGTTTTTCTGAGCTTGACTTTTATCTTTTAGCTTGTATCCATGTTTGATTAGTGTTCTTCTAATTTTATTTGGATATGTATCTAAAGATTTAGCAATCTCATAAGTACTCTTACTCTGATCATTATACATCTCTATAATTTGTTTGTCAAGATTATTCATTGAAAACCTCTTTTATTTTATTTAAATCCATAGACTCCATCATCGTGGGTTCTTTTCCAGTAACTCTCTTGATGTAATCGTAATCTTCTTGATTGGTTACAAGAAATGGCAGCGTGTTAAAGATATGTATGATTTGCATAATATTCTTCTCTTGTTGCTTTGTGTACAAGAACACAGCCTTAAATTTATTAATTACATTTCCGATAGAAGAAGCGGCGTTATAGCTAGTGATAATTAGATTGCCCGTAAATTGCCAAATGTCAGTAGAATTAAATAATCCAAACTTTGGCTGTATCGGAGAAAATCCAATATCGTTATAAAATAAGTTTCCGTTGTCGATTTCGCCTTTGTCAATCCAGCTATTCATAGCTTCGTATATTTTATCCACTCCGTTTTGCGACGGAGAATCTACGTAAAACCCAAGGTTCATTATTGTGACTCCCAGTTATTGTCATTTAAAAACCATTCTATGGTTTGTTTTAGTCCAGTTTGTAAATCTGTTTTTGCTTTAAAATTTAACTTTTCCTCCGCGCTCCATGTGTTCAAGCAGCGACGAGGTTGACCATCAGGTTTACTGTCGTCATACTTAATAGAACCTTCGTATCCCATTTGCTCTGCAATCTCTGTTACGAGATCTTTAATTTTTATTTCTTTTCCATTTCCTATATTGATAGGATCTAGACTTACATCTTTTTTAATTGCCAACGCGATTGCCTCTGCGCAGTCTGCTGCGTAAAGGAACTCTCTAGAGGCTTCACCAGTACCCCAGATGGGAACTTCGTCTTCTCCGTTTTTAATTGCATTATAAAATTTAAGAATGAGCGCTGGAATAACATGACTACTTGTAAGATTAAAGTGGTCGTGTGGTCCGTACATGTTAACAGGAATTAAGTTAGCACCCCTCATTCCGTACTGCTCTCCATACGCCTGTAGTAGTCGCATAAGTGTTTTCTTTGCGATTCCGTAAGGAGCATTGGTTTCTTCTGGGTATCCTTCCCACAAGTAGCTTTCTAGAAAAGGCGTTGGTGTGTACTTAGGATATGAACACACTGTACCCAAAAGAACAAACTTTGAAACCATCTGCTTCCTAGCTTCTTCAATCAAGTTTGTACCCATAATAAGATTTTCATACATAAACTTTCCGGGATTCTCTTGGTTGGCACCAATACCACCAACAGAACCCGCAGCGTGTACAATAATATCTGGATTGTAATACTCTAAAGCTTTTCTGCAAGCATGATAGTTTCTCAAATCATAGATTTTTGAACCGATTCCAGATATCTTGTACCCTTCTCCTAGATGTTTTGGTAGATGCTCCATGAGGTTTTTTCCCAAAAACCCAGATGCGCCTGTTAATAGTATTCTCATATATAGTCCTCCTTACTATTATTATAGTTTAGGAAATACACTTTTGTCAAGTAAAATATTTAATTTAGTCAATAAGGTTGTCTATAAAAATTTTCAATTGCTGATTACTGAGAACATCTGCCGTTATACCATTTCCACTATCTGTATTCCAAGGAACTTCTAAATAATGAGCGGGTAGACGTAAGTTTAATTCATCTAAATTTATTAATTGACCATCAAAAAAATCTCCGTTTCTAGCGTATAATTCACTAAATAATTTTTTAAGTTTTGGTATGGTTTTTGTTTCGCTTAATTCACTAGATAATTTTTCGGTATCTACGAATAAATCCTTTCCTGTTCTCTCTGAGACATCTGCTAAACTTATATGTATTTTGGAGTAATCAGTAAATTGACAAGAGTTTGTTTTATTTAAGTAGTCTCTTCCTCCACCGGTAAGACCAGCATAACAAACAACGGGTAAGCCGCAGAGCAACGCCTCATGTATTACCCGTGATTCACCCTCCGAAGAGGACAATAAGCAGAAAGCTTTTGAGGATTTATAAAGATGAGCAACAGTAGAGGCAGACATACCTAAAAAACCAAGTTCCGAACTTAGTCTCATTAGCGTAAAACTCTCTCTTTCTTTTCGCGTAAACATCTTGTTGTAAACTTTTACAATATCTACAAAATGACTACTTGGCTTTTCTTTGTGGCAACTTGGAACAACCAAGAGTACATTTAAGTAATTTCCTTTATCATATAAAATTCTTATCGCTTTTAAAAAATCATCAAGTCTTTTTATGTGAGAATTTCTTGATACGTTTATAATATCCCAGTGCTTTGGAATTGTTTTATCTTCTGAAAAATACGAAGGCGTAAAAGCCCTACTATTGTAGGGTATTCTAAAAGCCTCTTCTCCCACAAAAGAAACTGTGCTTTGTGCGCCCATGCAAAAATCTTGATACGCCTGTTTTCTTGCTCCGTATAGGTAGGCGGCAGATCCGTAATGAACACCAATGTAATAACAATTTAATATCTCTTGAGGTAAATTATTAAATACATCTATTTCTTTGTGGGTAATAACAAAAATCCCTTTTTGTTTTGTTTGCTTGTTATATTTTTTAAATATGTGGGCCATTCTATTCCTTAAAAAATTCTTCTGAGTTTATGTTTTTATCGTCAATAAATAGGTCGTAGTATGGTTTACCCATTCTCAATTCACTATATTTGCACCCCCAGCGCTTTAACTGCTCTTGTGTGACATTAAACCAATTCAAGTTGGTCATAGTACCTCTGGCTGTCCAATATATAATTGTATTGCCTTGATCGTACAGCTTGTTTATTTTTTTTATTCTTTCCTTAATGGGCTTTGCTAATGAGTATTTACCATCAGTAAAAGAACATATTGTTTCATCTATATCTACATATATAATCACTTTCTTAAACTTTCTTTTTTTATTTTTTCGCTTCCTAATACTTTTCTTTCACTTGGTGGGTTTTTAAAACTTAGATTTATGTCTTTTATGCCCTTTACTAATTTTATTAATCCTTGAGGCTCTACAGATGCTAGTTGATCGCTACCCCACATGCTTCTATCTATTGTTATGTGTCTTTCTACCCACTCTGCCCCAATTGCAACTGCTGCAAAAGTTGTACACAGTCCATATTCATGACCACTGTACCCAATCTGTTTTGCAGGATATTTATTTTTTAACCATTTTATGTAATTTAGATTTAATTCATCTATTGGTGATGGGTAAGTTGAATTTGTGTGGAATATTATGTCTGGGTCGCAGTGAGTTACACATTTTACTATTTCTTGCTCTTCACTCATACCTGTAGATATCATTAAAGTTTTAAATTTTTCTCTAGCATATTTGCATAGTTTTAAATCTGTAATTAATGCTGATGGTATTTTTGCAACCTCTGTGTATTTTGACATGAAATCTACAGAGTCCATATCCCAAACAGAGGCAAAAACTTTAATCTTATCGCCACAGTATGAAAATATTTCATCATATTCTTTTTTTGCAAACTCTATTTTGCGCTTATATTCAATGTATGTCATATCACCCCAAGGTGTAGACTTACTTTTTAATTTTTGCTTTTCTGGAACACAGATGTCAGGATTTCTTTTCTGAAATTTTACATAATCGCAACCGGCAAGTGTAGCAGAATCAATTAACTTTTTTGCGGTTTGTAAACAACCGTTGTGATTTATTCCTATTTCGGCAATTATATTAGTCATTTAATTTTTCCAAATCTGCGGGGATATCTATATCTAATGATTTTTTTATATTAAAGTAGATTGTATCTTTATTATATATGTTTGAATTAAGATTATGTATTTCTTTATAGTTTAATATTGCTATCTTATGACAAATTTTAAAACACTTAGGATAATCTTGTCTTCTGCACAGATTATGATCTACAATTTGTTTTCCTTTAAGACCGTCTTCATACAAACAAAGATAAGGATGCACCTCTACTTCTTCTCTACAGAGTAGAGAGCTAGCGTTATGTTTGCGGTAAAATTCTTGCGCTTCTTCTATTTCTTTCCAAGTTCTTTGGGGGTATGTTAAGTATAACATGCAAATATCGCCCGTCAAGCATAAATCGCTAATTACTTCTAACATAAAATCTTTTGTAGATGCGGTATCGCTAGAACTAGACTCACTCCTATTATGAATTATAAATCCATATTCTTTTGCTAAACTAATTATCTGACTATCGTTACTTGAAACTATTGTATTTTTACATTCGCTTTTTGGAATAGTTTTTGCTGTATAGTCAAATAGTTTTCTGTTTTTAAAAGGGATTCCCTTTGAGTCTTTTCTTGCTGGTATAATGTAATGCATCATGGCCTGCTATGTATGTAAACTGCTATTCTTTCTTGGTTATCATCTAAAATTTTTCCACCAGCATGATATGTATCTGTGTCTAAAATTAGAAGATCTCTTTCAGAAACCTCTACATCAACAGCTTCATCTTCTGTCCTTGTTATAAGCTCTGGACACTGTTCATAAAAATCAATCATCCTGTGCGCTATACCGCCCTGTATGCCTGATGGATTTCTAGACATAAACTGCTGCCTAATTACTGCTCCTTCTTGTCTAGAATTTGGAACAACTTTTGGCGCTCCGTTTTGTTTTGTTGCACCAAAAGGGAAAAACGCAAACTTTAAAGAAGCGTATGGGTCTGCATGTAGCCAACTGTGCCTTCCAAGGTCTTGGTCTGTAACAATTCTTTTTTCCCAGCTAGCAAAGATTTGTAGGAATCTCTGACAAGAAGGACCGTAATACTCTGTTATAGTATCGTTCACAACAGCACTTTTGAGAACAGATCTTACAATGTTGGGTATACAATTGTAACTGCTGGGCATAATTCTAATATTTTTACCTTGAGGAAAAGCTATTTCCCTATGGCTAACAACGTTGTTTTCTGTTATTGCATTACAACCTTCGTTAACCTTTTCAAACTCGTCTAAAATATCTTTTTTTACAAGCTCGGCAGATTCTTCGGAAAAGAAATCTCTAATCACAAAAAATCCATCGTTAAACACACTACGCGCTATACTCATTTATATTCTCCAGTATTTTAATTGATTCTTCTGTTGGTTCTATTAAGCTATTAAATTTTACTTTTTCGCAATCTTCTATTGCACAAAAAGAAGCATCTAATAATTTTAGTTCATGCAATTTAATAATTAGATCGCATTCTAGATTGTCTTTATGGCATTTATTTAGTTTGTCACTAGCTTTAGAATTAAAGCAATGATCGCTAAGTTCACTTGATTTAAGAGAATACCCTATTAAATAGGGTTTAATATTG
>Ga0098074_1001045_pt1 | contig 15530 bp, 20 predicted proteins | sample 32_taG_FD_75064 | JGI IMG/M metagenome (GOLD analysis project Ga0098074, IMG submission 75064) | Marine viral communities from the Gulf of Mexico - 32_GoM_OMZ_CsCl metaG | ecosystem: Environmental > Aquatic > Marine > Oceanic | place: Atlantic Ocean: Gulf of Mexico | collected 2015-07-12
ACCCTTGTAGCACCCTCTTTACCGACTCTTCTACTGGATTGAAAAAATAGCTAGTTGACATGCCCTACTATACGTACTCGCGTATAGTTTAGTTGGTGTTACGCCGTGTCGTACCTACGCCAGCCTAAGTTATTATTTTTTTACTTCTTGTCGGGCTTTTTCACGGTCTGCCTCGTCTGCCTCTACCCCGTGCAGGTACAGCTCGTATGCTTGTAAACAAAAGTAGGTAGGTTTTTTTAGTATCTCAACCTCTTTTAGATTTAGTTCTTGCATCAATACTTTCCTAACTATTACAAGCCAGCCCCACTTTCGAGAAAAGTTAGATCTCTGCGGCGTAGGCTTGTTAGCAGCGATTCTGTCCTCGGGGTATTCTCCGCTGTCCCAGATATGGCTGTATTGATTTCGGAGTTTAACAATACAGCCTCTATAAAATTTAGGACACGCATCAAGTCGTACATATTCATTTTCTCTATGTAGGGTATCCTTGCGTTGGAGTAGACTATAGAGAAGGGTTCGTCTATGGGGGTAAAAAATAGAGTAAGAAGGTTGGGTAGGTTATCGTAGAAGTTTTGCTCCTCTGATTTTATAAATCTGCGTATCATCTTATCTCGCTCAATCTTCTCCCTCTTTTCTTTGACCGTTTCAAAACTTTTTAAGGACGTAGCTCTAGTCTTAAAGTAAGCCTGAAGATCTACCTCCCCTACAGCAAGGTACGCCTCTTCATCCATCTGAGGGATAGATTGCTCTAGGTTAGCCGACCGCATAAACGCCGCAAATGCAGCATCAGCTACCGATTCCAGGATCAAGGTGTGTTTCTTTAAACGAGATATTCTAGCTTGTGTCTGAAAAATCTCTTTCGCGTCATGCTCTGGGTGTAAATCCTCTGAAATATAGTTCTCTAGGTCCTCAATTTGCTTGTCGTTGCACCCGGGTAACACAAAGTGTGCTCCAGATTCCGCCTCTTTCTCTGTACCCATAAGCATCGCCCCCTTTAAGACTCCTACAGCTTGGGCATCTAAGCTATCGACAAAACGCGCGGAGGCGCTATCCACCGCCATAATTTTAAGTTGTTGTACAACTACTTCTGCCCGGGTTTGAGTGATATTAGTCAATTCGTCAACTATTCTCTCGAACTCCTCCCTGTCAACCTCCGCTAAATCCGGCGTTACTTGGTCAAAAGATTCAACCCCAAAAACAGATTTTAGATCCATCTCTAAATAGGTCACCTCCTCTGCGGTGTCTCGTAGGCGCTGCTCCCCCTTCATATACTGTATGTACTCACTTAGGCTAACCTCGGAGAGTAACGTCTTGAACTTACCTACAAACCCGTCATCAAATGTTATTTCCTGCATATTAGATTGCTTCGTCTGCATTATCCCTATACTTTGAGTACGTAGGGGTATTGCTCGGGGTTTCCTGAGGAGTAACGTCCCACCCCTCTATATTCGTTAAATAGAACATTTCTTTTTTGGCACGAGTAAGCACTACGTACTCTAGGTTTTTTTCTTGATCCTTCTCCTCTTGGGTCTTACAATTAGCCGTATTGCCAAACCGTTCCCGGTCATAAATGTGTACTCGATCAAACTCCAACCCTTTGCACCTATGCCCTGAAACTAGGGTTATACTGTCCGAAGATTTACATTGCGTCATATTCTGAATAAGCATACGCATGTCCGCCCAGGATATGAGCCGTTGCTCTGTGTTAGACGATACCGCGCCTATAATAAGCGAATACATAGATAACTCCTGTACGCGCTCGTCCGAGTCTATAGCAGAGCTAGTGAGCCCCCTTTTAGTCAACACATTAACCCGCTTGTTCAGTAGCTTGTCTATGGCAGCCAGTATAGTAGATACCTGCCTCCGTCCTGAACCCCATATTTTCGCCAGCTCCCCCTGCTGTTTCTTTGTCAGCGCATTACCTACAATGTAACACGGTTTTCGCATCTGCAACAGGCTTGAAAAAATATCGGATAACTCGGAGTTGGTTCTCGCTATGATGCAGTCCCCTCCTACCAAATCCGTGTTATCGGTGTAGATAGGCATATCCCCTTTATCATTAGCCGCGTATGTTTGAAACTCAGGTCTGTGTCGGCGAACTACGTCCCCTATGCTATGTGTGGACCTAAAATTAACCGTTAGTGGCAGATTTATTTGAGATTCAGCCTCTATCGCGGGGAAAGATGTGTAATCGCTCCCTGCAAACCCCATAATCGCCTGAAAGGGATCTCCTACGAACACAGACTTATTCCCCTTTAGGAAGAAACGATTTAGTATATCCCTCTGGGCCGCTGACAAGTCCTGGCATTCATCCACCAGAACCCAATCATATGTATTCCTAGCTTCCCACCTATGATGGGATAAACCCTTACTCTGTCGAACCTGACCTATTCTGTCCATTGCTATAGGCCAAAATAGCATATCAGTAAAGTCGTAACTACGTAAGCCCTCTAACCCACTCGCACCTATACCTACTAGCAGGGCTTTCCTAACCACAGAAACTTCATTATGCTGTACCACTATGCCTAAACGGATAGCCAAATCCATAATCTGATTAGGCTTGGTCATAAGGTACATACGTGACAGATTTACCAAACGCATGATGGTGTTCTGGTACTCCTCTAAATCAAAATCACTATCCCCCTCTTTTTCACGGGGGTACATACTCCCCTCTTGCTCAGGGTTCAGTATGTCCCTTAATATATAGAAATACTTATCCGACCTTAACTCCGGCACGGGTACATCTGCGGCAGAACACACCCTATTTTTAATACAATGCTTCCACAGATTATTCCTAATGAGTCCACTAGCGAGACTGTGTATTGACTTAAAGTCCGTAACAGGGGTTTCTATGTTGCCGCACTGGTCCGAAAACTCAGACACTATCTTTGTCGCAAAGGCACACATAAGCACCCGCTGGGGTCTAGGAATTACCCTTAGTGCTAACTTCAGTAGGGTAGATTTTCCTGACCCAGCTAGGGCCTTTAATGTTACCCGCTGATTAATGTCAGCGCTAATCATATCCACGATAACATCTTTGAATCGAACCTGCTCAGGCGTAGCGCCTGTAGAAAACCAACTTGGTAGGTTATCTAAACGGGGCTTGTTGTGATTTTCTGCGAGATCTAACATAGTTCTTTGTATTTACAACAAATATATACGAACTTTGTTAAAAAACAAAATTTGCAAAAAAATTTACAGTCTGCCCTCGCAAGGGTAGAACACTTGTATTTCCCCCTCTATTACTCTATAGTGCGCCACAAGGCACATACTACGCGCCATTCCCCCCAGTACCACGTACTTTATATGCGAGCCCTCTTGTGGTAGAAAATGCACGTAAAGGTCTTGCACCTTGGTGTAATAAGGGACAAAGACTTCTATTCGTTCGCCCGTATGTGTATTATCGTCCCGAACCCAGAAGCCGGACTTGCAAGGCTCGCTAAAATGCAAGTGCAAGCGCCCATCCACCGCCGTAACTAACGGCATATTACCCTTTGGGGTGCTTTGCCCGGAACAAGAAACACAAAATACTATGAATAAAGGCGCTAAACGGCGTATTGTTTTCATTTTGGCAAAATGTTCGATAGTCCTTGTCTTCCTGATCTGGAAAGTTTCCCAAATGATCTCGAAAAAACTCGTACCTCCCCATAATTACGGTTAAACTTTAAATGAATATCTCGTATGGTTAGCCTACCATCCTTGTTGATGTCTAGCCCCGCGTTATCATCGTACACGGCTTCCCCCTTGGATGCGATAAGTACAAACTCGCTGGCAGGGTCATAATGTCTATTTCCTTCAGTTAGCCTAGCTACGAGCCTAAATGTTTTTGGTCTAAAGATATGTAGGTAAGTTTCACAGCGGTTCATGGGGGACCCATGCCTGCGAATAGATTCCGACATATACTGCTCGACTAATCGTAACTGAGCAAGAGCATCCATACCCCGCACCTCCTGCATCGTATAATGCTCCCCGTAGACTCGGTTGAGTTCTCGTAATGCCGTGTTGGTGAATTGTATTAACCCTGAAGCCCCCGTGCTAGAGATTTTATTGACCGCCTTAGGGTTAAGGCCCGACTCTAAATCCATTACCTCGACCATCCACTGAGGGTTTAGCTTTAGCCTTCCACAGACCCGCAACAGAGAATCGGTAAACGCTTCTAGGTTCTTTACCTGGGGAGTACGAGGGTATTCGACTAACTCTTGGATAGCAATTACCTGCCCTCCAAAACGAGTTTCGGTAATTGAGTCAGAGTCAGAGTCTGGGTTTGGGAGCAATAGTGCCGTACATACGGCGAGGAATAGTAACACAGCGAATCTATACATAATGCCTAATGTTTAAATAACTCGAATGTGCTGAAATTGTCAAAAAAATCTGCCGTTTGCAAGATAGAGGGCAATAAAATCCTATGTTTCGCATAATTATTCTCCGCTGTGGTAAGTGCTAGTGACTCATAACTAAGCGGTTTTATCTCCGAAACCTTCAAATCGTGGTCTGGGTGGGTAATAAGGTGATCCCCTAGTGTGGTTATGTATGTACTGTCTCCGTGTTCGTCCAGGAAAGAAAACTTTGTAGTCCATATAAACCCATAAGCAATTGCCTGCTTGGTATCTTGCGTGGACGAATAGTGATACGCTTTGGCTATGGACCTAAGCATAGTGGAGTAGTCTTGGTCATACAACTTAGGAAGTGTAGCTAGTAAGAATTGGAACAGCCCCGGCTGTCGTTCCTCAGACTCTATATCCCACATAGTTAGAGGCTCGAGATAGGGATTGTAGAGCATAACCCCGTTCATCATCGCCTCGAAGTACATATCCCTATTTTGAACCGTATGTGATACCAATCGCCACCCGGGGATATAAACCCTAGTGAGATCAAAGGTCAACTGCTGGCTATTACGCGCCCACACATTTGATATAGGCTCCGGTTCGTAATCGTCCGGCTCAACTAGCGTCTTCCAATAGTTGTAATGCGAAGTTAAGTCCGGTGACAAATCTTTATAGATTGGCATATCTCTGCGTAGATAATTCAGGCAATATACTATTGCACCTGTAGTTTCTTGTAGCGTGGGGACCCCCCGTTGAACCTTAGTATGTAACTACCCTGGGGCAAGTACCCCGGTATTTTAAACATATCCTTGCCTGACTGCCACTGTACCTCCTGAGTGTGAACTAGCCTCCCTGTAGTCACTTCGTATAGGTACGCCTTATTGATAAGTTTCTCAGAGATCTCCGTCCAATTAACGAGATGTATATCTCCTGTTTCCGTATCGTGCCATATTAGGTTTAAAGTAGGGTGAGAAACCCCCGGAACTGTTGCCAACAAATCCTCTGAAATATTGAATACGGGCGCAGCACCGCAGGGAGATGTAACCATGTTAAAGATAAGCAGCCTGAAAAGTGTATCAGATGCGCTTCCGCCTGAGTTATTCCAAACCCCGGTAAAGTTACGTTTATCATGGCCGAGCGAGGTGTAAGTCATACACCCCCCGTACTGGTTTTCATAAAACTGAGCGACCATTCGTTGCTGGTCTTTAGAGCTACTTCCAGTAGGCTCTACATCTAAGAAAGATGTAAATTTTGAGTCAAGATACCCATTCTCCCAGTAATAATACTCCTCCTGTTTGTTCCAAGGATCGGGAATCATGTCAAAGGTAGTACCACCGATTGTTTGTCCCCCGTAATAGTTGTGGCCACTGGGTAGTTGTGCCTGATTTACCCTAATAATATCGGCAACTTTATTGGAGGAGGTATGATTTGGGTTTTGCTGGACCGTTGCCCCAGCTAGATTCTCTGCATACCAATCCCAGTCCCCTTTTGTTCCTCCGTTCGCAGTAGAATGTCGGTAGGTATCACTCGCAGCATGTATGCCCAGATAATTACCGCCCCCTTGCACCCATTGCTCTACATTGGCCTCAGCATTATCGCTAAGTCCTTTATGCCCTGATGTGTTAGAGAAAATAATCAAATCGTGGGTCTGAAGGTTTGCTAGATTCTCGAACTCCGACCCGTCTGAGTCCTGAATCACAATATAGGTATCTGGGGTATTGAGAGTGAGCCAATCGGCAAAGTCCTCGAACATAGCAAAGGACTGAGATCGGGTGTTATGGTTATACCCCTTGGTTTCATCGTAGTGCAACCACTTATACGTGGTCTGTGAATATGCTGATGCTGTAAAAAACAGTAGGGCAGGTAAAATAATAACTTTGTGTAGGGTACTCATACTTAATTCTGATTTATAGGTAAGTCTAGTAACTCGGATAAGCCTAGCATATAGTAGTACTCTGCCCCGATGTGAAAGTTACGTGCTACCTCGTTTTGAACTCCAAAAACCAATTTTGAGTCGAAACTCCTCCCCTCGGCCATAGCTTGCATAGTCTCATTCAAGTACGCAATTATCATGTACTGATCGCGGTCATGTAACTCCTCCGCAAGTAAATTCCTGCAAAAGCGAAAATAGATGGGGATCGAACCTAATTCCGGGTGTGCATAGAACCCCTTAAAATGAAATTCTACTTCCTCTTCCTCGGCATAAGCCCCTGGCGCGGCATGACTCAAGCTGGATAGTTGTTCCATTTCCGCATGCGTGTACAAGGTGCTCCAAAAGAGGCCCGATAGCTTAGATGCGTGTAATGCGTGTGTGGACGAGTGAAAAGCCTGTTCTGTCGGGTTTACAGAGGAGAACAGGACCCCTAGCTGCGTCCCTAATACGATAGGGACTAAGGTGGGGCTTACCCCGCCTACAATCTCTTTTAATCTCTGCTCTTCCATTATTATCTCAATATTTGCTCCCTGACATTGGTAGAGAATTTTACCTTACCCCTCTTTTCCACCTGTAGGACGTACTTTGCGTTCTTGTTTAATTTCGCAGGGTACGCCTCAAACAAATTAGACCCTTGCGCACTAGATCCCGGGGATATTACGCAATCGAAATCCTCATTGCTAAATGCTTTGAATATGCGTACTTGTGCTCCAATCAGGGATTCATCGTCCGCCTCCTCCACACGCCCAATATACAGGATGTCCCGCTCTACCCGTCTTGCTATGATTATGCCCGACTTATGTAGGACGTTCCAGGTGTCCCTCTTCCTGCCGTCTTTTACTATAGAGCCCGCTACTTGGGTTCTAATTTCGTTTAATGGGTAACCCATAAGATTTTTGTTGTGATTTGCGAAACATACCTTAGCGAACAAGAGCACTAATATTAGTGGCACCCCTACTCGAACTATATTATATGCTGCGGTGAAACTCAATTTACTAGATTATACGCATTTACAATCTCTTTTACTGCTTGGATGGAGGTTGTTTTCTCAAAACAAACTAATACATCCTCCGGTAAAACTATTGCATCTCGGGAAGCATTTCGTATGCTCCTTTCAAACAAAGATACTACAATTTCAGGGCATTGCAAGCCCTCATTCCAAGAAAAAGACTTTATCTTGGCTATAACCTTTCGGCCTTTCTGGGTTTCTACTACCATCAGGGCTCCCTTCTGTACACGGAACATCTTGTTTACCTCCTCCTCGGTAACTTGTTTGTCATACTTCTGAAGCTGCGCCAGTTGTTCCCTTAGCTCGCACATTTTGGATGAAATATCCAACCTTCTTGCGTGGAGGTTCGGATTCTTCGTCCATTCTAGCCCATTTTTCAATATTCTCATTATACCTGACTATTTCTATAAAATCTGCGTACACCTTAGAAGAATCCCCTTCAAATACGCAATACAGCCCCTTTTTGTTATCAAACCCCCAATACTCAGGCTCTCCGAAACGTAAGAAACCCTTATTGTAATAACGCAAGGGCCTATCTACGTCTATCCGTAGCACCTGCCATAATAGCGGGGGGATAATCTCTTGGTTATCCCGCCAAAACTTCTTGCTGTTGGGATAACTTAGTAGTGCCTTAGTCAACTGTCCTAGCCTATCTCCGTAAGTAACCTCTAAAACACCTAAGTTAATCCTAGCCTTTTTTAAAAAACGTTTAGCCATAATGATACGTTACGCGTGGGACGAGGGTCGTGTTATCGGGGTTCCCTCCCCCCTTATACTAAATGTAACCAGCCTGAACTACAAGCAACTTCGTAGGAAGGTATGGCAGTATGCTAATATGTATGAACTGGATATACGCAATCTGCGGGTAGAGGTAATGGGGTTCTGGTCAACTCGTAGTGAATCTACTGATGTTAGGTATTTCCCTGATTTCCAAAAAGTTAAAACAGTTACGTGGGTATCCTACGTTATTGGCACTAATTTCCGGGTTATACCTATGCCTCACACCACTAAACGTAACAACGCAAATACCGTGTCCCTGTTGCGCATCACTTACAGCCCGGGTAGCCCAACCGAGTGGTACCTATCAAATGCAGAGTTACGTAAGTTGCTCAATCGGGGGTTTCTGTCGGAGGAACAATATCAAGATCTCCGAAGGTCAGTCGTAGGCCAGGCACATACCCCTTCTCCCGAAATATACGAAGAAGGGCCGACCGCTTCAGAAGAGATTCTAGCGGCTTTAGAGCGTCTGGATGATCCCTCAGAAGAGGATTAATATCCTGCACCTGTATTATCACCCTACGCCAGTTGTTTTGCATATGTGCCAAGCGCCTTTTATACAACTCCTCTCGCGTTTTCAACACATCGGGACTCTCACTTTCTTCTGACAAAACCGCTTCGGCTACTTCCCCCATGGTAACCGCAGCGGGAGGATCTTCTGCCTCCTCTGCGGACACCTTGGGAGCCTCAGGTACAAAAATAAGCTGTAGAGATTCCACTTCCGGGTTCTCTAGTTTGTCGAATTTGTGCATCTGAGCATTAAGTTCCACAGACAACTTAGCTAACCAGTTCGTCTTTTTAGAGAGGAACCCAGACCACGCCTGCCCAACTACGTCTTTCGGCTTGTTCTCTAGGGTTTGCTCCATAAACTCTCTGAAAGACTCCTCCAGTGCCGTTACGCTGATTCCAGGGCGAGGCTCAGTTCCATTCCTGTGTTTAACGTAGGTAGTTACTAAGTGGTCGGAAAATCCCTCTATCTTAGCTCGCAGTACCTGTAGTCCCCCCTCTGATACTTTAAGGCGCCAGAAGGCCCGGGCTGAGTCAAAGTGCCTCTCCTGAATAATCTGGCACCTGGGCTGCGCCTCCTCAGACACAACGCTAAGTCTACTCTCATGCCCCTCAGGAGTATCGTACTCGCCGAGAAAATTTTCTATTTCTTCTTTAGTGGACATGTTACGCCAATATGGTAAGTCGTGACGAAACTGATCATACTCCCTCTGCAACTTAGCCTGCCGTAGCCTCTCACTTTCCGCAGCGGCATCTAGGGCGGCTTGTTTCTGCCTTATTGCCTCCTCGTCAAATCTATCTATCCGCAACTGCGCTAGGTTAAGTAGGTCTGCATTCAAGGCTTGGATCTCTTTGTCGGAATCCAACAGAGGGGTTATTAATGTATCTCTGACCATATTGGTTATTTGCTTCCTCTGCTCAGAATACCTATTTACCTGCTGTACATAGGTTTTAAGTACACCTTTAAGCTCTTTCCTCTGCTCTGAGGTCTTTATGCTGCCATGGTGATCCAGAAAGTCTTTTAATTCCTTGGTACTCTCTTGTTCTATTCTGTTTTTCATGTACTCCAGCGTTAGCAGATTCTCACGCAGTTGCTGAGTTATCTCCCCTACCTTTGTAGTATCTAACAGACTAATACCTTTGTTTTCTTTCAACATCAGCTTTAATAGTGTAGTGTTACATTTACAACTGAGAATACCGCAGACTCCTCATACCCTTCCTTTTCCCTAAGGTACGTATCAACCTGCTGCGCAGCTTCATCCTGGGAGAAGTCAGTTACCAAGTGAAGTCTTGGGTGATTGGTAAACTGTTCAGCCACGATGTAGGGCGTTGCAACATCCTCGCGGATACCCTCGATTGTTTTATCACAGTGGATTACATGAATGGCTTCTTCTCCGTGCTGGCCCAACAGGACCAATTTTCCGTCTTTGCTTGTAGTTAGTGTTGCCATATCGTTTAATTTAGTAAGTTAATATGTTTTTTTTTATGCTTAGGAATCTTCTCGGAAACTGCGCATCAATTGGTACTGGTGTAGTATTTCCGCAACCCTACCTATACGCGCAGATGCACGTATAGACCCGTTGCACACCCTTAAATCAATACCCTCGAACTCTTGCAGAGATCCCGCCCATAACTTTACCGTCATTTCTTGATCTTGAGGCCATAATGGGTTACTGCTTCTCGAGGGCAACAGACGTATAGACCATAGCTCTGAGGGGGATATAGAACATACCGGGATAGGTTTATCCCACCTTTTGCAAGATCTCTTAAATAGGGATAATACGCGCTTAATCTCGTTGAACGCCGAGGATATAGGGGGCATTTGCCCCTCCTGCTCGCCTGCGAGGGCATTTAGTTCATCAAAGTAGCCGCGATTACCAGAAGTCATCCACGAATCTACGGACACTTTATCTGACCTTAACCCCGCCGAAAGGTTATGGCGTTGGGTCCAATTAGCATTAAACGTATGAGACGGGTTTATTGAATACGCTTCGCCGTCAATATCTGTAAATATTTTTGCACCCGCTACAGATAGGTCTAGTATCATCGGGGACATGGACCTACCTAATGTATTCGCGGATACAATAATTGCGGGAACCCAAGGTCTATTCTTCTTCATTGGCGGCATTATTACTCCAATCAATTGACATTAGTATGCTCTCTGCGCTCTGTAAAAAGTTTATGTGCGCCTGTATAGTGTCAGCCATGAAATCCAAAAGTTTTGCCTCCACATCGTTAGCGGGGATATACTCCCTTATGTCTTGTTTTGCCAAGAAGAGTTTCCCTACCGTATAGGCCCGCCTACCTCTGGTTTGTACCGGAACATACTTACTACAGTTATACACCAATTTCTTGGATATAGTTTTACAAAACGCCCTGAAACGTGTATTCCAAAGTGGGTTGGGGTCGCACACCAAACTGCCTAAATCGTTCCAAAACTGCCTCCTGTCTAGTGTGTCAATCATTGCTGTATCCCGATGCGGGTTCATACACCCATCTATAGTAAACAATACTTTCTTTTTGTTCGGGCCAGTAAACCTCGAACCTTGCAGTTAGCATACCATTCTCTTCTTTGTAAGAAGTTTGGCTAAGTAAAGACACATAATAATCATAGGATAAAATAGACGGGACTCGTACAAAAAGGTTCTCGTCAGTGTTATTCCAGGATTTAAGATCAGAGCTTACTTGTCTTCGCCACACCCCGCACAATAAACGTGCTACGTGTAGAAATGGATAGCTCCTCCATATCTTGGTTAAACTCATTGACTAATGAGTTTATTTCGCACCAAGACCGTGGCGCCCCCATCCAGTAAGAATACTGTAGTTCTTCAGTAGAAGAACACTGGGCTTGGCAATTCTGAATGGTGAGTACGGCCAACGTGGCACCCAGGATAAAGGCTAACAGCCTGTAAACTAATCGTAACATAAATACTTTCTTTTGAGCCAATATACTATTTTTTTTTGAAAAAAAAAAACCAAGGCTGGATACTTGGTTTTTTTTTGCCGGGACTTTTAGCGGGTAAGCCCTTGGCGGGGTACTCTCTTGAAAACCTGACGCCTTAACACGTGTCTGTATGGGCAGGAGCACTCTATGTTAGTCCCAAGAGCCCAATCTCGGGAGTTATAACTGACCAACCTCTCCCCGTCCATCCACTGCCAGCCTTCTGTGCGCAAACTGAGGTATGTCGAATCAACTTGCTCAGTAGGAATTAATGTATCAGGGCTTGTTCTATCCGATACCCAAGTGATGCCCCCGTCTGTGGAAATCTGTGAGCCCCAATAGTACGAGGTCGGGAGGTTCGTCTGCGCAGACAAGGACCCAGCCCCCATACACAAAATAAGAAAAATAAATGGTTTACGTCTGCGGTGCATAAACCTTGGGTCTGGGGTGAAGAGTACCGTATCTTCAGAGCGGAAAGTTTCTACGAGGTGTTTAATAAGTCTTTTCAGCATGATTTGTTGTTAAGGTGTCTACTGTGATACGAATGTAACTTACAATCGTCACAATACCAAATTAAAAAAAAAACCGGGGGCGTACATACCCCCGGCTTAAACAACTACTTAACCTTAACCTTAACCACACTTAGAGGAACCGCAGTCTTGGCAGACCATGCACCCCTCTGAGTAAACCACATTATCAGACCCGCATTCTTGGCAGGCGCCTGACGCTTTTGTACCGTCCTGGATGAAAGACTCGATCGCTTTCGCTAATCGCGTTTGGAATGCGTACAACGTGTTTCCCCCGATACCCAAAGGCTTCCTGAGTACCTGGGCTACAAACTGGAGGGGCATACCGTGCCGGAGCATAGAAGAGATCAGCTTTCCGTATTGGAAGTACCGTTCTGAGGTACATTGGGAGATGTCCCCGAACTGACGAACTTCATCCCCACTCTTACCAACTAAGACGTAATGGCTTGAAAAATCCCCTGGCTGTTTAACGACCTCAAATACCGCATCTGGGTAATCCTCCATGAATTGCATAATAGGCGAAACACAACGGTGCCTACGTGCCAGAAATACCTCGTAAGGCCTCCCGTCCATCAGCCCAAACACAACTAGTGATTGAGTCAGGGCGCTATCCTCCTCGTCCATAATCTTAACGACTTGGATCTGAGCGGTAAGTGCTTCAGGGCGGGTAGGGGCGTGGTTATCCCTTAGCCCCTCTTTCTGCTTCCCGTCATCATCGCTAGATACCAGAACCCCGCTACGAGAGCCGTCCCGGTAGATGGTCATGCCTTTGCATCCTACCTCCCAGGCGAGCTTGTAGATGTCAGACACGGTGTCAACCGATACGTCAGACGGGAGATTAACGGTCACGGAGATAGCGTGGTCAATCCAACGCTGAACGGCCCCCTGCATACGAACCTTCTCCAAAGGATCAATCTCGTTGGCTGTAGCTCCGTGGTAGGGGCTTTGTTCTATATATCGGGCAATCTCCGCATCGGTCAGGCGCTCCGCCTGCTCGGCTGATAGGTTATGGACTTGCTGAAGGTATGTCAAAAATTTGGGGTGGATTACCTGATACTCTTCCCACGAGTCCCCTACTTCGTCCACGAAGGAAACGACCGCAGACGGGTCCGAAGGGTTCACCTTACGTCTACGCTTGTAGGCTACCATAAATACTGGCTCGATCCCGGATGTAGTCTGCGTCATGATGGATACGGACCCTGTAGGTGCTATCGTCAAGATAGAGATATTCCTACGGGGTTTCCCTATAACATCAAGTCTCTCGAGAAAAGGATTCAGCATAGACTCCTCCCTCTTACGGTCGTATAGAGGAAAAGCCCCTCTCTCCTCTGCCAGAACGATGGACGATTGATACGCGAACTTGGCGAATAGAGACATAACTTTGGTTAGCATCTCCGTAGCCTCTGGTGTGCCATACTTCAATCCGAGCGCCGCAATCATGTCCCCTGCTGCCGTGATGCCGAGCCCCGTGCGCCTGCCATTGACAGCCTGCTGCCGAGCGGACAGCCACAAATTTCGTTCTCTCACCGCATCCCCGGGGTCCGCGTGTACATCCTTAGATATTTTATGCAGTATTGCATCAATTTTTTCGATCTCTAGGTCTACCAAATTGTCCATCAGGCGCATAGCTTTGCCCACAATGACCTCGAAACTCGACTCGTCAAAGTATGCCGCCTCCGAGAAAGGATTACGGACAAAAGAGTACAGATTGACTGCCGTCAATCGACAGGAGTCCCCCTTACCTGCGAGCACCAGCTCGGCACACGGATTTACCCCCATACTCTCAAAACCTTGGTCCGCGTACTGGTCCGCCGGAGACTCACGCTTAATTTTATCCCAGAACAAAATCCCAGGCTCTGCCGACTCCCACGCGGACTCCATCAGAAGGTCCCAAGTCTCTTTCGTGTCAATATCCTTAGTGACTTGAGGGTTTGTACGTGGCCACAGGTGTTGATGTGCCTTAGACGCCAACAGATTCTCCATAAATTGGTCCGTAACTCGAACAGATACATTGGCGCCCGTTACCGCAGTACGGTTTCTCTTCGCCGTAATAAAGTCGTGTACATCTGGGTGGTCGATGTCGATAGAGAGCATAAGAGCCCCCCTACGTCCGTCCTGCGCAACCTCACGGGTTGAGTTGGAGTATCGCTCCATGTAAGGCACAATACCTGTGGAGGTTCCTGCGGAATTGTTTACGACCGTACCCTTAGGTCTTAGATTGGACAGATCAAACCCTACACCTCCTCTGCGCTTCATAAGTTGGACCATCTGCTCGTCTGTTCGCATGATACCGCCATAGCTATCCGCCGGAGGATCAATTACGAAACAGTTACTAAGGGAAACAGTCTTGAAATTGTTGCCGATACCCGCCATGGGGCTCCCCTGAGGCACGATGTACCGGAAACCGTCCAAGTAAGCGAAGATCTCTGCCTCTGACATCGGGTTCGGGTATTTCGCCTCGATTCGTGCGTATTCCTTCGCCAGCCTACGGTGCATATCTTGAGGGGTGGCCTCCAGATAAGACCCCGAATCGTCCTTCAGGGCGTATTTGTTTGCGAAGACCGTTGCGGCAAGGGAATCGCCTTTAAAATAGGCAGTAGATTTAGCTACCACCTCTTCGTAAGAATAGGTTGTCATCAAATTAATTATAGAGTGAGGTATATTTTACCTCAAGACAAACAAAAAGATATTAGAAGTTATCCACACATGTGGATTATCGCTTGGACCACGCCAATGGTGTGAAAAAGCGAGCGGAAGGAGAGGGTACACCCGAATCTTTAGAAGGGTTATTCTTCTTATGCACCCACCATTTTGAACGGGGGTACTGTGAGGATACAGTTATCATCCTGGATAGAGAAATTTCCCCTCTTTCTATAGCCTCTCTTCTTTTTTTAAGCCTATCCTTACTGCGCTTTGTTCTGTTGTTCTTAGCCATTTGACCTCTTTTAAATTATGTAATCTTATTTACTACGTAACCTAAGTAACAAAACCCTGCTATACCTACAAAAATGTACCAGAATAGGTCGTACTGCTCAAACCATTTCCTCCAATGCGAGTGTTTGTAATACAAATTAGGGTTTGTTTGCTCCCTATATATTAATAGGCCCCTCTTTACGCATTTTATAACCGAGTAAACAGCAATGCCTATGAGGAATATAGATACAAGTACATATGCTAGGTGAGTCATTAGGAAAAAGTTATTAGGGGGCCGCAATATGCTGCCCCCTTTTTGTTAGTTGATCAATTTCCAGTTAGTGAGGGTGCTATCTGATACGTTCATCAAATCCAAGGAACCGTCCGTGGATCTTTCTAGGTTATATGTGAACGAATATGGAACATCTACCGGAACTGTTACCCCCGCCGCCGAAGTGTAATAGCTATCCCAGGTTAGAGTCAAAACCCCGGTACTCACCCCTGTAGGGGAGAAGCCCCATTTTGCGTAGTAAAACGCGTCTTGAGACGAGTTTAGGTCATCGCCCTTTGTGTAGAACACTGTTACAATACTGTCCCCGAA
>Ga0098074_1001054_pt1 | contig 15454 bp, 15 predicted proteins | sample 32_taG_FD_75064 | JGI IMG/M metagenome (GOLD analysis project Ga0098074, IMG submission 75064) | Marine viral communities from the Gulf of Mexico - 32_GoM_OMZ_CsCl metaG | ecosystem: Environmental > Aquatic > Marine > Oceanic | place: Atlantic Ocean: Gulf of Mexico | collected 2015-07-12
CCGCGCGAACTGGCCGTCATTGCCGACCGCAAGCACCATGTAGCCGTCTTTGCAGGCAAAGACCTGCTGCGGCATGATGTTGGGGTGGCCATTGCCGTAACGCCGGGGCGTGTCCCCGGTCAGCAGGTGGTTCATCGCCTGGTTCGCCAGCAGGCTGGTCTGCACGTCGAGCATTCCGAGGTCGATGTAATCGCCCTCACCGGTGACGTCGCGCCGGGCGATCGCCGCGAGGATGCCGATCACCGCGTAGAGGCCCGTTGTCAGGTCGACCATCGGCACGCCGATCTTCTGCGGGCCGCCGCCCGGACGGTCGTCGGCCTCTCCGGTGATCGACATCAGCCCGCCCATGGCCTGGATCAGGAAATCATAGGCGACCTGAGGCGCGCGGGGGCCGGTCTGGCCGAAGCCGGTGATCGAGCAGTAGACGAGGCGCGGGTTCAGGCCGCGGAGGCTTTGATGGTCGAGGCCGAAGCGATCCAGCGTGCCGACCTTGAAGTTCTCGAGTACTATATCCGATTGCATCGCGAGGCGACGGACGATCTCCTGTCCCTGCGGATCGCCCAGGTTCACCGTCACCGAACGCTTGCCGCGGTTGGCGGCGAGGTAGTAGCCGGACTCGCGCGTCTCGCTGCCGTCGGGCCGCTTCAGGAATGGCGGACCCCAGCCGCGGGTGTCGTCGCCAGCGCCGGGGCGCTCGACCTTGATGACCTCGGCCCCGAGGTCGGCGAGGATCTGACCGGCCCAGGGGCCGGCCATCACGCGCGACAGGTCGAGCACCCTGAGGTGCGACAGCGTGCCGGTCATGAGGCCACGCCTTGTGCCGGCTGGGTCCCGAAGGCGCCTTCATCGGCCCAGGCCTGGTAGGTCGCGCGGTCGATGCCAAGCTCGGAAAAGACCTCTTCGGTATGGGTGCCGAGCGACGGGACCGGCCTGTTCGGCACGGAGTCGACGGCGGACAGGTCGACGGGCGGAGCGACCGAGGGATGCCTCTCGCCCTGCAGCACGCCGCCGATGGCGGCAAGCTGGGGATCCTCGGCCGCTTCGCCGATCGTGTTCACCTTCGCAACGTTCACCTTGGCCGCACCGAGCGCGAGGACGAGGTCCTCGCTGGTGCGGGTGCGGGTCACCGCCGAGAGCGCCTCGATCACCGCGTCGCGGTGCCGCTGGCGGTCGAGGATCGTCGCGAATTCCGGCCGGTCGAGACTGCGGGCGTCGAGCGTCTGTGCCCGGCGCTGCCACATCTCGTCGGAGGGTGCGATGATGACGACATAGCCGTCCTCGGAGGGGAAGACCTGGTTCGGCACGCTCAGATGGTTGGCGGTGCCCATGCGCTGACGTTCGGTTCCGGTCATCCAGTACTCGGCATAGAAATAGCTCATCAGATGCGCGCCGCCGCGCAGCAGCGAACTCTCGACCAGCTGCCCTTCGCCGGTGCGCTCACGATGGAACAGCGCCGCCAGGACCCCTGCGGCGAGCGCGAGGCCCGAGTGCAGGTCGATCGCGGCCGTGCCGACACGGACCGGGGGGCGGTCGGCCTCGCCGGTCATGTGGAGCAGCCCGGAATGGGCCTGCAGCGCGAGGTCGTTCGCCCCGATCCGCGAAAGCTCTCCCCGCGGGCCGTAGGCCGAGAAGGCGCCGTAGACCAACCGGGGATGCGCCCGCAGCAGCGCCTCGTGGCCCAGCCCGAACTTCTCCATCGTGCCCACCCGGAAGTTGTGCAACAGCACATCGGCATCGCGCACGAGCCGCCGGGCCGCGGCCTGTCCCGCGGCGCAGCGCAGGTTGATGGTGACCGAACGCTTGTTGCGATTGAAGGCATGGAAACTGGGCGAGACGCCCCCGACGGCTGCCAGTTCCTCGGCGTTCATGCCCAGGAAGCGCGCCTCGTCGCCGCGACCGGGTTCCTCGATCTTGATGACATCCGCGCCCATGTCGCCAAGGAACTGGGCGCAGGCCGGGACCGCAAAGACCCGGCTGAAGTCGAGCACCCGGATGCCTTCCAGCAGGCGGGGCGGCCTAGTCTGTGTCATCGGTGATCCTCACGGTGGCTTCGCCGACCGTCACCGGGGTGCCGTCGGCCCGGGCACAGCGCAGCTCCAGTTGAACCGAGCGGGTGTCGCCGGTGTATTCCACCGCCGTCACCTTGGCCGAAGTGTGCAGCACGTCGTCCTCGTAGACCGGCGCGATGTACCGCGTCCGCATCCGGCCCGAGGCAGCGGCGGCCGGGCCGAAGATCTCGACCAGCAGCGAGAAGAGCCAGTTGGTCGACACCATCCCGTCGGCGATGATCCCGGGCAGGCCCTGGCTGATTGCATAATCGTCGTCATCATGGATCGTCGGCCCGCCGAAGCGCGGCTTGCCGTCGTTGGCGACGGCGGTGGCCTGGGCGTCGACGTACCAGCGCATCCTCTCCCGGGTCATCGTCCGGGGGGCGAGTTCGAAGATCTCGCCCGGGCGCGGCATCTGCGCCTTGCGGGCGGGCAGGCGGACGGGTGCGGTCATTGGGCGGCCTCGCTCTGGGCCTCGTAGGCCAGGATCACGGTGTCCCGGTAGGTGATCAGCGCCGTGCCGGTCGACGCCTCGCGCATCACGATCTCGGTCACGACATAGGTCCGGCCCCGTTTCAGGAAGCGCTCGGTCACCGTCCCGGTGGTTTCGACGTCGGTGTCGACCGGAACCGGCGCGTGCCACTCGGCATCGTATTCCACGTGGACCCGGGCGGTCGGGCCGGTGCCCGCGGGGCAGGCGGCCTCGTAGAGCTTCAGCTTGTCGAGATGCACCAGCGTCGGCGGTGCGACGGCCGCGTCGCCGGCCTGGAACGCCTCGTGGTCGATCTCGACCGCGTGGCAGTATTCCCTGACGGTGAATGGCTTCACCCGGTAGGATATCGGGCCGAGCACGTCGCCGACATCAAGATCGCTCACATATCCGCCCGTCGCCACGCGCGCCTCCCTCTGCATGTTGGTCCGACCGTAACGGCGCCCCGCGCGTGGAGGTAGCGGCTTGACCGAAGAGCAACTTTTCGAAATACGGAAAGATGGAGTTCAGGCTTGATAATTACAGAAAAACGGATGCGGCGATGGAGTGGCACAAGACGGCGAAGGTGTTCACGGCGGTTGTCCGCGCGGGGTCCTTGTCGGCCGCGGGGCGCAAGCTTGGCCTGTCGCCGGCCTCGGTGTCGCGACATGTGAACGAGCTGGAGGATTCGCTCGGCATCCGGCTGTTGAATCGCACCAGCCGCCGACTGAGCCTGACCGAGGCCGGCAGCATCTACTTCGACAAGGTCGAGGATATCCTGCAGCAGATCTCGGACGCGGATTCCGCGGTCCTGCGTCTGTCGTCGGTGCCGCGGGGCACGATCCGGGTGCATTCGCGCATGCTGGTCGGCCACCAGTACATCGTCCCCGCGCTCAGGCGATTCTCGGATCTCTACCCGGAGCTCTGCGTCGACCTGATGATGTCCAACTTCGAGATGGACATCGTCAGCCAGGGAATCGACGTCGACATCCGCATCGGCAAGCTCCGCGATACCTCTCTCGTCGCGCGGAAGCTGGCTTCGAGCCGGCGCCTGCTGGTCGCCTCGCCGGAGTACCTCGCCACGCATCCGACAATCCGCGAGCCGCAGGATCTGATGCAGCACTCCTGCCTGACCTATCGGCTGAACCTCGGCACGCCGGTCTGGTACTTCCGCAAAGAGGGCGTGGCCGAGATCGAGGTGCCGGTCACCGGGCTGATGACCTCGGACAACGGGCAGGCGATCATGGCCGCGGCGCTCGATGGAATCGGGATCGCGATGCTGAATGACTGGACGGTGAAGGACGAACTGGCCGAGGGCCGGCTGACCCCGATCCTGCCGGATTACGACGTCGCCTTCAGCGATTTCGAGACCGGCATCTACGCGGTGTTCCAGAAGAGCCGCTACCTGCCGATGAAGACACGGATCTTCATCGACTACCTTTCGGACGAGTTCAAACGCCGGCTTGGCTGAAGCTCAGGGCATGACCTCCGAGGGCACGTAGGCGTAGCCGCTGCCCTCGGGCCGGACGTATCCGCAATGGGTGCCGCCGAAATGCGCCGGCAGGATCAGGCAGCCGGTCTCGGCGGCATGGGCGAGAAGCGTCGCCCGGGTCTCGTTGGCGAGCGGCTTGTCCTCGCAATACTTGCTGGACCAGGTCGGATGGTAGACCTGGATCGGCTGGTGCATCACGTCGGCGATGAAGATGGCCTCCTTGCCCGCGTCACGCAGGCGGATACCCATCATGCCGGGTGCGTGGCCTGGGATGGGGATGAAGTCGACACCAGGCAGAAACCCGGTCTCGTCGCCCGAGACGAGCTGGACGCTGGCCTGCTCCAGCACCGGCTGGACCGAGTCGACGAAGGGCAGCGTAGGCCCCTCCGGCCTGCCCTTCGCGCCGCGCTCGGGATCGCGCCAGTCGCGCTCCGTGCCGGTCATCACGTGCAGCGCGTTCGGGAAGGTCGGCACCCAGGCGCCGTCGACCAGCCGGGTGTTCCAGCCCACGTGGTCGACATGCAGATGTGTCAGCAGGACGTGGTCGACATCCTCTGGCCGGACCCCCTTCGCCTCGAGCCGTTCCAGAAACGGATGATCGGCCATGTCGAACCGGGGCGAAGCCGGCCGGGGCTTGTCGTTCCCGCCGCCGGTGTCGATCAGAATGGTCCGCTCGCCGTCCCTGACCAGCCAGGTATGGATCGAGGTCGCGAAACTGTCGTCGCGAGGGTCGTAGTAATCGCCGACGAACCAGTCGCGGATCGGCTCCACGGCGGCTTCGTTCCAGTCGGCGAACAGGCTCTTGTGTTCCCGCAGGACGACCTCTTCCACGCGCTCGATGGTGAAACGTCCGATCTCGATCATGTCGCAGTCTCCTCTTTCCCCACCCTACCATATGGCCCTCAAACTTTGCGCCAATCTCAAAGATTGGCCTCGGCTTTCCGAAATTCGAAAACATGCTTTGCGGCCTTGGCGCTTGGGGTTCGGATCGACCGGGACGTAGCCTTGGCCATCCTCCCGGCGAACCCCGGGGTGCCCCGGCACCTTCGGACCGGCGGGAGGAGGCGGCCATGGGGAGGATGGGCCAAAGGTGGGAGCAGCTCTGGAAATCGAGGAGGTGAACCTGGCCTTCGGCGGCGTGCATGCCGTCAGGGACGTTTCGCTGTCTGCCGAGGCGGGCAGGATCACCGCGATCATCGGCCCGAACGGTGCTGGAAAGACCAGTCTGTTCAACGTCATTTCCGGATTTCACCGCGCCCAGTCCGGTGACATCCGGTTCGGAGGCGTCTCGCTGGTCGGCCAGCCGGCGCACCGCCGCTCGGAACTCGGGATCGCGCGGACCTTCCAGAACATTGCGCTGTTCTCGGGGCTGACGGTGCTCGAGAACATCAAGCTGGGCGCGCATGCGCAGCTGCGTTCGGGGCTCTTCCGCTCGGCCTTCTATCTCGGGCCGGCGCGTCGGGAGGAGGCCGCGCTGACCCGGCGGATCGAGGAGGAGATCCTCGATTTCCTCGACCTCGGCGACATCCGCGACCGGCATATCGCCGGTCTGCCTTACGGGCTCCAGAAACGGATCGAACTGGCCCGCGCCCTGGTCATGCACCCGCAACTGCTGCTGCTCGACGAGCCGGTCGCCGGGATGACCACGCCCGAGAAGGCGGACATGGCGGGCTACATCCGCAAGGTCGTCGAGGCCTACGGCACCACGGTCCTGCTGATCGACCATGACATGGCAATGGTGATGGACCTGTCGGACCATGTCGTCGTGGTGAATTTCGGCGCGGTGATCGCCGCCGGACGGCCCGAGGATGTCCGTGGCGATCCGGCGGTCATCGAGGCCTACCTGGGGGCGGAATGATGCACCAGTTCATCGAGTTCAGCATCATCGGGATCGCCTCGGGCGGGATGTACGTCCTCTCGGCGCTCGGCTTCGTCATCATCTTCAAGGCGACGCGCATCTTCAACTTCGCCATGGGCGAGATGATGATGCTGCCGGCCTTCTTCTTCCTCTGGGCCTCCTCGGTGTGGGGGCTGCACTGGAGCGTCGCGGTGCTGATCGCCATCCTCGGCGCGGTGGCGGTCGTGCTGGTGATCGAAAGGCTGGTGATGCGCCGGATGGTGGGTCGCCCGGCGATCGTTCTGGTCATGGTGACGCTCGGGATCGGGTCGATCCTGCGCGGGCTGGCGGGGCTGATCTGGGGGCACGAGATCGTCTCGCTGCCCGACTTCCTGCCGCGCGCCCCGATCTTCCTGGGCAACATCCTGATCCCGGGCAAGCTGGCCTGGGCCTTCGTCGCGGCGGCCGTCGTCTCGGGCGGGTTCGTCGCCTATTACCGGTTGTCGCGGGCGGGGATCGCGATCCGCGCGACGGCGAGCGATATCATCACCGCCGAGGGCCTGGGCGTGAGTGTTCGGGCGGTCTACACCGGCGCCTGGCTGATCGCCGGGGTTCTGGCGGCGGTGGCGGGCATCCTCGCGGCTTCGGTCAACGGCGTCTCTCCGCAGCTCGGCTTCGTGGCGCTGAACGTGCTGGCGGTGGTCATGCTGGCCGGAATGACCAGCGTGACGGGCGTGATCGTCGCCGGGGTCTTCGTGGGCTGGCTCGAGACCATCGTCGGGGCCTACCTCTCGGCCTCGTGGCAGAGCTTCCTGCCCTACATCATCGTCCTCGTCGTCATGATGGTGAAGCCCAACGGGCTCTTCGGCGAAGAACGGGTGGAGCGGATCTGATGAGCGACCGTGCAGACCCGATCCCGATGAGCGCCCGCGCCGGGGGCAGCGCCAGGTTCGAGATCCTCGCCGCCGTGGGCTTCGCCGTCGTGGCGATCACCCTTCCGGCCTATGCCTCGGTCTACGTGCTCTACATGGCCTCGCTGGTGGCGATCAACGCCATCGCGACGGTCGGGCTGAACATCACCGTGGGCTATACCGGGCTCCTTTCCATCGGGCATTCCGCCTTCATCGGGGTCGGTGCCTATGCGGCCGGGCTGGCAATGCTGCACCTCGGCACGCCACTCTTCGTGAACGTGGTGATCGGCGCCTTCGCCGCCTTCGCCGTGGGCCTCGTCTTCGGCGCGCCTTCCTTGCGGATCAAGGGCGTCTACCTCGCCATCGCGACCCTCGCTGCGCAGTATTCGCTCTACTTCATCTTCCAGCAATGGACCTCGGTCACCGGCGGGGACCGCGGCCTGTCACTTCCGGCGACGGACCTCTTCGGGCTCGGCGATGTCGGGTTCTACTACGGCGTGGTCGGGATCGCGGTGATCCTGAGCGTGGCGGCCCGGAACCTGTTCCGGACCCGGCTGGGCCGGTCGTTCATCGCTGTGCGCGAACGTGACTACGCGGCGCAGGTGCTGGGGATCAACGTGGTCCGGGGCAAGCTGCTCGCCTTCGGGATCGGGGCCGCCTATGCCGGGGTCGCGGGCGCGCTGACCGCCCATTTCCTCAGGCTCGTAAACCCGGACCAGTTCACGCTTCTGGTGTCGGTCTTCTTTCTGGCCGCCGTCGTCGTCGGCGGGCGGGCGAGCATCATCGGGTCGATCCTCGGGGCCGCGTTCATGACGCTGATCCCGGAACTTCTGCGCGAGATTCTCGGGGCGCTGCCCTTCAAGGGACAGACCAATGTCGCGGGCCTGCTCTCGCCGCTGCGCGAGATCATCTTCGGCGCGCTGATCGTCGGCTTCCTGATGTTCGAGCCGCGCGGGCTCATGGGGATCCTGAACCGCCTCCGCGGTCGCGGGGACGAAGGAGGAGAAAGCGATGCGGAATAGCATCTTGAAGGGAGGAGACTGACAATGACCTACATGACCGGAACACTCGTTCGGGCCCTGGCCCTGAGCCTCGGGCTTGCCGGGGCGGCGGCGGCGGAAGAGCCGCTGAAATTCTCGATACCACTGCCGCTGTCGGGCCCGCTGGCCTTCTCGGGGCAGGTCCAGCAGGCCGGCTGGCAGGCGGCGATCGACTACATCAACGGCGCGGGAGGCGTCGCCGGGCGTCCGATCGAGGCCGAGTTCTACGACGACGAATACAAGGTCGACCTCGGGGTGGCGGGCTTCAAGCGCGCGGCCTCGTCCGGAGACCTCGTCTTTGCGGCGGGCGACGGGACGCCCTTCGTGCGGGCGATCAGCCCCGAGAACAACGATACCTACCGGATCCTGATGTCCGCGACCGGCTTCGCCTCGGACCTCGTGGACACCGAGCGCTACAAGTACCACTTCCTGCCGGGGCCGACCTATTCCGACATGTTCGGCGCGCTCTTCGACTACATGAAGACGCAGAAGGAGAACCCGACAGTCGCCATCGTCTACTCGGCGACCGAGTTCGGGCGCGATCCGCTCGAGAACGGCCGCAAGTTGGCCGAGGAGATGGGGATCGAGATCGTTCTCGAGGAAGAGACCAAGTGGTCGGGCGTCGACGTCACGGCCTCGGCGATCAAGCTGCGCAATGCGGCGGCGGATTTCGTGATCTTCCACGGCTATGCCGGCAACGTCTGGCCCGAGATCATGAAGACCGCCAAGGACTACCGGGTCGAGAGTGTCTTCATGGGGACGGCCTACAACTCCGACCCCGAGATGGTGCTGGGCGTGGGCGAGGCGGCGGACGGCTATGTCGGCGTGGTGCCCTACGACCTGACGATGGAGGACGCCGAGGGTGAATATGCCGAGGCGATCCGGGAAAGCCTCAAGGCCTGGGATGTGAAGGAATACTCGGGCTACGCCAACATGGGCTATGTCCAGTCCTGGCTGACCGCGCTGATCCTGCGCGATGTCATCGGCGGTGCGATCGAGGCCGGAGAGGAGCTGAACGGCGACAACCTGATCGCCCGGATCCGCGGCATCGATGGCTGGGACAGCAAGGGCATCGCGGGTCCTGTGAGCTTCGTCGACCAGCGCATCCCGACGTCCTATGTCTACCGCTTCAACGTGGCGGACGGGAAGCTCACGATGACCGAGCTCGGCGAGTGATGCCGCTGCTCTCCGTGGAGTCGCTTTCGGTCGTCTACGGACAGGCGATCGACGCGGTCGGGGATGTCTCCTTCGCCGTCGAGAAGGGCAGCATGGCTGCTCTTCTCGGGGCGAACGGCGCGGGCAAGTCGACCGTGTTGAAGGCGATCTCGGGCGTGCTCGAATTCGAGCGCGGTCGGGTCGTGGCGGGCAGGGTCGTCTTCGACGGACAGGACATCACCGGGCTGCGCGCGCATCAGCGCGCGCGGCTCGGCCTGATCCACGTGCGGGAGGGGCGCCACATCCTGCCCAGCATGTCGGTGGAGGAGAACCTCCAGGTCGCCGGTTTCGCGCTCAAGGGCAGGGGCGCCCGGCCCGGCGCGGCGACCTATCAGAAGATCTATGACTACTTCCCGGTGCTCGGCGAACGCCGGAAAAGCACCGCGGGCTTTCTCTCGGGCGGCGAACAGCAGATGCTGGCCATCGGCCGCGCGCTCTGCGCCGATCCCCGGCTGGTTCTGATCGACGAGGCCTCGCTGGGTCTCGCGCCGATGACGGCGGCGAAGATCTTCGACATCCTCGACCGGATCAATGCCGAGACCGGGCTGTCGATCCTGCTCGTCGAACAGAACGTCGGCCTCGCTTTCCGGCATGCCGCCCGGGTCCATGTCCTGGAGAACGGCGCTCTGGTCCTGTCGGGCACGCCGGAAAGCATCGGCAGCCGCGAGGCGATCTCGGCGCGCTACCTCGGCGGCGTGTCCGCCGCGCCGCGCCAGACGGCCTGACCGGGGATGCCCGCACTGATCCTACCGGCTTCCGCTCTTCCGCTGCCATGGCTATGCCGCCATGCTCGACCGAGACCACCACTACCAGACCGGCGCAGGGTGCCGGCCCGATCCTGCCAGAGGAAACCCCATGACTGAATATGCCTATCACAAGGTGGAGATCGCCGACCGCATCGCGACCGTCACGATGGCCCGCCCGCCGGTGAACGCCCAGACCCGCGAGGTACGAGAGGAGATGATCGAAATCTTCGACGCCCTGTCCGACGACGACAGCGTCCGGGTGGTGATCCTGACCGGCGAGGGCAAGACATTTTCTGCCGGGGCCGACATCAAGGAGCGCGTCGGCATGACCGCGGCCCGGGGCGATTACGTTCGCCACAACCGCCTGACGCGGGAATTCTTCTACGCGGTGTCGGATTGCGAGAAGCCGGTCATCGCCGCGGTCAACGGCCCGGCCATCGGCGCGGGCTTCGCGCTGATGCTGGCCTGCGACATCATGCTGGCGAGCGAGACCGCCTGGTTCCAGATGCCCGAGGTCAACGTCGGGCTGGCCGGAGGCACGGCGTTCATCATGGAGCATTTCTCCAAGTCGCGCGCGCGGGCGATGTATTTCACCGCGCGGCGCTACCCGGCCGCCGAGCTCTATCGCCTGGGGATGATCGAGGCGGTGCTGCCGCCCGAGAAGCTGATGGACGAGGCGATGGCCTATGCCACAGAGATCGCCGGCAAGAGCCCGCTCGCGATCCAGGCCGCAAAGAAGGCCTTCGGCACCGTGTCCGAGATGCCGGTGCGCGACGCCTACCGCTTCGAGCAGTCGCTGACCGTCGGCCTCTCGCGCACCGAGGACGCGCGCGAGGCCCAGCGTGCCTTCGTCGAGAAGCGCCCCCCCGAGTTCAAGGGTCGCTGAGATGGTGCGGATTGCGATCCTCGACGATTACCAGGGCGTGGCGCTCTCGATGGCCGATTTCGCGCCGCTCGAGGGGCGCTGCGCATTCGACATCCTGCGCGAGCATGTCGCCGATCGCGCCGAGCTGGCCGAGCGTCTCGCCGGAGCGGAGGTCGTCGTGGGGATGCGCGAGCGCACCGTTTTCGATGAAGACATGCTCTCGCGGCTGCCGGATCTGAAGCTGCTGATCACCACCGGGATGGTCAACCGGTCCTTCGACATGGACGCGGCGAAGGCACGCGGCATCGTCGTGTCGGGCACCCCGGGGGGCGGCACGCAGGCCGCGGAGCTGGCCTTCGGCCTGGTCCTGTCACTGGCGCGGCAGATCCCCGAGGCGGCGACGGCGATCCGCGATTCCGGGCGGCCCTGGCAATCGACGATGGGGGTGACACTGGCGGGCCGGACGCTCGGCCTTGTCGGTTTCGGGCGGCTCGGGCGCGAGATGGCGCGCTACGGGCAGGCCTTCGGGATGGAGGTTCTCGCCCATTCGCGCAGCCTTACGGACGCGGCGGCGGCCGACGCGGGTATCCGCCGCGCCGGAACGCTCGGGGAGGTAATGCGCGAGGCGGATTTCGTCTCGATCCACCTGACCGAGACGGAGGAGACGCGGGGCATGATCGGGCGCGACGAGCTTGCCTCGATGAAGCCCTCGGCCTTCCTGGTGAACACCGCACGGGGCCCGATCGTGGACGAGGCCGCCCTGGCCGAGGCGCTCGAGGCAGGTGCGATCCGCGGCGCCGCCCTTGACGTCTTCGGGACCGAACCGCTGCCCGCGGATCACCCTTTTCGGCGGCTTCCAAACGTGATTGCGACGCCGCACCTCGGCTATGTCACCGAGGAATCCTATCGCGCCTACTTCGGCGGCGTGGTCGAGGCGATCGAAGGCTGGCTGGACGGCGCGCCGGTGCGGGTGCTGAACCCCTGAGGGCTCAGTGGCCGCCACCCTCGAACCCGGGGCGCGGCATGTCGAAGAGCGCGGTCGTCAGCTGGTAATCCCAGTAGCCGCAGCGCGCGATGGTGCCGGCCTTGACCATGTCGAACTTGCCGTCGGTCAGGCAGGCCTCGTCGATGTGGATGCCGACGACCTCGCCGATGGCCATCAGCCGCCCGCCGGTTTCGCCGTTCACGTCGGGCAGGTCGACCATGGCGGTCACCCGGCATTCCAGCGCGGCCGGGCTTTCGGCCACCCGCGGTGGTGCGACCAGCGATGAGGGCAGGGGGGTGAGACCCGAGGTCGTGAACTCGTCGACCTCGGGCGGCACGTCGCGCGAGGATTCGTTCATGTGCCGGGCCAGCCCGAGGGTGGCGAGGTTGACGACGAACTCCCCGGTGTCGCGGATGTTCGAAATGCTGTCCTTGATCCCCTCGGAGCTCAGCATGACCATCGGAGGCCGACCCGCGACGGCGTTGAAGAAGCTGTAGGGCGCGAGGTTCACCACGCCCTCGCGCGACAGGGTCGAGACCCAGCCGATCGGGCGCGGCGCGACGATGGCCCGGAACGGATCGTGGGGCAGGCCGTGGCCCTCGCGCGGTTTGAAGAACATGACCTGTCCCCTCCTTGTTCGTCCTGATCCTATTCCAGGAGCCGGCGAACGCATCCGTCCGGGTCCGAAAGCACCCTTCCGCCATCCGGAAAGTCGCGGGCAGGTGTCAGTCGGGGCGCGTCTCGATCATCGAGGGGCGGGCGGACATCGCCTCGGCCCAGGCCGCCAGCCGGGGCCGGCCGGTGCGCACCTCGATCTCCGGGTGCCGGAAGTCCAGCCAGTCGAGGGCGCAGGCGACGGTGATGTCCAGGATGTCCGGCGTCTTCATCGCCTCGGGCGCCGCGCGATCGAGCGCGTCGCAGCCGCGCAGGACGCCGGCGAGCTGAACGTCGATGAACTTCTGGTGGTCCGGCCCGCCGGAGCGAAGCTTCTCTCCCCGGGCCGAGATGCCCCGGTCGAGCGCGCCGCGGGCGGTCCCATAGAGCGCCAGCCGCGCCGGGTCGGAGGCGAGTGCCGCATAGCCACGCCCGCCGCCCGCCAGACCGTCGATATGGCGGCAGATCAGGTCGGATTCCGCAATCACGACACCGTTTTCCAACTCCAGCGCCGGGATCTTCCCGATCGGGTTGAGCGCCCAGAATCCGGTGCCACGGTCGCGAGGGTCCGTCGGGACCTCGGAAAGCCCCTCAAGCCCGATCTCGCGCGCCAGGACGCGGACGATGCGGGCGAAGGGAGAGTTCACGGACATGTAGAGTTTCAAGATGTCGCTCCTGGGGAAGAGGGTGGCCGGGCCGGCCGAGGAAATGATCACGGCCAGTATAGGGGTGGGGGAGATGAGGGAAAGGGGTAAATGATGATCGTGAAGCGAGTTGTGCCATCCGTCCGGAAGGTGCTGCATGTCATTATCGACATGTCGTGCTATCAATTTCGATACATTCTGGGAAAGTGGTGCGCCAGAAGCATGCCGTTATTCTTGGCACGACGCTTTCATCTTGAGGCGGTCGTCCTGCGGCATTAAACTCCTCCCAATGTCTGAACCCCGTCCGGAGATACCGAAATCGCGAGGCTCGGGCGCGCATGTATTCACGGAGCGGGGTGGGCCGAGATGGAGAGAAACGCAGACGGAACGGGTGCGCCGCGGTCTCCTTCGGCGCTCTGGAGTCACCGGAGAAATCTGCGTAAGGTAAGCAATATCAATGGAATGAGGCGCGCGGCGCGCAAGAGGCTGCCGCGGGGCGTCTTCGACTTCATGGATGGCGGCGCCGAGGACGAAGTGACGCTCGGGGAGAATTCCGCAGCCTATCGGAGGTATCGCTTCCGGCCGCGGGTCCTGGTCGACGTGTCCCGGATCGACCTGTCGTCGTCAATTCTCGGGGCGCAGCGTTCGTTGCCTTTCGCCATTGGGCCGACAGGGGGAATTGGTTTCGTCTGGCCGCGTGGTGACATTGCCCTGGCACAGGCCGCATCAAAGGCGAATATCCCGTTTTCCGTTTCGACGACATCGAGCGTCTCGATCGAGGAAGTCCGGCGTGCCAGTAATGGCCCTCTCTGGTTTCAATCCTATATCTTCCGCCAGTTCGATTTCACGCAATCGCTGATCCGGCGCGCGCTCGATGCCGAGTGCGAGGCGTTGATCATCACCGTGGATCTTCCGGTCGGCGGCAACCGCGAGCGCGACCTGCGGAACGATTTCTCGGTGCCCTTCAAGTTCACGCCGCGAAACGTGCTCGACTTCGCGCTGCACCCGGAATGGGTCTGGACCACCTACCGCCACGGCGCGCCCCGGTTCGGCAACCTCGAGGGCTTCACGCCGGATGACGATCCCTCGCGGGTCGCCTCTTCGGTCGGGCGCAACTATGACGCTTCGTTCGACTGGGAGGGGTTGAAACGGATCCGCGATCTCTGGCCGAGGAAGCTGATCGTCAAGGGCGTGGTCCGCGACGACGACGCCGCACGCCTTGCCGGAATGGGGGTCGATGCGGTGGTGGTCTCGAACCACGGCGGCCGGCAGCTCGACGGTGCGCCGGCCACTCTCGACGCTCTGGCAGAGGTGAAATCCGGGGCCGGCGCCATGGAGGTCATGCTCGACGGCGGCATAAGACGCGGCAGCGACATCCTCAAGGCGCTGGCGCTCGGGGCGGATACCGTGCTGATCGGTCGCGCGACCTATTACGGTCTCGCCGCCGCCGGCGGATTCGGGGCGGAGAAGGCGATCGGCATCCTGACTTCCGAGCTGACCCGGGCGATGGCACTTTGCGGCGTGACCCGGGTCGGCGATATCGACGGCGACATGGTGCGCCGCACCGCGGACCCGGCGGGCTAGCGCATCTGGTCGGGCAGGAAGGTCGCGATCTCGGGCACGAGGATCATCAGCACAAGCAGGATCATCAGCGCGAAGTTGAACGGCCATGTGCCTCGGAAGGCCTCGCGGATGGGCAGGTCTTCCATCAGCGATTTCACGACGAAGATGTTGATCCCGATCGGCGGGGTGGTCAGCCCGATCTGGCACACGATCACCACCGCGACGCCGAACCAGATGCCCGAGTATCCGACGCCGGTCACGATCGGATAGAACAGCGGCACGGTCAGCGCGATCATCGAAAGCTCCTCCATCGCCATGCCCATGATGATGTAGATGCCGCAGATGATCAGGACGATGACGCCACCCGGCGCGTTCAGCGAGTCGATGAAGGTGACGAGGTCGCGGGGCATCGAGGTCAGGTTCACGAAGTTCGCGAAGATCAGCGCGCCGATCAGGATCATGAACAGGCTCGCGGTGGTCTTGGCGCTCTGGACCAGGACATGGACGAGGTCGGGCAGGGTGATGCCGCCGAGCGCGATGGCGAGCAGCAGCGCGCCGCCCGCGCCGATCCCCGCGCCCTCGGTCGCGGTGAAGGCGCCGATGTAGATGCCGCCTAGGATGAGGGTGAACAGCAGGATCACGGCCCAGATCCGGCGCAGCGAGGCAAAGCGGACCTTCCAGCCCTGGCGCTGCCCCTTCGGCCCGGCGCTCGGATCCAGCGTGACCACGGCAAGGACCGCGAGGCAGAGCAGCAGGACCGCGAGCACCCCGGGCAGTATGCCCGCGACGAACAGCCGGCCGATGTTCTCCTCGGTCATGATCCCGTAGATCACCAGGACGAGGGACGGCGGGATCAGGATGCCGAGCGTGCCGCCGCTGGCGATCGTTCCGGCGATCAGGTGCGGCTTGTAATTGTACTTCCGCATCGAGGGTTCGGCGATCCGGCAGAAGGTGGCGGTGGTCGCCAGTGCCGAGCCGCAGATCG